>Ga0326727_10022461_pt1 | contig 12187 bp, 11 predicted proteins | sample MB2enrmetagenome_FD_207643 | JGI IMG/M metagenome (GOLD analysis project Ga0326727, IMG submission 207643) | Lab enriched peat soil microbial communities from McLean, Ithaca, NY, United States - MB29MY | ecosystem: Environmental > Terrestrial > Soil > Wetlands > Peat | place: USA: New York... | reverse complement strand
TTCCGGGCAGCGCGCAAGACATCCTGGAGCTTCTCCAGGCGCCCGTCGGACCTGGTTCCCTTCGCGTCGGTGAGGATTTTCATGTTGTACCTAAGGGAGTGTGCGCAGGGTGCGAGACTTCTCAGGCCGCCCAACCCTGTCGAGTACTAGGACACCGCCACGCCGCCGCCGCGGCCGTAGCGGTTCAGGATGGAAGCGCAGGTCTGGAGTACGCCGGCCACCGCGATCCACACTTGCCAGTGCGAGAACAGACCGCGGGAAATGGCGAACTCGCCCGCCCACTTCAGGTCGGCGCTAAGCCGCCACACGCCCAGAGCCAGCGCCCCGACCGCCGCGGGCGTCAACAGCGCCGCCGCCACGGAGGCAAGTTCGCGGTTGCGGGCCAGAGCGCTTCCGAATCTCGACCCCACCCGCAGGCGTATCTTGAGCTTCATCGTTCACCCTGCGAGAGACCTGCCCCCAATTACCTAATTTACCACGAGCCAGGCCGCGCCATTCAGCGGCTACACTGAAATCAAATGCCTCCTGCAACGCACGATGAACAGCACTTCACTGCCACCGCGGCGGTTCGCGACGTGGTGATCGGGATGTCGGACGGTCTCACGGTCCCCTTCGCGCTAGCCGCCGGGCTCTCCGGCGCCGTCGACAAAACCAGCCTGGTGGTAATCGCCGGCCTGGCCGAGATCGCCGCCGGATCGATTGCCATGGGCCTGGGCGGATACCTGGCCGCGCGCACCGACTTCGAGCACTACCAGGCCGAGCGGGCGCGCGAATACCGCGAGATCGAGGAGATCCCGGAAGAGGAGGAGAAGGAAGTGGCGGCGGTGATCCGCGGCTACGGCCTCAGCCAGGAGCAGGCCGCGCCGGTGGTGGCCGCCATCCGCTCCGATCCCCAGCGCTGGGTGGACTTCATGATGCGCTTCGAACTCGGCCTGGAGGCGCCCGACCCCGGCCGCGCCGTGCGTAGCGCGCTCACCATCGCTCTCTCCTACCTGGTGGGCGGCTTGATTCCGCTTTCCCCGTACATGCTGGTCCACCGTGTGCTCTCCGGACTCCGGATCTCGGTCGCGGTCACGCTGGTGGCGCTGTTCGCGTTCGGCTATGGCAAGGGACGGCTCACCGGCATCCACCCGTTGCGCGGCGGCGTGCAGACGGTGGTCATCGGAGGCCTGGCCGCCGCGGCCGCCTTCGGCATCGCGCGCCTGATCTCTTAGAACGTATCAGGGAATAACCACTCCAATACCGGCCGCAGATAAACGCCGATCAACGCCGATAAGGACAAGATTAAAAGATTCGCTTATCTGCGTTAATCGGCGTTCATCGGCGGCAGAAAGTGCCCTTGTCCACCTCTCCGAGCGCCTGCATGCAATCGGCGAGCTGTCGTCGCGTGTTCTTGCGGTCTCCGAAGATTGGAATGGTTGCTCCCCGACGATCCCTTAGTCGTTGGCCAGCGCCTCGATGGTGCGCGGCGCGCTGCCTTCGAAGCGGTTGTTCACGAAGATGAAGGCCGCGCGGCGGTCGTTGAGGGAGTGCTCGATCAGATCGCGCAGCGCCCGCCGGCCGGCGGGGTTGGGGTCCTTGATTTCCTGGTAGGGCGAGAAGAGCTTCACGGCGTTCTCGTAACTCCGTCCCCGGCGCAGCAGCGCGCGGCACACCGTATGCTCCGCCGTGAAGGCGTCCGGCAGTTGGAGCTGGGCTTCCAATTCCGGCATGCGGCTCCAGGCGTTGAAGACGTGCGCCACGCCATGGTTGCGCAGGCACTCAAAGTAATCGCCGCCCAGGTATTCCGGATTGCGGATCTCCACCGAGTAGCGGAACTGGCGCGGAATGGCCGCCAGAAACCGGTCCAGGTCGCGCAGGAAATCGCGCGCGCCGGGGTAGGCCGCTCGGGAAAACGTTCCGAACTCCAGGATCAAGGTTGCGATCCGCTCGCGATACGGAATCAGCGGGCCCAGAAACAGTTCCTCGAAGAGCGCGGCGTCCAGAAACGAGGAATTGGCCAGGCCGCCGCGCGCGCCGTAGCGCGCGTGCGACGGGAACACCTTGGCGGTGATTTGTTCCGGCACTTTGAAAGCGAAACGCAGCGTCTCCGGGGCCGATTGGAACAGCCGCCGCCAGTAATCGCCGGAGGGGAACTGGTAGAAGGAGAAGTCGCCGCAGACGATGGGGAACGTCTGGGCGTACTCGGCCAGGCACTCCGCCTCGAACCGCCTCTTGGAGAAGCCGCCGCGCGTCAGGTAGCGCTCGCGCGTGTAGACCTGCCCGATCCAGCCTTCGTATTTCCAGGAGCTGGTCCCGATCCAGATCTGCCGTTCGGCCAGGCGGCTGAGGGCTCCGGCCAGCCGCTGGCGGTCAAACGGCTCGCGCTGGTCGAACAACGGCGTGGTGGACATGCGTGCAGGCGCGCTCGGCTATGATAGTAACATCATGAGCGATCTCTCCGAGCTGTTGGAGCGCTTCCGCCGGGGGCCCGAATTGGTCGCGGCGGTGCTGACCGGAGCGGCGGGGCCGGAACTGGATTTCGTGCCGGAACCCGGAAAGTGGAGCGTGCGGCAAATCGTGGCGCACCTGGCCGACACCGAAATCGTGATATCGGATCGCTTCCGGCGCGTGATCGCGGAGGAGAATCCCACGCTGGTCTGGTTCGATCAGGACGCCTGGGCGGCCAACCTCAATTACGCGCGCCGCAAGACGTCGGAGTCGCTGGAGACCCTCCGCCGCCTGCGCGCGGAGAACTACGAACTGCTCAAAGAGCTTCCGGAGGCGGCGTTCGCCCGCACCGGCACGCACAGCCGGCTTGGCCCCGTGACTGTGGCCAGGATGCTCGAAGACTACGCCAAGCACGTGGAATCGCACGCGCGGCAGATCGAGGATGTGCGTGAGCGGTACCGCGAATCGCGGCGGCAGGCGAGCGGCCAGTCCTAGGTGGGTGCATGAGGTTGCCGCTCACGCCACTGGCTGTGGCTGTCCTGGTGGTAGGGAGCGCGGCCGCCCAGCCGGCCGCATCCGAAGAAGCCCGCGCGCTGGCCCATCGCGTGCCGGCCAGCGAGGTCCTCAACTACAACATCGAGTGGCGCCTGGTGCATGCCGGCAACGCCCGGCTCACCTGGACGGCCGGCAGCTCCTCCGGGTGGCAGGCCAACCTGTCGCTCGAAACCGTCGGCCTGGTTTCGCGGCTGTACAAGGTCAACAACGAGTATTCCAGCGTGCTCGACGACCGCCTGTGCGTGGAGAGCGCGCTGTTGAAGGCCAGCGAGGGATCCAAGCGCCGCGAGACCCGCGCGACCTTCGACGGCCAGCGGAGGAAGGCCAGCCTCATGGAGCGCGACCTGGTGAAGAACACCGCCCTCGGCCAGGAGATCGAGATCCTCCCCTGCGAGCACGACGTGATCGGAGCGCTCTACGAGTTGCGCACCATGGACGTGGAGCCCGGCCAATCCGTCCAGATCCCGGTCAGCGATGGGAAGCGGGCCGTGCTGGGCCGAGGGGAGGCGCAGGAACGCGAGACGCTGAAGATCGCCGGCGTCGCCTACCGGACCATCCGCTACGAAGCGTTCCTGTTCAATAACGTTCTGTACCGCCGTCCGGCGCGGCTCTTTCTCTGGCTGACCGACGACGAGCGCAAGCTGCCCGTGCAGATCCGTGTGCGGATGCCGTTCTACGTGGGCACCGTGACGCTCCAGATCAAGAAGCCCTGACCGCGCGGGCGGGCCGAGTTTCCAGGCCGTCCACGTGCCAGAATGGGAGTATGCGAGCCAGTCTGGCAATTTTGCTGTTGGGGCTTTCTCTGGGGCTCCCGGCGCAGACCAAGATAACCGTCGAGCAACTGGTCGGCTTCATCCATTCGTCCGTCGAACATAAGGAAGCCGACAAGAAGGTGGCGGAATACCTGCGCACGGTGACGCTCAGCCAGCGCCTGGACGAAGCCACCTTCGAGGAGCTGCGGAGCCGTGGCCCCGGACCCCGAACCATGGAAGCCCTGAACGCCCTGCGGGTCGCCTCCCAGAATCTGCCCGCGCCGCCGCCTCCCAAGGCGCCGCCGCCTCCGCCCGCTCCGATGGCCCCGCCCAGCCAGGCGGAGCAGAACAAGGCGCTGCAAGCGGCCCGCGAGTACGCGCTGAGCTATTCCAAGAACCTCCCCAACTACCTCTGCACGCAGGTGACCCGCCGCTACGTGGACCCCACCGGCACGGAGTATTGGCGCCCGGAGGACGTGCTCACCGCGCGGCTCACCTACTTCGAGCAGAAGGAGACTTATAAGCTGGTCCTGAGGAACAACCAGGCAGTCACCCGCGACGTGGACTATCAAGCCGTGGGCGGCTCCATCTCCACCGGAGAGTTCGGCAGCATGATGAAGGAGATGTTCGATCCGGCCACCGAGGCGGAGTTCCGCTGGGAGCGCTGGGGCAAGCTGAACGGGCGGGTCGCGCACGTATTCAACTACCACGTCGCCCAGGAGAACTCGAAATGGCACGTCACCTACGAGAAGTCCGACGACATCGTGCCGGGCTATCACGGGCTGGTCTACGTCGACCGGAACACGTCCATGGTGCTGCGCATCGTCTTCGACGCGGAGCTTCCGCTGAAGTTCCCTATCAGCCAGGTAACCGATACGCTGGACTACGACCTGGCGACCATCGGCGCTTCTCAGTTCATGCTGCCTATGAAGGCGGTGCTGCGCATGCGCCAGGGAAAGTTCCTGATAAAGAACGAAGTCGAGTTCCGCCTGTACCGCAAATTCACCGCCGAGGCGGAGATCAAGTACGACACCCCGGAACCGCTGCCCGATAGTAAGACCCAGGAGCAGCCGGTCAAGTAGGGCTCAGACCCCGGCGGCGCCGGCCGCGGCGCGCTGATCCATAGGCACAAACTCGCGGCGCGCGCTGCCCAGAAACACCTGGCGCGGCCGCGCGATCTTCTGCGCGGGGTCGCACAGCAGCTCCTGCCACTGCGCCAGCCAGCCCACGTTGCGGCCGATGGCGAAGAGCACGGTGAAGATCTCGGGCTGGAATCCCATCGCCTGGTAGATGATCCCGGAGTAGAAATCGACGTTGGGATACAGCTTGCGCTTCACGAAGTACTCGTCCTCCAGCGCGATCTTTTCGAGCTCGATGGCGATGTCCAGCTTGGGATTGCGGCCGGTCACCGCGAAGACCTGCTCGGCGATGCGCTTGATGATGCGGGCGCGCGGGTCGTAGTTCTTGTAGACCCGGTGGCCGAAGCCCATCAGCTTGCACTCGCCCGACTTCACCTTCTGGATGTAGGCGGGAATGTGGTCCGTGGAGCCGATCTCGTCCAGCATCTTCAAGACTTCTTCGTTGGCGCCGCCGTGCAGCGGGCCGGAGAGCGCGGCGATGGCGCCGGCCATGGTCAGGTAGGGATCGGCGAAGGAGCTGCCGATGGCGCGCATGGCGTTGGTGGAGCAATTCTGCTCGTGGTCGGCGTGCAGGATGAACAGCACGTCCAGCGCCCGCGCCAGCACCGGGTTGACCTGGTAGTCCGGCTGGTCCTTCTTCCAAAGCATGCTCAGGAAGTTCTCGGCATAGCCGAGGCTGGGGTCGGGGGGCGCGATGGGCAGTCCCAGGCTGTGCCGGTAAGCGTAAGCGGCGAGGGTCGGGACCTGGGCCAGGAGCCGGACAATCTGGAGACTTCGCACGGCCGGGTCGTGGACGTTCTTGGCCTCCGGGTAGAAGGCGCCGAGGGCCGCCACCAGGCTGGCCAGCACGGTCATCGGATGGGCGTCCCGGCGAAAGCCCTGCAGGATGGCCGGGATTCCGTCGGGGACCGCGGCGTGACTGGCGATCTGGCAGGTCCAGTCCTCGAGCTGGGACTCCGTGGGCAGCTCGCCGTTCAGCACCAGCCAGGCGGTCTCCAGATAGGTGCAGTGCTCGGCCAGTTGGTCGATCGGGTAGCCGCGATATTGCAGGATTCCCTTGTCGCCGTCGATGAACGTGATCCGGCTTTCGCAGCTAGCCGTGTTCATGAAGGCGGGGTCGTAAGTGATCAGCCCGAAATCCTCGGGCGAAGTCTTGATCTGGCGCAGGTCCATGGCACGGATCGCCCCATGCTTGACGGGGAGCGTGTAAGACACAGCGGTTCGGTTGTCGATGATGGTCAGAGAATCTTCCGGCATAAGCGTCCCTTTCCTGGCTGAGTTTGGCTATGGCATACGCCAACCCACTCCGGGTCGATTATAGACCGGGCGTCGGAAAAGCACAAACGGCCCTAATATCCCCCGGCCAGTTACCACTCCAGGCCGCGGGCCTTCAGCTCGCGCTGGAACTGAGCGGCGGACTCGAAGCGCACCGCGTCCATTCCGGCCAGCTTGGCCGCCTCGACGTTTGGCGGGAGGTCGTCGGCGAAGAAGCATTCCCCGGCGCGGCAGGCGGCGCGCTGGATGGCGACCTGGAAGATGCGGGCGTCGGGCTTGGCGGCGCCCACCTGGTAAGACAGGACGTAGTCGTCGAAGTGGCCCAGCAGCGGGTACCGCTCGCGGACCCAGGGGAAGTGAATGGCATCCGTGTTGGAGAGCAGCAGCATCCGGTAGCGACGCCGCAATCCCTCCAGCAGGCGCTCGGATACCAGAGGCTCCGGCAGAAAGATGCTGCTCCAAAGCTCGCAGAACCGCGGGTAGTCCACGTCCAGGCTCAGCAGCGCCGAGAGCTGCGCGGCGAAGGCTTGGGGCTGGATCTGGCCCACTTCGAAGGGCGGGACCAGGCCGGAGGAGGCGATGATTCGCGGAATCTCCGTCGCAGGATAGGGACTATGCGGCGCCAGCGCCGCATAGCCGCGGGCCAGTTCGAAGGGCACGATGACGTTTCCCAGATCGAAGATGGCGGTCTTAATCAATGCCGGGCGCCCCCTCTCAGTGTATGTGCTGCGCGCCCCGCGGCGCCAACCCGGGTGAGGCGCGGTGAATGCGCTACGCGCCCCGCGGCGCCAACCTGGGGGCTCCGACACCGGCGGCAAGACCGCCGGCGCTACGGGCGCAGAACCGGGGGGGTGTTATCCTGATAAGTAGAAACCTTGACTGAGACGACCCTCAATTTGCTCTGGGTGGGCCTGGGCGTTGCCGCCTTGGGAACGGCCTTGTGCCGTGAGTTCCGCCGGCGCCCGGGGTCGAGCGCCGCGGCGCGCCTGCGCCGCCTGCTGTGCGTGCTGGTGGGCGTCATTTTCCTGTTTCCCTGCATCTCGTTAAGCGACGATCTGCTGGCGCTGGCCAACGGCGGCGACAACGACCATCTGGTCCGCCTGTTCCTGGATCTTCAGAACTTCGAGGTCCCGGCGCACAGTCCGCTGCCGGCGGTGGAGCTGTGCTCCTCCGCGGTGGTGGTGGCGCCGTGCCGCGAGACCGCCGAGCCCTGCCTGTTTTCGCCATCCGGGCGATCGCCGCCCGAAGTTCCCGCGTTTTCCTAGTTACCCCCGGTTGGAGAGGTTCCTGTAGGAGGGAATTATGCGGGCATACTACTGGTGGGCCTTGCCGCTCGCGCTCGTGTTCTGGACGGGCTGTTCGAGCCCGACCAGCGCGAACAACGGCCCGCCACAGGCGAAGGTCCAGACGGCGCCCGACCCCATGCTGGTGGAGTGGACGCATCCGGAGCGGGTCCCGCTGGCCAAGGTGGAACGGCGGATGGCGCCGGATCAACTGACGGTGAACTGCGTGGCGGCGCCGGACGTGGAGCGGACGGTACACGTGTACTCGTTGGCGGGGGGCCGGGTGGTGGATATCCGCGCGCGGCTGGGCGACGAGGTGGCCAAGGGACAGGTGCTGCTGCTGATCAACAGCGCGGACCTGGCGCAGGCCATCTCGGACTACAAGAAAGCCCAGACCGACGAAGCGCTGGCCAACAAGGCGGTGGATCGCGCGCAATCGCTCTATGCGCACGGCGCCCTGGCCGAGAAGGACCTGGAGCAGGCGCAGGACACGGAGCAGAAAGCGCTGGTCGACGTGGGCTCGGCGCGGGAGCGGATACGGCTTCTGGGCGGCGACCTGGAGCGGCTGTCGCCGGTCATCGAGGTGAAATCGCCGATCGCGGGAACCATTGTGGAGCAGAACACGGCGGGCGGGGAGGGAGTGAAGAGCCTGGACAACTCGCCCAACCTGTTCACCGTGGCCGACCTTTCCCGCGTTTGGATGCTGTGCGACGTCTACGAGAACGATCTGGCGCAGGTGCACCTGGGAGACTTCGGCGAGGTGCGGCTGAGCGCGTATCCGGACCGGCCGCTGCGGGGACGGGTCAGCAACATCGGGCGCATTCTGGACCCCAACACGCGCTCGGCCAAGGTGCGGGTGGAGATGGACAATCCCCGGGGGATGCTGCGGCCGGGCATGTTCGCCACGGCGAAGTTCGTCTCGCAGACCAGCCGGGAGCGGATGGTGGTGCCGGCCTCGGCGATCCTGCGGCTGCACGACAAGGATTGGGTGTTCCGCCGGGAGGGGGAGCGCCGGTTCCGCCGGATGGAAGTGCGGGCCGGGCCGGCCGGCGCCGACGGGCGTCAGGAGATCCTGCCGGGCGCGCTAAAACCGGGCGACGAGATCGCGGCCAACGCGCTGCAGTTCTCAAGCGCGATCGAGCCGATGTGAGCGCGCCGTCATGATCCGCTACTTGGTCGATTTCGCGCTGCGCAACAAGCTGATCGTGCTGTGTGTGGGCGTGCTGATTGCGGTGTGGGGCGTGTATGCCTTCCACACGCTTCCGGTGGAGGCCTACCCGGACGTGGCGGACACCTGGGTGCAGGTGATCACGCAGTGGCCGGGGCACGCCGCCGAAGAGGTGGAGCAGTTGATCACCATCCCGGTGGAGATTCCGCTCAACGGGGTGGCGCACCTGACGCACCTGAGGTCGGAATCGCTGTTCGGGCTGTCGGTGGTGACGCTGATCTTCGACGACCAGGCGGACAATCTCATCAGCCGCGCGCAGGTTCTGGAGAAGCTGTCGCAGGTGACCCTGCCGCCGAACGTGACCGCGCAGCTCGGCCCGGACTACAGTCCGGTGGGGCAGATCTACTTCTACATGCTGAAGAGCAGCAACCCGCGCTACGACCTGATGGAGCTCAAGGCGCTGGAGGATTGGGAGCTGGAGAAGCAGTTGAAGTCGGTTCCGAACGTGGTGGAGGTGGTGAGCTTCGGCGGGACCACGCGCGAATACCAGGTGCTCGTGGACCCCAACAAGTTGGTCTCCTACGGGCTGAGCCTGGCGCAGGTGGAGCAGGCGCTGGCGGCCAACAACGTCAACGCCGGGGGCAGTTTCATCGAGCACGGGCAGCAGGCGTTCAACATCCGGGCGGTGGGATTGATGCGGGACACCGCGGACATCGGCGCGACGGTGGTGAAGGCGCAGGGCGGCACGCCGGTGCGGGTGCGCGACGTGGCGGTGGTCGCGCAGGGGCCCAAGATCCGGCTGGGACAGGTCGGCATGGCGCGGCACTACGAGGACGGCCGGGTGGTGGACGACGACGACGCGGTGGAGGGGTTCGCGCTGATGCGCACGGGCGCCGAGGCGGACTCGACGCTCGATGCCCTGCACGCGAAGATCGCCGAGTTGAACGATCACGTGCTGCCGCCGGGCGTCAAAATCGTTCCGTATCTGGACCGCAGCGACCTGGTGCATCACACCACGCACACCGTGCTGAGGAACCTGGCGGAGGGCATCCTGCTGGTGGTGACGGTGCTGTTCCTGTTCCTGGGGAACATACGCAGCGCGCTGATTGTGGCCACCACCATCCCGTTCGCGCTGCTGTTCGCCTCGATTCTGCTGGACCTGCGGCATATCCCCGCGAACCTGCTGTCGCTGGGGGCGCTGGACTTCGGGATGGTGGTGGACGGGTCGGTGGTGATGGTGGAGAACATCCTGCGGCACGTGACCCGGAAAAACGGGGAGCGGCTCTCGCTGGGGGCCAAAATCGGGATGGCCGCGCACGAGGTGCAGCGGCCGGTGTTCTACGCGCGGCTGATCATCATCACGGCGTATCTGCCGATCTTCACCCTGCAACGGGTGGAAGGGCGGCTGTTCCGGCCGATGGCCTGGACGGTGGTGTTCGCGCTGCTGGGGGCGCTGGTGTTCTCGCTGTTGATGGCTCCGATCCTGGCCAGCTACCTATTCAATTCCAACATGCGGGAGTGGCATAACCCGCTGCTTTTGGCTTTGGGTAAGCTGTACCGGCGCCAATTGAGCTGGTCGTTCCGCCACAAGTTCCTCACTACCGGCGCGGTGGCGGCGCTGCTGGCGGCAACCCTCTACGCGACCCAGTTCGTGGGCTCGGAATTTCTGCCGCACCTGGACGAGGGCGCGATCTGGGCGCGGGGAACCCTCGCCGCGAGCACCGGACCCAGCGAGAGCCAGCGGGTCACGCGGCAGGCGCGCCTGATTTTCGCCCGCTTTCCCGAAGTGACGCAAGTGGCGACCCAGTTCGGCCGGCCGGACGACGGCACCGACTCCACGGGCTTCTTCGACACCGAGTACTTCGTGGATCTGAAGCCGGCGTCCCAATGGCGGCGCCAGTTCCACGGCAGAAAGGACGAGCTGATCGCGGCCATGGACGCGCAGCTTGAGCGGATTCCGGGCGTACTGTGGAACTTCTCCCAGCCGATCGCCGACAACATGGAGGAAGCCATGAGCGGGGTCAAGGGGGAACTGGCGGTGAAGCTGTTCGGCGCCGACCTCCGGCAACTGGAGCAGACCGCCGATCGGGTGGTGGACGTCATGAAGGACATCCCGGGGGTCGAAGACCTGGGGGTGTTCCGAGTAGTGGGGCAGCCCAACGTGAACCTGAAGGTGGATCGCACGAAAACGGACCGGTTTGGGATCAACGTGAGCGACGTGCAGGACGCGGTGGAGGCGGCGGTGGGAGGCAAAGCGGTCAGCCAGATCCTGGACGGAGAGCGGCGCTACGACCTGGTGGTGCGGTATCAGGAGCCGTACCGGCGCACGGTGGACGACATCGCGCAGATCCGCATCCTGGCGCCCTCGGGGGAGCGGGTGTCGCTGGGGCAGTTGTGCGAGATCGGGATCGAAGACGGCGCTTCGATGATCTACCGCGAAGCCGCTTCGCGCTACATCGCCATCAAGTACAGCGTGCGGGGGCGCGATTTGGGGGGCACGGTGGAGGAGGCCATCCGCGCGGTGAAGAGGAAAGTCAAGCTTCCGGAGGGATACCGCATCGACTGGACCGGAGAATATGAGAGCGCGCGGCGGGCCAACGCGCGGCTGGCGGTGATCGTGCCCATCACGGTGCTGCTGATCTTCCTGATTCTGTACTCGGCGTTCAACTCGTTCAAGTGGGGGCTGCTGATCATGGTGAACATCGCGATCGCGCCCATTGGGGGGATTCTGGCGCTGCTGCTGTCGAAGACGCATTTCAGCGTGTCCTCGGGAGTGGGGATGCTGGCGCTGTTCGGGGTCTCGGTGCAGATCGGCGTGATCATGGTGGAGTACATCAACCAGCTCCGTGCGCGGGGAGCGCCGGTGGAGGAGGCGGCGCTGGAGGGAGCGCTGCTGCGGCTGCGGCCGATCATGATGACCATGCTGGTGGCTACGCTGGGATTGCTGCCCGCGGCCATGTCGCACGACATCGGGTCGGATTCGCAGCGCCCCTTCGCCATCGTGATCGTGGGCGGGCTGATGGTGAATCTGGTGCTGAGCCTGGTGCTGCTGCCGACCCTCTATGTGTGGCTGGCGAGGGAGGGGGACCGGTTGCCGGAGGGGGCGGTGGGGCAGGTCTAGCGCGCTGGGTGCGACGCACGATATACCCATGTCTACTTCGTTGCGCTTGGCCGCCGACCTCGGCGTACAACTGAGTACGCCTCGGTTCGCCGGCCGGCGCGCGCCTCGTATCCACGGGCATCTCCTGCGTCGGGCGGCGGCGCTTCGGTTGTCTGCCGGTAAGACCCTGGCTCCTGGCGGCCAGGGCTTAGTTGCGACGCAGGATATGCTCCCGTCTACTTCGTTGCGCTCGGCCGGCTCCCTCAACGTACAGTTGAGTACGCCTCGGTTCGCCGGCCAGCGCGCGCCTCGTATCCACGGGCGTCTCCTGCGTCGGGCGGCGCGCCGCGGCGGGCCGCCTCCGGCGGACGGGTGCGCCCCGGCTGGCCAGAAGGGCGGGGGCGGTTCCGGGCTGGCTACGGCGTAGGTGTCCTCAATGTTGAAGGCGGGCGGGGGCGGCGTGGGGTCGCGGGGCTTGGGATTCC
>Ga0326727_10022460_pt1 | contig 12187 bp, 8 predicted proteins | sample MB2enrmetagenome_FD_207643 | JGI IMG/M metagenome (GOLD analysis project Ga0326727, IMG submission 207643) | Lab enriched peat soil microbial communities from McLean, Ithaca, NY, United States - MB29MY | ecosystem: Environmental > Terrestrial > Soil > Wetlands > Peat | place: USA: New York... | reverse complement strand
CCTTACAACAGACCTATTGGTTCCGGCTCGTCCGGCTTAGGGATTGTCCGGGAATTACCGCACGATGTTTGCACAGACGAGCGATCCGTCATGGCCTGCGCAGGCGGGCCGTCCATGACTTCTCTGTGGGCAGCACTGCAAGTCGTGGGTGGCCCGCCTGCGCGGGCCATGACGACAGTGGTGCACCGACAGCTCTACCCGATTCGGTTATCCCCGGACATTCCCTTAGTGTGCATCACCCCGCAACGCCCTGCGGTATTATTGCTTTCTTGCACCACAGGATAACGGAGGCGCGCTGGGATGGGACTGCCCGTTACTGGCAGGCAGGTGTTTGCGCGCTCCGGATCGGCGTGCGGGGCTATGCGTTTTGGGCGGCGGTCTCCGACCATACGCAAGCCGATGGTTCCGGCATCAACAAGCTTTGATGCCGATGCGGCGCAGCCATCACGAAGCCTGTGGCGTTGATGCACCAGGAGAACAGAAGGAAATGTCCCATGCGTTTCTCCCTAATGATTCCGTTGGCGTTCTTGGGCCTGGCAGGGTGTGTGGCAACAACATATCCCCCGAATGCTGAACGCACCGCGACGTATGTAACGCCGCCGCCCGATGGCTACAATTACGGCAGTCCGGCGGTGACAACGACCTATGTCGCGCCGGCACCCACCACGACCTACGTCGTATCGCCGCAGGCGACTACCACCACGACTTATGTTACGCCTGCGCCGGCGCCGACGGTTCACTATGTTGTGCCGACCGAAACCTCGACGTCGGTACCGTTCCCGGAGTAGCGAGACGCGAGTCTGTTATCGAGGCGTTCAAGCGCCTTTGATCCTAGTGTGTCTTGTGTTCGACGGCCATCACGCCAGATGGGACCTGACGGGTCGCGTTTGATAACGAAAGGGAATTCGATGCGCTACGCGATTTTGGTTCCGGTTGCGTTGCTGGCTCTTGGCGGGTGCGTCGACGTTCAGGAGCATCCCGCGCCGCAGTCGTCAACGACGACTTACGTCATGCCGGCGCCGACGCAGCCACCGCCCTCCACCACGACGACGACGGTTGTACACACGCCGTAACAGTGTGGCTTAGCGGATCATTAACCTCTTGCACTGAACGAGTGAGGGCGGCCGATGCGTAAGGCGTTGGCGGCCTCGCTCAGGGCCGCCCCTTAAGCCTCCCCCGGGCGAAACTGGGGCGGCCCTTCTTCCCATTCAGCTCCGATTTGCGGTCGCCGCTCGCGATATATGCACGTGGCCAAGTACGCAGGTGGAGGGAGATTGCTTCGCCTGCGGCTCGCGGTGACAGAATATCGAAGCTTGCCTACCGTGCCGCACGCGCGTATAGGAACCGCATGTCCCAAGGCTCGAAGGCCTGTTGTCTGACCGCCCGTGCATCGGCACGCGTGGCGCTGCGCCTTCTGTCCCTCGGCCTCCTCCTTCGACTTAGCCGCCCCTGAGCGCTGCGCCGGGCTGTTGAGTGCCGGCTCGCTCAGGGGAACCCCTGAGGCTGATGTCGTGCAAGAATTCTGAGGGATAACGCCAATGTCCATCACCCATCCCAGCTTCGGCAAGCTGGACGACGACCGCATCATCATCTTTGACACCACGCTGCGCGACGGCGAGCAGTCGCCCGGCTTCTCGATGAACCTCAACGAGAAGATCCGCATGGCCGAGGCGCTGACCGAGCTGGGCGTCGACGTCATGGAGGCCGGCTTCCCGATCGCCTCGCCCGGCGACTATGAAAGCGTGAAGGCGATCGCGGAAAGCGTCGGGCAGCGCGACGACACGCCGGTTATCTGCGGCCTGGCGCGAACCGGACGCGAGGACGTGATGCGCGCCGGCGACGCGGTGCGTGCGGCCAAGCGCAAGCGCATCCACATCTTCATCAGCACCAGCCCGCTGCACATGAAGGTGAAGTTGCGGATGGAGCCCGAGCAGGTGCTCGAAGCCGGCGTCGCGGCGGTGACGCTGGCGCGCAACTACACCGACGACGTGGAATGGTCGGCCGAGGACGGCACGCGCACCGAGCCCGACTTCCTGTGCCGCTGCGTCGAGGCGGCGATCCGCGCCGGGGCGACCACGATCAACATTCCGGACACGGTCGGTTACGCGCTGCCCGAGGACATGACGCGGATCTTCACCATGCTGCGCGACCGTGTCCCGGGGGTGGAGAAGATCATCCTGTCGACCCACAATCACAACGATCTGGGACTGGCGGTCGCGAACACGCTGGCGGCGATACGGGCCGGGGTGCGCCAGGTGGAATCGACGATCAACGGCATCGGCGAGCGGGCCGGCAATGCCTCGCTGGAGGAGGCGGTGATGGCGATCCGCACGCGGCAGGACGCCATCCCGTTCAAGAACAACATCAACACGACGAATTTGCTGCGCGTGTCGAAGTTGCTGTCCACCATTACAGGATTCGACGTGCAGCCGAACAAGGCGATCGTCGGTCGCAACGCTTTCGCGCACGAGGCGGGCATCCACCAGGACGGCGTGCTGAAGAATGCCGCGACGTATGAGATCATGACGCCGGAGAGCGTGGGGTGGGCGAAGAACAGCCTGGTGCTCGGCAAGCACTCGGGCCGGGCGGCATTCCGCGACAAGCTGAATACGTTGGGGTATCGCATCGGCGACAATCAGTTGAACGACGCATTCCGGCGCTTCAAGGATCTCGCTGACCGCAAGAAGGTGGTGTTTGACGAGGATATCGTGGCGCTGGTCGACGATGAGGTGATGCGCGACCACCAGCGAATTCGTTTCGTTTCGCTGGATTTGCATGCCGGGTCGAAGTCGCCGCCGCGGGCGGAGATGGAGCTGGAGGTGGACGGCGTGGTGCATAGCGCGACCGCGACGGGCGATGGTCCGGTGGATGCCACGTTCAAGGCGATCCAGCAGATCTTTCCGCACACGGCGAACCTGGTGCTGTTCTCGGTCGGTGCGGTGACCGAGGGGACTGATGCGCAGGCGAAGACCACCGTGCGGTTGGAGGAGAACGGCAAGATGGTGGATGGGCAGGGGGCCGATACCGACACGATCGTTGCGTCGGCGCGGGCGTATATCCATGCGCTGAACAAGCTGCTGGTGAAGCGGGTGCGGACGGAGCCGGCTGCGCTTTCGGCGTAGCTGGTTGCTCAATTTTTCTCCCCCTCCCCTTGCGGGAGGGGGTTGGGGGCGCTCCGACCCCTCCCCCCAACCTTGGTCCGCTCTTTGCGGCCCAAGGTTGGGGGGAGGGGAGTGCTTATCCTGCTACCAACCCTTGCGCGATCGCAATTACCCGATGGGCCTCGCGCCATAGGCCGTAGTCTTCCAGCTTGCTGATTGGGGCCCATACGGCCTCGGTCACGTCCGATGCGGCGACCGGCTCGCCTTGCTCCCAGCGGCAGGCGTAATCGATGATGGTGTAATGAAACTGTACGCGGCCCGCAGCGTCGCGCCGGATGCTGTCGACGTTTGCCGCCAGGTGCAGCGCGCCGACCGAGAGGCCGGTTTCCTCGGCCAGTTCGCGCCGCGCCGCCTGCTCGCAGGTCTCGCCGAGTTCCTGTGCTCCGCCCGGCAGCGTCCAGGTGCCGACGCCAGGCGGTTTGCCGCGGCGGACCAACAGCACGTTGTCGCCTTTCAACACCACGATGCCGATGCCGACGATCGGCCGCGCCGGGTATTCCCGGTCGCTCACGGTTTCGGCGCTGTTGAGGTTCCGGGCGCGGCGGGGGGAGGCGCTGTCGGGGCGGCGGGTGCTGGAGCGGCGGGCGCGGGTGCTGGGGCGGCGGGGGCGGGCGCTGTTGGGGCGGTCGGGGCAGGTGTCGGCGCGGCGGGCGCTGCCGCTGGCGTCGGGGTGGGCGGGGGCGCCTTCAGCGCGTCGAGGTCCGGGGTCAGAGCCGCCTGCTTCCACGCGCCAAGCTGGAAGATCCAGCCGCCCCATTTGGCGTTCAGCTTCGCCGCCTCGTCCTTTGTCTTGTCGGTCGCGCCTGGGCCATCGGCGGTCGCACTCAACCGTGCCCAGATGTCCTTCTCGCCCTTCGACACGGTGACATGCACCGCCAGCCCATCGGTGGTGGTGAACACCGAAGTGCCGACCGGATCGCCGACCTTGTTCGCCGCCGCATCCTTCTCGGGCGCCACGTCCTCGAAAGTCAGCAGCTCCAGACCGCGGTCGAGGTCATCGACCTTGTAGTCCTCCAGCTTCGGCGCATTGGCCGGCGCGGTCAGCACCAGCTTGCCGTCTTTCGCCGTAAAATCCAGTTCGCCGTCGCCATGATACACCACCACCGTGGCGATGCGGGAATGATCGATGTTCGCAACGTCGCGGTCGAGCCAGAGCTGCGGGTCGGCATCCACCTGCAGGCTGCCCTCGGCGAGCCAGGTCTGCGCCTCGCCTGGCCGGCGCACGAACACCTGGTCGGGCACGTTGCCCTCGGTGCGCACGCGGCGGTGGCCGACCAGCAGTTCGGCGATCGGCTTGCCGGCGGCGTCATCCACCCGCAGCAGATCGGCCGTGCTGGTCTTTTGGTCGGCGTCGTCCAGCCCGAGCCGGCCGTACTGCGCCCGGTCGGAGGTACGGGGCTCGACCAGGCGCAACTCGGTCAGCGCGGTCAGCATGCCGCGCAGCTTGGTGGTCTGCACCGGGTACATGCCGCGCTGTACCAGGCCCCATGGCGCCTCGGGCTTGTCGCCGATGCGGGCCAGCGTGATGGTGGTGCCCTGGTGGGTGATCTCGATCCGCGCGGCCTGGGCGAGGTGCGCGGCCAGGCCGGGGAACATCAGCGTGCCGCTGGCAACGCTGGTTTGTTCGGTCGGCTGATGCGCGGTGCCGAAATACCAGCCGCCGCCGAGCGCCGCTGCGCCGACCACGCACAGCGCGACCAGGGTGCCCGTCCTCATGCGCGGGCTCCGGACGCCGTGGCCCGCGCGCGCCGGCGCCGCCGCACGATGCCCAAGCCGATCGCGAGGACCGTCAGCACCGCGGGGACCAGAACGATGTCGAACAGACGCAACTCGGTCTCCAACTGTGCGATCTCGCGGTTCAGATCGTATTGCACCGTGCGCAGCTTCTGCCGCGTGGCCACGATGTCCTGCCGCGCCGCGTCGATCGCGCTGCGCTGGTCCGGGGTTATCACCGGCTGCGCCGACTGGTCAGTGCTGTTGCCTTGGCGCAACGTCTGCAACTGCTTCTGCACGGCGTCGAGATGCTGCTGCAACGCCTGCTGGGTCTGGCGGAACTGGGCCTCGGCCGCGGCCTGCATGTGATCGACCAGCACGAAGGGCCGCGTCGAGGCACCGCGCGCGCGCAACCCGATGAGCGCGTCGCCGCCGGCGAGCGTGTCGATCAGATTGGCAACGAACGGGCCGTTGTCGCTGAACGGCGTCGCCTGCGACTGGCCGAAGAAGTCCTGCACGCGCACCCAGAATCGATCCGCCAGGATGTCGGAGTCGGCCACGACCACGAGGTTCGCCGGTCCGTTCGTCTGATTGATATAAGCCGGGAAGTTGTCCGGCCGTTTCGCCCCCGGTGCGAGCTCCGGCGGCCCGGTGAAGGCGGACTTCAGCACCCCGCGCACGCGCGCCGCGATGACCCGCGGGCCACCGGCTGGCTTGAAGTTGGCCAGGATGGTGGCCGGATCGGGCATCTTCACCGCATCGAGCGGCACCGTCCCGCTGCGCGGCCCCGAGGTGAGCAACGGCGTGAAGTCGATCTTCGCGTCCGGCGCCTTGGCGATCGAGCCTGAGGAGGCGACGGTCACCTGCTGCAGATCGGCGGTGGCCGGATCGTTGTGGTTGATGCCGTCGCGGATGTTGAACCAGGCCACGTAATCCACCGCCTGCACGCGGTCGCCGGGGTTGGCGCGGACCCGCCAGGCACCGTCCAGGTCGCCAATCACCTGTTTCGGATCGAACTGGATGCCCCATGCCTTGAACAGCGTCGGCAGGTCGGAACTGGTGTCCTGCGGCGGCATACCGGTGGGCGAGGGCGCGGCGGCCATCGCCTCGCTCCACGGATCGACCATCACCATCAGCCGGCCGCCGCGCATGACGAACTGATCGATGGCGTATTGGGTCGCCTCCGAGATGTTCGGCACCTCGGCGACGAGCAGCACCTGGATCGCCGGATCGATCACCTGCGCGTCGGTCGGCACCGTGCGCACCTCGTTGGTCTGGCGCAGCATCATCGCCGATGCGTAGGGCTGGCCGGCGCCGCCGGGCCGGCCCTGGTTCATCATCATCGCGCGCGGATCGCCGTCGAGCGGCAGCGCCGACATCACGCCGACCACCGGGCGCTTCGGATTGGACAGCTCGTAGACCAGCTTGGTCAGGTCGTATTCCAGGAACGGCTCGCGCTCCGGCTGGAAGAACGCGATGGTGCGCTCGTCGTCCAGCATGTTGGAGCCGGCGAGGCCGAAATAGACCTGCTCGCCGGCCTGATCCACCGGCACGCCTTGCAGGCCGTAGGACAGGGCCTGGTCCTCGGTGTCGCTGAACGGCTCGGGATCGAAATATTCGACGCGGAGCTTTCCGTTGGAGACCGCGGCGTATTGCTGGAGGGTCTCGCGCACACGGTCGGCGTAGGCGCCATAGGCCGGCACCGCCGCGCCGAGCTTGCGCGAGTAGAACAGCTTCAGGGTGATCGGATCTTTCAGGCCGGCCAGCACCTGCCGCGTGCCGGGCGAGAGTGTGTAGAGATGTTGCTGCGTCAGATCGACGCGGACATTGGCCAGCCGCGCGTCGGCGAACATGTTGATGCCGACGACGATCGCGGCGACGGCGATGACGCTGATGATGGCGGTGAAGGTGCGGCGCTGCATCGGCCTAATCCGCCTTCGTGCGTTCGACGATCACCGTATTCACGAACAGCCAGAACACGATGAAGGAGGCGAAGAACACCAGGTCGCGGGCGCTGACCACGCCGCGGGTGAAGTCCTGGAACCGGTCGATCACCGCGAGGCGCCGCGCGATTGCTGCCAGGGACGGAACGTTTTGGCTGAGGAAGTCGGTGACCACCGAATACGACGCCATGGCGAACAGGAAGCACACCGCGAGTGCGAGGACGAAGGCGATCACCTGGTTCTTCGTCGCCGCCGACACGGCCGCGCCCACCGACAGGAAGGCGCCGGCGATCAGCAGCGCGCCGACATAGCCCGAGGCGATCACCCCATTGTCGGGATTGCCCAGGATGTTGACCGTGACGACGAACGGGAACGTCAACAGCAGCGCGATGGCGCAGAACGCCCAGGCCGCGAGGAATTTTCCCACCACCGCCTGCGCCTGGGTGATCGGCAGTGACAGCAGCAACTCGATGGTGCCGAGCCGGCGCTCCTCCGCCCATAGCCGCATGGTGATCGCGGGGACCAGTAATAGGAACACCCACGGAATGAAGGTGAAGAACGGATTAAGGTCGGCCAGGCCGCGGCTGAAGAAGTTGCCAAGGTTGAAGGTCAGCGCGCCTTGCAGCACGAGGAAAATGACGATGAACACGCTGGCGACCGGCGTCGCGAAATACCCGGCCAGCTCGCGGCGCGCGACGATGAAAGTGATGGACATGCTTAGGCGGCGTCCTTTTGGTCTTCCAGGGTGAGTTGGTGGAACACGTCCTCCAGCCGCCCGGACGGGTGGCGCTCCTGCAGCTCGGCGGGCGTTTCGTCGGCGACGACGCGTCCGGCGGCGATGACGATGGCGCGGGTGCAGACGGCGTCCACCTCCTCGAGGATGTGGGTCGAGATGACGATCGCCTTGTGCGGCCGCATTGTTGCGATCAGGGCACGGACCTCGCGCTTCTGGTTGGGGTCGAGGCCGTCGGTGGGCTCGTCGAGCACCAGCACGGGTGGATCGTGCAGCAGGGCCTGCGCCAGGCCGACGCGGCGCTTGAAGCCTTTGGACAGGGTCTCGATCGGTTGCGGCAGCACCAGTTCCAGGTGGGTGAGCGCGACAGCGTTGGCGACGCGTTCTTCAAGGTCGCCCCGGCGATAGCCGCGCACCTTGGCGACGAAGCGGAGGAAGCCGTCGACGGTCATGTCGGGGTAGGTGGGCGCGCCCTCGGGCAGGAAGCCGAGGGTGCGGCGTGCCGCGATGCCGTCGGTCTGCACGTCGTGGCCGCAGATCCGGGCGGTGCCCGCGGTGGGCGGCATGAAGCCGGCCAGCATGCGCATCGTGGTGGATTTGCCGGCGCCGTTGGGGCCGAGGAAGCCGAGCACCTCGCCGCGGCCGACGCTGAAGGAGACGTCGTCGACGGCGGTGAAGTGGCCGAATCGCTTGGTGAGGTGCTCGATTTCGATGAGGGGCGCGGTGGTTGGACCGTCGCTCACGCCGTGCCTGCCTGGATCATTTGCCCCCCTGGGTTATTTGCCCGTGCGCCATTTGTTCGATCTGCCCGCGACTGGAACCGTCGGCGCGCCGGAATAGCGGAACCGGCGGGCATTGCAAGCGGGCGGCGGGTAGTCGGGGGCCGGATGACGCAGGGTTAACGTGGCGGTAGGTCGGCGGTGCGAGGTCGGTGGGATGGTCTATGCAAGCGACGGGGTTGGCATCAGGGGAAGGATCGGGCTGGCCGGAATAATGGAGCTGCCATGGGCGCTGAAAGTCGGTTCACTGGGCTTGGTGAGGAGGACCCGATGGACGCCACCCCGCCGCTGCCTTGGTCGAGGCCGGCAGTTTAAGCGGATAGGTCGCCTTGCCCATCGCGTCATCTCCTCCAGCAACTCGACAGGTCGGACGATCCGCAGGCCGAACCGGATCGCCGCTGTAGCAAAATGGCGGGTGTTGTAGGTGACCAAGGCGTCCGTCAGCATCACATGGCTGGCGCCATTGCGGCTGCGGAATGCGCACCTGACGACGGAGCAACCCGTCGCCTGGTCGGCCTGGAACGCGGCGAGCGCGGTCGGATCACGCCGAAGGTCACGCACGCTCGGGTGTAACTCGATCTGCCCCTCAGGTCGGGCATTTGAAGCTGAGCCACGTCGAAAAGTTCGCCGTGCGTGCCATAAGTGGCATGAAGAGCCCTGACAGCCCCCACACTCCTCGCCCGGATCGTCGCCGAGCCCGGAAAGATGGGCGGCAAGCCGGTAATCCGGGGCCGTCGCGTGACGCCCTCCGTGGTGCTTAACATGCTGGCTAACGGGGTGACGCGGGATGAGGTGCTGAAGGCCTACCCGGTGCTGGAGCCTGAGGATACCGACGCCTGCCTGCTCTGCGCGGCGTGATTGAGCGACCTTGCAGCGGCTGATGGGCTTACGGTCGCCGCGCAATAGCGTGCGCATCCTGGCGGACACCAATATCGTGGCGAAGGCCATGCGCAGTGTGCGCGATGGTGGCCACGATGTCGTCTATGCCGCTGAATTCGCAGTGGATCCCGGTGACGCATACCTTCTGCGCATGCGGTCAGCGAAAAATTGCGTCTTTTCTGACGAAGGATCATGATATCGGTGCGTTGGTCGATCGCGATTTGCGCCCCCATTGCGGGGTATTGCTGGTAGACGATCTGGGCGCCGCCGTGGCCGAAACGGCTCTTATTCTTGCAGCCCTTTCCGCGCATTCTGCGGCGCTCATTGCGGGCGCGTTTCTGCGGGCAGGATCGGGAGGCATTCGCGAAGCCCGGGGTTAGGCCTCGGCGTTCGCGGTGCCGTGCCGAAATGGCGTGCCGGGGCCGACGATGATGACTATGTCTACGCCATAGCCCTCTGATCGGGCGCGTCAAGCGGCGGCGCGGTGTTCCGAGATCGCTTTGCGGTCGCCATTACCACCGGTAGAATGTGGGCTTGCGGAACATTAGGTGTGCTCGGGCGGCTCCGGGTGCTGAGTGAGGCAGCATGGCGTCGCGTCCCTACCTTAACCATAGAGGCCAAGACCTCCTTGCGGTATTCAAGGGCGGTAGGGAGGATGCAAAGACCCTCAAGACGCTCCGTGCCGAGCTTGCTCACCGCAATACACCATCGATGCGCGACCTTCGAACTCAGGTGGATGAGGCTCTGGCTCAGTTAGAGGCTGCCCCCGCGATGCCGTCCGCCACTCGCCCCGTATTGGGCAGCCAGCGCCAGGCCGAGCTGCCTCTTGATACCGGCGGAGCACCCCCACCAGATCGGCACAGCACGCCATCCCGATCGCCCAAGTCTGCGGTCACCCGTCAGGAGCTGCCCAGTTCTGCTGCTGATGGTGACGGGACGGACGATCCAATAGGGGCCATTCGGGGAAAAGTCGGGTCCATCCGGCCCTGTGGCCCCATTAGCGGTGTGCCAAGCCGCTGGGTATTCCCGGACAAGCGCGACTTTGAGATCGAGGTTGGCAAGAACGCTTCTCGTGTTGAGAAGTTCGTCGCCACACTCCGGGCGCTGGTCAAGGACATGCGGCGGCGTGGGAGCGGCATGCGCACCGTGACCTTGGAACACGGTGAAGCAATAGCGCTGGACGGACGCGAACGAGGCTACCGCTTCCCATATGACGGCGACGCCGAGCTGTTCGAAGGCGCGAAGGTCACTATCGCAATCGGCAATCGGACCTGTGACGGTCGGATCGTCTCGGTTTCTATTCAGTGGCTTGTCGTGTCGTTCGACGAGGACCTCGGGCCTACTATTGGTACCTGTGTGCTGCGCATCGACAACACAGCGATGATAGACGCGCTGGCTGACCGGCTGGACAAAGTACGCAGCGGCGAAGCGAAACTGAACCTATCCCTTGCCGATGACGTCTTAGACAATCGTGAAGCACAGATTTCAGCAACGACGATCAAAAATCCGCCGAAATCGGACCATAAGTTGAATGCCCAGCAATTGGAGTTCGTTGAGCAGTCAATTGCGAATCCCGTTACCTATCTTTGGGGACCTCCCGGCACAGGCAAGACACGCTCTCTCAGCACGCTGAACGAGTTTCTGTTCGACGCTGGCAAGCGAGTCTTGATTTGCTCAAACACAAATCAAGCCGTTGACCAAGTCCTTCTAAATCTCTGCAACACACTTACCACCACACATCCTGCCCTCGACAATGGCAGGGTCCTTCGTATCGGCAAGACGGATGGTATCCCGGCGGAATTCCGGGAATTTGTCACTCTCGACGGGATCGTGCGGAGGAAATCCGTCGATCTTCAACGACGCAAAAAAATGCTAGAGGAGGAGATCCAGCGCCTGCAGTTGTCTACCGATGCGGCGCACCGAATTTTGAACGCCTTTAAAAGCTTGGACGAAGCGGAGCGTGAACGCCAAGAGTTGGTTCACCAGCGTGCGGCGCGCACGAAGGCCGTCGCCGACTCGGAAACCGCTGAGCGGGAAGCATCGAAGTCCGCCGCCAACTTGGAACGCGAGCTTGCGGAGCGCATCGCGGCAGGCGTAATGCGCCGGTTACTTATGCGCTCCGAGGCGGCTATTCGCGCCGATCTGACGAGGGCAAATGCGCAAAAGGTGGAGTCCGCCACGCGACTTCGGTCGCACCGCCTCGCTCTTGAGGACCCAGCGCAGTTGGCGAAAGAACGAGAGGTTGCGGTGCGCCACGGAAAATTAACGGCAGCATTACGTGACCAAAATAGAGTTATCGCGAAGCGACAGGTAGACGAAGCAGAAGAAATCGCGCCTACGCAACGAGAAATATCTGATATCAACAAGTCTTTGGAAGAAATCGAGAAATCCGTGGTCGCCGAGGCAAGAATAATTGGCGCGACTGTGACCAAGACCTACCTGACACCCCAGCAGTTCACAAATTTTGATGTTGTCATCGTCGATGAAGCATCCATGGTGATGTTGCCAGCAGTCTACTATGTCAGCGGTCTGGCCAAAGAGAAGGTTATCGTATCCGGCGACTTTCGCCAGCTATCGCCCATTGTACCGACCGAGCAGGCGGCCATCCAAGAGGTCATAGGTTCAGACGTTTTCCAGGCTGCGGGTATCACAGAAGCGGTGAAAGCGCAGAGAAAGCCCAAGCGGACCGTCATGTTGACGGATCAATACCGTATGAATGAGGCAATCTGCCATATGATTTCTGGGCGGATGTATGCCGGGCGTCTGAAAACTCAGATTAATTCCAGAATTCAGACGCATGCTCCACCGTCACCGTTTAGCGGTTCCCTGACGGTCATTGACACGTCGCCAATCCAGCCCTTCGTAAATAGGCACGGTTCGTCACGCTACAACCTGATGAATGCTTTAGCTGTACGGAACCTCGTGCGGCATTTCCAAAAGACTGGCTTCGCAGCGACTGAGAATACCGACTCTAATGAG
>Ga0326727_10022459_pt1 | contig 12187 bp, 13 predicted proteins | sample MB2enrmetagenome_FD_207643 | JGI IMG/M metagenome (GOLD analysis project Ga0326727, IMG submission 207643) | Lab enriched peat soil microbial communities from McLean, Ithaca, NY, United States - MB29MY | ecosystem: Environmental > Terrestrial > Soil > Wetlands > Peat | place: USA: New York... | reverse complement strand
GCAACTTTTTGTCCCTTTCACTTGTGTTATCGAAACAATGGATGACGTTGTTACCGTGGCAGCCGGAACTTTTGAAAGGTGCATGAGGGTAAGGAAATCTTTCAGCGGCAAAGTCAACCTGGGGTCTTATGGAGGCAATCCCGAGGTGACAGTGGAAAGGTTGTTGTGGTATGCACCTGGTGTCGGCCAAGTAAAAGGCAGCATAGTCACAAAATGCGGCAATGCCGAACTGGGTGGGGGAGAAGGGCACTTCGAACTGATATCATACAAGAATTGATCGAAACGGCTGATTCCATCGCCCGTGAAATATCAAACCAAAATGGGGCTCAATATGACGCTAAAGAGAATAATAGCGGTACTCACAGTGATAGCGGCCACTTCTTTTGGTGGATTAGTATTTTCCGCCCATTCTGTCACATACGTATACGATAGCCTCAATCGTCTCACTGAGGCCCACTTTGTCGATAATAGCTGGATCTAATACACTTGTGATGCTGCTGGAAACATGACGAGTAAAACATACCATGGACCTTTCCAGATTACAGTCATTTCAGGAACCAGGTACGGTGGGCACAGTTTTACGTGCCCACCGTCTGCTGAACTACCATTGCAATGACCGAGGACACGGGGCAGATAGTCAACAGAGTACTCTTATTGGACCGCACGGTGAACGGCTGGGAATCGTTGAAGCCACGCCCAATCCATTCGGCTATGTCGGCAGGTACGGAGTCATGGAAGAAGGAAACGGACTCAAGTTCATGAGGGCCAGGTATTACGATGATGGTTCCGGCAGATTCCTCAATAAAGATTTGGTCCCGGGTGATATCAGAAACCCGCAGAGCTTGAACAGGTATGCGTATGTCGATAGTGTCGGAAAACCCCTCCTTGGAACAAATCTTTACATTTATGCATCTAACAGCCCCATAAATAGGATCGATCCTTATGGGCTTGCTGATTGGCATTTTGATCGAACTCCTACTGGAGAAAGGTTGATTCACTCTGGACAATACCGGTTTAATGAAGCTGGAGAGTTAGTCGACCATGTTGGACGCCAGATCAAGCCTGATCCCTGCAAAGGACAGTCGGAGAAGTGGATGAAGAGCTTGCTTAAGTGGCTTAGGGGAAATAAACCAGATTTTTTTAGATTTGGACCGCTGTTGATTTGGGTAGGCGGAGTATATGACCAATCGTTGGATAACATGCAAAATGGTTTACCTGTTGACTATAATTCTTATGATGAGTTTGGAAGACCGACGAGTTGACGGTTAGTAGAGGGTTTGAAATGGAAAATGGAGAAATTCGCTTGTGTTGTGAAAGGTTTAGAGAATGTGTGAATCTCGGTGAAATAATTCATTCTGATGAATATGATGAGACAGAATGGTATATTCCTCGTTGGCATCACATATATTTTTGTCCTTTTTGTGGCAAGTCAGTCAAGGGGCAAGGCTTTGGACATATTACGCAACCGATCGATTGAATAAATAGTGTATCTACTTGCTTTAGAAGGCTAATATACGGATTTATCATTTGATTGATAGTTCATGTACTGGTATTTTAGCTGCGTGGTTTTATATTGAACTTCAATGTCAGAGGGCGCTATGTTTAGACCACGCGAAAAGCAATCAACCTTCTTCGACGCGACCTACATCTGTGAGAAGCTAATCCCTGAGGATAGTTTCTACCGCAAATTCCGGGAGATTGTATGGCCGATCATAAGGGATGATGAGTTCGCACCCATGTATTGCAAGGACAACGGCCGTCCTTCAATCGCTCCTGCGCTTTTGGCTGTGGCGACCATACTCCAGTTCCATCGGAATCTGTCTGATCGGGAGATGGAACGGGCATGCATGTACGATATAGAGATCAAGTATGCCCTTGGGCTCAGGCTTGATGAGCGACCCTTCGATCACTCATCTCTTGGCGACTTCAGAGAGAGGCTGCTTAAGAACGGCAAAGAAAAAGAGATTTTCGACCGCATCCTGGAGCATCTGATCAAGGCGGGGCTTATCCACAAAAACGAAATCCAGCGAATTGACGCGACCCACGTGATAGCAGATATCGCCATTCCGACTACGGTGACATTGGTCCGCAGAGGCACCTATGGGATATTGAAGGTCCTTAAGAAACGACATAAGGCGCTCTATGAGAGAGTCGGGCAGAAAATCGACCTCTCCCGGTACAGTAAGGATGAAGTTGTCCGAGACTTTCCTAACCGTGCTGACGAGGAAATTAGAGCAAAGAAACTGGTTGAGGTGGTGAGAGATGCCAGGAGTGTCCTCGATGAGGTAAAGGAAGTCAAAGACGAGGTTCTAATCAAGCAGGTGCGATTGCTCAAAAGAATCTTGGGGGAGCAGACCATAGAAGATCAGGATGGGAACCCAAAGGAGAGGAAATATAAAGAGAGGCCCAAGGACTTATTGGTGTCTCCGGTCGATCCGGATGCCCGCTTCGGGGCCAAGTCGGATAAGAAACGATTCACCGGCTACAAGGCAAACATCACTGAAACCATTGAGGGCCGATTCATTACAGGCATCAGGCCAATGCCCGGAAATCGTCCGGACGGTGAAACCGCCGTCTCTCTCGTACAGGATCAAAAAGGGCTCGGTATTACGCCACCCAAACTCATAGGCGATAGCGCCTACGGATATGGGAGCTACAGAAGGGACCTCAAGGCAAGAGGCACTGAGGTCGTCGCCCCCTTGAGGGAAAAGAACGACCGAAGCAAAACCATCTATCCCAAGAGCGTGTTCCACTATGACGAGGAGACAAACACACTCGCCTGCCCCGAAGGAGTTATCACCAGGCAGGCATTCTACGATAAGCCGCACGATCTGAGGGTGTTTCATTTTCCAATGACTGTTTGCCAGAAATGTCCAAGAAAGCCCGAGTGCACAAACTCAAAGGACGGAAGAAGAACCGTTGGCATAAGCTCATTTAACCAAGAACTTCGGGATGCGGAAGAATATAATCTGACCGAACAGTTTAAGGAAGAAATGAAGCTGCGGGCGCCAATCGAAGGTAAGCTTTCCGAGCTGACAAGGTACCACGGCATGCGAAGAGCGCGATACCGTGGCTTGAACAAGGTCGGCCTGCAGTGCTACTTTACGGCTGCGGCGGTAAACATAAAAAGATGGGTCAAGTTGATGTTCGAAGGTTTTAAACCAAAGATTGCGTGCCCGGCGGTGAGTTAAAAGAGATATGCACCTCCTCATGGTGAGAGGATACGAGCTTGCACCAGGATACGGTGTTTAGCGGTCGTTGACAACTTATCTAGTTAAATCAGCAACATAAGATAGATTCTGTTGGTCCCACATTTTAACGTTCTTTGAAAATTGAAGAATCGGCAATGTCGAGGTAAGCCCGGACAGATTCTGAAGCTTCTGGTTTCTCCAACGCCCCATTAACACAAATGGGCAACGGATTCGAATCGGAACGAGGGGTTTACCGACAGCATCACGTCTCAAATAATCCGATTAACCTGGTTGATCCGAGGGGATTACAGGAACAGGAACCGGAACAGGAACAGGAACAGGAGGTTTATCCGGGTGACCCCCGCCCCGAGGACACCTGGCCATACAAGTCACCTCTAACTAATCCGAACAATAGAGCGCCTTGCGCGTCAAATCCTCCTGCAGGAACAGCGATGCCTGGAAAATGGGTGCCTTATTGCGAAAACGCATGTCCGCCCTGTGACGATGAAAGCGGATGTCTTTATTCACCAGATTCATGTACTGGACCACCGGATTGCCAATACCACTATATATACAATGGTATCGATTACGGCCCATAGTGAGTTAGAATGTCCAACAAGCGGAGGATAACATATGAAGTATATTTGTAACTCATTCTTTTTAGTGATGTTTCTGATGTTAGGCTTGACATCGACTGTGCATGCTGCTGAAAGCTGTTTGAGTTTTCGTTTAGTTCAATCTAAGTACAAAGTTGATGACATACTGAAGACAAGTATTGATATAGACAAGGCGCAATACGAAGTCTTCGCACAAGATAACATTATTTATGTGGTAAGTAGGACTGTGCAGTTAGATGACAAAGATATTGAATGTGAGAAGAGGCTGGGTAAGTCTTATTACTATCTTGGACCTGCAGATCCATCAGCCAAGAATTCCCAGGTGAGGATTAATTTTAATGCGAATGGCCGAAGCAAGCTGAAGGAACTTAGCGAAAGTAGCATTGGAAAAGGATTGGCGGTCGTATTCGAAGGAAAACTGATCGTGGCTCCGGTTATTAGTGATTCATTAGCCAGTGGAGAGTTAATAGTGTCTGGTTTGTCATATGACGCTGCAAAGCATCTAATAGATGCAATAGAGAGGGTGTGCGCTGAGGAAAGCTCCGTCTCTGTTCGTCTTGTTCACCCTGATCAAGACATTATCTCTCAAATACCACTGTCAGAAAGTAGCGTTGATAAAAGTCAATATGAATGTTTTGTGAAGGGAAACGTAAATTATTGGGTAAGTAAGAAGGTAGAACTTGACAACAGAGATTTTGAGCACGCCAAGATCTTTGTAACTGGACTGCTTCCCTCTGGCGAGCCGAAAGAAATGGAACTGAAAGCCATTCCCTGGCAGTTTAGTGAGGAGGGCGCAGCAGAGCGCAATTTACCTGGCTTGAGGGTAAGAATCACTTTGAATAAAGACGGGCGGAGCAAACTGGAGAAACTTAGCGAGAATAACATTGGAAGGGGATTGGCGGTCGTATTGGAGGGGAGGCTGATCATGGTAAAATCCATTCCGGGGAAAACAACTGGTGAATTCGTAACGGTGGGCGATCTTACTTACGTTGAAGCAAAGCGCTTAAGGGATGCGATAAATCGTTAGGATGAGTAGAGGGCTCAAACCTACATTCTTCGCATATCAGGAGCGCTGAGGCAGAATATGGCCGTGCGGGAATCGGGAGTCGCGTCTCTTGACATAGGGCATTGACAATCGGTTGCTCTGGGTGCTCGTACCGTCGCCCGCAAGAAGCGGTCCTGACGAACTTGGTGGCCATCTTGAAATGTGGCATCTGGATCGGCTCGGCCTTGGCCTTTAACGGCATTAGGTCGGAACCAATGCCGCTAACTTAAGAAAAATGGGGGTTTTTTCACTTACTTACGGGCCAGAATTTGAGCGCCTTCCCGTTCAGTTATCTAGGCTATGTTGCTCCGATCGAGAGGGCAGGCAACGGAGCGATGTTGAAAGTCTATTCAATTCAGCCACTTATTTAAGTTAACGGCGTTGGGTCGGAACAAACTAACCACTTAAATTAGTAGGCAAAAGATTGAGAGAGTCGGATGTTTTTGGCCTTAGAAGACCAATTTGTACGTGAAATGAGCAGTCTTAGCGCCCATTTGGCCGTCGCAATAGTGGATAGTGTGGTCCCGGCGTCCTTCAGCTGCCAGGGAAGCTCCGATCCTCCACTCTTGAGAGGGGTTGGGCGGAGAGGCGCTCTGCTTCGACCCTATAAGACTCCATTGTCGCACTGCGTCTGAGGCAGGCTCCTGGTCGTCTTTGCTTCGACGCCTTGGTTGCTGAACACGGGAATAGACATATAGTTCCGGAAATTTATAGTCAGAGTGGTCGGTATTGACGTTTATCGACTGATTCGGTTGCCAGTGAAATATCAAACCAAAATGAGGCTCAATATGACGCTAAAGAAAATAATAGCTGTACTGACAGTGATAGCGGCTACTGCTTTGGGTGGATTAATATTCTCCGCCCATGCTGTCAGATACGTGTGCGATAGCCTCAATCGTCTCACTGAGGCCCATTTTGTTGATAATAGCTGGATCCAATACACCTATGATGCTGCTGGAAACATGACGAGTAAAACATACCATGGCTCTTTCCAGATTACAGTCATTTCAGGAACCAGGTACGGTGGGCACAGCTCTATCGTGCCCACCGCCTATGGAAGTGCTATTGCAATGACCGAGGACACGGGGCAGATAGTCAACAGAGTACTCTTATTGGACCGTACGATGAACGGACGTGGGTAGTTGAAGCAACGCCCAATCGCGCCGGGTAGCCGGACGGACCAGGAGGCGGCCCCGATAAATAGGGCCGTCCCTGTGGGCCACCAGGCTTAAGCTCGCAATTGGTTATTTCAGAAGGATTATCTGATGAGAGCCAAAATAACACTGTTAGCATCCCTGGCAATTTTCCTTTCTTTTTCAAGCATTTTCTGTATCAACGCCTGGCCGTTTACCATCGAGGTGGAGGTTCCCAATGTGGTCGGGTATACACAGGCCGATGCCGCTGCGGCTCTCACTGAATCAAGTCTCAGCGTTGGTACGGTGACCCTCCAAAGCAGCAGCACTATTGCGGCAGGAGAGGTTATCGATCAAACCCCCGCCGCCAGGGCTGGGCTTGTCTCTCATTATTTTAGGAGGAAATAGCACGTGATGATAAATAAGACCTTAAAGATCATCCTTATAGTGATTGCCATGGCACTCGGCGGCCTTTCCGTTCCTTACATGAGGGGCACCCTCGGCAAAAACATGATGGATTATTTCAGCGCGATCTTTTTTCTAATAGGCGGAATTTCCGTTTTGATGGTGAGTTATAAAAAGGGCAGAAGGGGTGAAGCAGGGCGACAAGAACCCAAGCTTTTTCGCATCTTGGCGATAGTGATGGTGGTAGGTGGCACTATTATTCTGATACTGAAGGTGTTCGTGCCCCATTAACAATGCAGCGTGTACGTTATTAGCGGCCAACCGAAAGCGGCGAATTGGATAATGAGGAACGTGTTCCTCGTTGTCGGAGGTAGCATATTTATCCTTTGCCCTGCTGGTATTATTGACAACCCGGCGAAGCTACCGGGCGTTTTGGCGATATCCCTGCCTGGCATTGTTGTACTGACTATCCTTTTAAGATTCGTAGCGCGCAAGAGGTGCTACCGGATGGAGGTTGACACGGCAACCGGAAAAATCAGGTTATCATATCGACGAGGACATGGCTCAAATAACCGATCTACTTCCACAGGGAATAGAGATCCAGTTTTCAAAGGGCTACTATGGACGTGTTTCGAAGAAGCGATTTGAAAAAATCAGGCGCACCGTGAGGAGTGCTCCTTGCAATGCTGGCGAAGATAAGAGGGACCGTTCCGGGTAGCTGGACTGACCTGAGGCCGGCCTTGTGGGCCACCGGTCTTAAGCTCGCAATTGGTTATTTCAGAAGGATTATCTGAATGAGAGCAAGAATCGCACTGTTAGCATCCCTGGCAATTTTCCTTTCTTTTTCAAGCATTTTCTGTGTGAATGCCTGGCCGATGAACATCTCGGTGGAGGTTCCCAATGTGGTCGGGTATGCACAGGCCGATGCCGCTTCGGCTCTCGTTACATCAAATCTTAGCGTCGGTACGGTGATCACCGAATAGCCGGTTTGATCCATGTAAGTTGCAACGATATAGAAGCTCTCTAACCTGAGAAAATAATGGTCTTTTTGGTTTCTTGAAGCTTTTGATAGCCCTATCAAGCCTTCGAACTGCCGCGATATTAAATGGGTATTCTTCGAAACCGGGTACATCGTTTCGTTTAAACGCGATTTCCTTAAGATATGATTTCGGTTGCATTGACTACCACCGGTCAGTTCGGAGAATAACGGTTTCGCCGGTTACCGGCGAGGCGGCTTTATTGCCGCGTCCAAGCGCACTGGCTTATTTTACGGTATCTTCATTTCGAAGTATCGCCGGCCAAGACAATTGCCCTTTTGCAGGCATCTACTCGTTTTGTGGTGCTCCTCACTGAAACTATGCCTCGGATTTGTTTTTCATTTCCTTCATCGCATCTCCGATAAGCTTTCCCCATTTGATGGCGCCTTCGAGATTCGCCTTATCAAATGCCACCATGGATGCCGAATAGAACTTTGACCCTGCAGGCGACTTGGCGAATTGCGTGTAGCGCTGAATTTCAGCGTCCGTCAGGCTCCTGTATGCCCACAATAGGGATATCAGCGTTTGCGATCTCACCAATGCCTCGACAGCAGGCCTGGTTTTTTCAATCTCGCGGTAGACTTCCTCGCGTGGCTTTTGCTGCTCCACTGGGAGTGTAGCAATGATAGCCAGGGCAACTGCGGCTTGAGTCTGGATTGCCATCTCCACGGCATTCCCGGTGACCTTGGCTGCGGAATCCAACTCGCGCAGTACTTTGAGACGCTCGGCCGTTGGGGGTGAGTCATGCAAACGAGCGGCATACTGCTGCATCTCGGCTTGTGCTTCCGCAGTGGATGCTGCTTCCTCCAATTGGGTGCATTTCTTGCCAAGCGGTGCATCAAGCCACTGCAGGGTATCTTTGATGTCTTGCGCAGTGAGCTTCCGGGTGAGTTCTGCGAGTATGGTTTCTTTCATCCTCTCGGGTGCGAATGCCTCCGGTACCGTTGCCCTCATGGCGGATAAGACTTCTTTGGGCAGCTTTTGTGCCTGATCGTCTTGCGGGACTGACTGGTCAAAAAGGGCCTGCATCACAGATGGAATCTGTTGAACCTGCTTTTCCATGCCTGACTTTACATATAGTTCCAGGACTTGGGAATTATTCTGAGCATGTGCATACGAAAAAATTGGCAACAAGAATAAAGGAATTGCCCATAGCCAGGTTTTTGAAAACATACTTTTCTCCAACATCGGTCGAGAGGGTTTCATAAATGTTTAAGCTGAAAGACATGGTGGCACACTTCGGTTAATGAACTGCCTGCACGGCCGGTTTTCCGGTATTTCGTGGCGAGGCCGATGCTTTTGAGGCGAAATGATACGACTATATCGACGGGAGGTCAATTCGTAGATAATGACGTGATAATGACGAGGATTGCAACGATATAAGCGGGCAGGGGGGCAGTAGCCAAAAGCGCTCGTTGCCTTATACTCCACGCTTCATGCTGCCGGGTAAGCCCAATGCTGTTAACTTTAGATTCGAATGCTTTTTGGGTCACGAAGAGCACGAAGTATACACGAAGTGCACGAAGGAAAATCATTGTCAGGGATCTTGTATGGGAAAGGTTTTCCTGTGCTTTCTCTTCTTCGTGTTCGACCAATACTTTTCAGGTTCGAAAGCCCAAAAAGGTGCTTTTCCAGATCGGTTTTCTTTGTGCACCTTCGTGTTCTTCGTGACTCTGGCGGGCCTTCCTGACCGCTCCAAACTGTAGTCTCACGAAGGGGCAGGAGAACTCGAAGTTTGCTTGCTGCCATGCCGCGCTGAGCTTAAGTCCGGCTGTTAACGGCATTGGGGTAAGCCTCATGTGGCGCTGAACCGGGCAGGAATGCCGGATTGAAATCACCCCTGTACAGCCCTTTTTGCATGTTGTAGAATTTCTGTCTGGATTTTCCTGATATCGCCGGTCATACGGAGATCAAAAAGTAATCGCGGTCCAACTCACTAAGGAGGTGTAACGTGGCGCAGATCCAAGTCCCCTTTGAAACGGCTGAAGAGGTAGGCGTTTTGCTGGATGTGGAAATACCGGAGCAAAACCTGATCGCGTTTTTTGAGCCGGAAGAGTCTTCCGGCCTGGCCGACGTGACCTCGGCCACCGCTTACGCGATCGAACATCCTCTGGACAGCAAACCCCTCTCCAGGATGATTCGAAAAGGAGACAAAGTCACTATCATCACAGAAAACCAATTTCGAGCCGCTCCTGCCGACCTGATGCTTCCGCCGATCCTTGAAACCGTGCGGAAAGCAGGAGGGGTGCCGACCATCGTCATAGGCTGCGGCAAAGTACCAGCCCTCAGCCCTGAGGAAATCGAACATAAACTGGGCAAAGGCATTCTGGGCAGCGGCATCCCTGTTATTTGCAACGACGTAAGCAAGCCGGAGAATTACACCTATCTGGGCATAACGTCGCGAGGTGTGCCTTTGTTTGTGCTGAATGCGGTTGCAGAAGCGGATGTCCGTATCACCATAGCCACTACTCAGGCAACTTTGTGGGGGTACGGCGGTTCCGGTATGGTGATTCCGGCCGTAACGGGCAACGAAACCACCGAGATGAACCATATGTTCTCCCTGCCTGCCGATTGCCGCCCCGGAAATAATGAATGCCACATGCAGGAAGACAAGTACGAGGCCGCCTCCATGGTTGGCATTGATATGGGTATCTTTGCGATCGTCAACAACAGTTTTGAAGTAACTTATGTTGGCGCCGGGGATTTTATTGAAGCCCACCTGGCCTCTATACGGGCCTACGAACAAACCTACCGCTTCGATGCGGCGGAATTTGCCGGCGCCCCGGCCGACATTGTGATCACGGGCTCCAGTGCTCCCACAAACCATCTTTTCTTTCACACCGGCTGGGCGGTCGTAAACTGTGACCCTATCTGCAAAGACGGAGGCACCATTATTCAGACAACCCCTTGCCCCGGTTACGGTGGGTGGCCCGGCTTTGCCCTGATGGACATGATGAAGGAATACATGCCCCCTTCAGCCGACAATAAGGCTAAGGCCCTGAAAGCTTTCTACTCCAAGGATCGGGAACTCTGGGCCGGTTGCATATGGTGGAAGATCTATGAGGTGATGACCCGCAAGGATGTAGTCATTGTCACCAACAAAGAGAACCTTGAGATGTGCCGGTCTGTGGGCCTCAATGCGACCGACTCCCTGCAGGAAGCTTTCGACGAGGCGCTCAAGCGCCAAGGGGCGAACGCCAGGGTGGCCTTTGTGCCGTACGGCCGATACACTGTACTGGATGTTTAACGGTCCCTTAAGCACTCGCGGATTTTTCTTCTTGGAACGGCCATAAGGGTCACTGAAAAACCTTCGCTCTGCGGGCGCCTGTCGCAAAGGGGGCGTCACTCGTTCGTGACGTCCCCTTGCGATCTGCCCGATCGCTTCCTGACGCTGTCCGTAATTAGATCAGTACGATCCCTTGCGTTTCTCATCTTGACGTGCCGTTCCGACCGTGTTAGACAATGTTCGCCATTGTGAAATGGAGTGCGGTATTGTCGAATATGAAATCCTGGTTTTTCCACCTCGCCTCTATCGCATCGGTTCGTTGCCGTAGTCATTGATCTAAAGGCCTTATTTGTGCGGCTCGTTCAATAAGAGGCCTGATCGCGAACGTGCTTCGCATTTTCGGATTACTTACCCCGGTCCCGGCGCCTTAATTGTTTTTTCAAGGGAGGACTTCAGTGGAAGCGGAATCCAAAATTCAATCTGTCGCCCGTGCGCTCACCATTGTCGATACACTGGGCGAAGTTCGCGGCGAGCTTGCCCTGAATGAAATCGCAACTCGGCTGTCGCTGGCTAAAAGCACGGTCCATGGGCTTATCTCGACACTCAAAGATTTTGGCTATATCGAGCAAAGCGAATTCACCGGCAAATACAGGCTTGGAATCCGGCTTTTTGAAATAGGGCACATTGTCGCCCAGGGCTGGGAGGTACGCAAAGTCGCGGCCCCGTATATTCAGAAACTTCTTGAGCAAATGTTCGAGACCGTCCATCTGGCCGTACTAGACAAACTCGAAGTCCTGTACATCGACAAGCGGGAATCAGGTGAGTCTCTGCGGATCGTCTCACAGGTCGGAATGCGGCTGCCTGCCCATTGCACCGGGGTCGGCAAGGTCCTCATGGCGCACCTTCCCCCTGAGCAAAGAGCCGAGCTTATTAACAAGAAAGGCCTTCCCCGGCTTACCAAAAACACACTGACCGACGTGGAAGCCCTCGAAAATGAGTTTACCAGGATCAGGACGCAGGGTTTCGCCATCGACAATGAGGAGATAATGGACAGTCTTCGGTGTGTGGCTGCTCCTATCAGAGACCAGACTGGTATGGTGGTATCCGCAATAAGTCTTTCCGGTCCGGTGTCGCGTCTTACGGGTGAGCGGTTCGAAGAAGCCATTCGTCGTGTCACGGAAACAGCGGAAGAAATATCGGGCGGTCTGGGATATCGCTCAAAGCTTTAATCCATGGACCGCCATTGATTCACCGCATAAACCAAGAGATTGAAATACTGAGAAAGTTTCCTTGACCTTGTCGTAGCTGGGTGGTATGTTACGCCCGGTTCTAAAAGGCCGAACACCGTTCGACAATATGGAACAGTTCATGGATGTCAGGGCCTATCTACTGGAGCCCCTAAAGGGGCAAATCTTCGATGCTTGTCTCACCGCAGCCGAATCGGGCATTCTCGCCGGTACATCAATTGCCGTCAACCGCGCATCCGACCTTGGTCTCTCAGTTCTGAGCCATCTTCCGGAAGGTTCGAAGCTC
>Ga0326727_10022457_pt1 | contig 12188 bp, 11 predicted proteins | sample MB2enrmetagenome_FD_207643 | JGI IMG/M metagenome (GOLD analysis project Ga0326727, IMG submission 207643) | Lab enriched peat soil microbial communities from McLean, Ithaca, NY, United States - MB29MY | ecosystem: Environmental > Terrestrial > Soil > Wetlands > Peat | place: USA: New York... | reverse complement strand
AGACGCCCCGAGACCACGCGCAGTCCTCGGCATGTTCGATGTGTCGGCGCGGCCCAGCGTCCAGGCGGACATACTCACCTTTGCCGTACCCATGAAGAAATTCTTCCCCATGGTAGACAACATGGAGGAGAGCTTTCTTGTCACCGACTCCTGGCGCAAAGTGAGGCGGAGAATCACAAAAGCAAGAGTACCTGGCGTCCAGGAGTAGGGCTCCCGGCCTCGCCCGTGATTCAAAAGGCCTCATTCCGCCTCTCGACTTATAGCGTTCCGCAGAATTCATTCCCGTTACCGACCGGCTCTATCTTTTCCTTCGGTACGCCAGGCTTTCGCTTTAGGAAAAGATTACGCCGTGGCAAGGGTTACTTTATTCTGGGCAACGCTCTCGGTCACGGGAGTGATCCGGAAATGTGTCCGCCATTACGGGTATCTCTCCCAGAAGACGATCTGATCGAACTCCTTTCTCGGTCTCGGCTTAGGGTCTTCGCCGGGGTATCCCAGGCAGAGAAGATCGTGGACAAAAAGGTCGTCCGGCAGGCCCATGACCCTGTGGGCATCCTTGGCGGATGCCGTGCCTATCCAGCACGTCCCGAGGCCCAGATTGAACGCCTCCAGCGTCATGTAAGCTATCGAAATCATGAGCTGTTCCGCGGCCTTCACCACCATCACCTGTTGGCCCAGACGGTACGGCGCGAAAAGATCGCTCTCCAGGATCACGTTGTCGAGAACCTCGTCGGGCCAGTCAGCCGCGCCGATCTCCCTGAGCTGCTGAAGAGATTCCCTATGCATCTTCCTGGAGAAGGCTTCCGGAAAGCCGCAGCATACTATGACAACAGGGGCTGTAGCCACCTGGGGCATGCCGCTCGCGGTCTTTGCCAACTCCTCTATCCTGGCCTTGTCCTGAACGACGATGTATCGCCACGGCTGCGCGTTGCCCCATGACGGTGCCCTTCTGCCCGCCCCGAGCACTTTCACGATCTTCTCTTTCTCCACTGGGGCCGGCTTCCAACTTCTAATGGTCGTCCTCTTTTGAATCGCCTCCGACACGTCCATGATTCTACCCTCCTTCGCATCGAGATGGTCTGGCGAAAAGCGCCTGCTATAAGGGGAATTTTGCCCAGCCTTTAACCCGAGCGTTCCGCAGAATAAAGTAACGATTGCCCCGGCGTAATCTTTTCCTAAAGCGAAAGCCTGGCGTAGCGAAGGAAAAGATGGAGCCGGTCGGTAACGGGAATGAATTCTGCGGAACGCTATAATCGTATGGCGCGGGGCCGTACATTTTCAAGAGCTTTTTTTGCGAAAGACAAGGGCCTTTCGCCAATCCATCCTGAAGGGGCCCAACGCATCCCTTCCCTCCCGATGGCAAGGCTGGATTCCCTTCTTTCCTTGAAGTAAGATGGAGGGATGTACGGAACCATCTACATCTATGAGTTCAAAGGGGATGCGACAGGCAGGATCCCGTGGGCGAGCGATAGGGATTACATCGGGTGCTGGCGCGAGGCCGGCTACTCATTCCTCTTCTTTCACAGGCAAAAACATGATCTCTTCGAGCGCCTTCGCCTGCCTTACCGGTCGGAGCTCGCCATACGCCACGAGGACTGGGAGTCCGGAATCCCCCTCCGGCCGATCAAGATAGGAAGGATCGGCATATACCAGCCGTGGAACGCCCCCAACGAGCCGGGGATCAACATCGCCATAGACCCGAACATGGCCTTTGGCTCGGGTTTCCATTTCTCCACCAAGGGATGTCTTACTCTCCTCGACAGGCTCTTATCCCGCTGGCTGCCTCGGCGGGTGCTTGACCTCGGAACAGGCACCGGAATACTCTCACTGGCATGCCTGAAGATGGGCGCGCCGTGCGCCGTGGGGGTCGACGACAATGATCTTGCCCTCAGGACGGCCGCCAACAACGGCCGCATCAACGGTCTCGCGGAAAGGATGCTTCTCATCAAGGCCCGTGCGGAAGAGATGCTCCCCATCGAGACAGACCTCCTGGTCGCCAACATTCACTATTCCGCCCTATCCCTGCTCGTGGAAAGGCCCGAGTTCTACGGGAGACGGTACTATGTTCTCTCGGGAATGATAAGGGGCGAGGCCAAAGCCATCGAAGAACGGCTGAAGGGAAAGCTCGAGCTCGTTGACGCCTATTGCGAGGAGTTCTGGTCGACCTATCTCTTCTCTTATAAGGGTCTTGAGGCGGCTCCACCTGCTTAGATTTCCAGTTCTATGTCAGAAGATAGCCCGGTGAGAGAATCCCTCGGCAACCGACCCTCACGAAAGGGCCTCTTCGACTATCCGGGCAACCTGATGGAGGTCATCGACCTCGTAATCGTACGGAACACCCTCAATAATGGGCGAGAACCGGTAGGGCCGGTGGATCCAGCAGCCCTTCATCCCCATTGCCATGGCGCCCTGCACATCCCACTGGGGGCCGGCTACGTAGAGGACATCCGGGAAGTCGAGCTTCATGTTCAATTGCCGCCCGGCTGTCTCCAGAACCCAGCGATATGCCCGGGGCGAAGGCTTGCAGCAGAGGCTCTTGTCCATGTCGCCGATGAAATCGGGGACAAATCCGCCAAGCTTGTTCATCATCATGTCGAGATACTCCGTCTCCACGTTGGAGTATATCAACACCTTGGCCATCCCTTTTATCCTCCTCAGTCCCGCAGCGGCATCGGGAAAGGCAGGGACCTCGTTCCACAGGTCAGTCATGAAAGTCACGTCATCCGGGCTGCCGGGAATGTTGAAATGCTGAAACGCAAGCATCAGGGCGGCTCCGAGGCTCTCCGTGAACTTCCGGTACTTGCCGAACGCAGTCTTCATGTTCTCCCCTGTGAGAAAGCCGGCCCACCGGCCCCAGAAGGTCTCGGGGTCCATAGTGTTTCCGTACTTCTTAAGAATATTGGCGCTCGCCCTGACCCAGGTGGAGTCCCAAGCAAACAACGTGTTCTTGGAATCCGTAAAAACAGCCTTCGGCCATTCTCCCTTTCCCTGTGTCATGGCATCTCCTTTCCTCTGCAAGATTTGATTGGCGCGTCTTCAGAGCAATTTAAGGCGAGCTTATCATCGATGGGCGTCAAACCATATCATACACGACCCTTCTTGCCCTTGTCGACCCTTTGGATGGAGCCGCGCCGACCCGGTCCCTCTTTTCGCCGACGGATAGCGCCGGCCCCCCTGTTTTCCCGGGGAAACATATCCGCCGCTCCCCGAAAGGGCGTCCCGAGGCAGAAGGTTCGGAATGGATCGGCGGCGACGGACCCTTTCTTGACGCACCACTCGTCAAGGTCGTACAATGAGCTTCGAGCTGATCCCTCATGAGAGAGATTGTCAGGATTGTTCCTATCGTGCTCTACCTGTTGGTGGGCGCCCTGTCTTTGGTTATGGCATACAGGAGCATTTTCTCGGGCAGACTCCTCCGCCGGGGGTTGTTCCTGATATCCCCGATCTTCGTGGACATGAGCCCCGAGCACTGGCACAGGATGGAGAGGAGCACGACAACCGAGACGTACGGGATACTCCGCTTCATGACCGGCCTACCTCTTTTTGAAAGGGGACTCAAGCCCGTCATATGCCTCCGTGAGCGCATCCAGGGTAAGCATCCGGATCGGCCTTTGCCTTGTCCCACGCTTTCGTCTATGCAGTCATCTTCGGCTTAAACAGCGCAAAAGCCGCCCCGGTCGGGTCGAGCAGCATGCTGAACCACCCTATTCCGGGAATCTCAGTGGCACCCTGGAGGACCGTTGCCCCAAGGGATCTTGCCTTGTCGGTGGAAACTGCGACATCGTCCACCAGGACATACGGGACCCATTGGGGAGCCGCATCGGGCATGGGGCTCTTCATGATGCCTCCCCCCCTTCCCTGCTCTCCCACATCGATGAGGGTATAGTTCATCTCCGGTACATCCTCAAGCTTCCAGTCAAATAATTCCCCGTAGAACTTCTTCGCTGCTTGCGGGTCCTGAGTGTGCAACTCAACATGTACGAACGGATTTGCCATGGCTTTCCTCCCTCTATATAGTTACTGTAAGTACCCGATGTCGTTCCGACAAGCCGCGTCCTATATATAGGGGTTTCCTGTCTTTCCGGGGGGATGGGAAATGAGAGGCGGATTCGACCAATGTCACTGGACAGCCGACAAATCCTCTTGACCTTATCTCGACAGAGCGCCAGAATGGAATAGAAACGTCTCACGGAAAGGGAGGAAGGAACAGAAAGATGAGTACCATGGGGATGTGCGGTGACAACTGCCTCTATTGTCCCAGATATGTTGCCACCCAGAGCGGAAAAGCCGAGGAGCTGGAGAAAGTCAAAGAGCTTTGGGTTCGTCTTGGCTTTAGGGAGCCTGGCTTCCCCGCTCAGAATCTGGCCTGTCCGGGATGCGCTCCGGAGAACGATTGCGCCTACCCCGAGCTCCGGTCGTGTGTTTACTCAAGAGGCATCGAAAGCTGTGGATTGTGTGAAGCATATCCGTGTGGGCTCGTAGACGCAGTTCTTGAGAAATCCGAAAGACTGTGCTCTCGGGCAGCCCTCCTTTGTACGACGGAAGAAATGGAAGTACTTCGAAAAGCCTTCTTTTCCAAGCGGCAAAATCTGGGCCGTGAAGGACACCGAAAGGCATAGGAAAGAAGGGCCGGCGGAAGAACTGCCGGCCCGTTAGCCTTCAGGCCGGGAAAAAAGCCACTAAGTTGCTTCCCTTCTTTCCGATAATACCTCCTGAAAGGGAAAGAAGATGCGGCTGCGAGAGGATGTTTTTCGCTCCCAGAGGGAGCGGTGGGCCGCGCCACATCACCCAAGGAGGTTTCTACATGTCTGTTTCCGGTATTTCTTCGGGTATCAATGCTTACGGAAGCCAGTTCCAACAAGTAAAGAAGGATTTCCTCGCCCTACAGACAGACCTGGCATCCGGTGACCTCACGACATCTCAGCAGGCGTACGCGACATTGACGCAAGATCTGCAGAATGTGCGGCAGACCGAGGGCATACAGGGGGGAAACAGCCAAATCAACACCGACCTTGCCGCAGTCGGCAAAGCCCTCGATTCAAAGGACCTCGACACGGCCAAGAGCGCCTTTGCCACGCTCACGCAGGACCTGCAGCAGAGTGCGCAGCAGACCCAAGGCACCCAGGGCGGATGGCAGGCTTACACAGGCCACGGTCATCATCACCACCATCACAGCGGGAAATCGGATTCCACAGGCACGAGCCTTGGCACTGACATTGCGGCGCTTGGGAGCGCCCTCGAGTCCGGCGACCTCGACCAGGCGCAGAGCGCCTTTGCCAAGCTGATCCAGGATATGGGGATCAACGGCTCGCAGAATACGGCCGGGGGCTCCGGCAGCAGTTCCATCTCCGTGTCGGTCAGCTTCGTTAGTGTCAATCTCAGTATTACCGTCTAAAGGCCGGCTGTAAAGCGAAAAGCGCCGCGCCCAGAAAGCGCGAGCGTTCTTAGTCGCGGCGACGCTCGACCATAGCACCCCTCGTCCTCGTCACCAAAACTACTTCTTGCTAAGCCACGTATCTTCCGGGATGAAGACCGTGCTCGCGCCCCAGTCTCCGTACCCCGTATCATGCACGTCCGAGGTAAGGGCGTACAGCTCATAGACATAGTAGACGGGTATGACCATGGTATCCTGGAACATCAGCTTAGTCAGGGCCTGCCCCTTTTCTTTGCTGGTCTCGGGGGTCTTGTACGACGCCTCGATCGCTTCCACAAGCCCCTCGGTCCTCTTCAGGCTCGGGAACTGCTTAAAGTCCGGATGGAAATACATCTCGAACGTCAGGTTGAAATTGGGCACAGCGCGTGTATGGTGGGCCAGGAGAGCGTTCTTCCACCCCCCGAACCGGTAGCTGGTGTACCCGCCGTTGTCGGGGAATTCCATGTCCACCTGGATGCCTATGTCGGAGAGGTTGCGCTGGACTGCCACCATGGCGTCCCTGTCGACCATGGCCGGCATGACGATGATCTTCGTCTTGAACCCGTTTGGATAACCGGCTTCAGCGAGGAGCTGCCTCGCCTTCTGAGGATTGTATTGCGTGCCCTGGAGATCGGGGATGTAGGTCGCCATGTTATCGGGCTGGATCTGATACGCAGGCTTCCAGATTCCGAAACCCCTTGCCTTGACGATGCCTTCCCTGTCGATCGCGTAGGAGATGGCCTCGCGCACCTTGCGCTTCGAGAGTGGCGAATCTGCATTTGCGCTGTCGGGTATCAGGGATATCGGGCCGATGGGCGTGCTCACGATCTTGAACCCCTGATTCTTCATCATGAACGCCTGTTCTGCCGAAGTAACGGCCAGGACGCTGACCCTCTGGTCCGGGTCCTTCGAGCGCATGGCTGCCTGCTGGGTGAGCGGGTCCCTGATGAAGAGAAAATCTATGCCGTCCAGATAGGGCCTTCCATTCATCCAGTAGCTCGCGTTCTTTCTGTACTGGAGAACAGAGCCCCTCTGGAACTTCACGAACTTGAACGGCCCGGTGCCGATGGGGTTCCACCTGGCCCAGTCTATGCCGTTCTTCTTGAACGCGGTGGGTGATATTATTCCGAAGGCTCGCGTCCCGGCCCTGTTGAGAAAGTCATTCTGAAAACTCTTGAAATGAACCCTCACGGTTTGGGGGTCAACGGCCTCCACAGAATCCCAGCCGGAAGCGACCTTGGCGTCGATTGCCTGCTGCCAGCACCACCTCACCGCCTCGGCGTTGAAGTCGGTCCCATCGTGGAACTTGACTCCCTTTCTCAGGAAAAAGGTAATTGTCTTACCTTTCAGGTCGACCTTGTAGGAGGTGGCAAGATGGGGGTGGATCTTTCCCACGAAGTCCTCGTCGTAGAGCGTCTCGATGACCGGCGTCATGAGCTTGGTATCGATCGTAAAGTTCTCCCAGGGCACACCGATGGGATTGGCACCCTCTGCCATATCGATGATCCTGAGAATGCCCCCGTACTCAGGTGTCTGCGCCCCTGCGACCCCATTCGTGACGAGGAGCATCAGGCATACGATAATGGGCGACAGAACGGCCGTTAGCCCTTTGCGCATCTTCGACATATCCACGTCCGATTCCCCCTTTGTGCCGGCCTTGCGTCCGCCACTACGATCTGCGTTTTAGGATTCGCTATTATACGAAAATCATTGGCTCCAGTCCATGCCCCTTCTTTCAGCGGTCTACCACCTATTGCCGGGGAGTTCCTGATATCGTCTTGAACAATATGGCAAGCCTGGAAGAACGTGGTATAACAGATAGCGGCTAAAGGCGCGAGCTGCTTAAAAGAGGGTGCGGGGCTGCGGATGGTTGTAAGATGAACAAGAACATTCCGTTGGGATTGATCATAGGGGTGTCGGGCGGCTTTTTTGGCGGACTGGTAGGATTGGGGGGAGGCGTCATCATGATCCCCATGATGACGGCCTTCGTTGGTCTTGCCCAGCGGGAGGCCCATGGGACGAGCCTCGTGGCAGTCGTTTTCACGGGCGCCGTAGGAGCGCTCACCTACTTCTCCCACGGCACCGTCGATTGGAGGGCCGCTCTTATCCTCGCCGCGTCTGCCACGTTCTTCGCGCGAATGGGAGCTCTCTATGCCCACTCCCTTCCGGAAGCAAACTTGAGGAGAGGCTTTGGCGTCTTCATCATCGCTGTATCCCTTCTCATGATAGTAAAAGCATGGCTTCCCGGAGCAAGGGGGGGCCTCGCTTTTTGGCCGCAAATGCTTGTGCTCCTTCTCACCGGCACAGCCACCGGTTTTGTCTCCGGCATGATGGGCGTGGGGGGCGGCTCGATCATGATACCTGCGATGGTCATCCTTGCCGGCATGCCCCAGCATCTCGTGCAAGGGACCTCCCTCCTTGCCATGGTTCCCGTAGGAATCACCGGCGCCCTCACCCACCACAGGCTCGGGAACGTCCATTCGCACCTGGCTATCGGCCTTGGAGCGGGCGCTATTGCAGGGAGTTTCCTTGGCGGGACCGTCGCGCACCTGCTTCCGGATTTCTATTTGAAGGTTATCTTCGCCTGTATAGGTTTGTGGATGGGCGTGAAATACGTGAGGGGATAAGGAAGGCGAGGCAGGGCGAGCGAGCCGGCCGACCCGGAAAAAAGGCAGAAACCCGTTGACATTGCTGATTCGATTGTTGGAGAATAGTTTTCACACTCGAGTTTCGCGCACGTCGGCGCCATTGGCAGCGCATCGACAGACGATTGATTGGGTGCGCCGTTCTCCAAAAAAAGGACGATAGGGAGGTCATTGATCTTATGGGTAGAGTCGAGGGCAAGGTGGCGATCGTAACCGGAGGAGCGACGGGCATAGGAAAGGCGACCTGCATCATGCTCGCAAGGGAGGGTGCCAAGGTGGCCGTCGTGGACATCACCGACAAGTCAGGCAACGAGGTGGTCTCCGAGATAACCCGCGCAGGCGGCGCAGCCGCGTACTGGCACGCCGACGTGAGTAAGGAAAAGGAGGTTTCGGCGGCCTTCGCCGGCATAGAGACGAAGTTCGGCAAGATCGACGTTCTGGTGAACAACGCCGGCATTCACGGGGTCGCGAAGCCGAGTGACGAGATAAAAGAGGAGGAGTTCGATCGGATACTTCAAATAGACCTGAAGGGAGTCTTCCTGTGCACCAAGCAGGTGGCTTCCTATATGAAGAAGGCAGGGGGTGGAAGCATAATCAACCTTTCTTCCATCTACGGCTCGGTCGGCGGGGAAGACCCTCCCTATCACGCTGCCAAGGGAGGGGTAAGGATGCTTACCAAGTCCGACGCCTTCTATTACGGCAAATACAACATCAGGGTGAATTCGGTCCATCCCGGGTACATCTTGACGGCCATCGTGGAAGACCTTACGCCCAAGGACCCTGAGGAGGCCAAGGCTTACAGGAAGCAGCTGGACGACCTGACTCTGCTGGGCCACATCGGCGAGCCGGATGATGTTGCCTATCTCATTCTCTATCTCGCCTCCGACGAGAGCAAGTACATGACAGGAGCAGAGCTCGTCATAGACGGAGGCTTCACAGCCGTGTAAAGGAGGCGGGACGACCCGCTCTCCAAATAGGGACGTGATACCAGGCCGGCTTTGGTCAAAAAGTGGACGGAGGATGGACTCTTGGGCGTGTTTTGACGCCTTTTCGGGATGATTGCCCCTTTCCGCCTTCCATAGCTCTCATCCTTTAATATGTAGGATCACATCAATACCACCAAGCTATGATCCTTGATAATGGCTGATTGTCGATCATAGCATATGTTAGATTCCTTTAATATCAAGGGACGTGCCGTTTAGACACAACGATGGAAGTGATGAAATTGGACGAAATGTGACGGTTTTAAAAAAATATTTCGATCGAGGCCGGAAAGGTGGCGGCAGTCCCGCCTCACAACCCTCGTCCTTCCCATTTCAGTTTAGTATATCGCTAACACAATGTCAAGAAGAAAATGGGTGTGGGCGTGCCCTCGCTCAGATTGCAGTCTGTTTTTGCAGAGGGCAGGCAGAGGAGTTCCAGCCGGTGAAGCCCCCGAGGACCACCTTCACGTCGTCCCTGCCGGCCCGCTCGAGGAGGCTCGCGGCAATCGTTGAGCGGAGTCCGGAAGCGCAAAAGACATAGACAGGTCTGTCCTTCGGGACCTCGTGAAGATGCTGCGGCAACTGCGTCACATGAATGTGGAGGGCGTTCGTGATGCGACCGTCCTTTTCCAACTCCTCCTGGCTCCGCACGTCGAGGAGACATGTCGGCTCACCCGAGTCAAGGATCGCGCACATCTCCCGGACCGTCACCGTGCCGTGGGAAACGCTCTCCTCTCCCGCCTTATGCCAGCTCAACATCCCTTCCGAAAGCCCACCCGCGAGGGAATCATAGCCTAACCGTGCCAGGAAAGAGACAACTCTCTTCTCTTTTCCCTCATCCACGATAAGAAGGAGCGGTCTGTCATAAGGGAGAAACCAGCCCGCGAAACTCGGAAGTCCGTCGACCCAGATCGAGAGGGCATTCTTGATGTGACTGCCACCGAAGCTCTCGGGCATCCTCGTATCCACCACGATGCCCTCGTTCATCCTTTCCTTGAACGCGGCGGGACTAAGGGGCATCAACGCCGGAAGGCTTCCCAGTAAAGGAGGCCCATTGAGATTCAATCGCTCCATTTGTCTGAAGTAAGGCGGTTTTTCGAGGTCTTTTGCGACAGCGGCAACGAACTCGTAGGGCTCGCAGAGTCGAAGCTTGGGATTATGGCACCGCTCGAGGCCGATGGTGGTCCAGACCCTGTCGCTGATCGCCGGTGCGCAGACCGAGCCGGGGCCATGGGAAGGGCAGACGACTATTCCGTCCCCTAGGGGAAGAAACCTCTCGAAAAGCGTGCCGTACAGCAAAGTGGCCATCTCGTCGAGTTTGTCGCTGCCCATGAAGTCGACACGCCCCACGTCTCCTGCGAAGAGTGCATCCCCACTGAAGAGGATCCACGGCGCATCCTTATCATCATGGAGGAGGTAGCTCATCATGCCGGGGGTGTGCCCCGGGGAGAGGAGCGCCGTTATCTTGAGGTGACCGACCCACCACTCCTGCCCGTCGCCGGCCGGCATGCCATATTGGTAGTCCCACTGGCTGTCGGCGTGCCATATCTCGGCGCCCGAGATTGACGCAAGTTCCACGGATCCGCTGACATAGTCCTCGTTCCTGTGGGTCTCGAGGATGTATCTTATCCGCATCCCGTGCGTGGCAGCCCTTTCGACATAAGTCTGGCAATCTCTCCTCGGGTCGATGACCGCTGCCTCGTTGTCCTGTCCGATGAGATAAGAATAGTGGGAGAGACCTTCGGATTCGATTCGCTCGAACAGCATGTATGGAATATAGTGGGCGAAACGGAGAAAGTCGCGAAGTTTCGAATTCTCGCCCGCCTGGGGAATAGCAGAATCGAGCTCACTCCATCCCGGTTACTTCACGAGCCGTCTCCGCATGAGCACCAGCGCCAAGCCGCCGGCCGCCAGGGTCATGGCAACAAGATACCCTATACCCGCAAGCATGTGCGGGGGCATCTCACCGAGACATGCGCCCCTTATGAGGGAAGAAATATGAGTCAAGGGGAGGGCCCAAGCCACACGCACGGCCCACGCCGGTAGGACGTCGATGGGAAAGAAGGTCCCGCTGAAAAGAAACATGGGAAAAATGAGGATAAAGGTCGGTAGATTGAACTGTTCCATCTGCGGGACCAGGGAGGTGGTGATCAGGCCAAGGGCGGCAAAGAGCAGCCCTCCAAGCCCTGCCAACGGGATCACGAGGGCGGCAGTCGGCCAGTGCGCCAACCCGAAGAGGGAGATCCCCACCAGCATGATGGTACACGCCATTAATGATTTGGTGGCCCCCCAGATCCATTCGCCCGCGATGACGTCCTCAACCAGAAGGGGCGTGGCCATGATGGCGTCGAAGGTCCGCTGGTAGTACATCCGTACGAAGCAGGTGTAGGTGGCCTCGAAGTACGACCAGAACATGACCGCCACCGAGATCACGCCCGGCGCCATGAAAGTGAGGTAAGAGACATGTCGTCCCTGGTATGGCACGGTCTTGATGAGGCTTCCCAGGCCGAATCCGAAGGCAACGATGTAGAGGACCGGTTCGAGGAGGGGAGGGATAAAGTTAACCAGAATGGTGGTCCGGAAGACATCGGCATTCCGCTGCCATACGCGCAGAGCCAGGGGTGAGACGTGGGCGAAGACCTCATACCATTTCATCGATTCCCCTTCCCGCTCTTTCATTCGCCCTACCCCTCCAGATGACCAGGGCATCTATGGATTTCCTTCACGCTTACTCTTTGAGGGTCCGTCCGGCGCGACGCAGGAAAACGTCCTCCAGAGTCGCCGGCCGGATCAGCCGCTCCTGATGCGGAAACCTCCGCACAATCTCTTCCGCTGCCCGCCCCTCGTTAGAGTCGTACACGTACAGACGGTCCTCCGTTTCCTCGAAAAGCAACGATGCCGCGCTCAGGAATTCCCGAACCTCGGCGGGATAGTCCCACATCTCCAGCACCTCACGACCGACTTCCTGCTCGACCAGTCCCGCAGGCGCCCCTTCCAGCAGGATCTTCCCACCCTCCATGAGGATCACACGGTCACAGAGTTGGCTGGCCTCATCCATGTAGTGGGTAGTCATGAGGACAGTCACCCCCTCGTTGGCCCTGAGCGAGCGCACCCGCTGCCACATGAGATGGCGGGCTTGCGGGTCGA
>Ga0326727_10022456_pt1 | contig 12188 bp, 6 predicted proteins | sample MB2enrmetagenome_FD_207643 | JGI IMG/M metagenome (GOLD analysis project Ga0326727, IMG submission 207643) | Lab enriched peat soil microbial communities from McLean, Ithaca, NY, United States - MB29MY | ecosystem: Environmental > Terrestrial > Soil > Wetlands > Peat | place: USA: New York... | reverse complement strand
AGGCCCATCGCCGCGCCCAAGGCGGACGTGCCGTTGCTGAGCGTGAAAGACAGCCAGCGGGAGACGGGTGAGGTGATGATCGAGGGTCAAGGAACCATGGAGTTGACGGCCAAAGAAAGCGGCGGCGCGCAACGGATGGATTTGAGAGAAGCGAGTCCGTATTTGCGATCGCTGGCGCAGTATCCGGTGCAGTCGGCATTTCGTTATCACCGGCAGCCGGGACAATCGCCGGCGTTGGCGCTGGAGTGGGTCCGGTTTCCGGATAGCAATGTGTTGTCGGCAGTGGCGCAGGAGGCGCAGGTCACTACCTTGGTCACCGCGGAGGGGCGGTCGCTTACCGAGGTGAAACTGACGCTGAAGAACCAGGCGCAGCCGTTCCTGAAGGTCGGATTGCCGGCGGGGGCGACGATCCTCTCGGCGGAGGTCGCGGGAGAAAAAGTAAAACCGGTGCTGGGGCCGGACGGAAGCCGCGTGCCATTGTTACGCGCGGGATTCCGCCCTACGGGCGCGTATACAATGTCGTTCGTGTTCATGCACGCCGGAACGCCGTTCGCCAAGAAGGGCGGGTCGGAATTGGCGTTGCCGAAAATGGACGTGCCGGTCGGCCTGCTGCAATGGGAGGTGTTCTTGCCGGAACAATATAAGGTGAAAAATTTCGGCGGGGACGCCCTCGCGGCCGAGTTACTTCCTGTGCCCGTCCGGGCAGAGAGGGATTTTACGAGCCCGCTGAACGGGAGGGATTTTACGAGCCTGGAGGGTTTCGGAGGTTTCGGACGGCTCGGTTTAAGCCTGCTTCCTGGACAGATTGGCGGTTATGTCCTGGATGCAGCCAACGCTCGCATAGCCGGCGCAACCGTGACTGCGACCCATCTGGCGACCGGCACCGAGCGGCGCACCACGGCCGATCTGTCGGGGAGATGGATCGTGTCCAACCTGACCTCCGGGTCCGTGAAAGTTACGATTGAGCACCCCGGCTTCAAGACTGCGGTCCGCAACGTCGACCTCGACCCGGCGCAGCCCTTCCGGTGCGATGTGATGCTCGAAGTGGGATCAGTGAGTGAAAGCGTTGAGGTGACCGCCTCGTCAAATGCACTGTCGGCGTCGAACCGCAAGCCGCTGCCACAACAAGCTCAGGGTGCGCCGTCGGCCAACATCGTCAACCTGCAGCGCCGCGTGGCGGGAGTGCTGCCGATAGCGGTCGACGTCCCGCGCGCGGGGAACTCGTACCGGTTTGTGCGTCCGCTGGTAATCGACGAAGAAACCACGGTGTCATTTGCCTATCGGACGAAGTAGGGATCTCAACGATCTGCCTAGATTTTATCGAGTTGGCGCAGCGCGAACGCGTAAGCGCCCACCGCTACGGCTTCACTCGTACCCAGGCGGCTGAGTCCAACCGCCGTCCGCCGCATCGGATCGTATAAAATGCGGCGGCCGGAACCCGGAACATCGACGCTGCGGACCTCACCGAACAGGAAACTTTCGCGAGCATCGGGATCCTCGATATTGAATGCCAGCGGCGCCAGACGGCGCATGGGTACAGGGTAGCCGTCATAGCATGCATTCATCGCCCGCACCATATGTGAAAGAAACAGCGGATGGGCTCCTGAGATTCCACCGCCAATCACGGCCAGGCTGTCGACCAGGGTCAAGGCTTGGGCCAGCACGTCGCCGGCAACCTCGCCAAGTTGTCGAAACGCATCGATCGCGGCAGCCTGATTGCCGGGACACTGGCCGGCGGCAATCTCGGAAATCACCTTCGGTTCCGGTGCATCTTCCGGGGAGATGCCGCACGCTTTGGCGTAGACCCGCTTCACTGCGCGAATCGAGGCGCCCTCTTCGGCATTCACCGCTGGATCGAGCTTATTGCGCAGCAGCCAAGCCTCACCACCGGCGGAATTATCTCCGATGTACAACTCGCCGTTGCGGACAATGCCGCCGCCCAGACCGGTCCCCAAGGTGAGTCCGAACAGGTTGTGATAGCGCTTCGGATTGCCGGCTTGTTCAAGCAACTGATTGACGAACGGCAGGAAGCCGGCGATGGCTTCCCCATAGACGAAGAGGTCCCCATCATTGTTGATGAAAACGGGAATGCCGAAATGCTCTTCGAGCAGCGGACCGAGCGGCACGGCATCGCGGAAAGCGGGGAAGTTTTCGAGTCCGGCGATGATCCCGGCCGGGTAATCGGCGGGTCCTGGAAATGCGAAGCTGATGGCAGCCGGAGGATCGGGTGAACGGCGGGCGAGTTCTTCGAATCCAGCGATGATGTTCCCGAGACAACGCTCGCGTTCCTCTGCTTCGGTGGGTCGCGTTTCGGGACCGAGCAGCAGGCGGCCGCCGCGGATGGCGGAGAATTTGAGCCCGGTGCGGCCGGCGTCGAGAGTCAGAACGACGCGCGTGTCATTCGAGATGTCGAGCTTCGGGATATCGGGCATCATGATCTATGCCTCCTTCGCCGTTCTGACAGTGAAACCAACCCAGGCGATGTAGGCGATGCACAGGATCGGCACGAGAAAGCCGGTTTGCACCGAGCCGGTGGAATCGGATACCAGGCCCATGAGCGGCGGCACAAAAGCTCCACCGACAATGGCCATCACCAGCAGCCCGGATAGCGTGTTGGCTTCCTCGGGCATGCGATCCACCGTGATCGAGAAGACCAGCGGGAAGATATTCGCGAAACCCAGTCCGGCGAGGAAGAAAGAAGCCGTGGCAATTGTCTTATCGGGGATGAATAAACCGGCAAGGCCGGCGATCGCGGTGACACAGGTGATCTTGAGAAAGGTCTTCGGTTGGATCCAGCGCAGGATGACGCCGCCGGAGAAACGGCCGATGGTGAGCGCGGCGAAGAACAGTCCCGTACCGAGCAGGCCGAGCTTTTCGATATCCACGGCAAAGCGCTCTTTCAGATACAGGGGGATGTTCGCGCTTACCGAAACTTCCGCTCCGACATAAAGGAAGATGGCCAACACCATCGCCGCCACGAATCCGTTCTTGAGCAGACCCAGGCACGAGCCAAGCGTGGCCGCGGCGCGATCGGGTTTGGAGCCGCGGTCTACGTGTAACGTCAAGGCAGCCACCAGCGCCAGGCCGATCGCTACGCTGAAGACCGGGAACACCACGCCCCAACTCATGCCGAACAGCCGTGCGGCGATCACCGGAATCAACGGGCCGGATAGCGATCCGATGGCCTTGACGAACTGGGCCATCGATAGATTCCGCGAGTAGGCGCCTTCCGGCGAAACGTCGCGCATCAGCGGATTGCCGGCCACCTGCAGCGTGGTTGCGCCCGCGCCCAGCAGCAAAACCGTGAACAGGAATGCCGGAAACGTGGAGAATCCAGTAAGGGCCGGAATGAGTACGCCGGCCAGCATCACGCTGAGTCCGAGGATGAGGACGAACTTCTTACCCTTCTTGTCCTGGAGCAACCCCATGGGAACGGAAACCACGCCGAACATGATGAAGCCTGTGAAGGCGATCATCTGGGCGGCGAAGTTAGAGAGGCTGAACTGCTGCTTCGCCAGACCGACGAAGGGACCTGCGGCGTCGGCGAAACCCATCGCCAGAAACGCCAGGAATACGGGCACCGCCTGGGCAGCGGACCGTTGGCTTGAGGACATCTTGGTTGTGGGATTCAATGTAGCTCTCCACTAGCTGCAACGCCTGCCCGCGGCGATTCCACCGCAGCCGGCCACTCCTTCGGTCCGCGAGCAAGCCCCGCGGTTCGCGGCTCCGTTTTTGCAATGTTGAAACCATCCAGCGTGATGGTTGGCCGTTCGCCGCGCGTGTCGGCGTCTTCCAGTTCAGTGTGGAGGATGCGCTCTTCTCCAGGCATCAGGGCGATGTAATTGTCACTGTAAATGGCGGGGAGAATGCGATCGCCGCTCTTCTCACGGACAGCTTTGAGCCCCACCATCAGCGCAGGCTCGGTGGAGGGGTTCCGCAAACGGGTAGTGAGCAGCCATCGCTGTCCCTGCTTCTCGGCCTTTGTAGCTGCCTGGAGCGTCACCTTCGGCAGAGTGCGCAGCGCCTTATAGTTGCCGGCTTCGGTGCCGCGCCAGTAGAAATTCTCCGACACGGTCTGGTTTCCACGCACCAGCTTCAAGCGAATGAACTGCACCGGCGTCAACCCCGCCGGATACTCGATCTTCATACACGAAACCGTGCTGTCTTCGGCGCTGTCGGCCGTGCATGACTTCTTCCAGATCGACTGCCCGTGAAGGTTGAGTAGCTCGGCGCTGGCCGTCAGACCCGCCGCGGCGCCCCCGTTATAGTTGACGATTTCTACTTGATCTGTGACCGGGTTCCATTGGACGTGCAGCGGTTCCGAAGCGTGTTTCGCGCCGAAATAGGCGGCGGTGGGCTCGAAGTAGTAGTCATAGGTCTGCCACACCAAGGACGGCCACGCCGGATGGCTCATCCAGATCAACAGGCCCATTCGGTTCTTGCTCTGGGCTTCGAACATCGCGCGATGTCCTTCGTAATTCACGAACTGCGCCAGTTCGACCCAATCCTTCACGTTGTCCGCGCCGCCATAGCTTTTTTCAATGCGTTGCAGGAATGCATTGCCGCCTTGCGCGCCTGCGAGCGAGAAGTCATGCACGCCCCAAATGCGGCCCTGCGGCCACATCGAGGATTCGGGCATCATCTGTTGCAGGCTGTCCATGGTCATGATATTGGGCATGCCCAATTCACTGTGCAACTTTGTGGTGGCTCGGTTCTTGAAATAGTAATCGATATCCATGGCCCGATACGGCCCATGCCCGCTCACCACATCGTCAGCGGAACTGGGAATGTACGGGATATCCGGATGAAGCCGTTCGAGAGCTGCGCGGATGCCGTCGTCAAGCGGCAGCAGCGGATAGCCTTCGTTGCGCCCGCAGTACAAGCCTACCGAAGGATGATTGCGAATGCGCAGCAGGGTATCGGTCACGTTGCGTAGGAACATGCTGTTGTCATCCGGATCAGGACCATCCCAGGGGTTCGCCAGCCAGAAATCCTGCATGATCACGATGCCGTTGCGGTCCGCCGCGTCGTAGATTTCATCTCCGCCGGTCTGTCCGACCCAGTTGCGGATCATATTGAAATTCATGTCGCGGTGGTAGCGCATAGCCGTCTCGAATTCGCGGCTGCGATAGCGCAGCATGGATTCGCTGAATCCCCAGTTACCGCCGCGCGGGATGAAGCGCCGGCCGTTGATCCACATACGCAGGGTGTGATTGTCCTCCGACCAGGTGAATTGCCGGACACCGGTTTTAAATTGGGCCGAGTCGGAATCCTCGAATTTCAATTCGACGTCGTACAGGTACTGCTGGCCATAACCGTTCGGCCACCAGAGCTTGGGATGATCGAGCCGGAGCGCCTGTTGCACGGTTTTCTTTTCCGATGCGGCAAGCTGCACCGGAAGCGCGAACGTCTGGTCTCCAAAACGGCCGCGCAGGGTTCCAGATACCGGCTTCGCCTCGTGATTGTGTAATGTTGCCTCAATCCGGATATCGGCACGGGAGGTGTCGGGAAGCGGGAGCTTCGAGCTGACGAAGGGATCATCCACGCTTACCCCGCCGGTCACGGTGAAAAAGACGCGGCTCCAGATCCCGCTATTGCGTCCGCGGATAGTCGGGATCCAGTCCCACCCGATGGACGCGTGGAACGTCGGATTATCGGCGCCCAGCGCGCCGCCGTTCTTGTTCGGGCTTTCAAACGTTTTTTCTTTTATGCTGCCGGGAGTGGCGTTCTTGATCACCCTCACTGCCAGTGCATTTTCCCCGGCATGCAAGCTGCCGGTGATATCGAAGCGGGCGCGAGTGAAACCACCTTCGATGCGGCCCAGTTGGACGCCATTGAGAAAGACGTCGGCCTTCCAATTGATTCCGTCAAAATTCAGCCAGATGTGTTTGCCGGGTTGCGCGGGCGGTGCCGTGAATTCGCGCCGATACCAGAAATCGGCATAGAAGAACGAATCGGAGATCATCGACTGGTTATCGCCGAAATTCGGATCCGGAATCGCGCCGGAATTGTAGTAGCTGGCCAGTACCGTGCCCGGGACAGTCGCGATCAGCCATTCATGATCGTCGAAGCCGGTCTGTGACAGAGCGGGTCCGGCGGCTTTCACCTGCGAATCTCGCTGCAGCTTCCAATTCCCTCCGGAAAGCTCGAATCCTGTGCTCGCAGGTTTGGGCTCGGCGGCCACACCCCCGCGGCCCCACACTTCGAGCTCGCTCAGGATGTAGCCATCCGGCGACTCCGGCCTGGTCATGCGGATTCGGACGTAGCGCGCATTGACGGGAGCGGACAGTTTGATCTCGTCCGCATCGAGAGCATGCACGGTTTTCCAATCCTGCGCGTTGTCAGAGATTTCGATCGATCCTTCGCGCGCGCGGCGGATCCAGGCCAGGTTGATCGTGTCGAATTCGCTCTTCGCCCCGAGATCCACGTAGACCCACTCCTCGCCGGCGCCCGCGCTCATCCAGGCACTCGAGAATTCGTAGGGTCCGCCCAGATGGACTTGCTGTCCTTGATTCAGGAACGTCAATTCGCCGACCTGCCAGGTCAACGGCCGGTCATTGTGCAGTTCGACGCGGTAAAAGCGATCGCGCTCCGCGGTGAATCGGGCGGTCGTATGCAGTTCGTCGGTCGGCCGGACCATCTGGGTTGCATACCCCAGCCGGCGCCAGTTCTTTCCGTCCACCGAACCCTGGACGGTGCAGGTCACTTCCTGCATATCCTGTTCGCTGGCGCGCACGGAAGCATTCACACGCACTGCATCTATCAGCGGAAGATCGTCGTTCCCGCCAATTTCAATCTGGATCCAAACCGCCGTTCCCTTCAGCTCGATGGTGGTGACAAGATTGCTGTCCAGCACGCGCTCGCGATCGATTCGCGTGAGTATGCCCTGCGAACTGGTCGAGACCGCGATCCAGCGCGGCAGACGCGTTTCCTTGATCCCATCCGTAACGAGTTGAGCCGTCAGGTTGTAGTCGTAGCTGCTCGAATGATACGCCGGACGATGGAGTGCGAGATTCCGGTAATCATTCGATCCGGCCTGCAATTTGGGCGACCAGTCTTCACGCGGATCACCCGGGTACACGCCGACGCCGCGCGTGAATTCCTGTGCCGGCACAACGGCTAGCGACAACAGGCTGAGCAAAAAGAGCCGATACATGTTTATCTTGTGCCCGCCAGAACAGACCCTATCTTATCCCTTCAGCAGCGCCGGGCGTGTCGCGTGGACCTTCAGGACCAGTTCGCCGAACATCGTATTGGCCCAGGCGAACCACTTCCGGGTGAACTTGTTGGGATCATCCTTATTGAATGACTCGTGCATGAAACCGGTGCCGGCATGCGTCGCCTTCAGAGCCGCGAGACAGCCGGCGATTTCATGATCGTCCTCGCTGGTGATGGCCTGGATGATGAGGCCCAACGGCCAGATCATGTCCAGGCCGCTGTGTGGCCCTCCCAAGCCCTTGCACGCACGACCGCTGTAATAGTACATGTTGTCGTCGCTCAGGACGAAGCGGCGCGTATTCCGATAAGTGGCATCGCTGGAAGGACAGCACCCGATGTAAGGAAGGGAGATCAGGCTCGGCACATTGGCGTCGTCCATGAGTAACCGTCCGCCGTAGCCATCCACCTCGTAGGCATATATGCGACCGCGTTTGGAATGATCGACCAGTGTGTTGGCGGCGATAGCCTTCTTCAATTCTTCAGCGAATGCGGTGCACTCTCGCGCAAAGCCGTTATCGCTGAGGACCGTCTGGTGAATCTCGGCGAGTTGCAACAGCGCGTGTTGGGCAAATAGATTTGAAGGTACGAGATAAGGGAAAATGCAGGCATCGTCGGAGGGACGAAAACCGGAACGGATGAGGCCGCAGGGACGGGCGGGGTTGCCGTAGCCTTTGTTGGCAAGCGAATCCGACGGTGTGGCCGTTACGCGCTGGAAGTGGTAGGGTCCGGGATCCTTCATGCGCTGTTGCTCGCGGAACGTCTTGACGATGAGCGCGGCTGCGCGGCGCCATCGATCGTCGAAGCAGGATGCGTCGCCGGTCGCCTTCCAATATCCATGGGCCAGGCGTATGGGGAAACAAAGCGAATCGATCTCCCACTTGCGCTCATGCAGTTCGGGCTTCATGGCCGTAAGGTCCTTGGCCCACTGGCTGCCGGTTGGACCTTCGTTGAAGGCGTTGGCGTAGGGGTCGATGAGGATGCACTTCGTCTGGCGGCGGACTACTCCCGCCAGCAGCCGTTGCAGCTTCCGGTCTTCTTTGGCGAACGGCAGATAGGGCCAAACCTGCGCACTGGAATCCCGCAGCCACATGGCGGGGATATCGCCGGTGATCACGAAGGTATCCGGCTGCCCGTCGATTTCCCGGTAGCGCACGGTGGTATCGAGCGTGTTGGGGAAGCAGTTTTCGAACATCCAGCCCAATTCCGGGTCTGCAATGGAGCGTTTCACCGAGGCAATGGTGGCTTCCACGGCGTCGCTGACGAACGCCCGTTGCGCTGGGGCGGGGCGCTCGCTCGCGTGAGCTTGCGAGTACGTGTCTTTCGCCGCTGCCGCGAAAGCCGAGGTGATGATGAAGTCTCGTCGGGAGAACATAACGGAAGCGTTATTCTATCTCGACACGTTGGACAAACGCGCCGTCTTTGTCAAGAAATGGCTGCGTTAAACATGAAGTCATTACTGTCTGTGGGAGAACCGCTCCCTAACGGTCGCGGCTCGGCAACAGGCTCTCTACTGAGCCGCGACCGTCAGTAGCTGTGAAAAAATCCCAGCCGCCGATGAACCACTCATGGCCGGCCGGGCCGGCCGCCCTGAAGCATGAAAAGCTGTGACGGCCCAGTCACAAGAGGGCGTGTGAGCCGGACAACATCCGGCTCGCAGGCTAACAGCCTGCCCCACAAGGCGTTAGCTGAGTCTCAAGGCACCGGCGGTATGCTGTATTTTCAGAGCAACGCAGATTGAAAACAAAGTCCTTATCGGCGTTCATCTGCGTCCATCGGCGGCTAATAATGAATTTTTCTCACCTTCTCAGGGAGCGGATGCGCAATCACTTATGACACTTTGTTTAGTACGTGCGGGTGCCCTTGACACTGACTCGGGCGTGATAGACCGACGTTTCGGCGGTGATGTAGAGATCCTGGAAGCCTTCGCCCCAGTTGCAGTTGCTGGCGGGCTCGGAGAGGGCAATGGTCTCCAACTGCTTGCCCGTGGGGTCGAAATGGCGGATGCCGGCTGCGCATGCCACCCATACGCCGCCCCCTTCGTCGGTCTTCAACCCTCCGGGCTGGTCCTCGCAGGCCGCAAAGATTTTGCCTGCGCTCTGCGATCCATCGCCGGCCACATCGTAGACGCGGATTTCGTGGCGCGCCCGGTCCGTCACGAAGAGGCGCTGTTGATTGGGCGCCAATGCTACGCCGAAAGGCTGCTCGCATTCGCGAGACGCCGGGCGCAGGCCGCCCTGGCGCGTAATCTGGTAGACGATGCCCGCCGGCGGATCGGAAAAGTAAATGCTGCCGTCAATCGCGTATACCAGGTCCGCAGGCTCTTTGACGCCGCCCGCCAGAACCGTGATCTTGCCATCCTTCTCGGTGCGGGTGACGCGGCCGGTCTCGCAGGTGAGCAGGCGGCCTTGATGGTCGAAGGTGCAGGCCCTGGCGCCGTGGCTGTTTTCGCGAAATACCGTGACTTCGCCGCGCTCCCATTGCAGGATGCGATTGGAAGGCATGTCGCTGAAGAGTAGATAGCCGCGGCGGCTGAAGACCGGGCCCGCGGCCGAGTGGTAGCCACCGGCGATTTTTTCCGGCTGATCCATTACGATCCCCTCCCATGTGCGAAGTAGGAGTCGGCCGGGGCGCGATACGCCACATTGAGCAGGGGAGTCTCCAGCCGCTTGTGGCCCTGATACGCCGACTCCATGAGGAACGACAGAGCTCCCGTGGTGAGCAGCGTCCGCTCGACCGGATAGGAGCGTTTGCCGGTCAGGAACATCTGCGCGATGGCGTGTACCAGCGGGCTGAAGTTGTTCGAGTTCTCAAGGGGAACGTAACAGTTGGTGCTGTCGATCCGGCTACGCCCCTTGACCTTAAACGCGACCAAATACTCGTTTACCAGTCCACCGAGACTGACCGTCGCTGCGTGGAATCCGTCGTTGTATTCGAGCAGGCAGAGCACAGGGTTTTTCACGTCCTCCGGCCGGCCGGGCCCGAGTTTTTCCGCGCGCGCCAGTGCGGCGTGCAGCAAGTCCTTCGACCAAAGGCCCTGTTCCGCGGCCTTCCAAACGTCATCGCCTTCCAGATGATGGACGGCGCGGATGCCGGTCTCGCCACCTTTGCGCCGCTCCACGAAGCACTGGAGGGTTTCCAGGTTGTGAAAGATACCACCATCCGAGACCCAGCCGCCGCCTACCATCAGGCCATCTTCGAACTCCACACCCAAAGGAAAATCCAATTCCGGGCGGCGAAAAGTCACGGAAACGGAGGAGCCGGCCATCAACGGATAATGTAACTCCTGAGACCAGCCATAGATCTGTTTGGCTTTGCTCCAATCGTAGGAAAAATGCTTGTCGGAATAGACCGGCACCACGCGACCGGACTTACGGAAGACATCCACTACCTGCTGATGGAATTCAAAGCGCGGATAGAGCTGCTGCTGTTTCTCGTTGAAGGGATAGTCGCCGTGCTCGGCGATGATGAGAACGCCGTCGACAGCCAGTTTGCCCGTGCCCAGCGTGAGCGCTTCGGCGATGGTTTTCACTACCGGGAAACCGTAGGCCGTAGAGAGGCGGTAGCCGATGTCGGCCGGATGCACCTGGTCCATGTAGAGGGAGACGATGTCGCAGGGTGGGGGATAGTAGCGGCTGTCAATCCAGTAGCCTTCGAGGAAACGCGTAATGATGTCGTCGGAATGGGAACGCAAGAAGTAGGTGGTGGAGAGAGCTGCGATGCGCAGCCTCCGCGGCTGAAATGCCGCTACTATAGGCAATGAAGCTGCGCCCGCAAGGAATTCGCGTCTTCTCATTTCTGCGCCACCTCCTCATTGGCGCGCATCACGCGCAGCAGATTCCCGCCCATGATCTTGCCAATATCCTCATCGGAGTAGCCCATGTCGATCAAGCCGCGCACCAAGTCCGGGTACTTGGAAACATCTTCCATGCCGGCAGGCACCATGCCGGAGACGCCATCGAAATCGGAACCGAAGCCGACGTGATCGGCGCCGGCCACCTTGACAGCATGATCGATCATATGGAGGGCGGCGTCGATTCCGACTCCCGGCAACTGCGCGCGGTAGCGCTGCTGGATGGCGCGCTTCATCTCCCAACGGCGCGGGCCGCTATTCAGACCCAGCATGTCGGCGATTTCGCGGTCCCGCTGATCGCGAAACTGCGTAAAGGCATCGTAGGCTTTGCGATCGAGATAGGCGGTGTTGAAATTGATATTGACCAGGCCCCCTTTGCGGGCGAGCGCGCGGATCATATCGTCACTCATATTGCGCGGAATATCGCACAGCGCCCGCAGCGAGGAATGCGAGGCGATCACCGGCGCGCGGCTGACTTCCAGCGCGTCGTAAAAGGTCTTGTCGGAGACGTGTGAGATGTCAACCATCATTCCCAAGCGGTTCATTTCGTGCACGACCTCGCGGCCGAAGGAGGAAAGGCCGTTGTGGGCGGCCACATCGGCGCTGGAATCGGCCCAGTCGTTGGTCTTGAAGTGCGTCAGGGTCATGTACCGCACGCCCAGGCGGTAGTAGTCGCGCAGGACGGGCAAGCTGTCCTGGATCATGTGGCCGCCTTCCACGCCCATGAGGACGGCGATCCTGCCGGCGCGATGAATGCGCCGAATATCCTCGGCGGTGAGGGCGACCTCGATATCGCTCGCATGCTGCCGGGCTTGCTGATGGACGGCATCGATCAACTCGAGCGCGCGAGGGACCCAGAGATGGGGCGGAAAATTCTGCGGCTCGACCGGGATGCCGAAGAAGACGGCACCCACGTGACCGCGCCGCAGCCGCGGGATGTCGGCCTGGTAATAGCTGTGCTCTTCGCCGAGATCGTAGCCCTCATCGACCATGGACCACGGCGTATCGACGTGCGTATCGATAAGAATGTCGTCGCGCAACAGGCGGTTGAGGCGCTCCGCCGCAGTCTGGGCCGAAGCCAAAACGGCGAAAGCCAGCATCAGCAGCAGGCAGCGCATAT
>Ga0326727_10022455_pt1 | contig 12189 bp, 6 predicted proteins | sample MB2enrmetagenome_FD_207643 | JGI IMG/M metagenome (GOLD analysis project Ga0326727, IMG submission 207643) | Lab enriched peat soil microbial communities from McLean, Ithaca, NY, United States - MB29MY | ecosystem: Environmental > Terrestrial > Soil > Wetlands > Peat | place: USA: New York... | reverse complement strand
CATTGGCGCCGTCCAGCGTGCCGACGGTCAGCGCGCCGTTCATGGCGAACTTCATGTTGCCGGTGCCCGAGGCCTCCTTCCCGGCCAGCGATATCTGCTCGCTCAGGTCCGCCGCGGGATACACTCTTTGCCCCAGCTTCACGTTGAAGTTGGGCAGGAATACCACCTTCATCCGGCCGCGCACCAGCGGGTCGGAGTTGATGGCTTCGCCTACTGAGTGGATCAGCTTGATGATGAGCTTGGCCATGCGATAGCCGGGGGCGGCTTTGCCGCCGAAAATGAAGGTCCGGGGCACGATCTCCGCATCCGGTTCGCGCTGGATGCGCTTCAGCAGCGTGAGGATGTGCAGAACCTGCAAGTGCTGCCGCTTGTACTCGTGCAACCGCTTCACCAGCACATCGAACATCGAGGCGGGATCGACGGCAATCCCCAGCCGCTCATGGATGTAGTCGGCCAGTTGCGCCTTGTTGCCCAGCTTGATCGCTCTCCACTCCTCGCGCAGTTCCCGGTCGTCCACCATCGGTTCCAGGCGGCGCAGCTTCTCCAGGTCGCGTATCCAGCCGGAGCCGATGCGCGAGCTGAGCAGGTGAGCCAGCCCCGGATTGCTGCGCACCATCCAGCGCCTGGGCGTCACGCCGTTGGTCTTGTTGGAAAACTTCTCCGGCGTCAGCTCATAGAAATCGCGCAGCACGTGGCTCTTCAGCAGCTCCGTGTGCAGCTCGGCCACGCCGTTGATGGCATGGCTGCCCAGCGCCGCCAGGTGGGCCATGCGCACCGACTTCTCCGCGCCCTCGCCGATCAGCGACAGCCGCTTCACCCGCTCCAGGTCGCCGGGAAACCTCTGCCGCACATTCTCAAGATGGCGCTGGTTGATCTCGTCGATGATTTCCAGGTGCCGCGGCAACAGCGCCCCGAACAGGCTCTCGGGCCACTGCTCCAGCGCTTCCGGCAACAGCGTGTGGTTGGTGTAGGAGAGAGCGTGCTGGGTCACGTGCCACGCCGTCTCCCACTCCAGCTCGTTTTCATCCACCAGCAGCCGCATCAGCTCCGCCACCGCGATCGCCGGGTGGGTGTCGTTCATCTGGATGGCAAAGTTGCGGTGCAACTCGGCCAGCGGACGCTGCTGCGTCTTCTGGATGCGCAGAATGTGCTGCAGCGAGCAGGAAACGAAAAAGAACTGCTGCTCCAGCCGCAACTGTTTGCCCTGGAGCTCTTCGTCATTGGGATAAAGAATCTTGGAGATGTTCTCCGACGACACCTTGCCCGCCACCGCTCCGAAAAAGTCCCCGGTGTTGAAGGTGCCGAAGTCGAAGCCCTCCACCGCCTGCGCCGACCACAGCCGCATGGTGTTGGCAGTGTTGGTCCGGTAGCCCAGGATGGGCGTATCGTAGGGCACGCCGCGCACCAGGCGTTGCGGAATCCACGTCACCCGCACCCGGCCCTTGGCATCGGTACGGGTTTCCGTGCGCCCCCCCATCATCACTTCAAAGGAGTCTTCCGGCCGCTCCAGCGCCCAGGGATTTCCCAGCCGCAGCCACTTGTCCGTCGTCTCCACTTGCCAGCCATCGCGAATCTGCTGGTCGAAGATGCCGTACTCGTAGCGAATCCCGTAGCCGATGGCGGGAATGTCCAGCGTGGCCAGCGAGTCCATGAAACACGAAGCCAGCCGCCCCAGCCCGCCGTTGCCCAGGCCGGGCTCGGCTTCCTGCTCGATCAGGAGGTTCAGGTCCAGCCCCAGTTTGCGCATGGCCTGCTCGGTCTCGTCGTAGATGCCCAGGTTGATCAGGTTGGTGGCCAGGTGCGGCCCGGTCAGGAACTCGGCGGAGAGATAGCAGACCACCCGCACGTCCTGCGCCTGGTAGTTCTTCACGGTTGATATCCAGCGCTCCACCAGGCGGTCGCGCACCGTATGCGCCAGCGCCATGTAAAGGTCGTTGACCGTGGCCCGTTCCAGCGAGCGGCCCTGCACAAAGAACAGATTGTCCAGGAACGACTGCGCCAGCGCCTCGACCCCCAGCGCTGTCCGTTGTCCCTTCTGCGATCCGGCGCCGCCGATTGCGGCTGAAAAATCGGACATTGTCCACCTCATGCTCCGCACCGATGCGGATTCTGGTTGCTCAGAGCCGTGCCCTCAACATACGGCCGCAACTCGCCGGGAGACGATGAAAAATCGGCGAAAACATGGGCAGGGAAGGCGCCAAAGCCCACTGTGGTCCCCCATTGCCGTTTTGGTCACGCCTGTCCGGCAGTGGCCGTTTCATTGTCGGTCTCCATCTACTGAGGCAGCGAAGCAGTGGCCGCCTGCCTGCTTGGCGCGATACATGGCGGCATCGGCCCGCTTTACCAGCCTAGCCAGATCCTGCGGATTGCCCTCATGGGTCACAGCCCCCAGGCTGACGGCGATCTTGATGGGCTTTCCCTCCAGCGGAAAATCGAGTCCCTCGAAAGTCCGCAGTACGCGCTCCGCCACGTTCTGTGCCTGCTCCTGGCGGGCCCTGGGCAACAGCGCGCAGAATTCGTCCCCGCCCCACCGGCAGAGGAAGTCCTCATCGCGCAGACTGTGGCGCAGAGCCGTCGCCGCGGCATTGAGCACTTCATCTCCCGTCGCGTGCCCGTACTGGTCGTTCACCTGTTTGAAATGATCGATATCGATCATGAGCACCGATAAAGACAGCCCGGAACGGGAGGCGCCGGAGATTTCGCGAAAGGCGATTTCCTCGAAGGCCCTCCGGTTGTAAAGGCCAGTCAGCGGATCGCGCATGGCTTGCACCGCAAGCACCCGGTTCAGCCGCTCCGACACCATGAGCAGAAACAGGGGAAAAACCACCCCCTCGGTCACGATGGAGGCAACATTGTTGAAGAACGAACGCCGGATATTGAAGTCGTACTCCACGCTGAAATGGCCAACCCGGAGGTAGTCGAAGATCACCGCGCAGGTCGCCACCCCGAGCAAGGCGTAGGCCAGCGACGTCAAGCCATCGGCAAAGCGCCTGTGCCCGTCTTCCGTACGCCACAATGTCCCCGAAAGCAGGAACAACATGGCCGTGACCATGACGTTGACCAGCATGAGCTGGACGGTGATGTTGCGGCGAACAAATGAAAACCAGAAGCACAGCGCAAACATCAGCAGCGGCGGCCCGATGAGCAGCGCCCTGAAGGGCGGCAGCCGCTTGAGATCGCAGACCGCACGGTATTCCAGGCTCAGGCAGGCAATCACCAGCGTGCTGGTCAGGTCCTCGAACGCAAATCGCCCCACCCAGGGGCCCGTGCAGCGCAACGCGTAAGACGCGCCCAGGCACAGGTTCGCCGCGCCCAGAAACAGCAGAACCCGCTCCAGGTAGTCCGGATAACTTCTTCGCACCACCAGAACCAGCAGGCCAAAACCTATGGCGCAAAGTGCACCGATCAACCAGAACGGCCAGACATTGAAAGCCATAGCGTCGAAACCCCTCGTGTAGTGCCAGCGCCGGCTCCTTGAGCAAGGCTTTCCCGCGGTGATGTCCCAGACTCCGCAATGGCGGGAGATCCGGTCGGGAATCCCCCCGCGCTGCGGCGAATTGCCCGAATTGTAGCACTCATCCGCCCGATCTGGTCCTGCGCGCAATGCAGAAGGAGGGGCTTGCCCCGGCCGGCCGTAATCTCTTCCCCGGCCCACCGGTAACCGCGCATTTCACTCCGTGCGATAAGCTGGTGCGGAGGTACTCCCGATGCGATTTCGTACCTGGGGCCGCGTGGCCCTGGCCTCGCTTGCGCTGGCTTTCGGGCTGGGCATGGCTGCCCAGCAACCGGCTGCCAACGAGGGGCGGACTCCGGCCCTGCCGGTGATTCACGTCGACCACGGCCCCAACTCGGCCGCGGCGCAAAACCAGCACTATGTGGTGCTCGTTTCCCTGGACGGCTTCCGCTGGGACTATGCCGCGCGCGACGGCGCCAAAAACCTGCTGGCCCTGGGCAAGCAAGGCGTCTGGGCGCCGCAGGGCATGCTGCCCAGCTATCCTTCGCTCACCTTTCCCAACCACTTCACCATCGTGACCGGTCTTTATCCCGAGCACCACGGCCTGGTGGCCAATGGCTTTTACGACGAGACCAGGCAGGCCCGTTACGCCATCGGCGATCCCCAGGCCGTCGCCGACAGTTCCTGGTACAGCGGAGTGCCCCTGTGGAGCCTGGCCGAGAGCCAGGGCATGCGCGCCGCCTGCCTGTTCTGGCCCGGCTCTGAGGCAAAGATCGCCGGCTACCAGCCCACCTATTACCTGCGCTTCGACGACACGATCGACGAGGCGGCGCGCATCGGGCAGGTGCTGGCCTGGCTGCGCCTGCCCGCGGCCGATCGCCCCCATTTCATCACCCTCTACTACGCCGAACCGGACCACGAGGGCCACGCCTTCGGCCCCGACGCCCCTGAAACCCGCGCCGCCGAATTGAAGATGGACGGGCTGGTGGGCAAGCTCAAAGCCGGGCTGGACGCCACCGGTTTGCCCATCGACCTGGTGGTGGTAAGCGACCACGGCATGGCCAAAGTCGAGGGCGGCTGGATCACCCTGGACCAGTTTGCCGATCTGGCCGGATTCGAGACCGCGGGCGCGCTGCTCTACGGCAAGACCGAAGCCGATCGCGCCCGGGTCTATAACCAGCTCAAGAAGGCCTCGTCGCAGTTCATGGTCTTCCGCCGCAAGGATCTTCCGGCGGGGCTGCATTACAGCGAAAACCCGCGCGCGGGCGATCCGGTGGTGGTGGCCACCGGGCCGTACGCCATTCGCGCCCACGCCCCCCCGGCGGGCAAGCCCGATCATCCTCCCACCGCCGGCATGCACGGCTTCGATCCCCGCAGGTTGCCTGAAATGAAGGCCAGTTTCTTTGCCGCGGGTCCTGACATTGTCCCCGGCAAGACCGTTGCGCCCTTTGAAAACGTCAATCTGTTTCCCTGGCTGGCTCACATGCTCGGGCTTCAGACGCCAAAAAACGATGGCAGCCTGAACATTCTGGCGGGGACTTTGCGCGATAATGGTATCGATACCAAAGAGTAAAGGAGCAGTTGCCCGATGAACGTTGTCCTGGGAGTTGATGGTGGAGGAACGCGTACCCGCGCCTCGATTGTTGCCGGCGAGCAGGTCCTGGCTCACGCGGAAGGCGGTTCCATCAAGCGGCTGCGCGTGGGCGCCGAGGCGGCGGAAGACAACCTGCGCCTGCTGCTCAAGGAAGTCTACGCACAGGCGGGACTGTCCAGCGTGCGCGCGGCTTCGGTGGGCGTGGCCAGTTGCAGCCTGCCGGGGACTGTCGAGTGGATCAGCGCGGTTCTCAAGGATTTCAGGGCCGAACTCTCCGAGGTAGTGGGCGACGAAGTCATTGCCCTGGACGCGGCCTTCCGCGGAGGCCCCGGAATCCTGCAGATCGCCGGCACCGGCTCCAACACCATTGGCCGCGCCCCCGACGGCACCAGGGAGTGCGCTGGCGGCTACAGTTCGCGGCTGGGCGACGAGGGCTCCGGCTACTGGATCGGCGTCAACAGCGTGCGCCGCGCGCTCCATGCCCATGACCGCGAAGAACCCACGCGGATTCTGGAGAAGGTGGGCGAGATTTGGGGCACGCCCAGCCTGGACGACCTGATCAGCCTGGGCGACAGCACGCCTGGACCGGACTTTGCCGCGCTGGCGCCGGCCATCAACGAACTGGCCGAGGCCGGCGACCCGGTCGCCGTGGGCGTGCTGCAACAGGCTGCGGCCGATCTGGTGGAGTTTGTGCTGCTGGTGCGCGCCAAGCTGCGCCGCAAGCACGGGATCGCCGGCGAAGTCCCGGTGGCCTGGACCGGCGGCGTGGTCGAGAAGATGGCGCTGGTGCGAGAGCCCTTTTTCGCCGGCCTCCATGCCGCCGCCCCGGAGATGCCGGTGGGAACGCATGCAGCGGTCTCTCTGGAAGGCGCGCTGTGGCGGGCCAAACGGCTGGCCGGTGCGCCCGAGTAGGGAACACAAATAAAAAGCGGGAGCGTTTTCGCTGCGAGTGCGAACCATCGAGTGCGAAAAATAATTTGGGTGGGCGGATTCAAGGGTGGGAGAGCATGAATTCAAATCTCCACTGGATACCCTTGAACAGAAAATGCATCGAGTGGGTTGAGTCAGAGATTCGCAGCAGAATGAATTCTGTCATCCTGAGCGAACGGGGCCCCAAACGTTCTTCAGTTTGGGGTGGTGAGTCGAAGGATCTGCAGTTGTTCTTCAACGAGCTTCTGACTCAGGACACTGGAGAGCCGTAGATATTTGTATCCCACCTTAACCGATTCGCAAGAAGCGCGAATCGGCGAAGGTGGGGCACCCTAGCGCTTCAGCGGACCGTCCACCGGCTCCCCGTTCACCACAGACGCAACCAGCCTTCCGGCTGCATCCACGGCCACCAGATTGGCGGCCCGGCCCACGGCCAGCGTCCCGGCCTGATCGCCCAACCCGGTCATCGCGGCGGGATTGACGGTCAATGACCGCAGCGCCAATGCCAGCGGCGCGCCGGTGAACGCGACAAGGTTGGCCAGCGCGCGGTCCAGGGTGAGCACGCTGCCCGCCAGCACCCCGCGGGCCATGGCCCGGCCATCCGCCACCTGCACGGCAAATCCGCCCAGTTGATAGGTGCCGTCCGGCATGCCCGCGGCGCTCATCGCGTCGGTTACCAGCAGGCCGCGCTGCGGACCCTTGGCCCGCCACCACAGCTTCACCATCTCCGGCGCCACATGGATGCCGTCGCAGATGATCTCGGCAAACAGGGCGTCTTCGGTGAGCACCGTGCCCAGAATGCCCGGCTCGCGATGGTCCAGCGCGCGCATGGCGTTGAAGGTGTGGGTGGCGCTCACCGCCCCGGCGGCAATCGCGGCGTGGGTCTCGGCGGCGGTGGCATTGGAATGACCCAGGGAAACGCGCACTCCCCGTGCCGTGGCGTGCGCCGTCAGTTCCGCCGCGCCGGGCAGTTCGGGCGCCAGCGTCATCAGCCGGACGTGGCCCTCGGCAGCCTCAAACAGCCGGTCAAAAGTGGCGATGTCGGGCGCCAGCAGGTGTTCGGGCGGCTGCACGCCGCGCTTGGCGTGCGACAGAAACGGCCCTTCCAGATGAATGCCCAGCGGCCGGGCCTGTTGCGGCGCGGGCGGCCGGTCCAGCAGCTTGGCCAGGGCTGAGAGCGCGCGCAGAGTGGCCTCCAGCGGGGCGGTGACCGTGGTGGCCAGAAAACTTCCCGTCCCATGCGCGGCCAGAAAACCGCCGATGGCGTCCAGGGCCTCGGGCGTGGCTTCCATCGCGTCGTGGCCGGCGGCGCCGTGGATGTGTACGTCGAAGAAGGCCGGGGCCAGGGTGGCGCCGGGGTAGTGCCGCGCCTGGGCGGGAATCTCGCTGGCCGAACGCCTGCCCATGGATTCGATTCTGCCGTCCTCGACCACAACCACGGGATGGTCCAGCAGGCGGTTCCCGTCCCAGAGCTTTTCCGCAGTAAGCACAGTGCGCATACCGGAGATTATTGCAGCCTTCCGGCCCTGCGCGCCGGCAGCCCCGCCGCGAGTCACAGCCCTGTGAAGCGCGAGGGCCGCCGTCTTTGCTAAGGTCTCTGCCATGCATACGAAGGTTCTGTTGACGGTTGCCGGCGCGGTCCTGGTTCTGGGACCGGGGTTGCTTGCGGCGCAGACGGTGGATTTGCCCACCAGCAAGCAGTTGATTGGCGAGGCTCCGGGCCATCCCCAGCGGCTGAACAGCCTGCCCATCTCCATGGCCGTCTCGCCCGGCGGGCGCTATGTGGTCACGGTGAACGCCGGCTATGGGACCTTCGAGTCCAACTACGAGCAGTCCCTGGCGGTGCTGGACACCCGGACCGGTGCGCTGGCCGACTTTCCCGACGCCCGCACGCTGGCCAGGGTCGCCAGGCAGACTCTCTACTCCGGCCTCGCCTTCAGCCGCGACGGCAGCCATCTCTACGCCAGCATGGGCTCTACCTCCGACCCGCTGGGCGACGGCAAGGACGATACCGGCAACGCCATCGTTGTCTACAGCTTCAAGGACGGGAAGGTTGCGCCGGAGCGCATGATTCCGCTGCCTCTCCAGCAGTTGGCTCCGGGCCGCAAGACCAGGCTGCTGGGCGATGTGGAAGGCGACAAGGGCATTCCGTTCCCGGCGGCGATTGCCGTGGCGGGCCGGGCTGGCGAAGAGAAGCTGCTGGTGGCCGGCAATCTCTCCGACGATGTTCTGCTTCTCGATCCCGCCTCGGGCGCCATCGAGAAGCGCTTCGATCTCTCCGAGAGCGACGCCGTGCCTTCCACCTATCCGGTTGCGCTGGCGGTCTCCAGAGACGGCGCGCGCGCCTTTGTCGCCTTGTGGAACGCCTCGGAGATTGTGGAACTGGACTTGGCCAAAGCCACGGTAGGCCGCAAGCTGGCCCTGCTCAAGCCCCCCAGCGCCATTGCTCCCGGCACCCACCCCTGCGCCTTCGCGTTCTCGCCCGACGGGCGCACCCTCTACGTGGCCCTGGCCAACCGCGATGCCGTGGCCGCCGTCAACGTGGGCGGCGGGCAGTTTGCGGTGAAGGGCTACTTCGATACTCGCCTGCCCGGCCAAAGCTACTTTGGCGCCGAGCCCGAGGCGCTGGCCGTGAACACCGAGGGCAGCCGCCTGTATGTGGCCAACGCCATCAGCGACGCGGTGGCAGTCATCGACACCAGACAGCTCACACCGAGAATGGCCCGAAGGGCCATGGTCGAGCCCATTGGCTTTGTCCCCACCGAGTGGATGCCCATGTCGCTGGCGTTTCTTCCCTCATCCTCCGGCGGAAGGCTCTACGTAGCCACTGCCAAAGGCAAGGGAACCGGGCCCAACAACTTTCCCCAGCGCGAGACCGAGGCAACCAGGCAGCACAAATTCCACAGCCCGACCACCTATATCGGGACGCTGCTCTACGGCTCTCTGGCCGTACTGGATGCGGGTGAGATTGAAACCAACCTGCCGCAGTGGACCCAGGTGGTGCTCGAGTCCAACCGCATGAAGGCCGCCGCGGAGAAAATCGTCTTTGCCGGCGGCGCCGGGGACCGCATCAAGCACATCATTTACATCATCAAGGAGAACCGCACCTACGATCAGATCTTCGGCGACCTGAAGCAGGAGGGAAAGCCCGTGGGCAACGGCGACCCCGGCCTCACCATGTATGGCGAGGCGATTACTCCCAACCTGCACCGGCTGGCCCTGCGGTTCGGCGTGCTCGATAACTTTTTTGACTCCGGCGAAGTCTCCGGCGACGGCCACGTCTGGTCCACGGCGGCCATCGGCACCGACTATCTTGAGAAGACCTGGCAGCAGAACTATCGAGGCGATCAGCGCACCTACGACTACGAAGGCGTAGTGGCCGAGGGCTATCCGCTCTTGCAGAAGATTCCCGATGTGAACGAACCGGCCAGCGGCTATCTGTGGGGCGACCTCTCCGCCCACGGCAAGAGTTACTACCACTTCGGCGAATTCATCTCCACGGTCTTTTGCGACGACGCGACCGCGGTGAAGCTGCTGCCCAGGAATCCGCAGGAAGGGCCTATGCTGGCGGGCGGCAACTGCGCCCGCAAGACCATTGCTCCGGGCCAGGCGCTGCCCGCCGAGTGGGGCGGCGGGGTGAACAAGTGGCCGTGGGCCATTCCGCTCATCGCCGCCAACACCGCCACCAAGCCGGAACTGGTGGGCCACTTTGCCGCCGAGGCGCCGGACTTCAACCTCATGGTGCCGGACCAGATACGGGTCGAGATTTTCCTGCGCCACCTGAAGGGCTGGGTCGCGGACAAGGAGCAGGGCCAAGACACCATGCCCAACTTCGTGATGCTGCGCCTGCCCAACGACCACACCGCTGGCACGCGTCCCGGCAGCCCCAGCCCGAAGTCCTCGGTGGCCGATAACGACCTGGCCGTGGGACGCGCCGTCGAGGCCGTCTCCCACTCGCCCTTCTGGGACGATACCGCGTTCTTCATCCTGGAAGACGATGCCCAGAATGGCGGCGACCACGTGGACGCGCACCGCAGCATTGCGCTGGTCATCAGCAAATATGCCCCGCACGGCGCCAGCGCCGCGTCCTCTCCCGCCGGGGCTCCTTTTACCGCCGGGGCGCCTTTTGTGGACAGCCGCTTCTACTCCACCGTCAGCGTGGTCCGCACCATGGAGACGCTGCTCGGCCTGCCGCCCATGAACAACAACGATGCCTTCAGCTCGCTGATCTCCACCCTGTTCACCGGCCCCGGCGATCAGCCGGCCTACGCGGCGGACTACGCCAACCGCGACAACGGCCTCATCTACACGGCCAACGCCAAGACGGCCCCCGGCGCCAGGGAAAGCATGAAGATGGACTTCCGCCACGCCGACCGCGCCGACGCGCAGAAGCTGAACGTGATTCTGTGGAAAGACGCGATGGGCTCGGCCGCGGTCCCCGCCATGATCAAGCAGCACCACAAGAAGACCACCAAAGACGACGACGATTAAAAACGGCGCCTACTTTCGCAGAACGGGGCCCCAGGTCTTACAAGCGGTTGCCCTCGCCCTCCCAAATGGGTGCCCCACCCTCGCCACGTTTTTGTTTTTGTGGCTAGGGTGGGCCGGCATGATGCTCGCACCTGAGCAACAGTGAAAATCTCCCGGTCCCGTCCCGCGCGTGTATGTTTGTATGCGGCGGAAATCTTCCAGCTTGGAGGGACTTGTGCACCAGTTGAATCGCAGGAGCTTTCTCAGGGTGGCCGGAGCGGCCTCGGCCGGCACCTTGCTCGGAACCAGAATCCATGCGCTGGCCGCGTTGCAGAACTCGCCGGCACGGCCCATCGCGGCCAACGACCATATCCAGATTGCGCTGATTGGCGCGGGCATCCAGGGCCAGGGAGACACCAAGGTCGCCTTGCAGGTGCCCGGCGTCAAGCTGCTGGCTGTGGCCGACTGCTACAACGGACGCCTGGCGCACAGCAAGGAACTCTGGGGCGACGACCTCTTCACCACTCGCGACTACCAGGAGATTCTGGCCCGCAAGGACATCGACGCCGTCATCATCGGCACCCCCGACCACTGGCACAAGCAGGCCGCGGTGGATGCCATGAAGGCCGGCAAGGATGTGTACTGCGAAAAGCCCATGATCCATCTCTACTCCGACGGGCCGGAGATGATTGAGACGGCGCGCGCCACCGGGCGCATTTTGCAGGTGGGCAGCCAGCGCGTCAGTTCGCTGATTTACCTGAAGGCCAAGGAACTGCTGGCCGCGGGGGCCATTGGCCAGCTCAATATGGTCACCGCGCGCTGGGACCGCAACTCCACCATGGGTGCGTGGAGTTATACCGTTCCTCCCGACGCCAGCCCGGTAACCTGCGACTGGCCGCGCTTTCTGGGCACAGCGCCCAAAATTCCCTTCAATGCCGAGCAGTTCTTCCAGTGGCGCAAGTGGAAGGCCTACGGAACGGGTGTGGCCGGCGACCTGTTTGTGCATCTGTTCAGCGGCACGCACTTTATCACCGGCTCGCACGGACCCACGCGGGGCTACGCCACCGGCGGCCTGCGTTTTTGGAAAGATGGTCGCGACGTGCCCGACGTGATGCTGGGCCTGTTCGACTACCGCGAGGGCTTCAACCTGAGCCTGCGCGTCAACTTTGTGGACGGCGGCGAAGAGAGCGAGGGCCTCATCTTTACCGGCTCTGAGGGCACCATGGAGATTGGCGGCAACGCCGTCACCGTGAGCAGCGTGCCGCGCGAGACCGAACCCGGCCTGGTGATTGACACCTACGCGGAGGCCACGCAGAAGCAGATTCGCGACGCCTACAAGGAGAAGTATCCGCGGCAGCATCCGGCAGGAGAGCCGCCGGTGGGTTACGAGAAATTTGTTGCGCCCGCCGGATACAGCGACAGCTACGACCACTTCAGCAACTTCTTTGCCGCGGTGCGCTCCCGCCAGCCGGCGGTGGAGGATGCCGTCTTCGGCTTCCGCGCCGCCGGAGCCGCCCTGTTGAGCAATCTCAGCTACGAGCGCGGCGCCGTCGCCCACTGGGACCCGGACGCCATGAAGCTGCTGTAAATCCGGCGCTTTCCTTCGACAAAAACTGGGTGCCCCAGGAGCCTCTTGCAAAATTCCGTGGTTGCGTTGGTTTAGGGGTTAGGGGTGGGTATCGCCTGCTTTAGAATCTGGTTTCCACACCATAGATTCGCGGAGCGAACCCACCTCATGCAG
>Ga0326727_10022453_pt1 | contig 12189 bp, 15 predicted proteins | sample MB2enrmetagenome_FD_207643 | JGI IMG/M metagenome (GOLD analysis project Ga0326727, IMG submission 207643) | Lab enriched peat soil microbial communities from McLean, Ithaca, NY, United States - MB29MY | ecosystem: Environmental > Terrestrial > Soil > Wetlands > Peat | place: USA: New York... | reverse complement strand
GTTTGGGAGCAATGGCTTACAAGATCCGCCAAAAACCGCATTTTGAGCGGGAATTGGCCAAGTTACTCTCCTCCGCCCGCCGCCCTTGGGCGGCTGAAGTGCTTCCATCTGGCAGCCCTCCGGGTTGCGAAAAGCGGCCCAGACCCGCTTGGTATCGGTCAGGCCACAGGTTGGGGTCGAATCACCTTAGGCCCCCGAAGATCCGTCCAAGGAGCAGGCCCTGACCGGACATTTGCAAGCCGCCGAGGCCTTGCCTTTAACGCCCACTTCGCCCGATGGAACCTCTCAATTCCGCGTTGAATGCCTCGGCGGCCATGAGTTGTTCAAGGGTCAAAGGCATGCGGTATCGCCAATAGTTGTTGGGGTTTGCCGGGACATTGATTCGTTCCTCTTCCGGGCGCTGTCGCCGCAGGCGCTCATCGAGTCCAAGCAGGTCTTGCAACTGGAAGACGGCCCAAATCGAGGGGGAGTCCAGGTGCTGGGCGAGGATGGCCTTGCTGATCCAGGTCTGGCAACAATCGGGCGCCCGGCCCGGTTGCCCAAGTTCCTGGTTGAAGAACTTCTGGGTGACATTCCTGTCCTCTTCCCACCAGCCGCGCAACGTGCTCATGTCATGCGTCGAGGGGGTTACCACGCTCAGGTAGGGGGCCTCCTGGGGGCGGGAAAACTCCCGCCCAAGCCGCTTGGGCATCCGTTGGACCTCGAGGCTGAGCAAGCCCAGTTGCTTCATGGCCTCGGGGACGCACGCCGGCACCATGCCCAAGTCCTCACCGCACACCAGCATGTTGGTCGCCCTTTTGAGGACCGCCAGTTTGTCCATGCCTTCCCTCTTCCAGCAAACCTCCTGCCGGCGATAGAAGTAATCAATGTACAGGTCTCTGAGCCCTGCCCGGCTCTGCCCATCGAGGTCCCGGAATGAAGAGGTCCGCTCCGTCCCGAAACGGAAGTGAAACAGACCTGCGCCCGCACCCTCAAGGAGAATGACATTGCCGATCAAGTCAAACAATCCCTGCTTGAGCCGGGCGTTCTGCTCGGTCCGTTCCAAACCGGCGAAATATTCTTCCACTCGGCGCTGGGTCGCGAACTGCGCTTTCAAGTCATAACCGCCCGAGGCCCTTGCCTGGAGAAACCGCTCTTTTACGGCCTCGTCCTGTGCGCCAAAGAGTTCCCGCAGCACCGCATCGGTGACGTAAGGCCGCAAGAACCGGTCGTAGTCAAACCGGATGCCCCGGCCGACCAACTCACCGAGTTGGACGTCGAGGCAAGGGACAAAATGCCCCAGGACGCCTTCCACCGCCTCGAGCGGGATGCTCCAGATCCGGAAAAACCCCAGGATGTGATCGATGCGAATGGCATCGAAATAATGTCCCATCTGCTCGAAGCGGCGATTCCACCATTCAAACCCGGTCTCCTTCATCCGGGGCCAGTTATAGGTCGGAAACCCCCAGTTCTGTCCCTTGGTTGCGAAGGCATCCGGCGGCGCGCCCGCCTGCATGTCTGCATGAAAAAGCTCGGGCTGCTGCCAGGCATCGGCCCCGTAACGATAAACACCGATCGGAAGGTCCCCCTTGAGAATGACCCCCTGGCTGTGCGCGTATTGAGTGGCCTCGAGCAACTGCGCGCGCAGGTGGTGCTGGAGGAAACGGTGGAAGTCCATCTCCTCGGCCGCCTCGGAGCCGGCCGGCGCCAGACCCGCAATCTCTTCGGCCTGGTAGGTGCGGCAACGCGGCCATCGAGTGAAGTCCGCCGTGCTAAACCGATCGCGCAGATGGCAAAACGCCGCGTAGGGCTCCAGCCAGTGCCGGTTGCCCTCGACAAACAGACGATACTCCTTGCTCCCGAAGACCTTCTCCTTCTCGGAAGGGAAAATCTCCTTGAGAAAGCCGAGTTTAGCCCTCAGGACCGCCTCATAGTCAACCGTGTCCAGGCCATTGAGGTTTTTTCTGAGTTGCTCCAGTCCGTCGAGCCGCCGCCGGTTCGCCTCGGTCGTCGCCACTCGGCTCAAATTCAAATAGATCGGATGCAGCGCGAAGGCGGAGATAGCCGCATACGGGTAAGAGTCCCTCCAGCCATGAGTGGCGGTCGTATCGTTGACGGGCAGGATTTGAATCATCTTGAGCCCTGTTTGGCGGCACCAGTCAGCCAGGAGCTTGAGGTCCGCAAACTCGCCCACGCCGAAACTGGATTCGCCGCGGAGACTGAACACCGGGACCGCCACGCCTGCGCCTCTCCAGGCCGTGCCGGGCAAGGCGGCAAACCCGTCGTTGAGGATCGTCAGTTTGTCGCGCGCCCCGGAATCGGGCAGCGTCCGGTTTTTGCCCTCCTCGAAGCGAACGAAGGCCTGGTTTGCAAGGTCATAAACCCCGTACTTGTACTCGAGGGGCAGCCGCTCCGCGCTGAGGTCCAGTTCCACGCTGAAATAATCCTCTCCCGCCCGGCGGCTCAGCAGCACCGGTTCAACCCTCTTCCACTGGCGCAGGGCCGGAACATTGCCCAGAAGACACACCGTCTGCCCCCTGCCCAACAGCGGCGCTTTGACCTTGAAAATGTGGGTTGCCCTCGACGGGACCGGCGCCCGGCCCTCGACAGGCTCGGGCTTCAAAAGAACCTGCTTGAACGGCTCGGTGCAGAAGACATTCTCGCTCTGCCCCGGCGCATTCCAGGAATCGATGACCAAGACCTCCTGGGCCTTGAGAGAGGCAAGGTCGATCCGCCGATCATTCCCCCAGTCCTGGCCCCAAGTGCCGTCGGCCTCGCGCAGCAAATAGCTGTAAGCCACGCCCGCATCGCCAAGGGCTTCCGGGGCGATGACCATGGTCGCCTGCCAGAACTCCCCGTTCAAGTACTCCAAGGGAATCCCCTCCCCGGCTCGGCCATTGCCCAACCGCTCATCCTTCCCGGTCAACCACAGCGACTGCCCGGGAACCGTATGGTATCGCAACCAAAAGGTCAGCCTCATATTCGCAAGGTTACAGGGCGGAGGCGGGGATGTCATGCAAGTTCCGGCCCCGGCTTTCGCCACCGGCGCCGCTACTCCCACGCTGATCCCAGTTCGTGCGCCTCCAACATGCTGAAGCTCACCTGGCCGCCTTTGGCCTGGGTTCCGAGCGCGAGGTCATCGGTATTCGGGGTAAGAGGCGTTGGCACATAGGTCAAGCCGTCGCTGGCGAAGACCTCCAGCGCGGTGCTGTCGCAGCAAATCGCCAATCGTTGCTCGCCTCCGCGCAAGGGCGCCGGCACACGGAGGCCGTTGACGGCCACTCTCCGCGCGCCAATGTTCTTGCCGCACAAAATGAAACTTCATGGGCCTGCGGCCCGATAACGTGCCTCTGTGCTCGGAGAGTTTTGAAAAATCACAAAATCACAGTTTTTGATGAAAGTGCCGTGCTTCAGCCTTTCAACTACCCGCACTGTCTCTTCGTCAAGCAATTGTCCAAAATCTTCCCACTGTGGCACCTGTTCTGGGTCGGAGGTTCCAATGGGCATCCCTTTTGGAAGTTGGCGCAAGGCAAAACTTCCATCGTTTTGCTCTTGTTCAACCCGCAACACATAGTCATGAGGTCTTTCATCAACAAACCGTCGAAGGACCTTTGAACGCCCGGCAGTGGCCTTGAAATCATCACGAGGAATATTAGGGCTTGCCACCTTAGGAACTTTCATAGTGTTGTTTGCTTTTGTTTATCTTTTCTACACGCGTAAGAATCTGTCGGTCAAAACCAGCAATCTGTCAAACCTCCTTGGGTTTTCTAACCCGAATGACCGCCGCGCACTTTGGGCAGCCAATCGTGGGGCTGACTTTGACCCAGCCGGGGTCGCAGTGGAACTCATGGCCGCACTTCGGGCATTTGAAGAGCGCGGTGGCTTCGCTTTTCGGTTTTTCAGGGTTTTGGGGCATTGTCGGTAGCCGATGGTGCCACAGCCTGGTTTGGCCCGCTGTCGGCCGCTTGTTTCGGTTGATAAGTTGCCCACCAAACCGTGGCGACGGCTCCGGAAGCCAAAAGAATGGTAACCAAAAGCTGAAATCCGTGGCTCCAGTGGCTCCATACGTCACGGTCCTTGGCTCTCAGATTTTCTATGTCTTGGCGTATGCTGGTCGGGCTCTTTTCGTCAGCAGGAGGAAAGTCCTCTTCAGCAATCGCCATTATACGGTCACGAAAGAAAAATGAAATGCGGTTGTCAAGGCGCTGCGCGTCACGGAGTCCGCAAAGCCACTTCCAATGAAGCCAACAAAGCGGCGCTGCTAAGAGAATAACGACTACTACAACGAAACGACCCGGGTGTAATAATGCCTTGCCGGTTAGCACTGCTCCGCTGAAGGCTGCGAGCGCCGTCCAAAGGGCAAGGCAAAGCTTCCACTCAACCTGTGCTCTCCAAGCATACCTTTCCATTGCAGATTTTCGTAGGAGTTCCAGCGCCTCTATCCTGTTCTTAGCTTCATCGGTCATACGTTTTCAGGTTTTGGCCAAGTAGTTAAACGACAGATTCAATTATGAAAAGCATTGACCCGCAAATCGAACCAGGAGCAAACGACACTTACATGAACTTGTTGTCCCTCCCTCAGCTTCAGGAAGTTCAAAACGGCGCGATGCTCCGTGCCGAAAAAGCGCAGCGTCCGCTGTGGAAACGTGCGTTCATGGATTTGGCGTCCGCCTGTCAAAGTTAGCCACAATGCTGACAGCGCGGACACTTCCAATCGGTGGCATCTGGACGGTCTGGATGGCGAACATTATCTGGAGGTTGATACTCGTGATAATCGCGGCACTCCCGCTCAAAAGCAGCTTTCGGTGACAAAGCTTAAGCGGCGCTGAAAAGGTCATATTTTCGATGTGCTTTTTGAGACGGTCGTTTAAGCCACTGTCTGAACGACCAACATAGCGAATGACAAGTTCACCTCATTGCGCATTGGCCCAACACGATAACTTACGGGAGCAACGGTAGAAAACTCGGCATCTATATTCTTCACGTTGAGCGGAAAGGGGCCTTTGAAGATTGGCATAATACGGTCAGTTTACCAATAAACTGATATTTGTAAACAACATTATTTAAGTTCAATTCGCCCCGCTGTCCGCACTGCGAAGCCACCCATGTTTACAAAATGATGGATGCCAAGACGGACCAGCGGAGCAAGGGGTTCCTCTGGCGCTGCCGCGCCTGCCACAAGCAGTTCACGGTGCGGGTCGGGACGGTGCTGGAAGAATCCCGCATCCCTCTGCGCCACTGGGCGTATGCGTTCTGGCGGGCGGTCACGTCGAGGAAAGGCGTAGCCGCGCTGGAAATCAAGCGGCAGTGCCAAATCAGTTACCCGTCCGCGCTTTTTCCCGTGCACCGCGTTCGGTTTGCGATGACCCCCAAGGGCGGCGCGTCCCCTAAAGTGGTGGGCGTGGTCGAGTGCGACGAGACATACGTGGGCGGCAAGCCCCGGCCCGGCACAGGTGAGCACAGGCGCGGTCGTGGCACGAGCAAGCTTCCGGTTTTCGGCATGGTTGAACGCGGCGGCGACATTCGCCGCCGAGTGGTTGCGGACGTGAGCGGCAGGACCTTGAAGAGCGTGATTCGTGAATGTGTTGACGCTGGATCTGCAATCATGACGGATGAGTGGCCAGCTTACCGCGGCGTCGGCAGGGACTTCGCTGGCGGGCACCGGTTTGTGAACCACGGCCAGAAGCAGTACGCGTGCGGCGAAGTTTCGACCAACACAGCCGAAAGCTCGTTCGCCATCTTGAAGCGCCGCATCGCGGGGATTTACCACTCTGTCAGCAAAAAGCACCTGCACTGCTACGTCAGCGGGTTTGACTTTCGCTGGAATACGCGCAAGATGAGCGACGGCGACCGCACGGTTTTTGCCGTGCAAGGTGCGCAGGGCAAGCGCCTTGACCACGATACGCTAACGCAATGAACTGACCGTTTTAATCGCCTAGTTTGCGTTACAATTTATTGTTGACAAAGATTATTACGCAATTTATGTTGATTTTGGCTGGGAAGTGCGCGTTCGTCATTCGCATTGTTGGGGCAGTCCCCCTCCCGGCTATATTTATGTTCCTTCTATACGTTGATGAATCCGGTAATCCAGACGGTCAACAAGACCGTTACTTTGTTCTGGGTGGGATTGCAATGTTTGAGCGGATACCGTATTTCATGAATCAGGCGGTCAACGAATTGGAGGCTCAATTCTTTCCAAACAATCCTGTCGAGTTTCATGCTCAGGCGATTGTGGCACATGCGGAGGAACCTTGGAAATCTTTACCGGCTGAAAAAAGATTCGCAATTCTAAATGACCTTTGTGAAATAATCACAAGACATGATGTTGTGCTTTTCGCAGTTGCGCTGGAAAGAAGCACCACAGCCGAACCCATAACTCGTGCATTCGAGGAACTTTGCACTCGTTTTGATTTGTTCTTGGAACGGCAACACTCGGCAGGCAACCAGCAACGTGGATTGATTATTTTTGATGAGACGAGATATGAAAGCCGATTGCAGACGTTGTTGGGAGAGTACCGAAATACTGGAACAAGGCACAGACGGCTCAGGAATTTTGCCGATGTTCCGTTTTTTGCCGATTCGAAGTCCACGAGACTTTTGCAGTTGGCTGATTTCGTTGCTTACTCGGTTTTCAGACGTTACGAGCGGGCAGACACTCGATGGCTTGACAAGATAATTTCAAAATGTGATTCGGCAGACGGCAGAATCCACGGCTTGGTTCACTTGACCAGCAATTATTCTGTTTGCCCCTGCCCGGCCTGCTTGACCAGGCGTATAACCGCGAGGACTTGAAATGAAAAAACGAGAACAGTCAAAGCTTCGCGTTCTTCCATTAGAAGCGCCTAAGCGCACACTGCGCGGCCCCGAGCCGGAGCGGTTGAAAATAAACGGCGTGAAGAACTGGGAAGACGGCGTGGCTATTGCGTTGCGCAAGCCGAAGCCGACAGGCGGCTGGCCGCACTGAAGACAGCGGCGGATGGGGAGCCGGGAAATCACGCACCCTTGCGTTATCTTTATACTTCCGAATGTTTTTACCAGAGCACGTCGGCATCCGATCCGCATGGTCCGGGCTCGCCGGGGATGCCTCCGGGTGTCAAGGCTGGCCAAAATCCGGGAGATCGAGCAGAATCACCTTGGACGGCCCGGAGGTTTTCCAAGTGGTTTAGTGGAATTCGGCGGTAATGGTGCTGCCCCGTGGGGGACATAAAGCCCTTCTCCCGCTGGCGGGAGCGTGGCTTGAAGATCCCCAATTCGCTTTCTCAAGGCTTTAATATCCTCCTCCTTCTTTATTCCCTTTTTGCGTTCATCAATTGCCGCTAATACCTCTTGGGTCGTGCATAACGGCCAAGTCGTTCAGGAGAGCGTCCAGTTGAAGGGCCCGACACGAAGCTCGCACTGGGCCGAGGAGAAAGCTGTGGGACTGGTCCTGTTTCAGGACATTACCCATCCGTGGCGCACCTTGCCCGAGGGAGTCAGGTCGAGCTGGCTGACGAATTCGAGCGAGGCAGGCACCTTATGGTCCGAGAGCCGGCGGCGGCAATGCCGGAGAAGGTCTTCGCTTGTTAGGGCAGGAGTGCCGTTGCGCAATTGGACCTCGGCGTGGATGGTCTCGCCGAGGTGTGGATGCGGGCGGTTTGTCACACGCGAACGCAACACTGCCGGGTGCTGATCCAGCACGGCCGCGACCTCCTCCGGGAAGACTTTGAGTCCGGCTACGTGGATTACGGAGGAGGCACGGCCGTCCAGCACGATGCGGCCCGCCAAGTCGCGGTGCGCGAGGTCGCCGGTCAAGAACCAGCCGTGGCGCAGGACTTCCTCGCGGCGGCGGGGCGGACTCAGGTAGCCGGAAAACATGCCGGGGCCGCGCAGGAGGAGTTGCCCCGTTTCGCCTTGGGGCGCCGGTCGAAGGGCTTCGTCCACCAGGGCCGCCTCGAAACCCGGGAGTGGGCGGCCCACGGCCTCGGGATGCTCGGCGGCCTCATCGAGGTTGGTGATCGGCAGCCCCACTTCAATGATGCCATAGCCTTGTGCGACCGGCACGCCGTAGCGTATCAGGAAATCCCGGGCGGCCTGGGGATCAAGCCGGCTGGAAACGGACATGATCCGCTTCAGGGTAGCCGGCAAGGGGCGTCCCGATCCCTCGCCGGTGAGCAAGCGGACGTGCATCGGGGTTGCGTAAAGGAACGTGGCTTTGTGCCGCAAGGCCGCGTCCAGGATGCTCTCAGCCAGGCAATCGCCGCTGACCACTATGGCCGCCCCGGCCTGAAGGTAGAGGAGGATGGAAACGAAAAAATGATACGCCATCGGCAAGACCCAGAGCACCCTGTCCTGGCAGGTCAGACCCAGGCCGGTGTTGGCGGCGCTGATGCGCTCGAGCACAGCCCGGTGCGTGAGCACCACGCCCTTGGCCGCGCCCGTCGTGCCTGAGGTGGGCCGTACGAAGGCGGCATCCTCGAACGCCGGGGCCAGCGGCCCCTGGGCGGCTTCCAGCCGCGTGAAACGCAAGCCAATGCGCCCGGGTAATTCCAGGCCGCGGGCTTTTCCACGTTGGCCTGCGCCGCAGCCGTCGTCCAGGACGGCGCCCAAAGGGACGCGGGCCAACAGGTCCGCCAACTCGTCCGGCTTGAGTTGGTAGTGGATGGGCATGACCGTGGCGCCGCATCCCAGCGCCGCCAGGGCGCCGATAATGAAGGCGCGTCCGTTGCGCCCTCGCACGCCAACTCCGTGGCCTTCGCGCACGTCCAGTCGGGCAAGTTGGGCCCGCAGGGACTCGATTTCGCGCCAAAGGGATCGGTAATCCAGGGAGCCGGCGGCGTCGATGATAGCTGGCCGCCCGGGCCATTGGCGGGCCGCCTGAGAAAGGGTGTCGAAAACGTTCATTGGTTCATCTGGCGCCGGATGGTTTCCAACGCCTGGTCAAGCGGCCGCCCCAGGGCTTGAAAGGCGGCTGCCGTTCCCGCCGCCCATCCGGTAGCCAGCGCCGTGCCGATGACTCGAGCGGAAGTCATCGCCGCCGCGCCGGCCGAAAAGCAACGCCCGGCAGCAAACAAGTTGTCAAGCCCTGCCGGGCGCAGGCAGTCCAGCGCTATTTCATAATAGTCGCGCTCGTCGAAAAAGGCCATATCCGGCCGCGCGGCGTTTCCCCAGCGCTCCATTGGCCAGCAACCCCGGGCCACGCCCAGGGCGGACTTTCGGCTCTTTAGCACGTCCTCCTCCTCAAGTCTGGCGCGGCCTTGAATTCGGCTGCCGGACCGCAGGCCAATCTGCGGGGCTATCGAGGCCAGGCGCGCGCGCCGGCAGGTGGCAGTGTTCTCAACCAGAAAACGATGGAGTCGCAGCACCAACGCGCGGGCGTCCCGTTCCCAGCAGGTGAGTTGCTGCCACAGCGGCCGGTCCGGACTCGCCGGGGGCAGGTTGAGTTTGAGGTCCATTCGCCCATGGCAATTCGTGCCGGGAATCAACGCAAGCCCTTCGCACAGTGGCGGCAGAGAGCCATTCTCGACCGCCCGGCGCAACTCCCGACGCACTTCGATCAAGCCGCATTCCGTCAGGCCGCTCTCGACCTGTTCCAAGGAAAAAACCAATGCGGGCCCCTGGTCGCCGGCTCCATTCTCGACCGTGGCGCCAGCCAAACCGGCGACGGTCCCCTCGCCGCTGCCATCCACCACCGTGGCCGGGCGAAGAGAGAGAGGCTGGTTCCATGCCAGGGCGTGAACTCGCACGACGCGGGCGCCCTCGGTCTGCGCGCCCGCGACCGTCGTGTGGAGCGCCACCGTGATGTTTCCGCACTCCCTCAAGAGGGCGTCAGCCACGCTCCCGAAGACAGCTATGGGCAAAGGCAGCACCCACAGACCCCGCTCCAGGCGCAGCGGTTCGGCGCCGGCAGCGCGCTGCAACCGGCAGGCATATTCCCCCACAAAACCGCCCGCGACCGGGCGCGGTGTCGAACTCGACGGGTCTCGCAGATAGAGCCCGCAGGCGGCGCCCACCTGGGCGGCGCTGGCCAGTCCGCCCAGAAACCCGTATCGTTCCACCAACACAACCCGCGCGCCTGCGCGCCCCGCCGCCACGGCCGCCGCCACTCCCGCCGCGCCCGCCCCGACCACGAGCACGTCGCAGGAGAGGCTGGCGGGGCCTGTTGGGGACGCTCTAGTCACTGGGTTTGCCCTCTCCTGTGCCGGCCGTAGCCGCGGGTATCAGGGTGGATCACGTTCGCAGGAGCCGGGCTTGCAGTCGAGAGGGGACTGCCGGCCGCTGCCGGCCAGCTCGGCCATACAGCAGGCGATCGTGGCGACCGAGGCCAGATTGCCGCGAGTCAAGTGCGAGGGCGGCACCCGGACGCCAAAGGTGCGCTCGCCATAGAGCAGCAACTCAAACAGCGCAAAGGAATCGATGCCGGTCTCGGCCAGCGGACTGTGCTCATCGAAAGCGGTTCCTTCAGCCACGAAATTCGTCCGAGCAAACTGGCAGAGTTGCTCGGCGATGGTCTTCGTGTCCTGCGGCGGGGTCATAAGGCGGCCGCTGCAGGATTCCCCGGGGAGTAGTTGCCGTGTCTGGTCACAGCGGGGATTATGGGCGGCATTGGAATCGAGTCAAGTCCGGGCCCGCTCTCACCCAGGATCAGTAGCCGTCGAAATTGTTGTGCCGGTGGCCGGTCCGCGCCATTCGGCGTTGGGAGAAGTTGATAACCCAGGAGGCGATGTTCGCCTGGGTCAACGGCATGGGCAAACGGGACACGATTGAAGGCAGGCTGTAGAAGGCCCGGTAGAGCCGGCCAACGTGGTTCTCGAGCGACGCCGGGGTTCCGTACGGCGGGCGGACATAGCAGACTTGACCTGGCCAGCGGCCGATTTCCTTTTCGTCGAGAATCCGGCCCTGGCTCTGCATCCGCTCGTAAAATGGGGTGCCTATTTCGGGGGTCAGGATATTGAAGTAGGCCGCCGGGACCTTGTGCTCGTGAAGGAACTTGAGGGTCGCGCCGAAAACGTCCTCGTGTTCGCCATCCCAGCCAAAAATGAAGTTCAGGGAATAGCTAATGCCTCGCCGGCGCAGGTTGGCCAGCATCTCGCCGTACTGGCGCGTCTTGTTGAACGTCTTGTTCATGCCGGCGAGGGTTTCCTGGCGGATGCTCTCCAGGCCGATATTCAGGTGCAACAGGCCGCTCCGCTGGGCCAGGTCCATGAAGGCGGTGTCGCTGCAAAGATATGCGGGCCAAAGCGCGGACCAGCGCAGCCGCAGCCCTATCATCGCCTCCATGAGTTCCATCGCGTGGCTCCGCTTGCCTCCAAAATTGCTGTCACCGAAGAAAATGCTGCGCGAGCCGCAGCGCCTGATTTCCTCGATGACTTCCGGCGCCGGCCGGCAACGATAACCCTCACCCAGCAAAAACCGTTCGGAACAGAATTCACACCGGAAGGGACAGCCCCGCGAAGAAACGATGGTGTGCGTCCTGAAGGGGCGATAGCGCGCCAGGTTCATCAGGTCGTAACGCGGCAGCGGCAGGCCGGCCAGGTCGGCAAGCGGCTCGGCTCGGTAAAGCCTCCCCAGCCGTCCCTGAACAGCGTCCCCCAGCATCTTCGGCCAGATGGTCTCGGCTTCCCCAACGCCCACGCCGTCGCAATGTTCGCCCGCTTCCTCGGCGTGAAAGAACGCATGGGGTCCGCCGAGGATGACGGGTACGCGGCGCCGGCGGAACTCATCGGCGAGGTCGTAAGCCCGGTACGAGCTTAGAGTCCGGGCGCTGATGGCGACCAGGTCGAAACGACCGTCAAAACGAACCGGGTCCAACTGCTCATCCACCAGTGCTGTCTCCCAGCCTGGCGGGGTCAGGGCGGCCAGATAAGGCAAGGTCAAGGGCACCACGCACCGATGGCGGGCCTTGAACACAGTGCGGTCCCCCTTCGAGCCATAGTGGGATGGCTGAATTATGAGAAGCTTGTGCGCCATGGGCCGCGGTCGTCGTTCCAACGCTTGATGGTTCTCGAGTTCGCCAGGCCCACGGCTGCCGCCTGCTCGCCGCCAACGCCCGGGGCCCGCTTCCTACAGACTGCGCGACATCCCGCCTCAGGGCAAGCTGGAAAACCCACGCGCGCCCCCGCGGGGCGCAGGACAAGATTTCCGGGTAGTGCCGGCGGTTACCCGCCGGCACCCCCACAGACCCGTACGAGCAGATTTCCATGCATACGGTTCCTCGGGTCACGGCTTCGCTGC
>Ga0326727_10022451_pt1 | contig 12190 bp, 11 predicted proteins | sample MB2enrmetagenome_FD_207643 | JGI IMG/M metagenome (GOLD analysis project Ga0326727, IMG submission 207643) | Lab enriched peat soil microbial communities from McLean, Ithaca, NY, United States - MB29MY | ecosystem: Environmental > Terrestrial > Soil > Wetlands > Peat | place: USA: New York... | reverse complement strand
GATGCTCATGGAGTTCCCGTGAATATGCATCGTTCCCTCCTGTGAAGCGGGAGGGCAAGCGTTGTGCCGTGAATCCGCCGCAAAGATAAGAAAAGGCTTATCAAAGCGTGCGGCTGTTTACAGATGAGATACTAGAAAGGCGGGTCTTTATCGTTTATTGAAAGCGGAACCGGCCTCTCTGCCCTTTGAACAGATACGCGCTGGCAGCGATTGGAGATAAGTTTTGTCGAAATATCATAAGTCGATTGTGCCGGTAAAATCGCGCGCGGGCGCGCTGCCGCTGGTGGCCATTGTGGGCCGGCCCAACGTGGGCAAATCCACGCTCTTCAACCGGCTCACCCAGAGCCGCCGCTCGATTGTGGGCGACGAGCCGGGCATCACGCGCGACCGCATCTATGGCGAGTTCGAGTGGGGCGGGCGCGACTTCCGGCTGGTGGACACGGGCGGCATAGTGCCCAACGATGCCGAGTTGATTCCCGCGGAGATTTTTGCCCAGGCGAAGGTGGCGCTGGAAGAAGCTGACGCGCTGGTGCTGGTGGTGGACGCGCGAACCGAGCTGGCCAGCCCTGATTACGATTTGGCGCGGATGCTGATTAAGGGCGGCAAGCCCTTGTTTCTCGCGGTCAACAAGGTCGAGGGTGAAGCCATGGCGATGGTTGCGGAAAACTTTCGCCAGTTGGGCATTCGCAATCTGTTTTCTATCAGCTCCGAGCATGGTTTGGGCATCGGCGACCTGCTGGAAGCGATTGCCGAGGTTATTCCCGCGCCGCTTTCAGATGCGACTGCAGAGCCTCAAGAGGAAGACGCACAGGACGCAAACGACGATCTGACTCGCGAAGACTCGCCGGACGCGCAGCCTCTGCATCGGACGCATGGAGAGTTTGAACAGCACGAAACCTCGGTGGCCATCATTGGACGGCCCAACGTGGGCAAGTCCACGCTGCTGAATGCGCTCACCGGGACCGAGCGCGCCATTGTTTCGCCCATCGCCGGAACCACCCGCGACGCTGTGGACGAGGTAGTCGAGTTCGAGGGCCAGCAACTGCGGTTTGTGGATACGGCCGGCATCCGGCGCAAGGGCAAGACGCACTTGATGGCCGAAAAGATGAGCGTAGTGATGGCGCGGCGTCATCTGGAAGCCGCGGATGTGGCGCTGCTGGTGCTGGACGCGACGGACGGAGTAACCGCGGCAGACGCCACCATCGGCGGCTATGCGCACGAGAGCGGGCGCAGCGTCATTATCGTGGTGAACAAGTGGGACGCTGTGACCACGGGCCGCACCGACGGCAAGCCGCCGGCTGATCGCGAAATCTTCGAGGCTCAGTTGCGCACCGTGCTCAAGTACCTGAACTACGCGCCGGTAATTTTTCTCTCCGCGCTGGAAGGGACCGGGCTTGGAGCGAAAAAGATGTTGCGCGTGCTGCACGAAGTGGTTGCCGTGGCCGCCGAGCGGCGCAAGCGCGTCTCCACGGGGCAGATGAATCGCTTCCTCGACAAGATCGATTTCCAGCGCGCTCCGGTGCCGATGGCCAAGCGCATCCGCATCTTCTATATGACGCAGGCCGCCGTGGCGCCGCCCACCTTTGTGCTCTTCACCGACCGCGAAATCAAGCTGCACTTCAGCTTCGAGCGCTTTTTAGAGAATCAAATCCGCGAGGCCTTCGGCTTCAAGGGCACGCCGATATGGTTCAAGGTGAAGGCGCGCAACGAGAAGAAGGACGAATAGGGCACTTCGCGCCGTTCTCGATTGGCTACTCAAGTTCGGGTGTCCTCGTCGCATATCTCCAGGCAAAGAGCGCCTGGAGATATGCGACAGCCTGTCGAATCCGCGTCTGCGTGATCGCAATCAGTTCTTCAATTTATGCAATGGGCTGTTGGCGTAAACCCGGAATTCTGCGGAAGCTGATCGTCAATCATTGACTCACTTAGTGGTCTTCACGGTGCAGTCGCTCAGTCTGTATCGCCACACCTCATGGTGACTTTCTCTGATTACAGCAACCTGCTCAGGCAACTGCATACCATCTACAGCCTGGTATGTAAAGGTGAAGATCAGGCGGTTGCCCGGCTCCGAGTTCCCGTCTTCACCCATGGTCCATGAGGTCAAAAGGAACCCCTGCGGCCCAGACGCGAAGGACGTCTCAAAGTGCTCGGATTGAGGTGCCTTCAATGCCGCGCTTTGAAGGCGCATATCGGGAGCAAAAACCATCTCGATATCGGAGTTCTGAATCTTGAAGGCAAGCTTGTAGCCGGACGAGGATTGCTTGAAGGAGACCGGTGTGGCGGGATTCGGAAGGATCGTGTTAGTACTTGCGGGCAACCAGCTATAGAGGCTTTTCTGCACCGCGTGCTCCAACAGAAACTCGGCCATTCCGCCGTGAGGAAGTTTACTTATTGCGTCGTCGGTAAATCCGGAGAAAACGGTGACATTCTCTCGCGTCACTGTGACGCGGTTCCGAATCGGCTGAAAGATCAATTCGAGTTCCTCGTCTGTCCCTTCATCTCCTACGCGCGTCGTCTCAGTGAAGTGCTCCTTCCAGCTGAAATCGACAGCGCAATCGAAGGACTGCAAGTTCCTGTTGAACGGAGCATCGTATTTCTCGCGAGCTTGACTGAGCAGTGCCTGGTCTGTCTTTGTGTCTTGAGCGTGGCAAAGCATAGCGCAAAAGCAGAACACGATCGACGCACGATAAATCTGCATCACATAATCTCCACTGAATGGGATGAGGGCCGAGTGTGGTCAGCATATATCAGGGCGGAGAAAGTAGCCAACTCCGTTATGGGGCCGGCTTTTGCTGTTTCCCTTAAAACGGCGCTTTCGGAAACTCCAATTTGTGAGAGTAAAGATGCGTGGATTTGTCCTGGGAATACGCCGCAGGGTCCGCGAAAGACCCTTGAATGACGCCAAGTTGCCATCCAATCGATTAAGGCATAGAACGTTCCCGCTTACTGCTGCGGCGGCCTGGGCTGGCTTGAGTTGGCTGGATTCGCCGCCGGTTCATCAATTTTGCTCATATGCACGCTGGCCTGAGTCTCGGGAGCAGTTCCGTCGTTGACCTGAACCTCCGTGGGACTGCCCTGGATGAGGATGCGTTCAGTCACCTTGTCCTGGGCCGCGATGCGCACGCGATGGGTCACCGAGGTGGACGCGGAGCGAACGGTGATCGGGACATCGGCCTGAACGTAGCCCTTGTTGGCAACGTTAATGGCCACCAGCCAGTTTCCGGCCGAGGCAGATGTGGGGAAGACAGCCTCGATGCTCAGGTCTGGCAATCCCTTGTCAGCATCAACCCAATCGGCGAAGAACCAGGCAAGATCGGGGTGGTCTTCGGACTCTTCGAGGAGTTTTTCAAAGGCGCTGCGTGCGGCAGGCTTGCCGGCAGCAGGGGCAGCAATGCCGACCGTTGGCTGATAGGCTTGGAGCGCGGCTGAGAGCGCGGGGTCTCCGGCGAGGTCGCGGAGCATCCAGAGGACATAAGCGGCCTTGGTGCGGTAGTAGACGGGCGAGATGGCTTCGGTGAGCGGCTGTCCCGCGCTCTCGCCGGGGCTTGCAGGCTCGGCCAGCGCCAGAGCGGCGCGGTCGGCTTCCAGCATGCGCAGGGCGGCATCGCGTCCTTGCCGCCTTTCCACCCACAGCGTGCCCATGAAGCGCGCCACTCCCTCATTGAGCCAGGCCGGGAGCGGCTGGGAGGAATTTGGCGGCAGAATCCAGGCATGAGCGAGGGCGTGAACCAAAACTCCGTCTAACGCACCCGGAACTGCTTTCGGGCCTGGCTCGCGGAGCGGAGCGGCCAACAGTGCGCCGGTCTCGAAAGGCGCGTCTTCCGCGTCCGGCAGATCAAGCAGCGTGAGTTGTCTGCGGGGCTTCTCACCGAGCCAGCTTTTCAAGAATGGCGTCACCGCCTGGGCCGCGGTGGTCCAGAATTCGACGGCGACATTGTCTTCGGGGAGAGCCCAGGCGGTGAGGTTGGGACCGGGATGGGGCTTGCGCATGGCGACAAAGAGGCTGGGAGCCTCGAAGCCGAGGGTTGTATTGCCGAAATCGGCGGTAGCCACGCCGTCTACTTCCTGGCTCTGATCCAGTGCTCCTGATTCGGTGACGGCCAGCGGAACGGACTGACCGTTGATGAGAGCGACTGATGGAGCCTGCCCATGGGGAAATTCGACGGCGAGGCGCAGACGGAAATGCGCGCCCGTGAGCCGGAGCTTATGCGAGCCCATCTCGTCGAAGAGGCGCGCGCCGTCGCCCATCATGACGGGCACGCTCGATGCCGGATACCAAACCACATTGCCAAAGCCGCGCAGGCCCGTGAAGGGAAGGCTGATCTGGTCCCAGTCCGAGTGCATCGCCACGCCCTCCGGCGCGCCGATGGACAGCAACCGCTGGGCTGAGAGTGCAATTACACCGGAGTACGTCGCGTCGAACTGAAGACTCTGGCCGGGCAGGAGCGGCTGAACGAGCGAAATTGCTGCCTCATGCAACTGGCCCGTGTGATCGGCGTCGGAATTGACGGTCGCCACCTGAAAAGCAACGTCTTTTGCGTTGGCGCGAATGCTCTCCCAATTAAGCGCGGAAGAAATTTGCATCGGAATGAGAGCGAGCGGGGTTTTGCCGTCGTTGCGGACGGTAATCAAGGCGCGAACCGCAATGTGCTGGGCTGCCGGACGGAGGTGGACGTCAAGATCAAAAGCCGTGAAGGTGACGGCCTGGCGCTCGGTGTCATCGGCGGGGGATGCGGCAGCCGTCTGGGTGGCATGCTGGGTCGCGGCTGGGCCGGTTTGAGTGGTGGTCTCGCCGTTCGCGTCTGTGGAGCGAGAGAAGATGACTTGGCCCTTCGAAGGGTTGGTTTCCGATGCCGGCGGTTTGGAAGGCGTGGTTTGCGCCGCGCAAAGAAGCGTCGTCAGACAGATTGCGGCGGTGAGGGGAAGAGAGAGCTTCATGAGCCCAGGCCTTTCTGTTTCCTTGGTTTAGACGCGGCTCCTGCGGTGGGGTCATCTGCGCGTGTTGCGCGACGGGCTGCCACGCGGCGCTGGCGAGAGGCTTCATAAAGGACAACCGCTCCGGCAGCGGAGACATTGAGGGAACTGACGCCGCCGGCCATGGGAATGCGCAGCAGGTGGTCGCAGGTGCGTCGAACCAGGTCGTGCAAGCCTGCGCCCTCGCGGCCCATCACCAGAACGCAATTGCCGGTCAGGTCGAACTGGTCGTAATCGGTTTCGCCACGCTCGTCGAGGCCGATAATCCATAGATTCTGGCGCTTGAGCTCTTCCAGGGCGCGGACGAGGTTGACCACGCGGGCGATGCGCAGGTGCTCGGCAGCGCCTGCGCTCGCCTTCACTGCTACCGGACTCAAAGGAGCCGAACGGCGCTCAGTGAGCAGCACTCCGTCCACCCCGGCTCCGTCAGCCACGCGCAAGAGAGCGCCAAGATTCTGTGGGTCTTCAACGCCATCCAACGCCAGCAGCAAGCGGGCCGCACCGGCGGTTGCGGGCGCGAAAAGATCCTCGACAGCCAGAAACTCCTGCCCGTGGACTAGAGCCACAACGCCCTGATGAGCGGGCGTCTGGGCGAGTTGCGTCAACTGTTCGCGCGTTTCCTGGCGGACGCGGACACCCTTGTCGCGGCAGAGGGCGACGAGCCGCTCCAGCCGCTTATCTTCGCGCTCGCGCGCCACCATAACGTGGTCAAAGCGCCGCCGGCCGGCCTTGAGCGCCTCTTCCACCGAATGCAACCCGTAAAGAACTTCCATAAAGGTTAGTGTAGAAGATTGCCGAACCTGCTGCCCTGCCGAATCGTTTGCCGCTTCCGAGGCTCAAGGCCGGCCGCATCTGCGAACCTGCGGCATGGAGCCGCTATACTGTTCCCCATGCACGAAGACACAATCGCGGATTGGCAAAGGCTCACCCAGCTCTACAGCGAGATGGGCGATGGGGAACTGGAAGCGCTCAACGACGACATTGGCGACCTGACCGAAGTGGCGCAACAGGTGCTCCGCGACGAGATGAAGAAGCGCGGACTGAACGAGCCGAGTGTTTCACGTGGAGCATTCGAGCCTCCGGAGCGCTTCGCCCCTCGCCAATCAGACGATGAAGTCGATTCGCTGAATGAATACGACGACGCGGAAGACGAGGAACCGCCGCAGGAATTCACCTGGAAGACGCTGCTGTGCGAATGTGAAGAACGGGAAGAAGCGTGGCAGATCAGGGAAGCGCTGCGACAAGCCGGAATCGAGAGCTGGATGGAAGGTTCAGGCTCTCAGGTCTGGGACGGCAGGAGCAATCCACGGATATTGGTCGCTGCTGACCAGTTGGAGCAAGCGCGCGAGATTGCTTCACAGCCGATTCCGCAGGCAATCGTCGAGCAATCCAGGATGCAGGTTCCGGATTTTGAGCCGCCCGTGTGCCCGAGTTGCGGCGCCGATGACCCGATTCTCGAAGGCGCCGATCCTGTGAATACGTGGCGCTGCGAGAGATGCGGGAAGCAGTGGGCAGATCCGGCGGAAGAGGCGAGTGAGTCTTCGGAAGATCAACCATAGGCGCCAATGGAGGCTCATGAGTCCATCCACCTCCAAATCCTTTACCGCCGTGCTGGAGCCGGACGGGACGAGGCTACAGTGGGTGATTGCGCGAATTCCCTTTGATCCCATCAGGGCCTGGCCGAAGCGGAAGGGGCTGCGAGTGAAGGGGGAGATACAGTCCGCAAAAAACAAGATCGCTGGGTTAGCATTCCGCAGTTCGCTTTTTGGCTTCTCCAGCAAGGAAGGCTATTACCTTCCGATGAGTAAAAAGATGATGGCTGCGGCGCGCGCTTCCATCGGCTCCAAAGTGCGGATTCGGCTGGAACCAGACTTCGAGGAGCGCACCGTGGTGACGCCGCCGGAACTGACGCGGGCGCTGAAGGGCGACCGCCGGCTGCCCAAATGGTTCGACGGACTCACCTACTCCGCCCGCAAGGAGGTCGGCGATTGGGTCACGCAGCCGAAGAGCGCGGAGAGCCGGACGAAGCGCGCCGAACAGATGGCCGTACGTTTGCTGCTCGCTCTGGAGGGGGAAACGGAGACGCCCCCGATTCTCGAAGCGGCCTTCCAGCGGCAACCGCTGGCGCGCAAGGGGTGGGAGGCAATGACGCCGTTACAGCGGCGCAGGCAGTTGCTCTCCGTTTTTTACTGTGAGACAGCGGAAGCGAGACAGCGGCGGGCGGCCAGGGCCGTTGAGGAGGCTTTGCGCGTAGCCAAAAGGGTTCGCCGCGCCGGGAAGTGAACCATTTGCTCAGGATATTTTTGCAGCTAAACTGCCGCTGTGAAGCTGATTTTCAGACAGAATCCACAATTCACAGGAACTTGCCGGAAAATCTATCGTCTAATTGAATGAGATGAGTATAGCTGCGTCCATTCGCCCCTTCTTCGGTCAGAGTTCCTCTGCAACTGTTGATGAGCAGGTGCGGCAGGAGAGCCTTGCCATATCCGCTGGACTGAAGCGCCAGGATGCCGGACTGCTGGATGAGCTGATCGTCCGCTACCAGCACCGGCTGATGCGCTATCTGCTCTATTTGACGGGTAATCGCGAGATGGCCGAAGACCTGTTCCAGGAGGTCTGGATGCGGGTTCTGGTCCGTGGCGCGCAGTTCAACGGCAAGGCGCGGTTCGACACCTGGCTGTTTACCATCGCGCGCAACCTGGTGATCGACCAGAAGCGCAAGAAGACTATGGCCAGTCTGGACGAATTGTTCGAGGGCGGCAACGAAGAAGACCGGCCGATGAGCTTCGAGATAACCGACGACGAGCCGACGCCGTTTGACCGCTTTGCCAACCTCGAGGACCGCGAGCGAATTGCAGCGGGGTTGCTCAAGTTGGACGTGATTTACCGCGAGGTGCTGGTGCTCCGCTTCCACGAAGAACTGTCGCTGGAGGAGATTGCCAAGGTGACGCGAGCGCCGCTTTCTACCGTGAAATCAAGACTTTATCGCGGGTTGGCCGCGATTAAGCCCAGGCTGACGGCAGGTGCTGCGCGGTCAACGGCGCCATCGGCGCAACCCGCCATGACAGGGAAGGCGCTGAGGACGGTATGAAACCCGGCGAAGGCAACGATGCTGATCGCGAGCTGGCTTCGGCTCTTGCCGGGAAAGAGGCTGATCGCGAGCGCGACGTGGCCTGGCGCACCCGCCGGGTGGTAAGTGCCTCGCATGGCGTAATGAAGGAACAGAAGGCAGGGGGCAAGCATGGCCGCGCCGTGGCTCTGGCAGCCACACTGGTGGTGGTTCTTTTGCTGGGTCCGCTGGTCTGGTGGGCTGGATATATCTTTCTCGAAGAGGAGCACCTGACCGGGCTGACCGGCCAACTAAGCCTGCTGATCTTCTTCCTGAGCGCGGCGGTGCTGGCCGCTGCGGTGCTGGCCGGCTGGGCGCGGCGCAAGCCTTGAGTGGAAGATTCCGGCGAATGGCGCAACTTCCCGAATCCTCGTTCCGTCAACTAATAAAGCAGTAAATCTGCACTCGATCTCCTGAAAGGCCCTCAGGGGGAGGGTTTTGACCATGCGCAATCCAGAATCCATTACCGTCAACGAAGATACGCGCCTGATTCCGGTGTGGTCGATAGTTGTGGCCGTAGCGGCCTTTGTGCTGGTGGAGTACTACTTCTGGATGATCTTGCCCGGCCAGCAACATCATCATCCGCCCCTCGGTTTTCACATCTACTTCAGCCTTTCATGGGGCGTGCTGGCCGCGCTCTACTTCCTGATGGTGGGTTACGTCAGCCGGGACGCGCCGCGACGGGCAATGAGCACGCGCTTCTGGATTGCTATCTGCTTCGTGATGCCGGGCGGCATCGGCGCGGTGCTTTACTTTCTGCTGCGCCAGCCGGAGGTTTCGCGGTGCCCGGCCTGCTCCACGCATGTGCAGAGCGACTTCCACTTCTGCCCGCAGTGCAACTATCAGCTTGCCGCCAGTTGCGGACACTGCTTCCGGACCGTGCGCTCGACCGACCAATTCTGCACGCGCTGCGGCCATGAACTGGCCAAGGACCACATGCCGGCGCGGCTGCGGGTGATGGGCGAATAAACCCGAGCCTTTTCAAAACTGCCTCATTTCCAACCTATCCAAATATGGATGCCCCACCCTCGCCGCGTTCTTGTTTTTGCGGCTAGGGTGGGAAAGCGCACCTCAGGCCTTTCATACCCCCCAGTTTTCAATCCCTTCCAGGCCCCCTGCTCGACATACCCGTCCGCGGTGTAAACTTCTTCTTCGCGCCAAAGCTGCGGTTTTAGCTGCGAGAATAGGAAAAACACCATGCGTAAATTCTCATTCGTTCTCTCCCTCGCCTTCGTTCTGGCCCCGTTTTGCTCCGCCCAAACCGCGCCGCCCAAGCGTCCCATGACCCCTCCCGCGAAGCGGCCAATGACATTTGACGACATGATGCAGATGAAGCGCCTCGGCGATACCGCCGTCTCGGCGGATGGCAAGTGGCTGGCCTACTCCGTTACGACAGTCAACCTGGACCAAAACACCAAAACAGCGGAGTTGTGGTTGCAGGCTATCGCCGGTGGCCAACCGCAAAAACTGGCCGTGGCGCAACCCGGCGACAGCGGGGTGCAATTTGCTCCAGACGGCAAGCACATCCTCTTCCTCAGCAGCCGCGCCGGCTCCGAGCAGGTCTGGCTGGCGGATTTCGACGGCGCAACCGGCGCGACGAGCAACGCGAAGAAGCTGACAAACATTGCGACCGAAGCCGGAGACGCCATCTGGTCGCCGGACGGGAACTCCGTTCTTTTTGATTCCGCTGTTTATCCGGATTGCCCCGCAATCACGGCAACCGACAATGGAGTCGGCGACGAGTGCAACTCCGATCGTGACGCAGCTCTGGCCACCAGCAAAGTCAAGGCGCAGATCTTCACTCATCTGCTCTATCGCCACTGGGACCACTTCACCGGGGCCAAGCGCTCGCATCTTTTCCTGGCAACAGTCGCAACCGGAGCGCTGCGTGACCTGACGCCCCACAACCCGCACGACGTTCCCCCGTTTTCGCTCGAAGGCGGAGGCTGCGGCTGCGCCTTTTCTCCCGACTCGAAGGAACTGGCCTACACGGACAACATCGATGCGGAGCAAGCCATCAGCGTGAGCGCAAAGATTTTCACGCTCGACCTGACCAACCCAGCGGCGAAGCCGGTAGCAGTGAGCACCTCGCTGGGCGGCAACTTCAACCCTGCTTACTCGCCCGACGGGAAGTATTTGGCATGGCGCTCCGAAGCGCGTGCGGGCTACGAGGCGGACAAGTTCCGGCTATTCCTCTACGACCGCGCGGCGAAGACGGAAAAGGATTTGCTGCCAAAATTTGAAACTTGGGTGGATGAGTTTGCGTGGGCGCCGAATTCTGAGAAAATTTATTTCACTTCGGGAGTCGCAGGCGAGAGTCCGCTTTTTGCCTCCGCGTTGGATGGTAGCGTTCAAACCATATTTGGAGTTGGTTCCTTTAGCGATCTGCATCCTTTGCCAGACAATGCGACTGTAGTTGCCAGCCGCAATGATATTCAGATGCCGAGCGAAGTCGTAACTGCCAAGGCGCCTGTAACATCGTCTGGTCCGAAAACTGAATTGAAGATTCCGGGAATGGAAGGCACTGCTTCTCGATTCGTTTCAGAGACAGTTTCAAGCGTCAAACTATTGACCAACTTGAATATGGATCTTTGGCTTCAACTTGACGAATCAAAGCTCGAATCCTTCTGGTTCACCGCCGCTGACGGAACCAAGCTGCAGGGCTTCCTCATCCGTCCTCCGGCGTTTGATCCGGCGAAGAAATATCCCGTCAAATTCCTTATTCACGGCGGGCCGCAGGGCGCATGGGGTGATGACTGGAGCTATCGCTGGAACCCCGAACTCTTTGCCGCCAATGGCTACGTGGTCATCATGGTCAACATGCGCGGCTCGACCGGCTACGGGCAGACCGTCGTGGATGGCGTCAACGGCGACTGGGGCGGCAAGCCCTTCACCGACCTGATGGAAGGCCTGGACTACGCCGAGCAGCACTATCCCTTCATCGACAAAAACCGCGAGTGCGCGCTGGGCGCGAGCTACGGCGGTTACATGGCGAATTGGGTGGAGGGCCACACCGACCGCTTCAAGTGCATCGTCTCGCACGACGGCATGTTCAACGCCGAGTCCGCCTTTGGCACAACGGAGGAGGACTGGTTCAACATCTGGGAGTTTCGCGGCCATCCGTGGGATTACTACGGCAAGCCCGACGCGGAGAATCCCTTCCGCAAGTGGTCGCCCTCGCTTTCCGCGAAGAACTTCCATACTCCCATGCTCGTTGTCCACGGCCAGCTCGACTACCGGCTCGACGTGAGCGAAGGATTCCAGATGTTTGACACCCTGCAACTGCTCAAGGTGCCGAGCAAGATGCTCTACTTCCCGGACGAAGGCCACTGGGTGCTGAAGCCGCAAAACGCGCGGCTGTGGTACAAGACGGTAAACGACTGGGTGGATGAGTGGACGAAAAGCAGGGAATAGGAAACAGGGAATAGAACGCCATGCCCTTTGGCCGCAAATCCGCGAAGCCCCGCGCCTTCCTGAACGAAGCGGGGCTTTACAACTACGGCGTGAATTCGCTCGGCCGGCAGATGCGCACCGAGGCCGATCTGCGGCGGTTGATGCAGAGGCGCGTGGAGCCGGGCGAACGGGGCGAGTCCGCCATCGCCGCTGCCCTGGCCCGGCTGAAGGAACATGGCTACCTGGACGACGCCGTCTTCGCCGAGACTTACGCCCGGCTGCGCCAGCAGAATGAGAAGCTCGGCGTGCGGCGCGTTCGCCAGGACTTGCAGCAAAAGGGCCTGGAGAGCAAGTTGATTGCCGAGACCCTCGAAGCCCGCTATGGCGAGACCAACGAAGAAGCGCTGGCCCGAGAACACCTGGAGCGCAAGCGCATTCGCAAGCCGGAAAACGAAAAAGAGACTGCTCGGGTGATGCGGCGGCTGGTAGCCGCTGGCTTTTCGACCGGCGTGATTTACAAGATTCTTCGCCAGTGGGATGTGCCCGACGAGGCCCTGGCCGCGCTGGACAATCTGGCGGACGATCCCCACGAAGAGTAGCAGCGCCATGCCGGATGCGCCTGAAAGGCCCAAAGTGCGATATGCTGAATATGCGCGCCCGTAGCTCAGCTGGATAGAGCGAACGCCTCCGGAGCGTTAGGTCGGGAGTTCGAAT
>Ga0326727_10022449_pt1 | contig 12191 bp, 14 predicted proteins | sample MB2enrmetagenome_FD_207643 | JGI IMG/M metagenome (GOLD analysis project Ga0326727, IMG submission 207643) | Lab enriched peat soil microbial communities from McLean, Ithaca, NY, United States - MB29MY | ecosystem: Environmental > Terrestrial > Soil > Wetlands > Peat | place: USA: New York... | reverse complement strand
GCTTTAGCCCGGCGGAGATGCCTCCATCGGGCCACATTCGGTATTAGCTCGCCTTTCAGCGAGTTATCCCCAACTTCATGGCAAATTACCCACGTGTTACGCACCCTTGCGCCGCTCCAATCAAGGAGTATTGCTACCCCTTGATCATCGCTCGACTTGCATGTCTTATCCACGCCGCCAGCGTTCGTTCTGAGCCAGAATCAAACTCTCCGTTAAAAACGTTAGCTTGAATCTCGTCCGGGGGTTAAGCCGGACTGATTTTGCAATCTTTAAAACTCTCCAAATCTCCCCGCTAACCGGCGAGACTTGAAGGGGCTCTCACTATTCGCACAATTCAATTTTCAATGAGCATTGGGTGCCTTCACCCGAAATCGTTCCCCATCCAAGGGACAAAAAGGCCCAAGCGCCGAATCTTCTTCTCAACTCGGCATCTTAGACACCTTCGTTATGTTCCGAACGTTTGATGTCATTCGAAACCGATTGTCAACCGGTTTTGTTGACCAATCTTTTCCTCCTTTTTTTCGGAAGAACAATGTCAAAATATCATCCCCCACGATTTGCGCAAGCGTTTTTTTCAAAAAAATCGCATTTCTTTTTATAACCCCCGCCGACGAAGCCCGCGAACCGAGGTTCGGAATCAAAAAAACTGGGGACGACGGCGCCATTTTCCTGATGATTTTGGGGTTGGAAAAGGCCGAAATATCCGGCTTTTTATCCTTCACCATGACGATCCCAAGTCGTTTTAATCCAATGGTTTGCAGAGCTTTAACGGTCAGCAAGGCATGGTTGATGGTTCCGAGGCGGTTGCGGCAGACGATCAGGGTCGGACAGTGAAGGCGCAAGATGAGGTCCGCCACAGTGTAATGCTTGCCCAAAGGAACCAGCAATCCCCCGATGCCTTCGACCAAAAGAACGTCGCAGCGGCGGCCAACAGCGCCGATTTTTTGCAAAACCGTGCCAAGAGGAATTGCCTTCCGCCGGCCGACGGCGGCGGCCGGGGCGGTGGGCTTCGTGAAGAAAAACGGGTTGATTTCGTCCAGCGTCAGCGAGTTTTTTTGGAGGCTGCGCAGGAGGCGGGCGTCGGCGCGGGAACCGGAGCAAAAGGGTTTGATGGCCAGGGCGTTGCAGCCCGCCTGGCGCAAATGGCGCAGGAGCAATGCCGTCACGACCGTTTTTCCGACGCCTGTGTCCGTGCCGGTGATGAAGATGATTTTTGCCATCGCAAGAGGCATTGAAGCGCACCGCGGGCGTTTTTGCCAGCGCGGAGGATAAACTTGAAACAAAATCTTGCCGTGCCAGGGGTCCGGCTCTATTCTCAAAAAAGCTTTTGCCAGGGCCCATGGAGTGTGGACTTACGAACCCCGCGAGGGCAGGAATGCAGCAACGGCAGTTTGCTCCACTTCCGCCGTGGTGTCCCTGGCATTCTTAATTCCGTTTTAAATGTCGTATCAAGTCATAGCACGCAAGTACCGCCCGCAACGGTTCGAGGATGTTGTCGGCCAGGAGCACGTCACCCAAACGCTGGCCAATGCCATCGCCAAGAAACGCATCGCCCATGCCTACCTGTTCGTCGGGCCGCGCGGGACGGGCAAGACGACCATTGCCCGCATTTTTGCCAAGTGCCTCAATTGCACCGACGGCCCAAGGGCCGATTTTTCGGAGGACGATCCCAAGGCCGGGGAAATCGCCGACGGACGCTCGATGGATGTGATGGAGATCGACGGGGCCAGCAATCGGGGCATTGATGAGGTGCGGGCATTGCGGGAAACGGTCCAATATGTTCCGGCCTCGTCGCGCTTCAAAATTTACATCATCGACGAAGTCCACATGCTGACCAAGGAGGCCTTCAACGCGCTGTTGAAAACGCTGGAGGAACCGCCGCCGCATGTCAAATTCATGTTCGCCACGACGGAGCCGGAGAAGGTCCTGCCGACCATCCTGTCCCGCTGCCAGCGCTTCGATCTGCGCCGGATTCCCGCCTCTTTGATTGTCAAACATCTGGACCAGATCGCCAAAAAGGAGCAGGTCAATATTCACCCGGCGGCCTTGCACGCCATCGCCCGCGGGGCCGACGGCGGCATGCGGGACGCGGAATCGACTCTGGACCAGTTGATCAGTTTTTGCGGCCGGGAAATCACGGAGCCGGATGTTCTCTCGATGTTTGGCCTGGCGTCGCAAAGCCAGATTCTGGCGCTGGCCGGCGCCGTTTTGTCGGGTGAAACGGAAAAGACGTTGCGCCTGTTCAATGATCTGGCGCGGCAGGGCAAGGACCTCGGACGCCTGGTTTCGGAACTTTTGGGTCATTTTCGCAATTTACTCATCTTCCAGGTTTCGCGCGGCGATCTTAACCTGATCGAAGCATCGGAAGCCGAAGGGGCCGCGTTGAAGGAACAGGCGGCGCGCATTGCCAGTGATGCGTTGACGCGCATCATGGAGGTGCTGACCGATTGCGAAGGGCGCCTGCGCGACACGGCTTCCAAGAAAATCCTGATCGAAGTCGCGCTGCTGAAAATGATCGAGGCCCGTCATGCGCTCAGCATTGATGCTGTTTTGAAGCAAGTGCAACAATTGCGGGCGGAAGCCGCGGCGGATGCGCCGGGACAACCCGCGCCCACACCGCAAGCCAGGGCCGCGCCAGCCCGTGCGGCGGCCGAACCGGTTGCCGCGGCAACGGCAACAACCGCCGGTGAAACGGATCTGGAGCAGCTTTGGGACAAGCTCAAAGAAGCGGTGCGCCTGGCCAGCCCGTTTCTGCACTCTTATCTTACAGAAGCGCACCCGGTGTCGCTGGCAAAAAATGTGTTGACCATCGGGTTTGACGAGGAATTTGCGGCGCACATTCCCCTGGTGGATAATGCGAAGAACCACACTTTGATCCAGACCAAACTGGCGGAACTGGGCCATCCGAAGGTCATGGTGAAATTCATCCAGGCCGAAGCGCCGCCCAAATGGAAAAAAAAGCCGGACGCGACACCCGCGCCGACGCCGGAGCCGGCAAAAACGGAACCGGTGTCCTTTGACAAGGAGGATTTCAAGAATGATCCCCTGATTCAAAAGGCCCTCGAAGTTTTTAAAGGCCAGATCGTTGATGTCCGCTCCTAAACCCCCATCCCATTTATGCCCAACATCGGAAAACTCATCAAGCAGGCTGCCCGCGTGCAGGAACAGATGGCGCAAATCCAGGCCCAACTGGCCACTCGCACGGTCGAGGCCTCCAGCGGAGGCGGCGCCGTCAAGGTGACCGCCAAATGCGACGGCACCGTTGCTTCGATCAAGATCAATCCGCAGGCGATTAATCCGGCGGACGCGCAGTTGCTGGAAGACATGATTGTGTCTGCGGTCAATCAGGCCCTGGATCAGGCCAGACAAATATCCAGCGCGGAACTGGGCAAAGCCACCCAGGGATTCAACCTGCCCGGCTTGACCTGACGCGTCCATGCCATTGCCCGCCCCGATCACTCTTTTGACGGAAGCGCTGGGCCGGCTGCCCGGCATCGGACCGCGTTCGGCGGAGCGCCTGGCGTTGCATCTGGCGCAAAGCGATTCCAACGCGGTGCGGCATCTGGCCCAAACACTCATCGAGACTCGCGAACGAATCCGCATTTGTTCCATTTGCGGCGCGTTGACGGAAACGGAGCCTTGCGCCATTTGCAGCGATCCGCGCCGCGATCCTTCCATGCTTTGCCTGGTGGAACAGCCGGTGGACGTTTTTACCATGGAGAAGGCGGGCGCTTTCCGCGGCATTTATCATGTGCTCGGCGGCAAAATCTCCCCGCTCAACGGCGTGGGGCCGGATGACCTGCGCATCGGGCCGCTGGAAGCCCGCCTCGGGCGCGGGGTGACGGAAATTATTCTGGCCCTGAGCACCGACGTGGAGGGGGACGCAACCGGTTTTTACCTGGCCAAACGGCTGGCCGGCAAAGGCGCGAAAATTTCCCGCATCGCCTACGGCCTGCCCGCCGGCAGCGGCCTGGAATTTGCCGACGAAGTCACGCTGAACCGGGCCTTGGAGGGGCGGCGGGAGCTGGCCGCCTGAAGCATTGGTCAATTCTAATTTATATGCCCCTCCCCTCGGTTGTCGTCTTTGATCTCGGCAAGGTCCTCCTCGATTTCGACTACCGCATCTCGGCGGAGAAGATCGCCAGGCGGAGCCGTCTCACCCCGGACCAGGTGCGCGATTTGCTGGACCATTCTCCCCTGCTCCAGCGCTTTGAAACCGGTTTGATGAGCCGCGAGCAGTTCTACGGCGAAGTTTGCGCAGCCTGTGGATTTTCGGGCAATCTGGATGAATTTTGCGCAACCTTTGCGGACATTTTTTTCGAGATCAAACCGATGATCGCCCTGCACGCGGCGTTGCGGGCCGCGCGGGTGCCGACTTACATTTTCTCGAACACCAACGCCATTGCGGATGCGCATATCCGGGAACGCTTTCCCTTCTTCTCGCGGTTCGACGGCTACGTCCTTTCCTACCAGCACGGCGCGATGAAACCGGCGCCCAGGCTTTATGAAGTCCTCGAGGGCCAGACCGGCCGGAAAGGAGAAGCCATTCTGTACCTGGATGACCGGCCTGAAAACGTGGAGGCCGGCCTGGCCCGGGGCTGGCAGGCGCTGTTGCACGAAACGCCGGAGAAAACCATTCCCGCCCTGCGCCAACTAGGTCTCCCCGTTGATCTTAACCCTTGAAAAATTGTCCATTGTCCATTGTCAATTATCAATTTGCTTGGACCTCAACCCTTGAGGAATTGCGGCAGGTCGTGATCGCCTATCGAAAAAACCCGTCCGGCCAGATCGTTCAGGGCCAGGCGGGTCGGCTCGAAGCGCGCCGAGAGCGTGTCAAAAATGGGGGCCAAGTCAAACTCATTGGCCAGGCGATGATGGCTGGCCGCCCGATAACTGGCGCGCCCCATCTCCCGGTAATACTGCAATCCGGGGAAGCCCCGCCGCTCCGCGCGCGCGCGAATGCGCTCGGGAAAAACGCCCGAGAAAAACAGGGAGTGGTTGCCAATGTGCGCCCGCAGGCAAAATGCGGTGTAATCATCGGCCGTCTGCAACGCGGTGAGCATTTCGAAGAAATAATCCATCGGCTGAAGCTGCCCGCGCAGCACGCAGCGGGTCCGTTCTTCACGCGAGAATTCCGTCAGCAATTCCGCCACGTAATCCGCCACGGACCGGTCGTCCACGCCCGCTTCGCGCAGGACATGCCGCACCAGCACGTAAAAGTAAAGATGGGGCGAGACCCGCAGACAGCCCCGTTGCTCCAAAAGGGCGCGGAACAACATCTCGTCATCCAGGATCAAGTCGCGCGTCTCCACGTCGCTCAAAAGCGAGACCAGGAAGCCCGCGCTCTCCTTTTTCCTTCCGAGCACAGCCGTGATAAAATCCATGTCCCTGGCTGTAAACTGCACCCGGCAGTTGGCATGAATTACTTGCATCGAAGGTACTGTAGCAGCTTTTATTCCATCCGCAAAATTGTGTCCATGCCGGGTATTATTTCGTCATTCGGATTTCGTCATTCGTCATTTCCCCTGGCATTTCCCCGGCAGTTTATACTTTAGCCTTCAGCCTTTAGCCTTTAGCCTTTCCCCATGAACGTTCGAGTTCGCTTCGCACCCAGTCCGACGGGCTTTTTGCACATCGGCGGCGCCCGCACCGCTTTGTTCAACTGGCTTTATGCCCGCCATACCGGCGGGACGTTTATCCTGCGCGTGGAAGACACCGACACCGCCCGGAACACTGCCGAGGCCACGGAGGTCATCCTCAGCGGCCTCCGCTGGCTGGGCCTGGATTGGGATGAAGGCCCAACCACCGGCGACCCTGCCGTGGCCGGCAAAGGCGATCACGGCCCTTACTTCCAATCGCAACGGAGCGGCATTTATCGTGCCCGGCTCCAGGAACTTAAAGACAAGGGCCTGGCCTACGAAGCCAATGGCGCGGTCAAGTTCAAGATGGACCGCCAGCCCATCGTCATTCCCGACCTGATCGTCGGCGATGTGACCCGGGAACTGACCGACCGCGAACGGCTGGACCCGGATTTCATCATCGTCCGGTCCGACGGCCAGCCCGTGTTCCACTTCGTCAACGTCGTGGATGATTTGGAAATGAAAATCACCCACGTCATCCGCGGCGAAGACCATTTATCCAACACCCCCAAGCACATCGCCCTCTTCCGCGCCTTCGGGGTCGAGCCGCCCAAATACGCCCACATCCCGCTCATCCTCAATCCAGACGGCGCCAAAATGAGCAAGCGCGACACCGGCGCGTCCTTGCAAACTTACATTCAGGAGGGCTGCGTTCCGGAGGCGGTGGTCAATTATCTTTGCCTGTTGGGATGGTCGCCCAAGGAAAACCGGGAGAAGCTGCCCCTCGCGGAGATCATCCAACTCTTCGACCTGCCCCAAATCCTCCGCCACAACGCCCGCTTCGACATCGCCAAACTGCATTGGCTGGACGGCGAATACCTGCGCGAGATGAGCGACGACCGTTTCCGCCAATTGGGGACGGAGGCCTTCCGCCGCGCCGGTTACGAAGTCAACAAATATCCCGCCGAATATGTCGCGGCGGCGCTGTCCACCTGCAAAGGCAAAATCAAGCGCCTCAGTGAATTGGGGCCATACGCCGGCTTCTACTTCACCACCGAAATCAAAGTGGACCCCGCCCTGGCCGCCAAAGAGTTCACCGCCGAAACCAAAGCGCGCCTGAACACCCTGCGCAGCAGTTTCGCCCAACTGGAAGACTTCACCGCCGCCGGAATCGAGCGAACACTGAAATCTGTTGCCGCAGAACTGGGGGTGAAGGTTGGCGTCTTGGTCCATCCGGCGCGGCTGGCCTGCACCGGCAGCGCGGCCGGCCCGAGCCTGTATCATCTCCTGGAAATCTTGGGCAAAAAGACGGTCTTGCAGCGCCTCGACGCCGCACGCTCAATTTAAACACAGATGGAGACGGATAAAAACAAATTAGGAGTTTGTGCAAATCTTGCACAAACTCCCGCCGATGGGAAGAACCAACCTCGCAACGTCGTGAACCAATGCAATTGCTGCTCTATGCGGCCTGAAGGCAATGCCCCATAAACCTGCCACCCCGATCTGCTACATCATCGCGGGACCAAACGGCGCGGGAAAAACCACCTTTGCCACCCAGTTTCTTCCACTCTATGCGCGGTGCCCCAATTTCATTAACGCCGACCTGATTGCCCGTGCCTACTCGCCGTTTGATCCGGACGCCGGGCTGTTGCGTGCCGGGCGCACGGTTTTGGAGCGTATTGCGGAGTTCACGGAAGCCAGCACCGATTTTGCCTTTGAAACCACGCTGTCCGGTCGCGCGTATGTGCCGCTGCTGCTTCGGATGAAGCAATCCGGGTTCCGGGTGCATATGTTTTACCTGTGGATTCCCAACTCCGATCTGGCCTTGCTCCGCATTCGCGATCGTGTCGAGAGTGGCGGGCACGACGTGCCGGAGCGTGATGTTCGGCGCCGCTTCAAGCGCTCGTTGAAAAACCTTTTTGGCCTTTATCGGCCCCTGCTTGACACGCTGCACTGCTTTGACAACTCCTCGGACACACCGCGATTGATTTTTAAGGATGAGCAGGGGCAGACTGTGATCGGCGATGGCGCGCTTTACGACCAGTTGCGACGGAAGTTTGCACCATGAAGAAAACAAACAAGACATCCCTCACCCAAAAGGCCATGCAGGCTTTGACCGAAGCCGTTGCCAAAGTCGTGGAGGACCACCGACAGCGCGGCAAGCCGCTCGCCGTCTGGCGAGATGGCCAAGCCGTTTGGATGCCCGTGGAAACCGCCAGTGCCTTGCGTGAAATGCCGCCCGCCTATCGCACAAAACTTCATGGCCATAAATCTTGAACGATTTAGTCATGTTTGCCTCTGCCGCCACCACTCAAATACTCGGCAGTCTGCCCGACTTGCTAACGCGGTGAACTCTAATGAATGCCGCGGCCACAGATGACCTTTCAGCGAAATTCGTTTATAGGGTGATTCGCAAGCGCACCCCGATGTTCGCCTTGGTTTTCGCAGTCCTATTTACCATCATTGCCATTGCGCAATACCTTTTCGTTCGCCACGGAGTTTACAGGGCATCGGAACTGCAATTGCAACAATGGGCGGACCAAGTTGCCACTGAAATTGATTACAAAGAGAAATGGGATCTGACGGCATATCGCCAATCAGAAGAGGTCCAAGCCCCACATGTGTTCGTGTTCACGTCGGATGGCATCCTCCTTGAAATCGTTGGATTCGTTCCCGGATTGATTGGCCAGGCCAAATTGCTTGACGATTCAATTTTCACCGGACCGCAGACCGTAAAAGTGGCGGAAACGGGCGAAACATGGAGAGAATATGCGATAAAAGTCAAAGGCGGCATTGTGGCGCTGGGCATCTTGAATCCTCAAGACGTGAACGCACCAGACGAGGTTCTAAAACGTGCCGCTCATGAATTCGGTTCCACAATCGAGGATGCCAAAAAGGTTCACACGCGCCAAATACCAAATCAGATTGATTATGCCATCATCGATGATTCAGGCAAATTGCTGTTTGAGGCCGACTGGTTTCCTCTCAAAGCGGAGCCGAATTCCATTTCCGAGCTCGCAAAATTGCGTGGTCTGATCCAGCGAGGCGGCAAGTCGTATTTGGTCGCCTCCAGATTCATTGTGGACTCGCGAGGCAACGACGTCGGCACAATCATAATACCCAAAGAAGTCACTGCCGAGGAGCACGTAATCCGCCAGCATATCGTTTTCAACGCAATGGCGACTTTGGCATCTTGGCTGGCAGCTTTGGCGGTTGTGGTTCTTTATCTCGCGGTTGAGGATTGGCGGAAGCGCCCCCAAGCAGCCTCGCTTGATGACGCGCTGAAAGACGGCGAATCACAGGTGATCGAATTCAAAGAAGGCCATGCACATGTGCCGCTTGAAAGAGCGATTGCAGCCTTTGCCAATACCAACAGCGGAACGATTTTCCTTGGTGTGAACAATAATGCCGAAGTTGTAGGGATTGACTGCGATACTGCACTGAAGAAGGATGAGGAACTGCAGCGCATTCGTAATATGACTACCCAGGTAATTAAGCCGGCAATCTCGGTGCAGGTAGATTTCATAGTTCACCAGGGAAAGACAGTGGTACGGATATTTGTTCCCCGTGGTGACCAGCCACTTTATTTTCTGAACCATGAAATCTATGTCCGCGAACAAACTTCAAGCATGAACGCCACCCCTGAACAAGTGGAGGGAATCCTGGCCAAATTTTATGGATGAATCCATCCGCTAATGGAATCCGTGAAATCCGCGCAACCGGTGGTCAAACTCTTAAACTGGATAAAGAAAAAGACATCCGTAGTGCGGTAGTCGACGTTCGCGCAATGCGACGGGTTGTGATCCGCCATCGCCATCGGGGCATCAGGGCTTTTCGGCGACGACCTTGCCATCGCGCCAGATATAGATTGGTGTGCCGTGCATACGGGCGGTTTTGCGCGCCACCCGACCGGCACGGCGCAGGGCGCGGCCCACACTGTTTGAGGTTGACTTCTGGCGCTGGAAAGGGGATATTCGCCCAGATGACAGGGTTCCCGCTGGAGCCTGCGCCAGACGAAATGAAGACTGCGACGAAAAACGGCAAATCGCGCGCGAATGGAACACGTTACACCCGCCAGGAGTTGTTGGCGGCACATGAACGCGCGCTCAAGCGACTGGACAGGATGACACCTCAAGAGGGGTTTGAGTCTCTGGTCAAAGCCGGCATCTGCACTCCTGATGGCAAGCTGTCGCCGCGCTACGGCGGCTGACGCCAACCGTCAACCCTCGCTGCGATACTCGGACGGTTTCGGCTCGAATATTCCAACAATGCAAGCCGGGTCCTTCACGGCTATTTGGATGTGCGATTTCAGCGCGATCTTGGAACCGGGAAAGGCAGGCTTGCCCTCCAGAAAAACGCCCCTCACCGTCTGGTATGTGATCCCGTCCGTTTGGGCAAGGTTGCGCAGGGTATAGTCGATGACAGCGCAATCCCTGTAGCGCAACACTTTGTCCCCGCGCCGACTGCCGGCAGCATCACGATTCTGCGGCATCTGGAGTCCCTTCTGTCGGAAGAACCGGCGGAATTTCGTGAACCATTTGCCCAACAGCCGCGTGTTCGCCGTGTCCAGTAAATCAAGGCACACACCAAGGTCAATTCTGGCCGCCAGCACCGACGGGTTCCTCACCCTGGCCACCCGAAGCCTAGCTTGCTCTACAGCCCACTCATACGCCCTCTGGGGACCGTGTTCCCAAAAGTAAATTCCTTCGCCAAGCCAGTCGTGGGCATTGGTGCTCAAACCCAGTCGTGCTTTTCCAGCGAGCACTCTTTCGGCCACAGCGGCGTCGCAGCCATGATAGCCAACCACAATGCGTTGATATGTCTCGTGCGCCATGCGCCTTCAAACTACAGGTTGGCAACCTGCTCGCAATCCAAATCCAAATCGTTTCTCTGAACCTCAGCCATCCGCAACATTTTTGAAGAGGGAAAATTGGAGGAGAAGGCTGTTTGTGCAAATTATGCACAAACTGCCGCAGATGGGAAAAGCCGCCGGTCGCCATCGGGGCGTCAGGGTTTTTCGGCCACGACCTTGCCATCGCGCCAGATATAGATTGGTGTGCCGTACATACGGGCGGTTTTGCGCGCCACCCGACCGGCGCGGCGCAGGGCGCGGCCCACCGCCGCCGCAAAATCTTTTTCCGGTTTCTTTCGCTTCATTCTTTTCATGGTGCTTTCTCCAGCAGCCGGGGAGTTTCCCCGGAGTTGTCATACACCGCCCATGCGTCGGCGAGCGGGCGGTATGTCGTTTGAAAATTGTTCCAGCCGCGCGTGAAACGTCGCACAACATCGGCGCGCGGAACATCATGTCCGCCCTGCTTCACCCTCATGGCGATGCGCCGCAATGCCAGTCTGGGTGAGGGCACGCGTAGGAAGATGATCTCGATGCGATACCCGGCGGCCTTCCACCGGCGCAATCGCGTCATATAAATGAGTCCACTCAATGTCGTCTCAAAGGCGAAATTCACCCGCGCTTTTGCCAGACGGTCCAGTTCGCTCAGGAAAAGGCGGCCCGCAGCCAACACCGCGCCCTCCGGGCGCAGCGGTGACAGCCCGCCCGCGATCAAATCGGCGTTCACGAAATGAACGACCCGGGCATCTTTAGGGAGAAACTCCCGCGCAAACGTCGTCTTGCCCGCCCCGTTTGGGCCGGCAATCACGATGCAGAGGGGGCGATGGATGGTCGCGTTCTTCATCTTCCTTGTGCAGCATACTCACCTATTGTTCTCTTCGCAAACCAATCCCATTCAAGCCCGTGTGGCGCTGGAAGACAAGTGTATTCCGGTATCTCTCGGATTACCCGGTTTTCCATAATCTTTCAGACAATCCGTGTCTATCCGTGTTTATCCGTGGTCAAAAGCCCTGTTTTTAGGCTGTTTGTCAAGAATACATACTTGACAACAAGGCCCCCGACACCCGTTTCGACCAATGTTTACGGGGCTTTCGTGTTTTGAAAAAAGTGGTCACCATGACCTGTACAATTTCCGCCCTTTGTGCCATAATGCGAAGAAAATGCTAAATGCTGAATGCTAAATGCTGAAGTAAAGTAAGAATCGCGAATTCGATCTGTGAAAATCTGTGTGGATCTGTGGCCATCTCTGCCTTCCTGAAAGGCCGGGTTAAAGGATTCGAGCAGAATTTCGGATTTCCCGAAAAATTTCGGAAATATTTCGGGAAAACCGCCCTTTTCCGAAAATATTTCGGATTATTTTTTTTGGGGGGAGCACGACTGTTTTATCGCGCCGCACCAGCGCGCAGGCGGACCCGGTCGTGGTATGGGGCGTCTCGCCGCACTTCCCCGCTGTTCTTTGACATACTGATTGATGCGCTTAGACGCAAGCGCTCCTCATGCACTGCTCAAATCGAGATTTCAACTATATCGTTATAGTTGGATGGTCCAAACAATCAAAATGGGCTTGCCGCGCCGTAGTCCCGAAAATTGTCGGGGCGAAGGCGGGTCAAAGTGGGCTTGTCCGCCAATATGCCGGCAAATCGTATGCAACTGCCTTAAAATGAATGGCTTGCAAAATAAACAGCATTCGGTCCCGTCAAACTCGGTCAAACCAAGTCAAACCGATTTGGCACAGGCAGACAATGGCGGATCAGGAGTTTTCG
>Ga0326727_10022448_pt1 | contig 12192 bp, 11 predicted proteins | sample MB2enrmetagenome_FD_207643 | JGI IMG/M metagenome (GOLD analysis project Ga0326727, IMG submission 207643) | Lab enriched peat soil microbial communities from McLean, Ithaca, NY, United States - MB29MY | ecosystem: Environmental > Terrestrial > Soil > Wetlands > Peat | place: USA: New York... | reverse complement strand
CCGTGAGGTCCGTCCAGCAGGCCTCATCGTAAGAACCTTCCTTCTGCTTGTGTCCGGAACTGATCGCAACCAAAGAGGAGGTCATGACAACACGCTTCACCCCCGCATCGCGTGCGGCGCGCAGAATGCGGAGGGCGCCTTCACGCGCCGGAATGATCAGTTCGTCGGCGTTCCTGGGCTGCCGTGGCGGGAAGGGCGATGCCACGTGAATCACGTATTTGCAGCCGGCGACGGCGTCTGTCCATCCCGCGTCTTGTCCCAGATCCGCTGCGACAAACGACAACCGATCGCCCGGCTCTGCGCCGGCAACCCGGAGCATCGCCCGCACATCGGCCTCGCGCTTGAGCGAACGTACCGTTGTTCGCACGCGATATCCCGCTCGCAGGAGTTGATCGATGCAATGCGCGCCGACAAAACCCGATCCGCCAGTCACGAGAACCAATTCTTCGCTCATGCCCAGAGTATATACGACAGACCGAATGTTCACTCTGTTATTTTGCGCGCACAGCTTCCCACATATTCTCGGCAATCTCCCGCAGAAGCGCTCCTGGTAGCTTGCGCGGCAGTCTTGCCAGCCGGGCTACCAAGCCAACCGTCATCTCCTCCAGGACATCGACCGGCCAGTCGTTCAAAACCCCGCCCTTGGAACGGTTGGAGAAACGTCGCATGAAAGCCGCGATCCGCTCGTCCGATGAACCTTCGGGAGGCTGGCAGACGAATCCAGAGTTCTCGTACATCCCTAAAAAACGCATCTCTCTCTGATGTTTGCGATAGAAGCCGTATAGGTTCCCGCACGCTTGAATGAATGCTTGCTTCGCATCCATCTCCGGTGAGAAGCCCTTCAGGAAGCTCTCTTCCTTAAGCCCGTGAATGCGCTGGTATAGTGCCTGGATGATCTCTTCCTTGCTCGCGAAGTGGTGATAGATCAGCCCGGCGCTTGCGCCCGAGCGCTCCGCGATCTGGGACATGGGCGCTTCATGGAAGCCGTGTTCCACAACGACGTCGAGCATTGCGTCGAGAATGGCCTCTCGTTTACTCGACTTTGCTTTCGGTGACATGCCTCATTCTTCCATGTCTTGGCCAGTCCGGCGCAAGCCGCGCAATAAACAGGCTATTACGAAACCACCTCGTGACCAGGCTTTGTAACAAGGGCACGGCTTCAGCCGGGCCGCAAGCGTTGCAAAATGAGTGCGGGCTTCAGCCCCTGAGGGACATTCTCCAATCGGCTGGGAGATCGACGCAACCAGCTCTAGCGGGCGCTAGATCTCGTGGTGGTCGAAGATCTCGTCCTTCTTGTGCCGGTCGCACTTGCTGCACTCCAGGCAACACACCAGCAGCACGGCCACACCCACCGTGACCAGCACGGCGAGGACACTTTCGTTCGCCGTAAGCCATTGCGATAGGGTTTGCATCTTCAGTCACCGTTTAGGGAGCCATCAGCCCCTTTCGAGCGGGCGCAGCGGTTCAACTCTGGTAGCGGCTGATTGCTTAAAACGATCATCAGCCGTCTCGGTCTATTTATCAAGTCTCGTCCAGGTTTCTCTTTGACGTTTGACGGTGATTTTCCTTGCAAATCAGAGAAGAAAAGGCGAAAATAATGCGCAAATGGCCACCGCGCCCAACTCGGCCTTCTCCCCCGCTCCCGAAGAGTGGCCTGAAGAGCTCCTGAATCTCGACCGGGAGATCGCAAGCGCCCGGCGCGCGCCGGAAGAAACCATTGCCAGGAATTTCCCTCAGGATTCGGCGCTCAACTGGCTCTTTGTCGATCTCAACTCCTACTTCGCATCCTGCGAGCAGCAGGCGCGTCCCGAGCTGCGCAACCGGCCCGTCGGCGTGGTGCCCATGATGGCCGATACCACCTGCTGCATCGCCGCCAGCTACGAGGCCAAGGCCTTCGGCGTCAAAACCGGAACCATCGTCGCCGACGCCAAACGCATGTGCCCCGAGATCGTTCTCGTCGAGGCGCGCCACGAGCTTTACACCGACTTCCATCACCGCATCGTCGAGGCCGTCGAAAGCTGCGTGCCCGTCACTGCCGTCTGCTCCATCGACGAGATGGCCTGCCGCCTCATCGGCCGCGAACGCCCCCTCCTCGCCGCCATCGATCTCGGTATGCGCGTTAAAGCCACCATCCGCGAACGTGTCGGACCGATGATGCGTAGCTCGGTCGGCCTTGCCACCAGTCGCTATCTGGCCAAAATCGCCAGCGACATGGAAAAGCCCGACGGTCTGGTGGCCCTCCCCCTCGACATTCTCCCTGAAGCCCTCCGTCAGCTCACCCTCCGCGACCTGCCCGGCATCGGCGCGCGCACCGAAAAGCGGCTGAACGAAAAAGGCCTCCACACCATGGACCAACTGCTGGCTCTCGACTCCGAAAAGCTCGGCGAACTCTGGGGATCGGTCTGGGGCCAGCGGCTTTGGCACTGGCTGCGCGGCGAAGACTTCGAGATGGCCGAGCTCGAACACCAGAAGTCCATCAGCCACTCCCACGTGCTCGCGCCCGAGATGCGCACCCCGGAGAAAGCCTGGGCCGTGGCCCACAAGCTGATCCACAAAGCCGCTATGCGCCTGCGCTCCAAGGGCCTTTGGGCCTCGAACATCGGCCTCGCCATTGGATTCGCGGTCCCGCGCAGCGAGAACACGCCCGTCTCCCGCTTCGGCGTGCCCGCCCGCGGCTGGCGCAGCGAGATCAAGCTCCACGAGTGTCAGGACAATCAGATGCTCATCGCCGCCCTGCGCCGTCTCTGGGACTCGCAACCCAGGGGCGAGCAATATCAGCACCCCTACTTCGTCGGCGTGCAGTTAAACAACCTCGTCCCCGACCGCCTGCACACTCTCGCGCTCTTCGACGGCCTCGAAGAAGAGCAGAGCCGCACCCGCCTGCTAGCCACCATGGACCAGATCAACGACAAATACGGCATGAGCACCCTGGCCCCCGCGGCAATGTTAACCGCCTACAAAGCCGCCCCCACCCGCATTGCCTTCCACAGCATCCCCGACCTGTTTTAGAGGCAGGGACCGGAGGAACAAAGAAGCCAATAGCGACTGCCAGGTGCTGCGGATCGAAGAGCTGGTCGCATAGGTTTTGTATCAGGGCACGACTTCACAGCTTGCTTAAAAACTCAATTGGCGGATTGTTTTGTATCAGGGCGCGAGTTTACTCGCGTCGCAAACGCAGCAAAACCAACGTGGGGCTTTAGCCCCTGCGGCGCTTTTCTGTGGGATTTGCATTTGGTTCTCCCTTTTTCCGCAGCCTCTTCAGTCGTGCCGAAAAGGCGGCATTTTATGAGATCGGGCTTTAGCCCCTGAGGGAAGAATCTCACTCTACGCCAATTGAAAATATGCCTTAAAGGCAGAGAGCCGCCAGCAGCGATCATGTGCCCCTCAACCCCCGTCGAATGCATACCAACGGACGGGGCGCGATCCCAGGTTTGGTCCTGTCGCGCCCATTGAACGAGAAAAAAACATTGCGGTTTCCTTGAGCGGCATGCTTAAATGGACTTGCTGGACTCCCCTCGGTCAAATCTGATCCATTTAAACTTCAGGAGACGAATCGGATGCGAATTTTATCCAAACTTGGATTAGCCTGCGTGTCGCTGCTTGCTGTTTCGCCCTTGGTTCATGCCGATAGCTGGGAGTTCTCGGTCGCCCAGATTAGCTTTACCGAGGGGGCAACAAACTATTCTTACGATTTCACGCCGCTGTCTATAGGTACCCCGGTAGCCTCCATTCCCGGCGCTGCCATTCAACTTGAATACACCGGGGGCGCAACAGGGATTGCTGCCATCGGGTGGGGAAACGGCATTTCGAATTCACCCACCGGAGCGTACCCGACAAGCGAATACCTCGACTTCCTCTTCACCAGCCCGGCCTCGGATATTTCCTTCACCTTTAACAACTTCGGTGGTGGAAACGGCTCTTTTTACAACGTCTACGAGGGTTCCTTGACCGTGGCCGATAGCGGAAGCCTGGACAACGATACCTTCGATAACGGCTTTGGGACTGCGACGCTGGGCGATTCGGGCGTCACTGAACTCCAGTTGAGCAATAACACCACCGACGATGGTCCTCCCGTGATCCCAACCCCGGAGCCTGGCACGCTGGCCATGCTGGGCAGCGGAGTGCTGGCCCTTTGCGGCTTTGCGCGCCGCAAGTTCGCAAGGATCTAATCTCCTGTCCCTGGATTCTGCAGCATAGCTCCGGTCGTCATCCAGAATAGGTCGGGATGTCATCCTGAGCGAAGCGAAGGATCTGCGGTTGTTCTTTAACGAGTCTCTGACTCACCGCGCAAGGACAAAATTGAAGATCGCTTCAGACGATCAAGCGCTGCTGGGCGCAGTTTTCACCAGGAAAACGGCGCCCCTTTATTTTCCCCGTAAATCCAGACCTGCGCGGTACCCACGTCCCTCGTCCGCCGCGCCGGCGTCGACCTGGGATCGCACGAACGCTCACTTACCCTTCCCCAGCGCAAGCGCGTTCGAACGAAGCTTCCCGATCCGCCCGTGCGGCCCCACAACAAATGGCAACGACAGCGCATTCCAGTCGCGGTCGGCGTCAGCCGCGTCATGCAATGCCGGATCAGGACGCAGCGCACGCCAGTTCCGCCCGTCGTCCGTAGAAATATCCGTCCCGTTCGGCCCCACCGTGATCCAGGTCTCGGTCCCGGCGTCGTAAGCCACAGCAGAGCGGAAGCCGTGCGGCGGAGTTTGGGCTGCATCGCAATGCAAATGAGCGAAGCGTATGTCCCCGGTCTCATACCGGCAAACAGAGGCCGTGTCGCCGGATCTATCGGGAAGCCTGAAGTCTCCACCCACAGCCACCAGAGTTTCGAAAACGTGGGGGTTGTCGGCGGATCGCCTGACCGCAATCGAAAAAACGCCCGAGGAGTCCGTACGGCTTCCCGCGGGAACCGCCACCCGTTCCCACCCATCCAGTCTTCCTTCATGATCGATGTTCTCTTCGGAACAATCGAGGCAAATCGTAACCTCGACCACGGAATAAAAAAAGGCTCCCGCAGTTCCGCCCGATGCAAAATTCGGAGTCCCGCCGAATGCGGTCAAGGTCGAGTTGCTTGCGGCAAACGCCGACTGTGCTCCGGTTTGCACCCGGAGTCCTTTGTTGTGCTGCCTGATCCAGGTTCTCCCTTTGTCATCGGATTTAAATAGGACGAACGTTCCTTTCACCGGATCGCCAAGCAACCATCCCCATTGATGTCGATCAAAGTACAAAGCATCCCAGAACCCGTCCTTGTCGTGATTGCGAAGAATTAACTTCCATTTATGGCATCCATCCGTAGTCTTATAAAGCCGCGACAAATCCCCCTTGCCGCTCGACATCACAATCGCCGTGTTCGCATCGAAAGCCTGCACCCCGCGAAAATCCAGATGCTCCGCCCCCGGCGGAACCGCGCACGCCTGCCACAGATACCCGCCATCTTCTGTTCGCAAAACGGTCCCGTTGGTTCCCGAGGCCCACGCCACGCCCCCGCCCACGTTGTCGATCCCGCGCAGATCGGCCGTCGTGTGCGAATCCTCGAGATCCCACTGCGCGTGGAGCACACCACAACCGGCGAAGAGACATGCCAACAAAAGAAGCGGTCGATTCATGCGAATCAGTTTAGAACAGCGCCACGATTCGGGTGGCCTGGTCTCCTGTCCCTGAACTTCGCAACATACATGGAGCTGTCATCCTGAGCGAAGTTTGGCCCATTTTGGGGCCAAACGAAGCCGAAGGATCTGCGGTTGCTCTTCCCCCGCCGCCGCGGTTCTATCTTGCGGGAATGCGCACCGCGGCCGTCGACTACAATTCTCGGCAGGCTCTGCTGGGCGCCTGCGTTCACCCTGCGAGCGTTGCTGTTTCCCCTCGGCTCGCGTCGGGTTGGCCGTAATTGCGTCGGGATCGGCATGGCTCGGAAAGGTGAATTGAACATGTCTCGAAACAGTTCTCTCCTGGCGATAGCGTTTTGCCTTGTCCTCTCGTTTCCGGCCCCATCGCAAGCCAAAGTCGTTACTTACTGGTATCAGCCGCACTACATGGCGAATGTGGAAGACGCTTCCAACCGCCTGCAATTCCTTTCGGCCCACTTCGCTCCGGGAAACTCCTGGGGCTATGTCACGCCGTCCTCGACCAGCTTCACCCTCGATAAGGCCAGCGAGAACCCTTTAGGGCTCAATCTTTACTTCACCGAAAGCGGAGTCGAAGATAGGAGCTCCGGTCTGTTTTCCCCTACCGTTAAGGTTCCTTACAAGAAGCAAGACGTCGTTTCCATCGTCTATTCCGACATTTTGTTTTTCGGGCTGAGGAACATCACTAACGAGACCGGACCGGCCCCATGGTGCGTCATTCCCGTCGGCGCGTCGGCCTCAGAGAATATCCTGTGCGTGCCAACCCGCGAAAACGCCGAACAGGTGATCGACGCTCTCGCCACTCTTGCGGTTGCCAACGGCAATACCCTGAAGGTTCCTTTCGGCATGGCGCTCAAGCTGAGGACAGAAAAAGAGCTTCGCAAACATCCCGAGGAAACCGGATGCGAAGTGCTTCGCGTGGATGAAGACGGGCCCGCCTCTCAAGCAGGCATCCTGGAAGGCGACGTCCTTCACGCGGTCAACGGCGCGGCATGCACGCCCGATTCCGTGCGAGCCGGGATCGCCGCAGCCTCCGAAAAGCCCGACGGAGGCGTGCTGCACGCGGAGATTTTGCGCAAGGGAAACGCCATGCAACTTGACCTGCATTATCCCCACGTCGCGGTAGATGCGGCTGCGTTGCGCCAACAGATCGCCGACCTCGCTGCGCCGAATGCGCCCCAACCGGGCGCAGCCGCATCGGGCGGCGCTGCGCCTCCGCGCGGAGGCTTTCATCTGGGCATCGGCATACGCCCCGTGGCGGATTCCGATCTAACAGCTCTTGGGCTCCCCAAACCCGAGGGCCTTCTGGTGACCAAGGTGGAGAAGGGCAGCATCGCAGACGATATGCAACTGCAGGTCGGCGACGTGATCCTCCAGGCAGATGGTGCGGACGTTGGCGATATCGATTCCTTCGGAAAATTAGTCCATAGCGGCGCAGTGAAAAGCTTCAAGGTGTGGCGTAAGGGACAAACCCTGGACCTGGCCGTTTCGCAGAGCATGTAGCCCGCTTTCCATCGTGTCTTTTCCGGGCCGGAGACGGAGTTTTCCGGCCCTTCGTTCTTCAGCCGGAGCTTGAAACACCCTCGCCAAACGAAAAATTGTCAACGCGCCTGCGCCCGTCACGGCGTGCGCGTCATCAGCTCCACAAACATCTTCTGGAAGCGCGGCAAGTCCAGATCGAGCTGCGCGTGCACCAGGCGAACGCCGGTCGCGGGCTTCAGGTTTTCGGGCCAGGTAAGCGTGTCGCCGTAACTGGGTCCGTGGCTCAGGTCCACGTCCATGTAAAGCGCCTGCTCTTTGGTGATAATCGAAGGATCGATCCACGAGCACGCCGTGAGCTCGTCCCACATGTAGGAGCGATTCTGGCTCCACGCGCTGACGTATCTGGCCGCCGGCGTCTGCGACTTCGAGATTTCGTCCAGCATGGCCTGCGTGAAGGGCGCTTTCACGGAGATATCGGCAGTGGTGGCCTCAATGCGCGGCCAGCCGGCGTTGAGCACAATGTGCGCGGCCTCGGGATCGAACCAGAGGTTGAACTCGTGCCGCGGGTCGGCGGCAAACTCCGGGTCGGTGGTCTCGGGCCGGATACTGCCGCCCATGAAGACGATGCCTTTGGTCAGCGCGGCAAACTCGGGATCAAGTGAAACCGCCAGCGCAATGTTGGTCAGCGGGCCGGCGGCGTAAATCGTCACCTGACCCGGATGCGCCCGCACCTCGCGGATCAGGAAGTGCGCCGCGTCCTCATCAATGGCCTTGGTGGCAGGCATACCTTCAGGCAGCGGCGGAACCTCGTAGGGCGCGTGCGATTCAAGATGCCCCGCAGGCACACCGGTGCCCATATTGATGTTGCGGCCCCACGCGCCCAGCCAGCTCGCTTTTCCGCCGAGCGCCGATTCGAGCCGCGTCTCTTCCTCGGTGCGCACCAGTGGAAACACCGCGCCGCGCGCCACCGGCACATCGGCGTGGCCAGTCAGCTCCAGCATGCGCAGGGTGTGCAGCGTCTCCTCGTCGCGCCAGGCGTCGCCAGTGACAATGGTGATGCCAAGAACCTGCACATCCGGCGCCTGCAATAGGACCAGCATGGCCATCTGGTCCGATCCGCCGGGGCCGGAGCCATCCTGGTCGATGAGCACCAGGCGCTTTTGCGCAGGCAGCAGCGTGGCGCAGACGGCCAGCAGCAGAATCGCAAGTTGTCTTCTCATTGATGGGTATTGTGGCATAGCGGCGAGGCTTTCCGTGCCCGAAAATCCGGTACCGGGTCAATTTGAAATCGTCGCGAAAGGGCACGACTTCAGTCGTGCCGTAAATGCCGATAAATAATCGGGGGCTTCAGCCCCTGAAGAGCAGTTTTATTCAAACTGACCCACGACCGAAAATCCGAACTCCGGGCTCTGAAAGCATGCGCGCGACCGACCGCTCCAACTTACCTTCTGCGATCGCGCCCAAACCCTCTCGGCTTGAACTGCGGCCGGCTCGGCGGCCTGATCTGCGGCGCTACCGGCAGGTCGGTTTTGCCTTCGGGAAAGATCACCAGAAAGCGGTTGGGACCCTCGCCCACGCTGGCTGTCTCCACGCCTTTCAGATCCCGGCAGGCCATGTGCAACAGCCGCCGCTCCAGGCTGTTCATGGGCGGAAAGCTGTAAGGAACTCCGCTCCGCAGCACTTTTTCCGCAGCGGTTTCTGCAGCCATCTTCAGCTCCTGGGCGTGCAGGGCCTTGAAGTTGGCGGCGTCAAAACTCAGCAGGTGGTGCTCGTGGTGGTCAAGCCGCAGCATCTGCCCGGCAAGGGTTTCGAGTGCCCGCAGTAGTTCGCCGTTGTGCTGAATCACGAGCTGCACATCGGGGCCGGCAAGCTCCACATTCAGCACCTGGCGCGGGGCGTCGCCTTCTTCCTCGGGCGCGGCCTCGCCCGCAGAGATGCGGTACTTCAGGCGCAATCCGCCCAGCTTGTTCAGGGTGTTCAGGAATTCGGCAATGGTTTGGGCAGCCTGCTTCAGGTCGTCGATCGGCATAAGAAATAAGTATCGCAGAGACAGGGCGTCTGCGGGCAAAGCGTCGAGAAAGAAAATCGCTTCGATAATACTCCTAGCGGCGCGGGCTCTTCGCCGCTCGCGCACGAGATGCTAACGTGGACTTGGAGCTTCCGGCGATTGCCCAGCACTTATGATTCGCGAAAGTTAAGAACAGGCTCTCGCATGAGCCGTTTTTTCTTCATTTTCTTGTTGGTTTTGCTGTCTCTGGCCGGCGCGTTTGCCCGTGCCCAGGGAGGCCCCCCGTTCATCACCGACGATCCCGGCACGCCCGGCAACCATCAGTGGGAGATCAACGTGGGCTGGGTCGGCAACCACAACCCCGGCCAGTCCTACTACGAGATTCCCGATGTCGATGTAAACTACGGCTGGGGCGACCGCATCCAGCTCAAGTACGAGCTGCCGCTGGCCGCCGGCACCAATGCCCAGAACTCCACTGGCGTCGGCCTGGGCGAGTCTTCAGCAGGCGTGAAATGGCGGTACTTTGAGCGTCACCGCGCCGGCCAGCCCAAAAGCGACGAGAATCTGCTCTTCTCCCTCGGCACTTATCCGCAGGTGTGGGTCAACAACCCCACCGGCTCGGCACAGCGCGGCATCGTCGTGCCCGGCCCGCTCTATTATTTGCCCATCGAGGCCACGGTGCACGTGGGTTGGCTGGCGCTCAACGGCGAGGTGGGCCGGTGGATCGGCAATCGCAACCAGGCCAGCCAGTGGGGCCGCGGCCTGATCGCCGGCCACCAGTTCAGCGACCGCCTCGAGCTCTACACCGAACTTTACGATCTCCAGGACGCCAATCGCGTCGACGACAACCCCAAACAGCGCGCCCTCACCCTCGATGTCGGCGGACGCCAGTCGCTCGACAAGAAAAACCATCTGCGCCTGCTCTTCATGGCGGGCCGCTCCATCCAGACCGTCACCCGCACCAACGGCCAACCCAGTTGGATCGCCTACCTCGGCGTGCAGCTCCTGTTCGGCTCGAAGGACGGCGACTAGACCCTGCTTCGTCCCCGTCAATGTGCCGGAGTGGGGGACCTGCCGGTAATCTTCAGGAACTGACCGAGCACCTCGGACAATGCCAGGTCGAAGTTCTTGTCGCAGTTCCTTCTAAGAAGCGCGGAATCGATCGAGCGGGTTACCGTCCAAAGAATGGAGTGGGTCTTGCCGTCGAGGACCACCAGCCGGAACATCGGCAGCGGGTGGGTTTCGCCCTGAATCATAACCGGATGCTGAGGAGCAATCAGCCGTAACTCAAGCACGAGGTCGGCCTGCGCCGGATCGGCAACCAGCGTGAAATTGCCCGTAGCTTTGAGCGCCGCGTAGAACTCCGTATAGCCGCGATCCGGATCGCCGCTAAATGTATAGAAGCGATTGGGTTCGTCGCTAAAGCCCTGGTAAAACAGGTCGCTGTCGCCGCCGGCATTCGACACAAAGATGGTCTTTGCCGTGGCCAGCGCCGGAGGCAGCGGGCCGGCTTGCGTGTAGGCGGGCATTTGCGCGAAGGCGGCGGTGGCAATGGAGATGGCCGCAGCGGTCAGGCAGAGTCGGGTACGCAGGGATAGCATGGTTCTCTCCTTTTCCTCACTTCTCTTCAAAAAGCAACCGCAAAAGGACGCCGATCAAGGTATCCATACCCCGCCCAGACGGCAAAGAGCAGGAGCCGGAGACCAAGCCTTTTGTTTTCAGAGTCCTGTCGATTCAGATGCCGAGGCGCAACCCGGAGTTGTCCATGATTCTACGGCAATTCTCTCGAGATGTGGCCCAAAATGGGACAAACGCGCCGACCTCCGTAAAATCCGTAACTTGAAGAGCCCCAAAACCTTACTGCGAATGCTCCTGAAAATAGGGCTTCCGCTGCAAAAATCCTCTTATCTATCTTGACAACAACAGCGGCTGAAGGGTGTCGGCTTAGTAAAATAGGCGAATGGTTAGTACAAGGAAAACACGCAAGTTAAAGCGACAAGCTCCGCTATGGATTTACTTTGTAGCAGGAGTTTCTGCCGCGGCACTGGTGGCGCTGATCGTGCTCATCTCGACGCGCACAGTGCAAGCGGATGCGCGTCTTCCCAAAGCGGCCAATCTGGCGCCTACGGTGCAAGCCGCCGCAAGCCCAACTCCGCCCTCGTTGGCTTACCGGGAGCCTGGGGTTCCCGATGGCCCATCGCCCGAAGCGCAGCGGTGGAAAGATCGGGTGCATGGCGTAGCTTCGTGGTACGGCGGCGTCTTTAATGGACGCAAGACCGCTAGCGGCGAGGTCTACGACATGTACGCCATGACGGCCTGCCACCCCACTCTGCCCTTTGGCTCCATCGTCCGGGTGGTCAACCGGTCGAATCACCGCTCGGTCGTAGTCCGCATCACCGATCGCGGCGATCTGGTCGAAGAGGGCCGGATCATCGATCTCTCGTATGGCGCGGCCGAAAAGCTCGGAATGACCTGGGCTGGGCTAGCCAAGGTCGACCTTCAAGTTCTCTCCCTGGGAAAACCGCGCGCCCCTCGCGCCGCCAGGTAAAGCAGCCAAATCTGACTACGAATTATTGATCCGGTAACCAAATACTGTCAGGGTGCCCCATCCATTTCCGCGTTTTTCGCGGAAATGGGTGGGAATACGGCGCCACTATTCTCTCGCCGGATCAATCAAGCACCCGAATCCGCGGCAGAAAGTGTGTCCGCCGCGGCAGATGAACGTGTGCGCTCACAGCCTTTTGAGAAATGGCGCAGTCCGGCCGTGGTCTATTCCCGGCCGCCGCAGCCCGGCCCCCCACCCTGACAACGAGACCTGTCATGACATCCCGAGAAGCAGCAAGCGCCGGGTGCTCCCGGTCCCTGGCCTTTGGGTACCGGGGATACTACGAACAGTAGCTCGATCTGTGCCATGGCACGGCGACACACCCGGCGAAAAACCACGTTATTTCGTCCGCCGGAGGGAGCGGGAGGCTTTCGGGCATCTCTGCTCTTGGTATAGAGCAACAATTCTGCCTCTGCCGATCAGCAACCCCTGCCCCGGGGGCGCGGCGAAGCAAGACTCTACGCCAAAAGGAG
>Ga0326727_10022446_pt1 | contig 12192 bp, 17 predicted proteins | sample MB2enrmetagenome_FD_207643 | JGI IMG/M metagenome (GOLD analysis project Ga0326727, IMG submission 207643) | Lab enriched peat soil microbial communities from McLean, Ithaca, NY, United States - MB29MY | ecosystem: Environmental > Terrestrial > Soil > Wetlands > Peat | place: USA: New York... | reverse complement strand
GAAGTGTCGCCCTGTACGTGGGAGATTTTTGAATATCAGTATGACAAGGCTACGAAACGCATCTCCGCCAGAAAGACAGGAACCTTCACCCAGTATCCGATCCGCCTTGCCTGGGCAGTCACCATCCACAAGAGCCAGGGCAAGACATTTGACCGGGTCGTCATCGACATAGGCCGCGGCGCGTTTGCCCATGGCCAGGTCTACGTGGCCCTCAGCCGCTGCACGAGACTGGCCGGCATCACCCTCATCAAAAAAATCACGAAGGCCCATATCCGCGCGGATTGGCGGGTAGCCGATTTCCTCACGAGGTTCCAGTACAGAAAGGCCGATGAGAGGATGGGGATTGATGAGAAGCGCAAGGTCATTGAAGATGCCATGAGGCGCGGACTTAACCTCGAAATCCTCTACCTCAGACCTGACGACACGCGGTCGCGCCGCACCATACGGCCGATCTCCATACAAGAGATGGGATATAGGGGGAAGGTCTTCGAAGGTCTCAAGGCTTATTGCTGTCTCCGACAGGGCGAACGCACCTTCAGGATCGACCGGATACTGGAGATAGCTTATGACGTTGGAACGGCATGAGACTCACCGGGCCTCACTCACATCGCGCATGCTGAAAAGCCACCATCTCGCAGCCTTTCGTCCTCCCCGGGGCTGCCTGTCGAAATAGATCGTCATTATTCCGCAGGCGGTTGTCTCCACCTCGAACCAGTGCTTGCGCACATACGACTCGCCGCTGCCATGGCGGCACGTGCCGGTCTCGCGCCAGGCGCGGATCACGGCGGTAACCGTGATCGTCCGGCCGCGCCACACAAACTCGCGTGGAAGTCCGGGCTCTCCGGCCGCCATGCGCGCCGTGTCACACGTGGCAGCTACAGGCTTGATCGCTTCACTCACAAATCGCTCAAGCCTGTCCATTTGCGTGCCTGTGCCGATTTCAACGCGATTACTTCTCTTCCGACTCAAGTCTGTCGGGGGGACCACGCAGTGTTCCGGTACGGCGGGACTCGTAGGTGCCCGGTCCCATTTTTTAGCCGGTCATACGCTCTTGCTGAGCCGTCGAATCAAGTCGTGGAGCACCTTTTCCCGCCTTTCCAGGGCCTCCCTGAAATCCCGCCTTTCCGTGCGATGGATTTCGACCTCAAGATGCGCGGTGTAATTATCGACTACGCTGCGGAGCACTCTCGCCTCTTCGTCATTCATCTCCAATTGAACCATGGCGCCCCTCCTCTCTCACGTTGTATCCCTCACAGGAAATATAACCGCGAAATGGGGTTTTGCAAGCGCCGGGTGGGCCGATCAGGCTGAAGAGATCTGCTCCCTTATTGCTATGTCGCCGGTGGCCGCCTCTCCCTGATCACTACCTTATTCTCCGACAGCGATACCGACTCGATCTCCGCTTCAAGTACCTTCTGCTCACCGAAGATCGTCTCGAACCTCAGTCCGTCGGCTTCCTCCTCTATCAGATACACGTCCCTGAGCAGCAGGATCTCCTCGTCCTTTTCCTTCTTGAATACCCTTACTTCGCACATCTGCCTGTCTCCTTCTCTATCATATCGACCAGAAGGCCGACCATCTGGGGAATCGAATGCTCCCCCCTACCTACCACTACCACATTTTCCTGTGTGACCGGCAGGACGTATTTCGTCGCGGCCGACTCGGCTATTGCCTGCGCCATCCGCGGGGTCAACTCCCCCAGCATGGAATTAGCCATGAGGATGTTCATGGTACCGATGATAATATCCGCCTTCCTGACGGTCACGGCAATCGCATTCTCTCCCGAAGCCCCCCGGTTGGCCCTTGCCTTCATCATGTTCTGGGTGGCCGCGGAATTCGTCCCGAGAGCGATAACCTCTATGTCCTCTTTCAAACGTTCCTTAAGCTTTGCGATAATGATACTCCCGATCTTCCCACCCTGCCCGTCCACCACGCATAGTATCATCGAGAAAACCCCATCCGGTATAATTCCGCGATGTCAGCAGCAGAAGGCACTTTCGTTCTCTCCATACAGTACCTGCACAATCCCGGGTGCCGAGTGCACGGCGCCGAGTACTGAACTTTTTTCCATAAAGTCCCCACGTCTCAATAGTATATAGGTTCTGAGCGGGCTTGCAAACCTCTATTTTGCCTCCGCAGGCGCATGTGAAAACCTTTATCCCTCACGGACGGGCGGCCCGTCTCCATTCGATGCGCCCCGCTCGTCCATAAGAGGACATGCCGGACAGTCGGGCCTCTTTTTACAATGCCGCTGACAAAGACACACAAGAAGCGCGTGAAATTCGTTAAAGATATACGTATCCTGCGGAAGATTATCCATGAAAAACTTCTGCACGTCATGATAATCGTCGCCGCCGTCATAGAGAACGTGATTCTTTAAGAACCGCCTCGTATAGGCATCGACCACGAAAACCGGGCGATTGAGCGCGTAAAGCAGTATGCTGTCCGCCGTCTCGGGGCCCACCCCCTTCACCGACAGCAACTGATCCCGAAGCTGCCACGTCGGCACCTGCTGCATATGCTCGATAGATGAGCCATACCGGTCGTGGACATCCGTGATGAGTGCTTTCAGGCGCTTCGATTTCACGCGATAGAATCCTGCGGGTCGGATGACGTCGGCGAGGTGATCCTCCTCTATCAGGTGGAGGGCGTCCACGTCCAGAAGACCCTTCCTTTTCATATTATCGATCGCCTTTTCCACGTTCCGCCATGACGTATTTTGCGTGAGGACGGCCCCTGTCATGATCTCTAGTGGGGAATCACCGGGCCACCAGTGACGCTGCCCGAATGCGGAAAGGAGTTTCTCAAATATCTCTCGCAGTCGCTTCCTCATCTCTCGCGTTCGTCGGATAACCGATCTGAGGTATTTTTTGCAAACGTTCGGCGCACCCGGTCAGGGTCGAGTATCTGTTAGGTTACCATAAGGAAGGCATCTTGTGAAGTCCCGCGGCGGCGCCACGGCGCATGTGAGCCTTCCTGATGACGGCTGAGAAAGAAAAACTGGAAAAAGCGGAAGGAAAACTTGTATAATAAGGGGTCGCACAACTGCACCAGGAGGCACAATCACGAATGCCGACGTAGCTCAGTGGTAGAGCAAGTGATTCGTAATCACTAGGTTCGGGGTTCAAATCCCCGCGTCGGCTCTCATTTTTCACGACTTATCAACCCTTCCGGTATGAAGTAAGTATGAAGTAGAATTTTTCTTTCCCGCCTGATGGTCACCACCAGTCACCACATGCTTCTGATGATCGATTACGGCATCATTCAGAATATCGTCCATTACTTCGACGGCCGCAGCTTTATGAGCGGGCGCCAGATGGGAATATCTGAGGGTCATAGTAAGCGTCTTATGCCCCAGGAGGTCTTTGACGGTCGTAAGGTCCTTTCCGGCCATGACGAGGTGAGAGGCAAACGTGTGCCTAAGATCATGGAAGTGAAAATCTTTGATCCCTGCCCGTCTACAAGCCCCGCTGAAACCCTTCTTTATGTCCCCGTACCGTTTGCCCGTCTCGTCATCGTGAAAGACGTAAGGAACGTCAAGACGCCTTGTCACGCTTTTTAGGGCCGCGCGCGCAGTAGCGTTTATGGGAATCTCCCGCCTCTCCCCGTTCTTGGTGTGCTCCAGGAGTATGAACCCGTGCTTCATATCGACGTTATCCCAAGTGAGCCCGAGGATCTCATTTTTACGCATGCCGGTACTGAGCCCCATGACGACTATCGGCCTCACATGAGAATCGCACTGGTTCAAAAGATTATGACACTCCTCTTTCGACAGATATCGCAGGCGCCGGTTGTTCTCCTCTAGGAGCTTCACCTTGCGGACCTTCTTCAGCGTCGCCTCTTCTACCATGTCCCACTCTACCGCCTTCGTGAACATATGCTTGAGGGTGGCGATATGACGGTTGATCGTGGCCGGCTTGTTGGCCTTCGGTTCCTTCTGCGAGTCGCACACTGCGCGGGACCCGTCCGCTTTCTTCTTTAGGAGCTTGTGTTTCACTCCCCTTTGAAGCCGCTCGGTCTGGTACTTTTCAAGGAGCAAGGTGTTGAATGCCCGGAGTGGAAGGTCGCCGAACTTGGCGGTAAGTTGGTTGATTATCCTCTCCTTGCTGACAAAGCTCCTCTGCCGGGCGGCCCACTTCAGGTATTCAGTCGCCAGCTCGTTGAAGGTACGCTGAATGATCTTCTTTTCTTCCGGCTCGTTGCCAGCCTTCACCTCTGCCCGCTCGTTCATGAGGAAGGTTACGGCGGCGTCGTACTCGGTCTTTCCGGTGCTCCTTCTGACGATCTTCCCGGACAGTGACTTGTAGCAGCACCACCATACCGAGCTTCGTGGTTGCTTGTACAGCCCTCGCATTCGTCTAGGCATTGCTCTTAACCCCCTTCCCTTCGGCTTCCTTCAGGCCGAAAGATTCTTCTGTCACAAACTGCATGAGCACAACCGGCTTACCATTCTTTGTGACGGCTACCGGCTCCCTACTCGCTTCGATCTCAGCAACGATCTTTGTGGCCCCTTGCCTAAGTTCAGTCACAGTGACGAATTTCATATTTGATTACCTCCTTGACACTATTATAGACAGTATTATGTCTATGTCAAGATATATTTTTACGCTTGAAGTCGTACACTCTATGGTAAGATGTGGCAGGAACAGAAGGAACAGGGCAGAGAGGGGGGCCATGATGTCTGAAATAGGACCAGCGCTTGCCGGGATTAACGCTACGGGTAACATAATCAAAGCATTATTAGGCATGGCGAAAGACGCCGCTGTCCGAGAGAAGGTCATTGAGTTACAAACCCTAATACTCGATCTTCAGGCTGATTTGCTTGAGGCACAAAGCCGCGCTCTCTCGCTCCAGGACGAGAATGCATCTCTTAAGGAGAGGATTAGGAAATACGAGGCTGACATAGAAGAAAAGAAGGAATGGGACCGAACTGCAAGCCAATACAGGCTTGTCCGCCTTGGCCCTGGTTCCCAAGCATATTTGCATCAAGCGCCCGGTGGCAATGATGTTCCCTCTCATTATCTTTGCCCGACGTGTTTCGAGTCCAGAAAGAAGAGTATCTTGCAGCGCTCCGGGGAGGTAAGATTGGGCGCTCTCGTATATAAGTGTCCCGTGTGTGAGGCAGAGGTTCTTAATGATTCTTGGGGCTGAAGTGGCGATAAAAACGGCCTTGAGAACCAGGGGAGCAAGTGATTGCTTATCACTGTACCCAGGATAAACGCTCTGTCATTCCGCACATTTAAATGATGGTATGAAGTAAATTCTGAAGTTGAAATCATAGTACCTGACCTCTCTTTCGGAAGTTCTTGACTGCCGATAAGGTCTCGATCTTCTTCCCGTCGAGCCATCGGTCGATGTGGGACTTCCGGAACCGTGTATACTTCCCCATCTTGATGTAAGGGATCGCCCGGTCGGTGATTTGCCGGTTGATCCATGAGACATCGACGTGGAGATAGGCGGCGAGCGTTTCTTTATCCAAGACTGTATCCTCTTCCTTGCCGGCCGTCGCGAGGTGGGGCTTCAACGCCTCCACAACCTGTGCCGCTATCGCCTGAATGTCTTGGGGTTCAAGCTCGGTCTTCAAGTCTGCCTCGTCCAGCGTTCGGTCCCTATGCGTCCGCCCACCGCCTTTTCCTCAAGCCTGTCCAGCCTTCTCTTAATATTCACAGTGACGTTCCTCTCTCGGCTGCCTCCTTCCGCTGACGGGCTATCTCCAATAGCTCCTCGATGCGCCTGGCGGCCGCCTCGTTCGGTTTCTTCTCAAGCAGGTACATGATGCGGTGGGCCGCCTCCAAATTCGACATGGGGAGTAGGATAAGCTTCCGACCGTCCTCTGCCCTCCGCTCAAGTTTTCTAAGCCTGTTCTTGACGGAGGATGGGCTCATATCCCGCCCCTCTTTCCGCCTACGGCTTTCTCAAGTTCGCTCAGCCGCTCCTCTATCTCTTCGAGTTCCTTGCTCTTCAAGAGAAAGTCGAGCACCCGCTCGCAGGCCCGAAGCCGGATGTTCTTCTCTTCGGCGCCCATAAGAGCAGTCAGCCCCTCCACCGCCTCGTTGACGGCGGCCTTGAGCCGGTCCAGGGCTTCCGATATTACCTCTTCTCTTTGCCGGTCTACCTCGGCCTTAAACCCTTCCTCTCGAAGCCATGTATACCAGGTCTGCGTGGTTATCCTGGCCGATCTGCATCCCTCTTCAATGTTCCTTGCCGGAAGGACCAGGGGTATAGCCCGTCGCTGTCTCGCGGTCAACTTTACGGATTCTGACGAATTCTGACGGATAGAACGAATCATGCGGTGCCTCCTTCAGAAGATGGATCGCGATACCCTTCTGCCTTCATTCCCTCGACAATCTCATTGATGACAGCCCGACGTTCCTCCGGCGTATGCTCCTTATACTCCCCGGTCTCGCTTTCTTGCGCGAGCATCCGTTGGACAAGCCGACGAGCAATCTCCTTGTAATAAACCCGCTCTTCTGGCGTGAGCTTGCGGGTCTCCGGGTAGCGCGGCCTGGTTGCCTGTTCAATCTTTTCAAGGCGGCGTTTGAGTGCCCCGTTCATGATTACTCCCGTTCCGACGGCAGCCCTCGGGTCTTTCCGTCGATCTCGCGCAGGATTCGCGCTATTCCAGCAGAGCCGACTTTTCTGGCCAGAAAGGTAATTCTGTCTTCCGGCTCATCATCTCCGTTATCCATGGTCTCCAGGTAATACTCCGCTCGCTTTTCAAGATCTTCGAGTCGCTTCTTGAACTTCATGCTTCTCCCCATGCGTTCACTCTCGTAACCGCGCTACCTCGCCAGGCCGGAATCTGTCGGTTTGATGATTCTCTCTGCCACCAGAATTGTCGGCAGCCGCAGGCCCGGATACTTCTGCTCGTACTCACGGATTTTCTCTTGGGCCTCATCTCTGCTATGCACGATGATAGTGAAAGGCCCTTTCTGGCCGACCGCTGCTTCTATCTTGAGAAGCCTGGAAGCGAACCTTCTCGACATCATAGATCACCACTTTTCGCGCCTAGGGTCGGCCCTGAGTATCCTTTTTCCTTCTCCCTTTCCAAAACCCCCGCTGTCGAGGCGATTTTTGGCAGAAGTCGGGTCGTTTGCGGTCGCCGCCCGAGTCGATACTGCCACAGCGGACACCCCGTCGCCGGGCACAGCCTTACCTCGGCCCGCTGGCCGTTGCAGCACCATAGACAATAAGCCCGGATAGGTTTCAGTGTGGCCCGCGCTCCCCGGCCCATTCTGAGAGGGTGGAGGGCGCAATCGTCAAAGTCGCATTCTCTCACCCGGCCCGGCTCGAAGCCGACGCAGTTCAGGCAACGGGCGCGGACAGCCTTCAAGGGCGTCGCCTTACCGCTCCACCCACTCTGTGTTGTGGTCCCGTGCTTCCCGATAGTCGTGGTTGACATTATGGTCTCCGTTGAAATGCCTGCCGCGCCTGCTTCTCCGCCTCTTCTCGTGGAAGGCAACCGTCATATTCCAAAATTCCGGCCCGCTCCTCAAAAATGTAACGCTCATCTTCAGTAAGCCCTGCGAGAAAGGCTGTCGCATCGTCTTCCTTCTGAGGCGCATCGTTATTGCCTGCTTCACCTTCCAATATCCATAACCTCAACGGCATAGTTCACCGCGAGAAATAGTGGAGTGGTATATGTCGTTATGAGGTAACTGAGGTAACCGGCCATTCAGGGCCTTGATAGACAAGGTGTGAGCGGCTACCTTCCTGCGGTAACCTGGCGTAACTTTTGCGGTAACCGGCGCGAACAAAACGCATGGGTTACCTCTCCAGCAACCTCGGGTTACCTCCACGCGGTTACCGAAAAACCGGTGATATGCAAGGCTTCTACTCATGGGTTACCTCAGTTACCTCGTCCTGTAACATACCCCTTCCTGTAAACTTCAGGACTCGCATCGTTTTGCCTCTGATTTTGACCGGAACTGTGTGCCGGCCCTTTTCTTTGTGGATAAGCCCTTTGTCCGCGAGCCTGCGATAGAGGGTTTCCCTCGTCAATGGGAAATACGCCTGCTCCATCGCGCAATACCGCTGAACCTCATGCCACAGTGGGGTGGGCAGCAAGTAGGTGAACTGGTCGTCGTGGTAGCCTATCAGCTCGGCATCGTCGTCGTCTTCGGTGAGAGCTAACATACCGTCTTTGTGCTCGATCTTTACTCTCTTCTGAGTGAGTAAGGTCTCCACGATGTCACAAAATCTTCTGATCGGCTCGTCGTCTTCGATACGTTGAATCTGTTGCGCCGACAAGCGATTAAAGATTTCCCAACCCTCCTTGGACAGCTCTTTTGCTCGTGATTCGTCTAGGGTGCCTCTGTCAACGACCCATGACAGCATGGTCTCCAAAGCGAATTGAAGGAAGGCCGCCTGCTCCGGAAGTTTCCTGTGAGCGCCATTGCATGCAGCCCTTTCCCGGAGTGCCCTGAATTGTGCAGGAAAGTCCTGTCGAACGGTCTCAATATTATCCCTGACCCACCAAATGTATGAAGCCATGGCATGGGGCAACAACGCCGTTCTTGACTGCAAAGCCGTCAGTTTGTCTTTATCGATGTCCCCCTTGGCCAGTTCGACCACCATGGTCCGCGCCAGCGTGCTCGGCAGCCGCACGAGTTCCTCGCCGGTGATGAGGAGCATTCCTCTGGGAGCGTACCGGCCTTTGTCCGTGGCGTCTGGGTTCAGTCGGTCCCTGCCCGTTCGGTTGCTGTACTCCCGGATGAGGCGCTGGGCCAGCATCTCCTTCTGCTGGGCGTCTCTCCGGCGCTCAGAAGGGTGGTAGTCGTCCAGGACGAGCAGAACGTCCTTCAACGTGAACGCTTTCTTCTCGACAGCATTCGGGGTATCCTCAAAATTGGACAGATCGCCAACCTGTTCGAAGGACCCGAAGTGCGCCAGGAGCAGCAGTGCGAGCGTGGTCTTGAATGTTCCCGTGTCGCCGTAAGCATATCCAGAGAAATTCGGCATGGGCGCAAGCAGCGCGGTCAACGGAGCAAGCCACGTCAGGGAATAGAGAGGGAAAGTGATCTCGTGTCTTCCTAAGTCCAGGAAAGACAAACTCGCTTCTATGGCCTCAAGCTCCTGCTTTGGCGCAAGGGGCAGTCCGTAGCGTTCTAAGGTCCGGGGCAGCGTCACAAGGATGTTGTCGGCGCCTATCGCGCCGGCCGCCGTGAGATACGCCCATACGCCGTTCACCTGTCTCCATCCCGTGTGCGTAAAAACCGTTTTTTTCTGAGCCTGCTTGGATTGGACCTGTATGGCGTGGCGCACCAGGTCCTTCGTGTTCTGGCCGGCCTCCAGAATTGCCCGATTTCCCCATGATTGAAAAACCCAGTTCATCGAGGGAAATTGCGTCGCCGTGATGCTCGTCCGTGGAAGGTCCCCTTCTTTCGCGCTTCCTTCGACAGTAAACCGGTGCGTCTGCTCGAGGCCGTTATCTTCAACGATTTCTTCGATGATCCTCGCATTGAAGTTGGCGAGCCTCACGGATATCGTGGCACCGTTCCTCTCTTTCCATCGGCACAGATATCCGTCGTTGTCTATGAAGTAGGGATCCGGCACGCCCGCGGCCCGGTCGCCGCTTTTTGAAGGCTCTTCCCATTCCGTAGCCTCGTCCATGAGTGTGATCAGGTCCGTCTTTGTCTTCCCGGAAGCGATCCAGTCCGTCACGTCTCCTTTAGGGGGGAGCCCGGGCAGGTCCAGTATCTTTACGGACCGAGCAACGCCTTTGAGGCTCTTACCTACGGCGACAGCGTGACTCCTGCCGGGTGCGTCATTATCGGGTAAAATGACGACTGCCTTGCCTCTGAAGAAGGGGGCGTATTCAGCTCGCCACTTGCCGGCGCCCATCGGGTTGCAGGTTGCCGCGAGCCCCTGAGCTTGCAGCGTTTCAACATCCTTCTCGCCCTCCGGGACCAAGACCTGATCCGCGGAGAGAAGTTCGGGAAGGCGATAGGGGACCCGGCGTACGCCGTCGAGGTTGTAAAACCATCCGCCCTTATCGTCAGGCCGTCTCTGCGAGAAGCCCTTCGGAGAGTATCGTATGGTTTGGAAGAGGAGATTTCCCTCTTCGTCGGTGTAATCGTAGGTGGCCTCAATACGTCTCCTATCGGATGACTCTCTTCGCCCGCTCTGGGCGAAGAGATCGGAGGCGCTGAGGCCAAGGGCGCGGCAAACGTCCTCAATGGAACAGCCGGCGTGACAATGCAGGAGAACGCGTCCGTCATCTCCGGTGGCCACGCTCAGAGACGCCTGTTGATCGTCGTGGGCAGGGCACTTCGCGACGTAGCCGCCGGCCACCTGTCGAACGGACTTCAGACGGGAAAGAATGTTGTTGGTAGGGTTAGAAGTCTTTCCGTCCATTCCAAGCTCCCTTTCCATTTTCCCCAATGCCTTCCTTGGCGGTCAGCATTTTCCCCCGCAGCGTCTTGACGGTGGTTACGAAATCGGCGACGGGAACATCGACGTTGCTGTTGAAGAGGTTCATCAGCTTGTAAACCCGGTCGTCGGCTTCAAACGTAAAGACTACCTTGCCATTCCGGGTCTCAAGCTTCGGCTCGATGCCATTCAGAGCCAAGAAAGACGACAGGTAAATATCGAGGAGATTGATGGTTCGTGTCTCTGCCATATGCCCTCCGTTTCCAGATATGATGTGCAACGCTGTGGAGAACTATGGTTTTTGACGGAAAAAGTGTAACGTAGGCTCGAAACTTTTTTTACGAGAAGAGGGCCTCTTTGAGATAAGCCTTTATTTCATTGATGATTCGATAAATTTGGGTTCGGGAGAGGCCGTGTTGTTTCGCCAGCCTGACCTTGGGCGTCTCATCGAAAACAGCGCCACAGAAAATATCGATATCTCGCTTGGCAAACCCCCCGTCTTTCAGCTTATCTCGCGTTTGCTCAACGGAGACCTCGTCCTGTAATGCTTCCTTTCCGTTGTCTTCAACATAGGAAGATTCGTCAAACTCGACTGCGTTCCTCTCCGGCTTCGTCCCGAGATAGGTTTCTCTCAGCCGGTCCCTGAGCAACTGGCAGAATCTCCCTGTCATGTAGCCATCCGGTGTGCTCCTGTTTCCGAAAAGCCAGATCGTAAGATTCGCGTCCTTCTTCGGACGAAAACACAGATTGTTCAACCTCATGACTCTTTTTGGGGTGCCTCGCCATCTCGCATCGTCGTTAAAGAAAGACGACGGATACAAGAGGGCCATTATCTGCAGCCCGGCTGAACCCTCATTGGCGTCCTGCATTAGCTTCGCCAATTCATCCGGCAAAAACTGAGAGAAATAGTAAAGGCTGAATTTTTCGACCCATAGAGGCAAAGGAAGCAGTCTCCGGCTATCTGGATTAGTCAGAGCCTCTAGGACTGTCCTGGGATTGAAACCTGTTAATATGAATCGGAGCAAGAACTGGGCGTCCTGCTTTATGTCATCCCAGCAATCAAATATATTGTAGCGCCTTGCCATCTTGTATGCTATGGCCGTTGCCGTATCTGCGTACAGGTCATACAGCTTCTTAATCGCTCTTTCCTCCCCATTCAATGCCCGCTTGATCGTAAATATGACTAGGAGCTGGTCGAGTAAATCACGGCTCTTCATGACTTCCATCGTGAGCTTCCCGATCCAGCCTTGGTAAAGGTCTCTCAGGGAATTCTCATAGGGAAACGGTCCTAGCGTCACGAATTCCCGGTGAGGTCTTGATTTCAGTTCCTCAATCCATCTCTGTCTCTCCTCCATCAGTTCGATGCATGGCTCGTCTGGATCAAGGCATTCATTGCGGATTCTCCTTTCGTTGAAAGTGTACCTGTTTCTATCGTATATGAACTGACGTACTGAAATCTCTTCCCTGACTCGGATCTTCTCATTCACAAAAGGATATGTCCCGTCAGGATGAACGAAAGGTTGATCGACGGGCTGCAACTGGCTATATTTTACGAGTGGGGTGACAAGGGCCTTAAGATATTCCCGACGTTGCAACCTGCTGATACGTTGTTTTCCCCTTACTTCTGCGGCTGTCAGGAGAAACGACTCCAGCAGTCTGGCCTTAAAGCCAGAAACGATTGGTGCCCAGCCTTCAAGAAAAGCTTTCGTGTCTGTTATCGTGCCCCGATCCCGGACTTTGCCGACGTGGTCCAGGAGGATGTCCAACATTTGATCGCTGAGCTCGTATTTTTCCCATTCTTTCAGAACCTTCTCAGCGGTC
>Ga0326727_10022445_pt1 | contig 12193 bp, 12 predicted proteins | sample MB2enrmetagenome_FD_207643 | JGI IMG/M metagenome (GOLD analysis project Ga0326727, IMG submission 207643) | Lab enriched peat soil microbial communities from McLean, Ithaca, NY, United States - MB29MY | ecosystem: Environmental > Terrestrial > Soil > Wetlands > Peat | place: USA: New York... | reverse complement strand
CCTGCGCATCGTGGGCGTGATGTCGGGTACCTTCTGGCGCCCGGTAACGAGCAATACCATCTTCGTGGCGCAGAACAGCGCCTCCAAGCGGCGCGACCTGGACGAACAGGCAGTGCAGACGTTCTATTTGGCCAACGCATGGCAGCAGAACGACCTGAACGATGTGGCCACGGCGCTGCGCAATGTGATGCCGTCGGCCAAGGCATTTCCGGTGCAGAGCCAGAACGCTATTGTGATGCGCGGCACGCCCGACGAACTGCTGCTGGCGCAGCAACTGATCTCCGACCTCGACAAGCCGCGCGGCGAAGTGGTGGTTGACATTGCGGTGCTGGAGGTGAGCAAGAACTGGGAGAAGACGCTGGGCCTGCAATGGCCGAGCAGCGTCGGCGTGTCGCTGCAGCCCAACTGCGCGCAGAGCAACTCGTGCAGCACCAGCAGCAGCGGCAGCGGCAGCGGCTCGACAACCACAACCACCAGCCCCACGCTCTATAACCTGGCCAATCTCAACTCCACGAACTTCGCGGTCACCGTGGGGTCGGCCACGCTCAACCTGCTGCTTACCGACAACAACACCAAGGTCCTGCAGAGCCCGCGTATCCGCGCTACCGACGCGCAGAAAGCGACCATGAAGATCGGCTCGCGCATTCCGATTGCGACCGGCTCTTACCAGACGGGCGGGGCCGCGTCGCTGGTGAGTGGGCTCGTCAACACGCAGTTCCAGTACCAGGACGTGGGCGTGAACATCGAGATGACGCCCAGCGTCCACTACGACCACGACGTGACGCTGAAGATCAAGATCGAGGTCTCGGCGGAGAGCGGGACTGAGACCATCAGCGGGGTTACGGAGCCGATCATCAGCCAGCGCGTGGTGGACCAGGTGATCCGCCTGCGCGAGGGCGAGGCCAGCATCCTGGGCGGCATTCAGGACAAGCAGGAATCCAACAATTGGGCCGGCATTCCGGGCCTGAGCGCGATTCCGGTTCTCAAGTACATCTTCGGTTCGAGGGACCGCCAGATTCAGGACGACGACATTGTCTTCGTGGTGGTGCCGCATATCGTTCGCTCGCAGGAGATCGATCAGGCCAACCTCCGCATCATCGACACGGGTCCGGGACAGGGCTCGGTCGAGCTGCGGCATGAGGACAACGGAAGTTCCACGGCCGCGCCCGCCGCAGCGCCCGCGGCGCACCCAACCGCGAACCCGCACGCGGTCGTGGGATCGATTCCCGCGCAGAGCGCGCTTGAGGCTGCGCCGCAGATGCTCGCGCTGCTACGCTCCGATATGGCGGCCAATGGAGGCCCTGCCGGCACTGCGCAGGCAACGGCGCCGTCACCCGGTCCGCCGGCCAATCAGGCGCCCAGCCAGCCACCGGGCGCAGCTGCGGCTCCGCCGACGACGGCTCCTCCGCCGGCCACTGCACCCCCGACACCGGCTACTGCGCCTGCGGCGCCATCCGCTTCACCTGCGGCGCCGGCCGCTTTACCTGCAACACCGGCGGCGAGCACCATTCTGGCTCTGAATGTTCCTGAAACGCCGCTGGCCGCAGGCGCCAGCTTCCAGGTTCCGGTCGTGCTCAATGGGGGAACCGACGTCAGTTCCGTCGCGTTGCAGTTGCAGTACGATCCCGCGAAGCTGCAATTGACGGGCGCAAAGGCCGGAGATTTCCTGGGCCGCGACGGCCAGCCTACCGGCATCAGTCACGTGGAGGAACCGAAGGGAACCGTAGTCATCAGCGTCTCGCGCCCCGCGCAAGCGCACGGCATCACCGGTACGGGCGTGGTTGCCGTGCTGACGTTCCAGGCCAAGGCCTCGGGGCAATCCGTTCTTAGCGTTACGCGCGCCGCGGTCGTGAATGGCGCGCAGCAACAGACGTCGATAGGGGCCATGCTGTCCACAGTTGTGGTGAAGTAGGGAGCCGCGGCGATGAAATCTGGACGCTCCATTGCGATGGGTGCAAGTTCGATACCCGCAGGCGAACGCGGCTTGACGCTGGCTGAGCTGATCGTGACCATATCGATCCTCACGATTCTCATGTCGGCCTCGTTGCCGCTGGTACGCTTCCAGGTGAAGCGGGAAAAGGAACGCGAGCTGCGCGCCGATCTGTGGACGATGCGCAACGCCATCGACAAGTACAAGGACGCGGCCGACCGGGGCGCATTCCAGACCAAGGTCGAAAGCCAGAATTACCCGCCGGATCTGCAGACGCTGGTAGACGGCGTGGACGTGCAAGGCAAGAAATTGAGATTTCTGCGCAAGATTCCCATCGATCCCATGACCCAAAACACCGACTGGGGAATGCGCTCCATGCAGGACGATCCCGACTCCGATTCCTTCGGCGGGCAAAGCGTCTTCGACGTGTATTCCAAGTCGCAGGGAACGGGGCTCGACGGAACGAAGTACTCGACGTGGTGAAAAAGGCAAGCTATCAGCCATCAGCTCTCAGCTATCGGTTTCGAAAGCGGCGAGGTAGCGCAGTTCAGCACGGGAAGTTTTAAATTGCAGAACGAGAGGCCGGCACATTGCATGAAGAAGCTGAGAGCTGATGGCTGATAGCTGAAGGCTGGGAAAGATTTTGAGCAACCGACGCAGACAATCCGCGGGCTTTACCATGGTCGAACTGGTCATCGTGATAGCGATCATGCTGATTCTTATCACGCTGGCGATTCCCCGCTTTGTGGGCGCGGTCAGGCACGCGCGCGAGGCCGCGCTCAAGGAAGACCTGCAAACCATGCGCACCGCCATCGATACTTACACCATGGACAAGCAGAAGGGCCCGCAGTCGCTCGACGATCTGATTCAGGATGGTTACCTAAAGACGATTCCCGAGGACCCCATCACGCGCAGCAAGGACACCTGGGTGCCCGATACCAGCGATGCCATGTACTCGCTGGATGAGACCGATCCCGGAATCACCGACGTCCACTCCGGCTCGACCGAGACCGGCACCGATGGACAACCGTATTCTTCCTGGTAGATTTAAAGCGTAGCGCCGGTTTTTACGGCAGTTCTCCAATTCACGTGAAGTCTTGAGGACCGTGCAATGTGGCGTTTACTTCCACCCCACGGACAGGCGTTCGCGTGCAGGGTGGTAGACTGGCTGCCGTGAGGGCGCGAAGACCTGCGCCGGCCACGAGGTGATTCGGAAATCATGAAGATTGTCGGGTTGTTGTGTACAGCTGTTTTCTGCGCCGGCCTGCAAGCGCAATCGGAAAACACGATTCATATCCGCCTGCTGGACGGAAAAACCGGTCTGCCTGTCGAAGCCTCCAACTATCTGGTGCGCATCGATCGCCAGGAGACCGTGCACAACGAATGGGTGCACATCGGCGACGACAAGAGCGTGACGGTAACGCTTCCCTTCGATGCCACGTTGATCGCGGTCAAGGCCACCTACAACATGGGGCTCGAGACCTACATCAACTGCGATGCCGCAAAGGAAAGCAACAAGGAAAGAGACATCTGGTACCCCATCTCCGAGATCCTTGGGAAGGGCATGGTCGCTCCCAACGAATGCAGCACGACGCATTACACCGCCAAGCCCGGCGAGTTCGTCTTCTTCGTCAGGAAGCGCACCTGGCGCGAGCCGGACAACTAGGGCATTGGATCATCGCAACCCTGATTGCAGCCAGCAGCCTTCTACGTCCATCGGGATAGGAGTCATTCCTCGAGTCGCGCCGCAAAAAGTCTTTCAAACACAATCCGATGCTCCCAGGCGACGAGCAGCCAAAGAAGGGTTGCAAACGCGCCCATCGCAATTCCGCCCGGATCCATCAGGAGATGATAGAGAAGGATGTTGAACAGTACCGGACCCAGCAGCGTCAGCCCCAATCCTACAAACCGGTTCACGAGAAACAGAATTCCCGACACGACCATGATCGCGCCCACCACGTAAAAGTAGTGAGCGGCAAACAAAGCGGCCGTAAACTGTCCAGCGAGCCCCGCCGGCATCTTCCCCATGGGAATGAAATGGAGGAACATGTTGGAACCGAACACCAGAAACATGAGCCCCAACAGATAACGGGCGATCATAGTGACAATCTTCATGGATTTGTCCTTCAATGGAATTGGTTTCGGGGATCTGCTGCGCGAGCCATCCGGCCTGCGTCAGGAGAAGTGGGAGGCATCCCCGCACCCAATGGATGGTTTACCCCCGCTTGAGGATGCAAAGGATTTGTTTTTCCGTTCATTACATTGGCGTTAAACTTATAGGGGAGAAGAGGCCATGCGACCGTCGGAGATATTCCCGCAGCATCGAGACACCATCCGCGAGCTGGTTTTGCGCGCAGGTATGGCGAATCCGCGTGTCTTTGGCAGCGTGCTGCGTGGCGAAGATGCGGAAGACAGCGATCTGGATATCCTGGTTGACCCCGCGCCGCGGGCTAGCTTGCTGGATTTGGCTGGCCTGCAGATCGAGATCGAAGCGCGAACCGGGGTGAAGGTGGACCTTCTGACCCCAAACTGCCTGCCCGCGAAGTTCCGGCAGAGGGCGCTGGATGAGACTGCGTTGCTGTGATTCGTCAATGGGACGATTCCTGAACTGGAGTTGCTTTCGCGCACGTATCTAAAAACTTTCGCAGGCAATTCACCACTCAAGATAGAATCATCTCATGGGTAAGGTGTTACAACTATTCCCCGAATTCGAGGCGGATGTTCCTCCGAATTCGTCGGCGAATCCGCGCAACCTTTGTGAAGTCGTTGTCGGGGATGCAAACGCCGTATTAGTGGGATTCCCCGATTGCCTATTCCAAACCGCAGTCACGTCGCCGCCATACTGGGGTCTTCGGGATTACGGGGTTAAGGGCCAAATTGGCGCGGAAATGAATGTCGAGGATTATATTGCAAATCTTGTCTCCATATTCCGTGAAGTGCGCCGAACGCTCGCAAATGACGGAACGCTCTGGCTGAACCTCGGAGATAGTTATACCAGCGGTGGAAGAACTTGGCGTGATGACGACGCAAAGAACAAGGGCCGGGGCATGTCCTATCGAGCTCCGACGCCCAATGGTCTTAAGCCGAAGGATCTAATCGGCGTACCTTGGCGGGTAGCCTTTGCACTACAGGCCGACGGATGGTATTTGCGATCCGATATGGTCTGGAATAAGCCCAATTGCCAACCTGAATCGGTTAAGGACCGCCCCACACGCTCTCATGAATATGTATTTCTTTTCTCAAAATCGGAACGTTACTTTTACGACCATGAAGCCGTTCAGGAGCCAGCGCTGAATAGCAGGCAGAGACGAAAGAACCGCCGCAGCGTGTGGAATATCAATACCGAACCCTATTTGGGAGCGCATTTCGCGGTTTACCCGCGTTCTCTTGTGCGCCTCTGCGTGGCCGCCGGATCGAGGGTCGGTGACCGGGTGCTCGATCCATTCTTCGGCTCCGGTACCACCGGTATCGTTTGCAACGAGCTTGAACGTCAGTGTACCGGCATCGAGATTAACGAGGAATATGCCAACCTAGCGAGGAATCGATTGCTCAAAGGGCGTTGAATCGAACCGCCAGGTCGCGTGGACAACGCATAAATCTTTCCTTATCTTCTTGATTTGCAGTTTTCTCTCGGTGCCTCCATCGAAATAGAGAGCAAACTTGATCTTGCCCTCCGCATCGTAGACAAAACCATAGCCGGGTTTAGGATTCTGACGGCTGCGTGTCTGGATTACCAGTTGGGCGTTCTTCCCCTCCAACAGCAGTGATTTGGGAATTTCCACAAGCTCGTAGAGATAGCTCCCTGGCCCAGGTTGCAGCTGGCGAAACTGGAAGATTCGATCGTAGCTCTTCATGTGTTGAACATACATATCTCTGAGCAGTGGCAGTTCCCATGCGCCCTTTCCGAGCTCCATGAACTTGCTGATATGCAATGAGTCTTTGCGAATGCTTTTGTCGGCCTGCGTTTTAAGGCTGACCGGGACCCCCGCAATCGTTATATCGTGACCGCGATTGGTTCTGTTTAGAACAAGCTCAGCACGAATTCCCGCGCGATTCAACGAACTTTCCAGGGCGAACTCAAAGCGGTCTTTGCTCAGGGCCTGCCGGCTGAACGCATGATGGATGCGTAGCGCATCCCCAAACATTTCCAGGACTCCAGGCGTGACAAGATCCGATCCCTCTTTGCGCCAAAACTCATGCTGGAGACTAAATTGGCGGACCACAGCAGCGACCCACTCGATCTGAGAGGGCGTCAATGCAGAAAGGTCGGGGTTTGGTGTGATGCAAGAATCCTGGCCTGTTGTCATTACCTGCCATTGTAGTGTCCTAAAATGGGACAGTTTTGCCCCGAGGCCAAGATTTGAACCGCGTCAGGCATCCTCCGTTGTGTATGGCACACGAAGAGGGCTGCGGGCCACGGATGGATCGTTTTCGGAGTAAACTATCACCTGGCAGGGGGACCGGGCGGTCGCTGCCGTTAGTCTCTGCGCGAGCAGGGGTTTTCGGGAGAGGAAAGTCCGAACTCCAGAGGGCAGTGTGCCGGATAACGTCCGGGACGCGGGCGTCAAGGCCCGTGGACGGCCAGTGCCACAGAAAACATACCGCCATTGCATGGAGCAGCCTTTTGGAAAGGCATCCTGGGATATCCGGGGAATCTGGTCCAAAAGGCTGCTCCATGCAATGGTAAGGGTGAAAAGGTGCGGTAAGAGCGCACCGCTCCGGCAGTAATGACGGAGGCAGGGTAAACCCCACACGGAGCAAGACCAAATAGGGAGGGAAGCATGGGCCAAGGAGCAAGGCTCATGTTCGGTGCCGGCCCGGCGCCGAAAGGCTGCTCCATGCAATGGCCGGAACCTCCGGGTAGGTCGCTGATGAACGTCCGCGGCAACGCGGCGTCTAGAGGAATGACCGCATAGAACAGAATTCGGCTTACGGGTTCTCTTGTCAGGTAACGACAGCCCCGGTTGGGTGAACGCCCGGCCGGGGCTGGCCATTTCTGGCGGAGTTAGCGGGGCTGGCGGCGTTAGCGGGGTTAGGATCGGGCGCGCGAATTCGTCCACGCTTGAAGTTGCTTATGCGCCTGCTCCGAAAAGTCCGAGTTAAGGACGGGCGTCCGTGTCACAGGCTAGCTCCGCTAACTCCGCTAACCCCGCCAACTCCGCTAGTATCAAATCATGCTGCGAGTGAAGCTTTTGGAGGCGGGTGCGCGGGTGCCGGTGGTGGCGCATCCAGGCGAGGATTTGGGTTACGACGTGTTTGCGCTCGAAGGCGCGGTGCTGGCGCCGCGGGCTACCGTCAAGGTGCGAACAGGGATTGCCGTGGAGGCGCGGGATCCCGAGAGCGGCGCGCCGCTGGGACTGCTGGTGCGCGACCGCTCGTCGATGGCGGCGCGGGGGCTTGCCACCACGGGCGGCGTGATCGACGCCGGCTACCGGGGCGAAGTCCTCATCGTGATGACCAACCTGGGCGATGCCGTTGTGGAGCTCCAGGCCGGCGAGAAGATTGCGCAGATGGTTCCCGTACCCGTTCTCACGGGTCCCGTCCAGGAAGTAGAAAGCCTGGAAGGCTCGGGGCGCGCGGAGAAAGGGTTTGGGAGTACGGGAAAATAGGGACTGAGGAACCAGAGCTGGTTGCATCCATCCTCGGAGCCGATGGAAAAACATCCCTCAGGGGCTAAAACCCCTTGTCTTTGGGGCCCTTTTCGGCACCCTTCGACTCCGCTCAGGGCAAGCTAAAAGTCGTGCCCTTTCACGAAGCCTGTTTTATGCGACCCGTTCAAGGGACCGAGGATGCCGCGACACGCGGCTGGAGCCGGAACCGCGCGCCGAGTGGGTGCGTATCATAAGAGCGGGAAGCCATGCCACTCAAAGAGGCCTTCAAACTCGCGCTCGATTCGCTCTGGTCGAACAAGATGCGCAGCATCCTGACGCTGCTTGGGGTCATCATCGGCGTGGCTTCGGTGATCATGGTGGTCACCTTGACCAACGGCGCCAAGCAGTTTGTGACCTCGAAGGTGAACACTTACGGCGCGGCGGTGATCACCATCAGCAAGATGCCGAATACGTTCATCACCCTCGACGAGTATCTCGAATTCCAGAAGCGCAAAGACGTCACCTACGACGATTACCGGGCGGTGCTCTCCGATTGCAAGTCCTGCGTTTCCGTGGGGGCGCAGCGCGCGAACGGCAGCGGAAACGTGGTGCGCGGCACGAAGTCCACCACCGATACGCAGGTTCGCGGCTGGACGTGGACCATGCCCGCGCTTTCGAACCTGGATATCGCTGTGGGGCGCTCGTACACCGAGGTTGAGGACACGCATTCGGCGCACGTGGCGATCGTGGGCTCCGATATCGAGGACAACGTGCTGGGGCCGGGCGATCCGCTGGGCAAAGAGATCCACGTGGACGGGGTGCCGTTTACCGTGATCGGCGTGGGCCAGAGCCAGGGCAAGATGTTCGGGCAGAGCATGGACAACTGGGTGGCGATTCCGCTGACCACGTTTCTGGAGCGGTACGGCTCGCACTCGAGCCTGCAGATTTATGTGGATTCGGGGGGCGGGGGCGCGGTGATGGACGCGGTGAGCGACGAACTGCGCGTGATCATGCGCACGCGGAGGCACCTGGCGCCGAACGTGGCGGATGCTTTCTCGATCGATTCGAGCGCCACGTTCCAGAATCTGCTGGGGAATATTCTGAACAACTTTGGCGCCGTGGTGGTGGCCATCGCCGCCATCTCGCTGGTGATTGGCGGCATCGTCATCATGAACATCATGCTGGTTTCCGTGACCGAACGGACGCGCGAGATCGGCGTGCGCAAAGCGTTGGGCGCGCGGCGGAGAGATATTCTGCTGCAGTTTTTGATTGAGTCGGCGTTCCTGGCCTCGATCGGGGGAATCATCGGAGTTTTGCTGGGCATTGGTTTGGCCAAGCTGGTGACGCTGGCCATCGGATTTCCTTCGATTGTGGCCTTGTGGTCAATTGTGGTGGGGTTGTTTGTTGCCACGTCGGTGGGTCTGTTCTTTGGCATCTACCCTGCGCACAAGGCGAGCGCGCTCGACCCCATTGCGGCGCTGCGAGCGGAGCTGTGAACTGATCCATGAAGGCCACTGGTCAATCCCGAGAATCCGTGAAGATGGCGCTGGATACGCTGCGCAAGAACAAGTTGCGCTCGGGCCTGACCATTCTTGGCATCCTGATCGGCATTGCGACGGTCATTCTGATCTCCTCGGCGATCAACGGTCTCAATTCCAATATCGGACGCTGGGTGAACTCGCTGGGCACCAACGTCCTTTGGGTCTTTCATTTCGAGCCGTTCGGCCACCGGCCCACCACCGAGGAGCTCAACCGCAAAAAGCTCACCGCTGAGGACGGACTGGCAATGCGCGCTTTGCCGCACGTCGCCACCGTGGACCCGGAACTATTCGACCAGGACTTTCAAACCGGCCTGGGCCGGGTTTCTCTCAAGCACGGCACACACAGCATTTCGAACACCATCCTCCAGGGATCCACGACGGCCATGCCCGAGGTGCAGGACGTGCCCATTACGGAAGGCCGTATGTGGACGGAATCGGAGGAAAAGCACAGCGACAATGTGATGATTCTGGGTCACGATGCCGCGGCCGATCTTTTTCCCGGCGAGTCGCCGATCGGCAAGGACGTGGCATGCGAAGGGGACGTTTTCACTGTGATCGGCGTGCTGGACGTGCTTCCGCAACCCTTCGGCAGCGGGCGCAACACGGCGGACAACACGGCCTACTTTCCGCTGGGGGCGTTCCGCAAGATTCATCCCGAGCTTACCGACGTCTGGATCGTGGTGAAATACGACGACCCGAAGAATAAGCAGATCGTGACCGAGGAAGTGCGCGAGCTGCTGCGCGTGCGGCGCAAGTTGCACGCCGACCAGGACGATAACTTCGCCATCTTCAGTCCCGATTCGCTGACGCGGCTGTGGAATCAGCTCACCGGCGGACTGTTTCTCTTCATGGTTGCGGTGTCGTGCGTGGGGCTGATGGTGGGCGGCGTGGGCGTGATGAACATCATGCTGGTGAGCGTGACCGAGCGGACGCGCGAGATCGGCATACGCAAGGCCATCGGCGCCACCAAGAAGAATATTCTGGCGCAGTTCACCATGGAGGCAGTGACACTTTGCATGGTGGGCGGGCTGATGGGCATTGTGTTAGGGGCGCTGCTGACGCTGATTTTGCATTTTGCCGTGGGGTTTCTGCACGCGGCTCTTTCGCTGACTTGGGTTTTGATTGCCTTTGCCGTGTCGTGCATCATCGGTCTGGTCTTCGGCATCTACCCGGCGTGGAAGGCGGCGAATCTGGATCCGATTGAGGCGCTGAGATACGAGTGACAGGGGTCAGGGGTCAGGTTTCAGGTGTCAGCCCCCGATGACCCGATTTCGGACTCTGACTCTACTGTCAGCTTCGGGCCAAAATCCCTCGCTATCGGCTATTCGCCAACGACGGCAGTGTTGCGAAAGCACTGAAACCTGAAACCTGACACCTGTAAACTGCCTTTATGCCTCACATCCTGGCGCAGGCAATCGAGATCGCGACGACGGCGCTGGCCGTGGCCGGGATGGGCTACTTTGTCGCGAGCCTGCTGGCGGCGCGGTTGTATTTGCGCGAGCGGCGCGCGCCGCGAGCTGAGTTCGCGCCGGGCGTGAGCATTCTCAAATCCCTCAAAGGCCTCGACCCCGGCATGATGGATGCGTTCCGCAGCCATTGCCGGCAGATTTATGCAGGCGAATTCGAGCTGCTGTTCGGCGTGAGTTCGCTCGACGATCCCGCGGTCGATGCGGTGAGGGCGCTCGAGGCGGAGTTTCCCGAGCTTGCAATCCGGCTCGTGGAATGCCCCGAGCGGCTGGGCACGAACGGCAAAGTGAGCACGCTGGCGCAGCTCGCCCGCCATGCGCGGTACGATTTTCTGCTCATCAACGATTCCGATATTACGGTGTGGCCGCATTATCTTGAACGAGTGATGGCGTGCTTCGCTCCAGTGGAAGAATCCTCAGGGGCTAAAGCCCGCAAGAGCTCTTGGGCCGGCGTGGACGGCACGGCTAAAGCCGTTCCCTTTCAAAGCAACGTCACACGAGGACAGACCGGTCTGGTGACGGCGCTTTATCGCGGCCGCGCGCACGGCACACTGGCCTCGCGGCTTGAGGCGCTGGGCATTGCCACGGACTTCATTCCTGGAGTGCTGCTTTCCAAGCTGATCGAAGGAGGATTGCATTACGGGCTGGGCTCGACGCTTGCGGTGCGGCGCGAGGCGCTCGAAAAGGCCGGCGGCCTGCTGGCGCTGGTGGATCAACTGGCCGACGACTACGAGATGGGCGCGCGCGTAGCCAGGGCCGGCTATCGCGTGGCGCTGAGCCCGGAAGTCGTGGAGACGAGCGTGCCGGCGTACGGGTGGCGCGGTTTCTTCGATCACCAGTTGCGCTGGCTGCGCACCGTACGCGACGCGCGGCCGGGCGGCTATGTGGGCCTCGTCTTCACGCATGGGCTGGTGTGGGCGCTGCTTAATGTGCTGGCGAGCGGATTGAGCCCGGTGAGCCTGTGGCTGCTGGGATTGAGCTTTTTTCTGCGCCTGGCGCAGGCCATGACCGTGGGCGCAGAGGTGCTGGGCGATCATGAGGTGCTGGCGAATCTGTGGCTGTTGCCGCTGCGCGACGTGGTGGCGATGGGGTTGTGGGTGGCTGGCTTTGCCGGAGACACGATTGTGTGGCGCGGGGAACGGTTTGCATTGAAAGATGGACGGCTCGTGAAGACGGAGCGGAGCTAGCGGAGCTGGCGGAGTTAGCGGAGCTGGCGGCGTTAGCGGAGCTGGCAGCGTTAGCGGCGTTAGACCGAAGCAAGCCTCTATAAAGATGAAAGACAAGAAATGACAAAAGCGGCAAGTTCGCGTCGCCGGGGCGACGTGGCAAGTTTGCAGGTTGGCGGTTGACGCCGACCTCAACAGTCTCTTGCATTTCTGGCGCAATACGCCAGGTCTCTGACCGCGTTGGTCCGAACCGCGGCATCCCGGTTTCCCAGGTCCCAAAATCGGGATCTCCACCCCACGGACCAAGACCTGTCCGTGGGGCCCCCGGACCTGGGGCACCCCGAGGTCGTGCAAGATCAAGCGGTCGGAGATCTAGTCGTTGGCCATGGTGGCGTCGGCCTCCTGCAGAGTGCGGATCGCGTTGCAGTCGAAGGTGAGACACTTGCCCAATTCGTTGAAGTCCTTCTCCCAGCGCGGCCGGTCCTCGGCGGTGAGCGCG
>Ga0326727_10022444_pt1 | contig 12194 bp, 13 predicted proteins | sample MB2enrmetagenome_FD_207643 | JGI IMG/M metagenome (GOLD analysis project Ga0326727, IMG submission 207643) | Lab enriched peat soil microbial communities from McLean, Ithaca, NY, United States - MB29MY | ecosystem: Environmental > Terrestrial > Soil > Wetlands > Peat | place: USA: New York... | reverse complement strand
GCATGCACAACGTGCTCGACTGGCTGATCCGCCTGAAAGCCCTGGAACATGCGCCCGCCGTTGTGGTCTGGGGAATAGCGGTGACCGAAGCGGAGGCGCTGCGTTTCCTGCAGGGCGGCGCCAGGGCGATCATCCGAAAGACCAGCGAGGTGAAAAAGCTGATCTCGTGCCTAAGCACCGTGGCCGACGGCGGAAGCTGGATGGAGGATCGGGTGCTTCAGGACTCCTGGCAGCGTGACCGGGCCGGCCGATCTGAGCTCACCGCGCGCGAACAGCAGGTGGTGCAACTGGTCGAGCAGGGCTTCAAGAACCGCGAAATCGCCGCCGAGCTGGGCATCCGCCCGGGGACGGTCAAAATTCACCTCAAGCATATCTTCGAAAAGACCGGCGTACGCGGGCGGTATGGCCTGGCTCTCACCGGCCTCCGTGAGAAGGGTGTCGTTTCGCTCGCCTGCTAGGGAGCGGCACGGAGGGCGCTTCCTTCGGCGCGGCTTCGCCACGGCTACGCGACGCCGGCCTCTCGGCCCGGTGGCCGATTCATTGAACGGCTCCTGGACATGTGCGAACATAAGGTTTTCAGGGGTGCTCCTTTGCCTTGCGGTTTCCCCGGGGCCACCCTGAGTTCTGGTTCCCTCATCACACATGGAAGCAACTCTGCAGGCGCTCGGCGCTCTTCTTGTACAGGCGATCCCCACCATTGTTCTCGTCGTTCTGCTGCACTTCTATCTGAAGGCGGTGTTCTTCTCGCCGCTCGCGAGGACGTTGCAGAAAAGGCGGGAAGCCACCGAGGGCGCGAGAGAACTCGCCGAGGCGAGCATGAAGCGCGCGGCCGGGAAATCCGCCGAATACGAAGCTGCTCTGCAACAGGCGCGCTCCGAGATTTATCGCCAACAGGAAGAAGCGCGGCGGAAGTGGCTGGACGATCAGTCCCGCCAGGTGGATGAGGCGCGCAAGCAGGCTCATGAAGCTATTCACGGCGCGGCCGGGGCCATCGAGGCGCAGGCTGCCGCCGCCCGGCGCGATCTGGAAAGTCAAAGCCCCGAGCTGGCCGAGCAAATCTCCCGCCAGGTGCTGGAAGGGAGGGCCTGATGCGTTTCCGCCGGCTTCTGCCCGCCGCGCTGCTGGCTTCCGCGCTGGCGTTCGGGGCGGAGCAAAAGGACAAAGCCGAAGACGAGAGCCGCTGGACGCCCTGGGCCTGGGCGAATTTCGTCATTCTCGCCGGTGGCCTTGGTTATCTCGCCGGGAAGAACGCCGGTCCGTTCTTCCGGTCGCGATCGGCGAACATCCGCAGGGACATTGCGGAATCGACTCGCCTGCGCGAAGAAGCCGAAGCGAAGGCGCGCGAGATCGAAGCGCGGCTGGCCACCGTGGCCGCCGAGATCGAGAAGCTCCGCGCCGAATCGCAGGGAATTTTCTCCGCCGAGGGCGAGCGGATTCGCCGCGAGACCGAACGGCATCTGGCGCGCATCCGGCAGCAGACCGAGCAGGAAATCGCGTCGTTGACGAAATCCGCGTCGGAGGAGCTGCGCGCTTACGCCGCGCGGCTGGCCGTCGATCTGGCCGAGGAACGCATTCGCGCGCGCATGGATGCACCGGCGCAATCGCGCCTGCTGGACGCTTTCACTCGCCGGCTCGGTACCGCCCGACCGGAGGAACGCCAATGATCTCCGCCGTTGCCGCCCGCTACGCGCATGCCTTGCTGTACGTGGCGCTGGAACCGGGCGCGAAAACAAAACCGGAGGAGGTCCTCGCGCAACTGGCGTCCGTGGAGACGATGGTGACCGGCAATGAGGATCTGCGGCACGCGATGCAGACGCCGTCCGTGCCCAGCTCACGAAAGCGCGCGGTGCTGACGCAACTGGCCGGGCCGCTCGGTCTGGCGCCGCTGGTGCGGAACTTCGTGTTCGTCCTCATCGATCATCGCCGCCTCGTCCTGCTTCCGCAGATACGAGAAGCCTTTGAGGAATTCCTCGACGAAAGCCTGGGAATGGTGCGGGCCGACGTGACCTCCGCCCATCCGCTCGACCAGCGGCAGTCGCGGGCGATCGAGAGCGAACTGGAGCGTCTCACGGGCAAACGAGTGCGGGCGCGGTATGGTGTCGATCCCGCTCTGGTGGGCGGGGCCACGGCGCGCATCGGTTGCACCGTGTACGACGGCAGCGTGCATGGCGAGTTGCGGGCGATGCGGCGCAGGCTGACTTTGGGGGCACAGGGTTGAAGGGCTGAAAGTGGGGCAGGATTTCATCCTGCGGCGGGTTTGAAACCCGCCCGCAGGTTACAAACCTGCCCCACAAGAAGGAACGGACATGGCAGTCATTCGGGCAGATGAAATCACGCGCGTGCTGCGCAGTGAGATAGAGAATTACGAGGGTGCGGTCAACGTATCCGAGACCGGGTCGGTAATCTCGGTGGGCGACGGCATCGCCCGCATTTACGGCCTCGAAAACGTGATGGCCGGCGAACTGGTCGAGTTCCCGCACAACGTTGAGGGCATCGCGCTGAACCTGGAAGAAGACCAGGTCGGCGCCGTGCTGCTTGGTGAATCGCAGGAGATCAGTGAAGGCGACGAGGTGAAGCGCACCCGGCGCATCATGTCGGTGCCGGTCGGCGAGGCGCTGATCGGCCGCGTGGTGAACGCGCTTGGCGAGCCCATCGACGGCAAGGGACCCATCGCCACCTCCGAGTACTCGGCCATCGAGCGGCTGGCGCCTGGCGTGGTGGATCGCCAGCCGGTGCGCGAGCCCGTGCAGACCGGCCTCAAGGCCATCGACGCCATGATCCCCATCGGCCGCGGCCAGCGCGAGCTGATCATCGGCGACCGCCAAACCGGCAAGACGGCCATCGCGCTCGACACCATCATCAACCAGAAGGGCGGCGACCTCATCTGCGTCTATGTGGCCATCGGCCAGAAGCGCTCCACCGTCGCTCAGGTGGTGAAGACGCTGGAGGACAACGGCGCAATGGAGTACTCCATCGTGGTAGCCGCCACCGCGTCCGACCCCGCGCCCATGCAGTACATCGCGCCGTATTCGGGCTGCGCGATGGGTGAGTATTTCCGGGATCGCAAGAGGCATGCGCTGTGCATCTACGACGATCTTTCCAAGCACGCTGCCGCCTATCGCGAGATTTCGTTGCTGCTGCGGCGTCCGCCCGGCCGCGAAGCTTACCCGGGCGACGTGTTCTACCTGCACAGCCGCCTGCTGGAGCGCGCGGCGAAACTCTCGAATGAAAACGGCGGCGGTTCGCTGACCGCTCTGCCGTTCATTGAGACCCAGGCCGGCGACGTGTCCGCGTACATCCCGACCAACGTGATTTCCATCACCGACGGCCAGATCTTTCTCGAATCCGATTTGTTCAACTCCGATGTGCGGCCCGCGGTGAACGTGGGCATCTCGGTGAGCCGCGTCGGCGGCAACGCGCAGGTGAAAGCTATGCGCCAGGTGGCCGGGTCGTTACGTCTGGAACTGGCGCAGTACCGCGCGCTCGCCGCCTTCGCGCAGTTCGGTTCCGATCTCGACAAGGCTTCGCAGCAGCAGCTCAACCGCGGCCGGCGCCTGGTGGAGATCCTCAAGCAGGACCAGTATTCTCCGCTGCCCGTCGAGAAACAGGTTCTCATCATCTTCGCGGGCACCAACGCCTATCTCGACGACCTTGCCGTGGAACTCTGCCGGCTGTTCGAGACCGAGCTCTATCGCTTCGTGGAAAACGGCCATCCGGAGATCCTGAACGAAATCCGCGAGAAGAAAGTGCTCAGCGACGAGCTGAAGTCTGCCATGCACGCGGCGCTGAAGGAATTCAAGGAGCGCTTCGTGGCCGAACATGTAAAGAAGGCGTGAGAATGAACGAGTTTGTGCCAGCTATTGTGGGGCAGCCATGACCAGGGGCGAAGCCACCTGGGCGTCCTTATCGGCTGATAAGGTCTGCCTTCATCTTCGCCAGTGGTCAAGGCTGCGGACCCGTTTCCCGGCGGCTCCAGCCCGGCTGAAGGCCGGCGGCGGGCAGGATTGCCCGCCCCACAGTCATGGCCAGGAGGGCACTGGTTCATGGCCAGCCTGATCGAAATCCGGCGGCGTATCCGCTCGGTAAAGAACACGCAGCAGATCACCAAGGCCATGAAGATGGTCTCGGCGGCCAAGCTGCGCCGGACGCAGGATCGGGTGATCGCCGCACGGCCCTATGCCGCAATGCTGGACCACATTGTGCGAAATCTGACGCGTGCGGCCGCCGGCTCGGATGTCGTGGAGTCGCATCCACTGCTCGCGCAGCGTCCGGAGCAGCGGATTCAGCTCGTGCTGGTCACCGCGGACACGGGGCTCGCCGGCGGGTTCAATTCGAACGTGATCAAGCTGGCGCAGCGCTTCATCCGCGAGCACCGCGGGCAGACCGTGATTCTCGAATTGCTGGGCCGCAAGGGGCGCGACTATTTCCGGCGGCGTCACTCCGATTTTTCCGGCGAACACACCACGCTGTTTTTGCGCGGAAGCGTCGAGGCGGCGCCGGCGCGGGCCATCGCGCGGGCCATCGTCGAGCGCTTCTCGAAGGCCGAGGTAGATTCCGTCTATATCGCCGTGAATCACTTCAAGAGCGTGCTCTCCTGCGAGCTGGTGATTCAGAAGATACTCCCGGTGGCGCTGCCGGAAGGCGCGGAGGAAACGGCGAACTACATTTTCGAGCAGCCGCCCGAAGTCCTGCTGGCGGAAGCGTTGCCGCGCTACGTGGAGAACCAGATTTTCCGGGCCATGCTGGAATCTGCGGCGGCCTACAATGCTGCGCGTATGACCGCCATGGACGCGGCGACGCGCAACGCCGGCGAAGTGATCGACAAGCTGACTTTGAACATGAATCGCGTGCGCCAGGCCAGCATCACCGGCCAGATTATCGAGATTGTGAGCGGCGCGGCCGCGCAGGGATAAGGAGGGAACGTTGAGCCCCGAAGGGGGACAGACGAATTGACGTAGGCAAGGGCCGCTGGCTGGCTCAAAGCAGTCTGTCCCTTCGGGGGCCCAACTTCCAGGAGAGCGAAAAACATGGCAGTGGAAGGAAAAGTAATTCAGGTGGCCGGACCGGCCGTCGATATTCAGTTCCCCGAGGGACAAATCCCGGTGATTTATACGGCCATTCGCATCACCAGCGAAGGCTACGACGTTCCCACGCCCATTAACGTCATCACCGAAGTGGCGCAGCATATCGGCGAGGGTCGCGTTCGCACCATCGCGCTGGAGCCCACCGAAGGCATGGTGCGCGGCATGAAGGCCATCAGCCTGGGCGGCCCGGTCACCGTGCCGGTGGGCCGGGAAACGCTGGGCCGCGTGCTGAACGTGATCGGCGAGCCGGTGGACAAGCTCGGCCCCGTGGTGACGAAAGAACGCTGGCCCATCCACCGCGCCGCGCCCAGTTTCGAGGAGCAATCCACCGAGATGCGCATGTTCGAGACCGGCATCAAGGTCATCGATCTGCTGGAGCCGTATCTGCAGGGCGGCAAGATCGGCCTGTTCGGCGGCGCCGGCGTGGGCAAGACCGTGATCATCCAGGAGCTGATCCATAACCTCGCGCTGCATCACGGCGGGGTGTCGGTGTTTGCCGGCGTGGGTGAGCGCACGCGCGAGGGCAACGACCTCTGGCTGGAGTTCCAGGAATCCGGCGTCATCGACGTTCACGATTGGAAGAAGTCCAAAGCCGCTCTGATCTACGGCCAGATGACCGAGCCGCCCGGCGCGCGCCTGCGCGTGGGCCTCACCGGATTGACCGTGGCCGAGTACTTCCGCGACGAAGAGGGCCTGGACGTGCTGCTCTTCATCGACAACATTTTCCGTTTCACCCAGGCCGGTTCGGAAGTGTCCGCGCTGCTGGGGCGCATGCCTTCGGCCGTCGGCTACCAGCCGAACCTGGCGACGGAAATGGGCGAGCTCCAGGAGCGCATCACCTCGACGAAGAAGGGCTCCATCACTTCCGTGCAGGCCATCTTCGTGCCCGCCGACGACTACACCGACCCGGCGCCGGCCACCGCGTTCGCCCATCTCGACGCCACCACCAATCTTTCGCGCGACATCGCCGCACTGGGCATTTATCCCGCCGTCGATCCGCTGGCCTCCACCTCGCGTATTCTCGACCCGCGCATCATCGGCAACGACCACTACGACGCCGCCCAGAAAGTGAAGCAGGTGCTGCAGCGCTACAAGGACCTGCAGGACATCATCGCCATTCTCGGCATGGACGAGTTGCCCGAAGAGGATAAGGTGACGGTGGCGCGCGCGCGCAAGATCCAGCAGTTCCTTTCGCAGCCGTTCCACGTGGCCGAGGCGTTCACCGGCTCCCCGGGACGGTATGTGAAACTGGCCGACACCGTGCGCAGCTTTAGGGAAATCGTCGACGGCAAGCACGACGAAATCCCCGAGCAGGCGTTCTACATGAAGGGCGCGATCGAGGAAGTGCTCGAGCACGCCGAGCGATTGCAGAAGGCTTAACGTGGCGGCAACATTCCAGCTCGAAATCGCCACTCCCGAGCAGCTGCTGGTGCGCGAGCAGGTGACCGAGGCCATGATTCCGGCCGAGAACGGTTACATCGGCGTGCTGCCCGACCACGCGCCGCTGTTCGCGCAACTCGGCATTAACCCGCTGACGTGGACCGGCGGGCAGAGCAGCCACGCGGTAATGATGGTTGCCCGGGGCTTCATCGAAATTCGCGACAATCAGGTGCGCGTGCTGGCGGACGAAGCGCAGATGGCCTCGGAAATCGACCTCGCCGCGGCGGAAAAAGAACTGCAGCAGGCGACGGAGCAGTTGTCGAAGCCGACGGACGAACCGGGCACGGAAACACTACTTATCCGCTACCGTAAAGCCCAGGCGCGTGTGGACAGCGCGCGCAAAGCGCGAGGGTAGGGACGCGGGCGGAATACAGCACCGGCCGCTGCCCGCGAAGTGTTGGGGAACCTGTTGCCGAATCCCGCCCGGGAAGGCTCTCAAGGGGATTACGAGCAGCGACCTGCCTGTCATATCGGGCACCGGGGGCATCTGTTAGAGGCCTATTCAGGACCGATGCCGTTCCACTTGCGCCGAAAGTAGACTGGTCTTAGACTAGTCTATATGGCAAGCGTAGGCGCTTATGAAGCCAAGACGCATCTTCCGGCCCTGCTGGAGCGGGTCGCCAAAGGCGAAGAGATCACCATCACGAAGCATGGTGTTCCGGTAGCTCAACTGGTGCCCGTGCGGCCTGTGGCCGACCGCGAGAAGAAGCTGGCGGCAATCGCCGAGCTGAAGCGGATGCGCGAACGGCACCCGCTCAAGGGAATCACGATTCGCGAGCTAATTGAAGATGGGCGACGCTTTTGAGCGCTTTTGTACTTGACGCCTCCACAGCGCTGGCGTGGTGCTTCAAGGACGAGGACAGCGCCGATGCCGATCGCGCGCAGCAGGCTCTGGCCGAGTCCTGGGCGCTTGTGCCGCGCATCTGGCACGCGGAGGTCGCCAACGGACTGCTTGCCGGTGAACGGCGCAAGCGGATTGACACAGCGGACCTCGAACGATCGCTGGTGCTTCTGCTGGAGACACTCGACATTCGTACCGATCCGGGCGATCTCGCCGGCCGGCTGCTACCGATCATCCGGATGGCACGCTCCCACCGGCTCTCCTTTTACGATGCCGTGTATCTCGACCTGGCCATGCGTGAAAGGCTGCCCCTCGCCACGCTTGACGCCGCTCTCGCCAGCGCGGCGCAGGCTGTCGGCGTAGCGCTGATTTAGCGAATCCCGCGCAGTTGCATTTCCTGCAGCCGGCGGATGCGGTCCTCGGTGGACGGGTGGGTCGAGAACAGGTTCATCATGCTCCTGCCGCTGAACGGCTTGATGATGAACAGGTGCGCGGTTGCGGGGTTTACGTCGGCCATGGGGATTCGTTTTGACCACGTTTCCAGCTTGCCCAGGGCGGAGATCAGTTCGCCAGGATCGTGGGTGACTTCCGCGGACGTCGCGTCGGTCGAGTATTCGCGCGTTCGCGAGATGGCCAGTTGAATCAGCGTGGCCGCCAGCGGGGCAAGGATCAGCATGGCCAAAGCCGCAATCGGACTGCCGCCCTCGTCATCGTCGCGGCTGCCGCCGAAAAAGAACGCCATTCGCGACACCACCATGATGGCCATGGCCAGCGTGGCGGCGATGGAACTGGTGAGAATATCGCGATTCACCACGTGGCCGAGCTCGTGCGCCAGCACGCCCTCCAGCTCGCGGTCGTTCATCCGGCGCAGAATGCCCGCGGTCACCGCCACCGAGGCGTGCTGGGGATTGCGGCCGGTGGCAAAAGCGTTGGGGGACTCGTCGGGTAGCACCCACAGTTTCGGCATGGGATGCCCATCTTCTGGCTGAGACCCCACACGATCGGATAAAGGCGGTTGCAGATTTCGGGATGCTCAGTCTGGGTGAGGGGCTGCGCGGAGTACATCGACAGGGCCATGCGGTCGGAGAAGAAATAGCTGAAGAAGTTAACGCCGATGGCGATCACCAGCGCCGTGTACACGCCGTTGCGCCCGCCGATCAGCTCGCCGGCGAAAAGCAGGATTCCCGAAAGAACTCCCAGCAGCAGTGTTGTTTTGATGGCGTTCATAAAACGAAGGGGCAGGTTCGCACCCGCCCCGCTAAGCTAACAAACGTTCCCGGCGATTAGTTGTTGCTGACTTCGATCTTGATCTGGCGCGGCTTGGCCACTTCTTTCTTGGGAAGCGTGATGGTCAGCACGCCGTTCTTGTAGTCGGCCTTCACTTTGTCGGTCTCCACCGTGTCCGGCAGGGTGAAGTAGCGGGCAAATGTGCCGTAGCTGCGCTCCACGCGATGATAGCCCTTCTTCTTCTCTTCGTTCTCGAACTTGCGCTCGCCCTTCAGAGCCAGCGTGCCGTTCTCCAGCCGGATGTCGATGTCCTTCATGTCCACATCGGGAATATCGGCCTTCAGCACGACTTCATTCTCGGTCTCGAAGATGTCCACCGCCGGGCTCCAGGGGCGTACCTGGGCATCGCTGAACAGACGGTTGACGGTATCGGAGAAGAGCCGGAGACCAGCTGGCAGATCCTCAGTTTCGAACGGGTTGTATTTCACAAGTGGCATAGCGTTTTGTAAACCTCCTCAGGACTTGATCCTGAAAACATCATACAGTCATCAGCCGATAATGTCAATATATATCGCGCAGCAAATATGCGTGCAATACGCTCACATGCCGCAACGGTCCCGAATCATACTGATAAACTCTTCCTCTTCAAATACTTGCGCTTCGATGTCCAGGCACAGTATGGACGCCGGGGCCACCAGCTCCGCCGCGTTACCGGGCAGGTTGAAGGAGTCCTTGCGCGTCGTGAGGAGGAATCGAGCCCCGAAACCTTGAGCTTCGGCCCCCAGCCGCTGCATCTCTCGCGTGGTGTAAATGTGATGATCGCCGAATGCCCACGCCAGCCGAGGCTCGACGCGAAGGTCATCCAGGGTCTGCCAGAAAGAGTGCGGGTTGCCGATGCCACAGAAGGCGATGGCCCCATGGCCGTCGGGATCGTCGGGGAGGCCGGTAGCGTGATCGATCCAGCCGGTGGAGACCGCGCGCGAGTGAAAGACCGGCGCTTTGGGGTTGTAACTGGCCAGAATCCCGCGGATGCCGCGATACGGCCGGCCCGGCTCCGACCGAGTGATCAGAAACGCGTCGGCGCGAGCGAGTGCCCGCAGCGGTTCCCTCAGGCGGCCTGCGGGGAACACCTCGCCGCCGGCAAATGGGTCGAGCGCGTCGATCAGCACGAGATTGAAGTCGCGCCGCAGCCGCCGGTGCTGGAAACCGTCGTCGAGGATGAAGACGTCGGGCGCGGTTGTTTGCTCCAGCATTCGGCCGGCCTCGAAGCGGTCGACCGCAATGCCCGTGTCGGCGCGGCCGTCCTGGACGAAGATCTGCGCCTCGTCGCCGGTGTGATCGACGGAAACCCGCCCGCCCGCCGGGACAATCACCACGCGCGAGGCGGCGCGGCGTCCATAACCGCGAGTCAGAATGGCCGGCCGAAAGCCCGAGGCAGCCAGCCGCCGGGCGAGAAACAGCGCCACCGGAGTCTTGCCCGCGCCCCCCATGCCAATGCCGCCCACGCTGATCACGGGCTTCGTCAGCGAGCGTGCGTGAGCGGAATCGCGGCGTTCCTTCCAGCGATTGCCGGCCTTCCAGACGAGCGCCAGCATCCACAGCAGAGGCCAGGCGGGACCGCGGCTCTGAAATTGCGGAATCGCCCGGTCGCGCGCCTCGACGATCGTCTGCATAGCTCGCGCCGTCGCGCCCCGTTTGGCCGCGGCCACCTCGCGCGCCCGCGCACCAATGGACTCCCGCCGGGCAGGATCCCTCAGCAGCTCCGCGATCGTCCGCGCCAGTTCGGCCGGCCCGGTGATCTCGACAATTGCGCCCGCGTCGCGGAACTCCGTGGCAATCGTGGCGAAATTCTCCATGTGGGGGCCGACGACAACCGCCTTCCCCGCCGCCGCCGGTTCCAGAATGTTGTGGCCGCCGCGTTGCGCCAGCGATCCGCCCATGAACACAACATCCGCAAGCGGAAACAGGCTGTTCAGCTCGCCGAGCGAATCGAGCAGCAGCGCGCCGGGTAGCGGCAGCTTGTCATCGGAGCCCAGGGCGGAGCGCCGGACGTGTGAAATCCCAGCGTCGGCCAGCTTCGCGGCTGCCGCTGCAAATCGCTCCGGTTTTCTGGGAACGAGGACCATCAGCAAGCGCGGGAGATCGTGGCCCAGCTCACGAAAAGCCGCGATCGCCGCGTCGTCCTCATCCGGATCGCCCGGTTCGGCGGACGCAGTGGTGCTGGCGGCAATCCAGACGTGGTCAGGCTGCGTGCGGGCGATCAGCTCCAGCACGGCATCGGGAGGTGCAGCGGCGGCGGGCGCGGCATCGTACTTCAGATTGCCGGCGACGATTACTCTCTCCGCGGGCGCACCCAGCGCGACAAATCGCTGACGATCCACCTCGGTCTGTGCGGCAATCACGCGCGGCAGCGTCAGCACCTGGCGGAACATCATCCGCCAGCGGCGGTATCGCGGCCATGCAGCGTCGGAGATGCGCCCGTTCACGATCAACAGCTCGCAGCCGGCGCCGGCGATCGTGCGGAACAGCACCGGCCAGATCTCCGTTTCGAGAACCACCACCACGTTCGGCCGAATGGTCCGCAGCACGCGCCGAACGGCAAAGCCGTAATCGATGGGCAGGTAAAACACCCCGGCGGCAAGCGCGTGGAGTTTCTCGTCGGCCACCGCGCGCCCGGCCAGTGTGGTTGTGGAAACATAGATGGGGGCGTAGGGCTGAGCGGCGCGGAATTGCCGCAGCAGCTCAATGGCGGAGAGCACTTCGCCCACGGAAACCGCATGCAACCACAGCGCTCCTGGCGGCGTCCGGGTGAACGAAGCGGGCAAACGTCCGAAACGCTCGGGGAGTCTGCGCAGCCAGTTGCGGTCGCGCGCGACGCGCCGCAGGATGTACAAAGGCAGTAGCGGGAAAGCGAAGGTCCGCATGACCAGACTGAGGAATACGATGAGCTTGTTTTCGAGGTACCTGATTGTCTTCATCGCAGCCGGTTCGGCCCTGCTGATGGCGGACGACAAGAACGAGAAGAAGTTTTCGCCCGGTCCGGCCCTATCTTACCCCACGCGGCAGACCATCCAGAACGTTACCATCGCGGCCGTGCCTTACACCAGCGACGAGGAGTTACGCTCTGCGTTCGGCAAGCACAGTCCCGCGCAGTATGGCGTGCTGCCGGTGCTGGTGGTGATTCAGAACGCCACGGATAAGGCACTCGCGCTGCGGAATCTGGAAGTCCACTACGAGCTGCCCGATGGCCGTAACGTCGACCCCACGCCGGCCGCGGATATCGGCAAGCTGCGCGGCGCGAGGCATCCGAAACAGGTGCCGGTGAATGTCGGGTCGCCGCTGCCGATTCCCACCGGCAGGAAGAAGGGCGGACCCGACTGGGAGATCGAAGGCCGCGAGTTTGCCGTGCAGATGCTGCCGCCGCGCGAGGGCGCCAGCGGATTCTTCTATTTCCAGACCACCAGCGTGCCCGGCGCGAAGCTGTACGTCTCCGGCATTCGCGAAGCCGCCAGCGGCCAGGAGTTGTTCTACTTCGAGGTTCCGCTGGACGCGAAGTGAGACGTATCGGACCAAGTGAACTCCCCCGACGAAATCATTGAGCT
>Ga0326727_10022443_pt1 | contig 12194 bp, 11 predicted proteins | sample MB2enrmetagenome_FD_207643 | JGI IMG/M metagenome (GOLD analysis project Ga0326727, IMG submission 207643) | Lab enriched peat soil microbial communities from McLean, Ithaca, NY, United States - MB29MY | ecosystem: Environmental > Terrestrial > Soil > Wetlands > Peat | place: USA: New York... | reverse complement strand
GCCGCCGCGCTTGAAAAGGCAGCACCGCGCTGTTACGCGACTGCCCAACGACGTTCCATGATTCCCACGCATCGCTTCGAGATTGGCATGCATCGTTCCGCATACCCCAAGGCCGCCCTCATGGGCCGCAGGGAGCCCAAAGAAGGCCCGCGCCGGCTTTCCTCGGAGGCACAGAGGCTTTTATGTCCGCGAGGCCTGTAAAGGCAGCATAGGGGCGTTATTTTTGGGTCGCGAAGCCTTCGAAATCCGACGGCTGTGCCGAGATAAGCACGTCGGCCGAGCCTAGCGCCACCCAGGAGATTGTCCCCTGGAAGAGGTACTTGTCCACCGCGGCCCTGACCTGATCGGCGGTAACCGCGTTGATGCGGTCGACATCGAGGAGGTAGTCGCGATAGTCGCCCGTGGATATCACCGAGCTGGCGATGCTCGAGGCTATCGCCGCGTTGGTCGCCTGACTCGCGTAAAGCGTGTTGACGTACTGGGCTTTGGTCGCCTCGAGCACGTCGGCGAGGGGCGAGAAGCCGTCCTTCGAGGACTGGGGATCAATAGCGACGGCCTTGCCTGCGGCGAGGAGTCTTGCCGCCTCGTCGATGTAGGCCTTGGCCTTCCCGGGTATCTTGGTCTTGAAGAGGATGACCGATCCGTAATTCGCCTTGAATCCCCTGATTGTCGCGTTCGGCGTGTAGACCGCGCCGTACTTGTCGCGCACGATGTTGAAGAGGAGATCGGAGAAGGTCTTCATGCCGATCGAGAGCGCCATGTAGTCGGGATCGGAGGGGGCAGGCGCGGGGAAATCTCCGCGGAGGTAGCCCATGCCTCGCGATTGGGGGAACTCGATCTTGGCGAGAGTGCCGGGGCCCGTTTTCTTGACCGGCTCGACAGGCGCGGGCAGGGCCGCGCCTGTCGAGGGGAGCTTTCCCAGCCCGCCCTCGAGCTCTTGGCGCAGGACCGCGGCGTCGAAGTCCCCGACCGCGACGATGAAGAGCTCGTTCGCGCACACTCGCGACGCGTACCAAGCCTTGACGTCGTCGAGCTTCGCGGCGGCGAGGGACTCCTTGGTCCCGTCGGGGGCGACCGCATAGGGATGGCCCTCGAAGAGGACCTTGTTCGCCTCAAGCGAGGTCCTCTGCCAGGGATCCTGCTCCTTGGCCTCGAGGGCCATCCTCGCGTTGGAGAGCTCCTGGTCGAAATCTGCCTCCTTGAACGCGGGTTCGACGATGGTGTCGACCCAGACGGGGAAGAGCCGCGAGAAGTATTTGTCGAGGGTCGTCAGGCTGTAGCTCGACGAATCGAAGGATGAAGCGCTTCCCAGGGCCGAGCTCGTCTCGTCGAGAAGGGCCTGGATGTCTTCGTAGTTATACTTGTTCGATCCGCGCGCCATCGTCTTGAGCGCGAGAGCCTCGATCCCGGCCTTGTCAGCGCTCGCCGCGGCGACACCTCCGCGGATGACGAGGGAAATGTGCTGAACCCTGTTGGCAGAGTTCTTCTTGACGATTACCGGCAGTCCGTTGGAGAGGGTGAAGGTCGAGAAGCTTTTGAGGTTTTCCTTCGCGAAAGCCGAGAGCTTCTGCGAGTTGAAGTCCTCTCCGGCCTTAACCGGGCCCGAGCTCGTACAGGAGGCGAGGAGAGCCGCGCCGAGGAGAAAGCAGACGATACCTCGTATGGTCATGCGATTGCGTGTCATGTCTGGGTTCCTCATTTTTGCCACCAGAAGGCGTTGTCCGGCCCGATCTCTGTATAGCCGAGAGCCTTTTCCCGCTCGGCGGCCGAGGGATCGGCCGCGTATGCGTCCGATCTAATGCGGAGCAGGGCGGCGGAGGGCGCAGTTGCGAGATAGCGCTCGATCAAGTCGGAGATGTCGGACCATGAAACCTTGCGGCAATTGTCCTCGTAGCCGAAGAAGTAGTCGGTCGTCGCGACCGACCACCAGAAGGTGAGGCTCTCTGTGACGAAGGAGCTCGCGACTTCCTCCGACAAGAGGTTTTGGTCGATGAGTTTGTCCTTAGCCTTCTCGAGCTCCCCTGGGCCGAAATAAGCGGCGGGGTCCTTGGCGATGAGGCCCAGCTCGTCCTTGATGACGGACCGGAGCTTTTCCGATCGGTCCAGTATATTGCCCTGCTTGGCGAGATCCTGCGCGAGGAAATAGGCGACGAATTGATAGCTGCCGCCGTCGCGGTCCGTGGGGTAGTTGAAGCTTATGTACTCGGGGTCGTAGAGGCCCAGATTAGCCTTCATGAGGTCGGCTTTGAACTTGCCTACGGGCGAGGAGAGGAGGTAGAGGAGGATGTCGGAGGTGTAGGTGTCCTTCGTCTGCCGCATAACGTCGGGACCGCGCCAGCGGTACTGCGCTTGGGCGAGGCCCTGGTAAAAATTGTCGTCCGGATAGACAAGCGCTATGCCCGGGGGCACGGGGCCTTGGGCGGGCTCGCCGATGACCGGCGCGGCGCCGCCTTTCCAGTCGCCAAGCCACTTTTCGGCGAGGGCGAATACTTCCTCGGCCTTGACATCGCCTCCCACGAGGAGGGCTGCGTTGCGCGGAATGTAATAGTGGTCGCGTATGTCCTCGAGCTGTGCGACCGTGGCCTTCTGTACGTTCGCCTCCGGCCCGTTGACGTCCTTGCGCCAGGGCGCGACCGTGAACATCCGGGACTCGAGGGCGTTCTCCGCGATCTCGTCGGGCGCCGTATGGTTGCCGCGGATTTCGTTAAGGACCACCTGCTTCTCGCGGCCGAGCTTGTCCTCGTTGAACACGGGCTTTTTGACCGCCCAGGACCAGAACTCGATCCCCTCCGAGAGCTTCTCCGAGGGAAGGGTGATGAAGTAGTTGATGGACCTATTGCTCGTACCGCCGTTCCAGTTGGCCACGCCGAGCTTGTTGAGGGCGGCCATGAAGGCGGACTGGCTCGGGTACTTCTCGTTGCCGTCGAAGAGCATGTGCTCGTACAGATGGAATAGCCCGGCGTTCTCGGGCGTCTGCGCGCTCGAGCCTCCGCGGAAGGCGACGCAGACCGTCGCCAATGGCACCGCGTGGTTCTCCACGACGATGACCTCGAGCCCGTTCGCGAGCGTCTTGTGAGGAGCGGCCCAGGCCCCCATCGCGACGAACGAGGCTATGAGGATGGTCGCTAGCAGGTGTTTTCTCATGCTTCCTCCGTTCCGATATGAATGACGAGTATAGCGTCGGGGCGGAGAAGCTCTCAAGCGCAGCTAGTGAATCCCGGAGAGGAGGCGGAGGAAGCCGCCTTGGTCGATGAAGTTGGACTCGGAGACGAGGATGCCTTCGCGATAGTAACGGACATAGGGGACCTGATCGTTCTTAAAGACTTTTTCTTTGAACTTCATGAAGGGCTCGAAGAAATCCTCGCGGTCGTATTCGACCCAGAGAATTTCGCGGCTCGGATGGGGCGGCAGAGCCTCTAGATAGGAGCGCATCCACGCCCATTGCGGGCACCAGCTCTGGGTGAGCACTATGGCGACTGACGCCGCGGCCGAGCGGAGGGAGGTCGCGAACTCGCCGCCTTCAACGGCCGTAAGGCATTCGTCCCGGCTGAGTTTTCTCATAGAGCGCTCCTATTTGGCCTTGGAGGCGAGCGCTCGCTCGACCTCTTCGCGGAGAGCACGGTCGGCTATCGGCTTCACGAGGTAAGCGGCCGGAGATGTGGCCATGGCCCTATCCTGGCTGCCCTTGCTTGGATAGGCGGTCAGATAGATGATGGGGACGTCGTCGCAGACCATCTTTACGCGCCTGGCCGCGTCCACGCCATCGATAAAGCTGCGGAGCTTTATATCCATTAAAATTAGGTCTGGTTTATGGGTAAGAACCGCGCCTATGACCTCGTCGCCCGAATCGATGATCGCCGAGATCTTGTAGCCCATTTCCTCGAGGCTTTCCTGAAGCTGCATCGCGACGATGGGCTCGTCCTCTACGATGAGGATGCTGGCCATGGCATTGCCCTCCGGATGTTAACTATATACCATAGTATTAGGCGGCGGGAAGCTGCTGTGAATTTGCTTCCTCGGGCATGGAGGTCCTCTCTTGGGCGACTCGGCTTCGGCACCGCGCGGCCCGCGGGAAATGGCCGCCTTCCTTTCCTCGGCCTTAGACGCGGCCGTCTCGAAGGCCTTCGCATTTGCCTTCATTCGCCACCGCGCCACCAGCCTCCTCGCGTTCGTCGCGATCTACGCCTCGGTGGTCCTCGTTTTCGGTAACGTCCTTGCGGTCTCGAGCAATTACTTCGTCCTCCTGCCGCTCATGGCGGCCGCTATCGGCTATGGTGCTCTCGGCGGGTTCCTCGCCGGCGCCGCCGGCCTGCCCGCGAACCTTCTCCTCTTCGGGCTTCTCCGGCATCCCGAGTATTCCCCGGCGAGCAAGCTTATCGCCGAACTCTCAGGTATCGGGGTGGGCTTCGCTTTCGGCCGTCTCTCCGACTACTTCCGCGAGGTGGACACTGAGATTAAGAAGCGCAAGACCTCCGAGGCGGAGCTTCGCAAGGCCCTCGCAGAGAAGGAGCTCCTCCTCCGCGAGCTCAATCATCGCGTGAAGAACAACCTGAGCGTGATCAAGAGCCTCGTGCAACTGCAGCGCTCCAGGTCGAAGGACGCCGCCTTTCTCGATGCGACAGGCGAGCTCATCGGGAGAATCTTCGCCATATCGCTCGTGCACGACCAGCTCGACAAGAACCAGGCTCTCGCCGTCCTCGACCCTGTCGAGTACATCTCCGCCCTCGTGGGCAACATCGAGAGCGGGCTGTTAGGCGTACGGCCCGCCAGCATCAGGCTCGAGTTCGACACCGGCGGCAGGCTCCTTCAGACCGAGGCGGCCCAATCGCTCGGCCTCATCGTCAACGAGGCCCTGACGAACGCGCTCAAGCACGCTTCCTTCTGCCGCGATCACGATGGACCGCCTTGCATACTGCTCTCGTTGCGCGTCGACGGAGGGAACTATCGCCTGGTCGTTGTCGACGATGGCCCCGGCCCCGCCGATATCGAGGCGAGCGGGGGCCTTGGTCTGAAACTCGTGCGGTCTCTCGCGAGCAGCTTGGGCGGAACGGCCAGCCTCCAGCCGGTCGTAGCGACAGACGCGGAGGGGAGGCTGGCCGCCGTGATCGGCGCCCGCTTCGAGCTTGTCTTTCCCGAGGCGCTCATGGAATACGTAAGCTCGTCGAAATATCAGGATTCTCCCATGTAGGGGTAGCGCCACTCGGTCGCGGGCTCGAGGTTCTCCTTGATCGCGCAGGGGCTGGCCCATCGCGTCAGGTTGAGGAGGCTGCCCGCCTTGTCGTTCGTGCCCGAGGCGCGGGCGCCTCCGAAGGGCTGGCGGCCGACCACTGCTCCCGTGGGCTTGTCGTTCACGTAGAAGTTGCCTGCCGTGTCCCGCAGTGCCGCCTGAGCGCGGACGATCGCGCCGCGGTCGCGGGCCATCACCGAGCCTGTAAGCCCGTAGGGCGAGGTCGAGTCGACGAGAGCGTAGGCGGCGTCCATGTCGCGGTCGTCGTAGACGTAGGCCGTGAGCACGGGGCCGAAGAGCTCAGTCTCCATGGTCTCGTAGTGCGGGTCGAGGGCTTGGATCAGCGTGGGCTCGATGAAGAAGCCCTTCGACTTGTCGCCGGAGCCTCCGGCGAGCACCTTTGCCTTGGACGAGGAGGCCGCACGCCGAAGGTAAGGCGTTATGTTGTCGAAGGAGGCCTCGTCGATCACCGCGCCTAAGTAATTGCGGAAATCGGTCACCTCGCCGTAGGGCAAGCTCTTCACGACCGAAGTGAGCTTGTCGAGGAAGCTCTGTCCCCAGGAGGCGGGCACGTAGAGCCGCGAGGCCGCGGAGCACTTCTGCCCCTGGTACTCGTAGGCGCCGCGTACGGCCGCGACGAGGCTCGCCTCTGGATCGGCCGAGGGGTCGACGAAGATATAATTCTTACCGCCCGTCTCGCCGACGATGCGGGGATAGGTGCGGTATTTGTCGAGGTTGGCCGCGATGCCCTTCCAGATGCCTCTGAATACTGCGGTAGAGCCGGTGAAGTGGAAGCCCGCGAGCTCGGGCCGTTCGAGGACTACGCCCGATATAGCGGCGCCCGAGCCGGGCACGAAGTTGATGACCCCAGGAGGCAGTCCAGCCTCCTCGTAGAGTTTCATGAGGTAGTAGTTCGACAGGACCGAGGTCGAGGAGGGCTTCCAGACCACGACGTTGCCCATCATTGCGGGGGCGGCCGCCAGATTGGCCGCTATGGCCGTAAAGTTGAAAGGAGAGACTGAGTACACGAAGCCTTCGAGGCCGCGGTAGCTCATGCGATTCCACTCGTTCTTGAGGCTCTCGGGTTGGAGGCTGTAGAGGCTCTCCATGAAGGAGAGGTTGACGCGATAGTAGTCGATGGTCTCGTCCGCGGCGTCGATCTCGGCCTGCTGAGCGGTCTTGCCCTGGTTCAGCATGGTGGCGGCGCAAAGGAGGGGGCGATACTTGCCCGCGGCGAGTTCGCCTACTTTGCGGAATATCGCGGCGCGTTCTTCCCAGGGCATCCTTTCCCAATCCTTGCGCGCGGCGAGGGCCGCCTCGACCGCGGCCTTGGTCTCGGCCGCGCCGGCCTTATGGAAGACGCCGAGCTCTGTGCCGTGCGCATCGGGGCGGATCATCGGCGCAGTCTTTCCCGTCCGCACTTCCTTGCCGCCTATGATAAGGGGAACGTCAACGCCTTCCTTGAGTTGGCGCTCGAGCTCGGCCTTGAGCGCGACGCGCTCGGGCGAGCCTGGGGCATAAGCGTAGGTCGGCTCATTGGGGGCCGGGGGCGTTTTCAGCAGTGCATTGTTCATGGGCTACTCCTTGGTCGGGATTGAAATACTCTAGATATATCAGCTTATCCTGCGTTAACTATCCCAAAAAAACTGCGGCCTGGCAAGTCGGTCAGGACACGCACTACCTACAGTTTCGTATGCTTGACCTTCGAGACTCGAAGATATTCAATAATCGAGTGAGTTCAGCCCTTATGCATCCCAACGCCGCTCTCGAGCTTATCGCGGGCATCGATATCCGCCTGCCGTCCGAGACGGCGAGTCTTGAGGCGGCCTTAGGACGCATACCCGTCGAGACGCCGCTCTCGCGGCTCGACCAGCCGCCCTTCGACAAGGCGACCATGGACGGTTTCGCCTACGCCAGCTCGAGCGGAGCTCTGGCCAAAGAAGGCGATGAGTTCGTTCTCGTCGGCCAGGCGGCCGCGGGCTCGCCCTCCGTAGCGCCCCTGCGCCCCGGGCAGTGCCTGCGCATCATGACAGGAGCCGCGGCGCCCAAAGGCGCGCTCGCCGTGCACAGACTAGAGCGCGCCGCACAGTCGGGGGAACGTGTGCGGATCATCGAAGCGGAGATAGAGGACAACATCGTCCGCCGCGGCGCGAACAGTCGCTCGGGGAGCGCGCTCTTTCCGCTACGGCCGCTGAAATGCCAGGACATAGGCATCCTCGCCGCGAACGGAATCTCTCGGCTCGAAGTAGTCCGGCGAGCGCGCGTCGCGGTCTTGAGCTCGGGCGACGAGCTCGTCGCAGCAGAAGAAGATTGCGCGGCGAACCTCATCTACGACTCGAACGGGCCTCTTCTCGTCGCCCAGGCCGAAGCCTTCGGCTGCGAGACTTCCTTCGGCGGCATCGTCCCGGACGATGAGCGCGCATTATGCGACGCCATAAAGAAGGCGGCGGCCGATGCCGACCTCGTCATCCTCTCTGGCGGTGTGTCAGCGGGAGACTATGACTTCGTGCCCCGGGCTGTAGCCGCAGCGGGCTTCTCGTTGCTTTTCCATGGGCTTAAGCTGAAACCGGGTAAGCCAGCTCTCTTCGCAAGGCGAGGAGAGCATCTCCTCTACGGCATGCCCGGCAACCCCGTCTCGGCCTTCGTGGGCTTCGAGCTTTTCGTGAAGCCGATCCTCAGACGCCTCGCCGGCCTGGAGTACGCGCCGCCTCGGGCGCGAGTTCGCGTCGGCTCGGCCTTTTCGAGGAAAGAGTCTGACCGCGTGGAGCTCGTCCCCGCGACGATCGCCTCAGGCTCAGCCTCGCCGATTCGCTATACCGGCTCGACGATGCTGGACGCCCTCGCGGCCGCCGACGCACTGGTTCGCTTCGAGATCGGCGAGCGGGAGATTCCGGAAGGCGCTTGGATCGACGCGCTTCTCGTATGAGAATAAGCATCGTGACGGTATCCGACCGCGCTTCGCGCGGCGAATACGAGGATCTGTCGGGTCCGGAGATCGAACGGGTGCTCTCGAGCGCGCATCCCGAAGCCGATATTTCGCGCGAGATCGTGGCCGACGACGAGGCCCAGATCGTAGCGGCCTTGAATCGGGCCGCAGCCGCAGGCGCGGACTGGATCCTGACGAGCGGGGGCACCGGACCTTCGCCCAGGGACAGGACGCCCGAGGCGACGAGCTCCTGGATAGACCGCGAGATGCCCGGCATCGCCGAGGCCCTTCGCGCCGAGTCCCTGCGCGCAACGCCGCGAGCTGTCTTCTCGCGGGCGGTGGCTGGCATGCGCGGAACTTGCTTTGTCGTCAACTTGCCCGGCTCTCCTGCGGCCGCCCTCCTATGCGCGACCTACCTCGCGCCCCTCCTTGAGCACGGTGCCGCCATGGCGCGAGGCGAAGGACACTAGGGAGTTGCGGGAGGCGGCGGCTCGGCGGCTTCGGGCGCCGGCGCGGTCAGCTTGCCGCCCAGCCTGTAGCGGATGACGAGGTCGAACATGTACTTGGTCTGGTCGAAGAAGCCGAAGCCTTCGTTCGTCCACAAGTTGTAGATAGGCCAGAGGACGCGCCCGCTGAAACCGAAGCTTATGCTGTTGGTGAGCTTGTATTCGCCTCGGATCGCGGTCGACGGTGAGAAGAAGCGGCCCTGGTTCCAAAAGTAGCTGTTCATGGAGTTGGTACCGGCGCTGTCGCCGGAGCTGTTGACGAAGGCGATGCGAGCGTCGATGCAGAGTCCGGCACTGGCCGCGAGACTGATCTTTTCGCCGATTGGATAGCTATAGGCTACGGACGCGTCCAAGAGAAGGCCGAATACTGTGGCAATGCTAAAGGTCTCGTCGACGGCCACGGGCTGTCCGGCCGTAGTGTATGTGGCATTATAATAATATAGATCGGCCGTAGGGGCGAAGGCCCAGTTGGAGCCTGCTACGAATGGCATGCTGACGCCTGCGCCGAGATTGAAATTGACGCTGAATGGCGAGGCCCGATTCTCGTAGTTGCCTACCGTGGTGAGGGCGGGATCGAGGAAACTTTCGCCAAGCACGCCCCAGTTGACACGGAGGTACTCGGGGCTCTCGAGGGCTGCGGCGGGAATCGCCGCGAGGGCGAGCGCGAAGAGGGAGAGGATCAGTCCAGTCGTTTTTGGTTCCGCACGCATCATTCCTTCATTGTATCGCGCTTCGCGGGCCGCGCAATACGTTCGATGACGAGGCCTGCGGCATCGAGGTTCGGGAATGCTCCTGCCTCCCACGCGGCGGTGGCGAGTTCCCCTGCCGCCGCCAAGGCGACGAAGGACGCGTCCTCCCGCGGAAGCGCGATGCGAGAGAGCGAAGAGCCTCCCTGTGCGTCGCCGCATCCGATCCAACCGTCCGAGCGAAGGGCCATCACCGTTTTCCCGTCGGTCCAGGCATAGACAGGCAAAGCATCCTCAGCATTGCCCGAGCTGAGGTACCAGGCGTCTTCGCCTGTATCTGAGCGGAGCCGCACGAGCCATGCGCGCTTACCCAGACCGGCAAGAGCTGCCCGCAATGCCTTTCCTGAGTCTCCGGCGAGGAGGCTATCAAGCGGTTTCGGCTTTAATGCCGCCTCGAAATCGGACCTGTTGATTTCGCTTATCGCTGCCGCCCCGGCGCTCGGGTTTCCCGCGGCGCCCTGCGCGGCGAGGGGATCGTCCAGCGCGAGGAACTTCAGGTCCACTCGCTCAGGCTGATCCTTGCGCAGCTCCGCGAACCAGGAGGCGCCAGAGGGCAGGAGGGCGAAGAGCTCGTAGCCGGGGCCGGCCGTAGTTCCGAAGGGATCAAGGGCTTTGGTTAACCCGCTGTCGCCCAGAAATACCAGGCGCGCGGGAGCGACCTTGGCCGTTCCGCTTTCGGTGAAGGGATCGCGGTAGAGCTGCACGAGAGTCCCGCCCTTTAACGGCCAGGCTCCGCCCGTCGACAGGCCCGAAAAGAGCTCGGGCAGTGGCGTTCCCACGACTCGATAGTAACCGCCTCGTTCTGCGCCCGCGCTAATTTCTATGCGGGCGATGCCCCAGCCGTTGATCGCGACGAGAATGGCGCGACCGTTCGAGCTCAATACCGACGCATTAGGCGCCCGAGAAGCGGGACGGGCCTCCGAAGACGCCGCGCCGACCTTCGCGGCAGGTGCTTCATCGACGATGCCAGTTTCGGTCGCGTAGAAGACGCGCGGCGCTGCGGAAGAGTACGGATAGACGATTGGGGGCGCTTCGGGCGCTTTCCTCGCGCAGCCGGAAAGGCCGAGTGCGACAAAAGCGCATAACGCGACAAGAGCGTGTAAGGCGCACATCCGGGCGCCGGGCGCGAGCATCATGGGATCAGTAATTTCTTGCGAATACCGCGAGGTGCTTGGCCGGCTTGCCGCAGAGACAGCAGACGCCGGACACGGCCTCCTGCCTGTCGAGCGGCAGGCAGCGGATCGTCACCTTGGTTTCAGCCTTGAGAGCGGCCTCGCAGTCTCGCTCGCCGCACCAGGCTCCTTCAGCGAAGCCGCCCGTAGTCGCGGCCGTGCCCGCGTCCTCGCCTTTATCCTTCCCGTAGAAGGCCAAAAGCTCCTCGCGGGTGGACACAGTTTTCGTGTTTTCTTGGCGGAAGGACAAGGCTTTGCCGTAGAGGTTCTTCTGGATAGCGTCCAAAAGCTCCTTCGCCTTGGCGGGCAGACCGGCAATTTCGTAGGCCGCCTTCTCGCCCGTATCTCGGCGAGCGACCATCGCCTTGCCCGCTTCCATGTCGCGGGGGCCTATCTCGATGCGCAGCGGCACGCCGTTCATCTCGTGCTGGGCGAACTTCCATCCGGGACTCTGTGTCTCGTCGTCGTCGAGGATCGCGCGGATACCCGCGGCCTTGAGCTCGGACAGGACCTTCTCGCAGTAGGCGAGGACGGCAGCCTTAGTGTCGTTCTTGATGATCGGAACGATGACCGCCTGGTCCGGGGCGAGGGTGGGCGGCAGCACGAGGCCCTTGTCGTCCGAGTGCGTCATGATGATCGCGCCGATGAGACGGGTGGACACGCCCCAGCTCGTAGCCCAGGCGTACTCGAGCTTCCCGTCGCGGCCCTGGAACTGCACGTCGAAGGCCTTGCCGAAGTTCTGCCCGAGGAAGTGGGAGGTGCCGGCCTGCAGGGCCTTGCGGTCCTGCATCATCGCCTCGATACAGTAGGTGGCGACCGCGCCCGCGAACTTCTCGGCGTCGCTCTTCTTGCCCGCGATCACGGGCAGGCAGAGGAAGCGCTCGGCGACTTCCTTATACACGCCGAGCATCCTCATAGTCTCCTCGACCGCTTCCTTCTCGGTCTCGTGGGCCGTGTGGCCCTCCTGCCAGAGGAACTCGGCCGTGCGCAAAAATAGGCGCGTCCGCTTCTCCCAGCGGAGGACCGAGCACCACTGGTTATATAGAAGAGGAAGATCGCGGTAGGACTGAATCCAGTTCTTGTACATCGACCAGATGATAGTCTCGCTCGTCGGGCGCACCACGAGGGGCTCGTCGAGCTCCTCCCCGCCGCCGTGCGTTACCACCGCGAGCTCGGGCGCGAAGCCCTCGACGTGGTCCGCCTCCTTCTTGAGGAAGCTCATCGGGATAAGCATGGGGAAGTAGCAGTTCTGGTGCCCCGTCTCCTTGAAGCGGCGGTCGAACTCGGCCTGGATGCGCTCCCATATCGCGTAGCCCCGCGGCCTGATCACCATGCAGCCTTTGACCGGGCTGTAGTCCGCGAGCTTGGCGCCAAGGACGATGTCGATGTACCACTGCGAGTAATCGACGCTGCGGGGGGTGATCTTGTTTGCCATTGCTGGGTAACCTCTTGTTGAGACGAAAGTGGGCAATCATAGCGTGGAAAGCGGGGGATCGTCAAAAGGGGGAGCGCATGGCCTCGCTCGGGACGGGCTCCCCGCATCGGATCGGCAAAGCGGCGAGGAATTTTATCGAACTGATGTTGGCAGGGCCTGTCTCGCGAATCCATGGGCCACGC
>Ga0326727_10022442_pt1 | contig 12194 bp, 9 predicted proteins | sample MB2enrmetagenome_FD_207643 | JGI IMG/M metagenome (GOLD analysis project Ga0326727, IMG submission 207643) | Lab enriched peat soil microbial communities from McLean, Ithaca, NY, United States - MB29MY | ecosystem: Environmental > Terrestrial > Soil > Wetlands > Peat | place: USA: New York... | reverse complement strand
TGCTCGGCGCGGGCGCTGCCGACCTGGTGATTGGAGCGCGCGGTTTCGATCGCGCCGCCATGCCGCGTGCCCGTTACTTCTCCAACACGGTGGGAAGCAAGGTGGCAAGCTGGCTGGTGGGATGCGAGATTCGCGACAGCCAGAGCGGGTTCCGGCTGATCCGGCTGGAGCGGCTACGGGGAGTGCGATTGCGCAGCCGGTGCTACGAATTTGAAATGGAACTGCTGATCAAGCTGGCGCGCCGCGGTTGCACGATTGCGCACGCGCCGGTGCGGGCGGTGTACCACGGCGGGAAGGCCCGGTCGAAGATGCACCCGGTGCGCGACACGCTGCGCATCTGCCTGTGGTCCCTGGCGTTCCGTTATCTGAGGGCCTGACATGCGAATTCCGTTTGCGCGTCTGCTGCCCGGTCTGTTGCTTCCGCTTTGCGTGGGAGCCCAGGAAACCGACCCGCTCACCGCCGTCTGGAACGGCGTTCAGCGGGCGCAAAAGGAGAACGCGTCGGGCTGCGGCAAAATCGTCGAGACCCGCACCTCCGCGCTGTTGGCCCGGCCCATGGTGGTCCGTGGCAAGTTCTGCGCCGAGGGCATGGACCGCTTCTACCTCGAATACACGGAGCCGGAGCCGGTGCGCATCCTGTTCAACAAGGACTATCTGAATGTGACCACTGGCGGCGGGCGCGAGACCGAGGTCCTGGAAGTGGGCGGCAACGTGCGGCGCACGCAGGCGTATTTCAGCAAGGATAACTCGCTCGCGAACCTGAAGAAGAATTTCGAGATCGCGTTGAGCCGGGAACCCGGCTTGTACGCGCTGACGATGGCGCCGCGGACGGAGAACTTCCGCCGCAAGATCAGCCGGATCGTGGTCAAGCTGGACGAGAAGCAGTTTCTGCTGCGATCGCTGGAGATCGACGGCACCAGCGGCGTGGACAGCGTGTTCCGGATCGAAATGACGTCGCTGAACGCCAAGATCCCCGCTGGAACATTCGACTTGTACAGGCCCAAATGATGGAGCGGATCGAAATTGAAAAGGTAATCCCGCATCGGGCGCCGTTTCTGTGGATCGACCGCGTGGAGGAACTCGATCCCGGGATTCGCTGCGCCGCGGTGAAGTGGATCGATCCGGAGGAACCGGCCTTCCGCGGACACTTTCCCGGGCGGCCAATCCTGCCGGGAATATTTCTGATCGAGGCGATGGCGCAGACCGCGGGAGTCATGTTGGGTGCGGCGGCGGCGCCGGTACCCGGCGCCACGCCGCTGCTGGCTGCCGTGAACCGCTTCAAATTCCTGAAGCCCGTGCTGCCGGGGCAGGAAGTTCGCATCGTCACCACCCGGCTCGTGGAGGCCGGAAAGATGGCTTGCATCGAGGGCCAGGTTACGGTGGACGGCGTCACGGCAGCGGTTGGGGAGTTGACCGTGCTGTCGGCCTGAGGCGGAGCCTGGATCATGAAGGGGGCATTCCAGCGATTGCGGACTTCGGCGAGGCGGGTTTCGACGGCGCTCCTGAGTGAGGGCTTGGCTCCCGGCCGCGCCGCAGCCGCGGTGTTCACCGGAGTGTTTTTCGGGATCGTCCCCATTTACGGGTTTCAACTGCTGGCCGCTACGGGCGTAGCCGTGCTGTTCCGCTTGAACAAGCCGCTGACGCTGGCCGCTACCTTCATCAATAATCCGATTCTGCAACCGTTCCTGGTGGCCGGGTCGATCGGACTGGGAAAGCTGGTGCTGACCGGGCATTTCCAGACCATTACGGCGGCGTCCTTCTCGGCGCGTGGACTTGCGAGCAGCCTGCAATCGTGGTTTATGGGCAGCCTGATCCTCGGAGTGGCGGTGGGCGGGCTGATGGCAGCGGTGACGTTCGTGGGCGCCGTCTCATGCGCGGCGGAGTCGCGGCGGCGCCGGGCGCGCTTCCGGAGGGTTCGCGATTTGTATGCCGGCTGTCCCTGGTTCGACCGCGGGTTTGTTCGATGGAAGCTGCGGCTTGACCGCGTGTTCGACTTTCTGGAGGCGGAGGACGCGGTCTCTGGCACGGCGATCGACCTCGGCTGCGGCCACGGAATCGCGTCGGCGTTTGTCGTCGCGGGAAACTCCTCACTGGTTCTGCGGGGGTGCGACCTGGACGGCCATCGGATTGCGATGGCGCGCCGGGCATTGGCGGGACGCGATGCCGACTTTCAGGTGGAAGACATCCGCCGATTCCCTTTGTCGCCCGCGGGGCTTATCCTGATACTGGACGTCTTGCAGTACCTCGATGCGAGCGAACAGCTCGACCTCCTGGCGCGTTGTGCGCGAGTTTTGGAACCGGGAGGCAAACTGATTTTTCGGGTGCATGACACCCAGAGCGGCCTTCTTTCGCATTTCAGCATGGGCTTGGACCGTATCGTTTTCACGCTGGGCGGAGCCGGTCGGCGCCCCTTGATGCTGCCCGCCGAGGCCTACCACCGCGCGTTGGAGGATGCGGGCCTGCAGGTTCGCCAGATTCCGTTCCGCAACCGCCTGCCGCTGGCTCACAGTTTGTTCATCGCCAGCCAGGCGCCGTCCGGGAGTAGCCGGCCGTGATCGCGTTCGCCACGCGGTGGATCGGCCGGGCGGTGGTACGCTACCCGGTGCTGGTTCTGCTGGGCGTGGCCGCGATTACGGCGGTGCTCTATTCCCACATCCACTACCTGCGAATGGGCACCGATCTGACGGAGATGTTCGGGCGGAATGATCCCCAGTGGCGCGCGGTAAGTCAACTGGGGCGGGAACTGGGGTATGGAAACCAGTTATTCGTGCTGGTGGAATCGCGGGGCGGCGAGGACTCGAGCGGCCGCATGGAGGAATTCGCCGATCGCCTGATCGCGGAAATGAATCGGAGCGGCTTGTTCAAGTACGCGCGCTGCGGCCTGCAGGACGAAGAAATGCTCCAAATGGTACGGCTCTATGTCTGGAACTTTCCCTCGTTTGTACGGCCCGAGCAGCGCAACGAAATCCGTGCGCGGCTGACTCCGGAGAGCATCCGGCTGGCTTTCCGAAGGGCCAGCAGCGAGATGGTCACGCCGTTTTCCGCGCTCGGCACGAATTACTTCCTGGCGGATCCCCTGGGCCTCATGGAGCCGTTGGCGCAAGGCGGCAAAGGTTCTTCCCAATTTACGAATTTCGACTTCAACTGGGGAAGCGGGAACCGGTTCTTCAGCAAGGACCACCGCTCGTTGCTCATCATAACCCAGCCACGGGAAAGCGCCGTCGATTATCGGTTCGCGGTGGAAGTTATGAGCTGGATGCGCCGGAGAGTTCCCGCTCTCGCCGCGGACGCCGCGTTTCGAGACGCCGGGCTGCGTGTGACTCCAGCCGGCGCCTACGTCTATGCCGAGCAGGACCGGCTGTTCATCCAAAAGAACATCCAACTGATTTCCCTGATATCGATCATAGGTAACCTGGTGCTTTGCCTGCTGGTCTATCCGCGCATTCCGTTGTTTCTGTTATCGCTGTTGCCCACCAGCCTGGGCATCCTCTGGACTACGGGCGTGGCCAGTTACTACCCGGGCGAAGTGAATCTGATCAGTATGTCGTTTATCGCCATCCTTGCCGGTCTGGGCGACGACCAGGTGGTTCATTTCTTCAATCGCGTGCCGCAGGAATGGACAAAGACGGGATCGCTGGACGCAGCCCTGATGCGGACATACGAGACCACCGGCCAGAGCGTCCTGTTCTGCATCCTCACGGCCAGCACCGCAACCGCGGCGTTGGCGCTGGCCAGCTTCAAGGTGTTGGCCGAGTTCGGATTCATCCTGACGGCCGGGATGTTCATGATGATGCTGCATACGCTGCTAACCGTTCCGGCGCTGATGCGGCTGTGGTGGCGGTTCTCAAAACCGCGGGCGCCGGAAACCATCACGTTCCGCTTCCTGCCGTTTGTCACGCGGCACACCGCGAACTTCGTGGGGCGGCACGCCCGCCTGGTGGCCGGAGCCTCGATCGGCGCTTTCGCGCTTTCGCTGGCCGCTCTTCCGATGGTCCGGATGAGCGGGAAGATCGAGATCAGCCGCGGCGAAGACAACCCCGCCATTGCCGGGCAGCGGCGCCTCTCCGCCAGCTTTGGCATCGAGGGCAGCCCCGAGGTGTTGCTCATTTCCGGCAGCCAGGAAGTAGTCCTGCGGCGGTGCGAAGACTTGGCCTCCCGGCTGGAAGCGCTCCAGCGCAGCGGGGTCGTCCGGTCGTTCTTCACGCCCACCAGCATGGTCCCTTCGCGCCGCACACAGGCGGAACGCACCGCCGCGCTTTCCGGCGTCGACTTTGAAGCCGCGGAGCTGGCGGTGGCGGCCTCGATTCGCGACAACGGCTTCCGCCGCGAGCCCTTCGATCCATTTCTCCAGCGTTTGCGCGAACTCGGCCGCGGATCGCCGCCCGTGAGTGTCGAGACCGCCAGCGCGTACGTCCCATCCGGACTTCTGGACAACGGCATTCGCAGAACCGCCGATGGCGGGTACCTGGCCGCCATCGCCTATTACGGAACCGATCCGAATTCGACGGAAGTCGTCCCGGAAAACGTGTTGGAGTCGTGGCGGCGGCAATGCGGTCCGTTCATCGATTTCTCCTTCAACAAAATCAACCGCGATGTGCAACGCAACATTCTCGCCGACAGCCGGCGGGCGCTGGTGCTGACGGCCTTCGGTATCCTGCTCATCGTGTACCTGTGCTTTCGCAACCTCCGCGACTCGCTGCTGGTGCTGCTGCCCATCGTCTTCGCCATCTCCGCGACTTTTGCCGTCCTTCTTCTGTTCGGGCACCGGTTCAGTTTCATGTCCGTGACGGCCATTCCGCTCATCATCGGGATCGGTATCGATAACGGCATCCATCTGATCCGGCGGTACCGGGAGAGCGGGGGACGGAGCATTCTGGAGGTCGCGCAATTGTCCGGAGCCGCGCTCATCCAGTCGAACCTGACCACCATGATCGGTTTCGGCGCCCTCACCGCATCCAGCTTCGCGCCGCTGGCCGAGATGGGCGTGGTGACGGCGCTGGGCGTTGCGCTGGCGCTCGTGGCGGCCCTGGTCGCGGTGCCGGCCGTGCTCTTAGTGTCGAGACGATCAATATAGAATGGGTATTCGAATGTTCGGCTGGCCGGGTAGGGATGCTACAATGAGCCGACACCGGGGCTAGCCGAGGTGCGGGCCCAAGCGGGGATACGTAATGGTTTCGTTGGAGCGGCTCACTGTGATCGACGAGGTTCCGTCGCGCTGTCCGGGGTGCGGCGAAACGGTCACTGCGGAGATCATCGACCGCGAGGGAAGAGTGTACCAGAGGCTAAATTGCCCGTCTCATCCCGGAGTGGAGTCGCTGATCATCTCGGATTCCAGCCTGTACCGCAAACTCGATGCCTGGAACAAACTGATCTATCCCGATGGAGCCGGCGCGGATGAACGCGCGGAGGAAGACACGGCGTGCGGCTGCGATCCGGCCGGTAGTTTGAACGATCCGGCGCTGGCGGTCATCGATATCACCAATCGCTGCAATTACACCTGCCCCATGTGTTTCGCCTCCGTGGGCGGCGAGGGAGAGCATTACTTTCTCGATCCGGACCTTGTGGACAAGATGCTCCGGTCGCTCCTGGACCGGCCTGCACCCTGCCGGCACATCCAGTTCTCCGGCGGAGAGCCGACGCTCCATCCGGAGTTTCCACGAATCCTGCGCATGGCCCGCGACCTTGGCTTTAACCACATTCAGGTGGCCACGAACGGCAGCCGGTTCGTCAGCCTCGACTACGCCAGAGAATGCGAAGACGCGGGGCTGCACACGCTGTACCTGCAATTCGACGGCGTGAACGACGCCGTCTACCGGACGCTGCGTGGGCGGCCGCTCCTCAAGGCCAAGGTGGCGGCGGTCGACAACATCGTCAAGACCAACATGCGTCTGGTACTGGTGCCGACCATCGCCGAAGGGGTGAATGTCGATCAGTTGGGGCCGATCTTTCAGTTCGCCCTAGAGCGCAGCCGCCACGTCACCGGCATCAGCATTCAGCCGGCCGCTCATGTGGGGCGGGTTGAAGTCGAAGGCGCCGGCGCGGAACCCTTCAATCTCGCCACGATGGCGCGCGAATTCGGCGATCAGACGGGCCTGACGCGCTTTCCGGAGGACTGGTTTCCTCTCAGTGCCGTAGCCTTGATCGGCCGCGCGCTGGGCAACCTTCGCAAGGAGGCTCCGGTTGGGCCAGGTTGCGACGCTCATTGCTCGCTCGGAACCTATTTCTACATCGACGATGGCAATCGCCCGCATTGCCTTCCCGCATTCTTCGACGTGGAGCGTTTCTTCGCCGCGCTGGCCGGGGTGAAACCCGGAACCAACGGCGGTGCGCTGGCGCAGCGCATTTCCGAAATCCGCGAGTTCAACCGCTTGTCCCAGTGTCTCGACAAACGGAAAGCGCCCGCCGGGCTAACGTTTCAGCGCCTGCTGCGCGGCCTCGAAGGGTGGGAGGATAAGTCGCTTGGCAGATCCGACGGGTGGTTCCGCCGCGGATTCAACGGCATGTTCGTGGCCGGCATGCACTTCATGGACTCCCGGAGTTACAACCTGCGCCGGCTGAGGCGCTGCGTCATTCAGTACGTCACTACCGGCCGGGAGGTCGTGCCGTTCTGCAGTTACAACGCCGGGGCCAGGTTCCGCAACGCCGAGGAACTCATGCGCGTCCAACACCTACGGAGCGCTCACGCGGCTGAATCCGGCCGGATGAATCCGCAATAACTAGCGCCGGCGACGGTGCGGCAAGAGGATTCGGTTAACGTATGAAATCGTCGGTAGGTGCATTCCACCGGTTGGTTCGCGGTTCCGCGGGCGCCGTGCAGGCCGTCATTGTCCTGCTGTCATTCTTTCTGGCGGTGTATCCGGCGGGCGCCGCAATTCCCCGGCTCGCCTTTTCGGTTCCCGCGGGCGAGAATCCCAACGCCGCTTCATGCAATGTGAAGACCACCGTCGCGGTCTTGCCCGCAGTGGCCTTCCGGCTGGCCGACGAGGTTCCCGCCGGGCTGTTCGCCGGGCAGACCGGCGCCCTGGGAGCGGCGCGGGAAGGTGCGTCGATGTACCTGCATGTGCGGATCGCGGCGGGCGGTCTGACCGGGCGCGAGACCGAGGCGGTCCTTTCGGCGAGGGTGAATGCGTTCCTGCGGCAGGCTCCATTATCGGCGGCGGCGGTGGCTGGGATCTTCGTTGAAGTGGAGGAGCCGGCGGCGATGACCGGCCAGTTCAGCTTCGGGTTGGTGAATTTCGCGGTCGTGGCGAAGGGATCCAAGCCTAATCTGCAACTGGTGTTTCAACTGCCTGTGGGTTTCACCGGCCGCCACGGCGACCTGGTGAAGCGGTTGGCGACGTATGCCGATTCCCTGGGGCTCGGCGAATCCGCGGCGTGGCGCGAAGAGGCGGCTTGGGTTTCCGCGCAGGCATTCAACAAGCCGCTGGTGCTGAAGGCGGCCGGAACGGGCGGCGCGGGTTACATGACGGCCACGCTGGCCACGCTGGAGAGTACGGTCGAAACGATCTGGATGTGGCCGGCGGATGGAAAGGCGCTGGTGGAAGCCTGCGTGGCGAACGAAAGCATCAATAGGTTTGTCACGCCTACGTTCGGCGCGGCGCCGGCGGTGCAGCCCGTTAGTATCGCGGTGGAAGGCGCGGCCCCGCGCGAGATTCAGTGGTTTGCCAATCGCAATTCGGCGGACATGGTGGCAGTGGTCCGGACGGGCGCTTCGGCCGGGGTGCCAAAGGCCGTGCGACTACAGGGAAGCTTCGACGGGCAGTTTCAGACGCAGTGGGTGGATGTCCTTACGGGCGCGCCGCTGGAGGCCGGTGAACTTACCCGTTCCGGTGCGGCGCTGACCCAGACCGCACGCGCCACCGGCGCGTACTCGCTGGTTTTTCTGCACAGGTCTGACGAGGCCGACGCGAAGGTGCGCACCTCGATCGAGGTGACCGGAAGGGCGGATCTGACCGTGGAGGAGGTTATCGCCCGCTGGCAACAGTACCAGGCGGCGCAGAAGCGGCGGCTGCTGCATTACATCGCCGACTGCTTCATGAACCTCCATATGGAGAATGCCGGCATGGGTTCGGGCTTCGACATATCGCTGGCGTTCAAGCAGTTTGTCAACGGCGAAGGTTTGATTGAGTGGGCGCAGACGCAGTTCTTCGTCAACGGCGTGAAGTTCAGCAACAAGCGGGAGTTTCCCCTGGCGCAACTGGAACCCGAAAAGGTGATGACCCAGCCGCTGGAGCTGAAGATGGACGAGAAGTACGAGTACAAACTGGCCGGAACCGAGCAGGTCAACGGCGTGCTCTGTTACGTGGTGGATGTGAATCCGCGCGACCGCACCGAGAATCTGTTCAGCGGTAAGATCTGGATCGACGGCACTACCTTCCGCCAGGTGCGGGAGTTACTGCGGCAGAGAGGCGGCAAAGACGACAACGTGGTCTCCAACACGGAGACGCAGGATTTCGACCTGTTCAAGGACGCCTCAGGCAACGGTTTCAACCTCATCAAGTCGATCGATGCGCAGCAGCGTCTGAATGCGGCGGGGCGCGACTTCGTCCTGCAGAAAACCTACCGGTTCGACTCTTACGCCATCAACGCCGCCGGCTTCGACGAGGCGCTGGCCGCGGCGCGGCAAAGCGACGATCCGATGTTTCGCGAGACGGAGCAGGGCTTGCGCTCTCTGCGCAAGAAGGAAGGCGAACGGGTGGTGGAAGCCGGCAATTCCAAGCGCGTACGCAGCCTGGTGGGCGGGATGATGTACGAGGGCAGTTATAGCATCCCTATCCCGTTTGCGGGCTTCAGCATTGCCGATTTCGATTATCGCCACACCGGCGCCCAGCTTTCGATTTTCTTCGCCGGACCGATTCTGGCGGCCGATATCTCGAAACCGCTGAATCCGAAATTCCGCGTCGCGGTGGACCTCGCGCTTTCCGGATTGCCCGGCAACAACCGGATTTACAGCGGCAACACGGAGTTGACCAGCCAGACGTTGTGGGCTTGGCAGGAAACCACCGGCTTCCGGGCCACATGGCAGCCCACTATCAGCCTGAGTTTCACTGCGTCTTCGTATTTTTCCTACGAGTATTACCACGGCAACAGCGATACCGACAAGGCTTATGTACTGCCGCGCGACGGCCTGACCCTGCTGCCGACGTTCGAGATGAAGTGGTCGGAGAAGGGATACATCTTCTGGGCCAGTGCCACGCGCGGCGAACGCCTGGGATGGAAACCGTTCGGGCTGCCAGGGCAACTCGAAACCACCTCCTCCGGGTATACCCAGTATTCTTCTTCGTTCGGCAAGGAGTTCTATGTCGGCAAATTCACCAAGGGGGGCGCCGACTTCGCGTATTACGGCGGCAACCAGATGGACCGCTTCTCGCGCTACCAGCCGTCGTTCTTTTCGCAGCCGCGGATTCATGGGTTGCCGAACGGCACCGACATGTTCGACGCGGTGGCCATCGGCAGCGTGAACTACGGCTTCGACATCATGAACTTCATTAAGTGGGACGCCGTGTACAGTTACGCCCGCGGGCGCGACACCTTCGAGTCGAGATACTTCAAGAAGTTCGACGGACTGGAATCCAACTTCGGCACGGCGGGTCCCTGGGGCACTTACATTCAGGGCACCGTGGCTTACGACCTGCACGGCAACGTTCCGCGGTACAATTCGCGCTGGGGCGCTTATGTCATGATCTTCAAGCCGCTCCACTAACCACAGTCATGGAAACCAAACGTGCCGCGCTGGTAACCGGAGCCTCGGGCGGAATCGGTGCGGCCATCGCGCAATCGCTGGCCGCGGACGGATGGCGAGTGGCAGTCAATTTCCGCGGGAACGAGCGGGCGGCGGCTTCCGTCGTGGATCGGATAGCGGCCGCCGGCGGCGAGGCGGCCGCCATGCAGGCCGATGTTTCCAAGCGGGAAAACGTAAAGGACCTTTTCGCGGGGGTGGAGGCGCGCTTCGGACCGGTCGGATATCTGGTCAACAACGCCGGTGTGGCGCGCGACGGGCTGCTGGCGTTTCTCTCCGACGAGCAGTGGGACGAGGTGCTCGACACCAATCTGCGCGGCACGTACCTGTGCTCGCAGGCGGCGCTTCCAAACCTGTTGCGGATGGGAGGGGCGATCTGTAACATCGTGTCGCCCAGCGGCGTGCGCGGCCAGGCGGGACAGACCAATTACTCGGCATCGAAGGGCGGAATCATCGCGTTCACCAGGGCGCTGGCGCGGGAGGTCGGTCCACTGGGTGTGCGAGTCAACGCGGTGTGCCCGGGAGTTATCCCGACGGAGATGTCGGCCCGGTACATCCAAAAGGAGGAGTCCCGGCTGCTGGCGGAAATCCCGCTGGGCCGCTTCGGCCGGCCGGAGGAAGTGGCCCCGCTGGTGACCTTTCTCGGCTCTCCGGCTGCCAGCTATATCACGGGCCAGGTGATCGCCGTGGATGGCGGTCTGCTCTAGTGCCGGGGAGGGCTTGGCGCACGTGAATGAGCGGGCCTGCTGGTTGATCGAGAACTACGCGTACAGGCGGTGCCTGCACCCTGCACGCGAGTATCCTTACGCCGTCTCGCTCCATAACCACTCCGCATACTCCGTGGAGAATCTGGCGTCACTCAACCAGGTTGTCAAGCTGTGGTTCATGCAGCCGCTCAAGGGTCTCCTCCAGCGGGCTTTCGGCCTGGAGCATATCTCCGGCCTGAACTACGCCGACGTCAAGTACAACCCGCCGTTCAGCCCGGAAGATGTCCATCGAATAGAGACCGCGGCGGTAGCGCCCTACGGGTTTGACGGTGTGCACCTGGCGATCACCGACCACGACGAATGCGCCGGCAGCCTGGAGTTGTGCCAGAAGCGGCCCGACCTGGACGGGCGGGTCGTGGTGGGCGAAGAACTGACGGTTCGCTTCGACGGCCACGTGTTTCACCTGGGCATCAGCGGGCTCGATGCCGCGAGCGCCGCCCAGACCCACGCGCAATTGCAGCGCGCCGCCCGCGGCGGGCGTCTGTACGAGCTATTCGAAACCCTGCGCACCACCGGTTGTCTGGTGGTCTTGAATCACCCGCTGATCCCCTGGGGACCGGGCGGCGAAAGCCACATACCGGCGCGCGAGATCCTCTCGCGCTACGGCTGGGCGATTCACGCCGTGGAGTACAACGGCATGCGCCGGCGCGAAGAAAACGACCGCGTCCTGGAACTGGCGCGCGCGTGGCGCAAGCCCGTCGTGGGGGGCGGCGACAGCCACCTGCTCCGCGCCGGCGCCACCCTGTGTGTCTCCCGTGCCGCGACGTTTCGCGGCTTTGCGGACGAGGTGCGGGACGGGCGGTCGGTGGTCCTGGTCAAGGATGAGTATTTCGCGCCTCTCGGCTGGAAGCTGTTTCTGCGGGTGCTGTATTTCATGGCGAATTATCGCCGGATCGCCAGCTTTCGGGGACAGCCGGTGCCCGAAATGCTCGCCCGGCGATTGGTGCTGCTGGACCCGATCGGGCTTGCCAGCCGCGCATTTCTGGCGGTGTGCGCGGGCTTGCGTCTGGTACGTTAGCGCGCATAAGTCGCTGTGTTATACTGCGGGTAACTCACCACCATGGAGAGCGTCCAGCGGCAGTTGAAGCGGATAATCGTACGCGGTCTGCGGCTTCCCGACGATGCCGTGGAGAGTTTGCGCGACGACCAACCGCTGTTGGGCGGCGATCTGGAAATCGACTCCATCGATATCCTGCAGATTATTCTCGAGATCGAGCGGCATTTCGGAATCAAACTAATCTCCGGCAAATTCGATCGCGAGGAATGGGCCACCATCGATTGCCTGGCGGCCACCGTTCAGGCGAGGATGGCCGGCGATGCCCAGCCGTAGCCGCCCCGTGCGCCGCGTCCTGCTCGTGGAAGCCAACAACATGAGCAAGTGGGTCGGCGCCACGATCCCCTACGAAGTGCACATTCCTCCGTTGGGCCTCATGTATCTGGCGGCCTCCGCGCGTCAGGCCCACCCCGGAATCGAATTCCGCATAGTCGAATCTTCGCTGCCATTTCTTTCCGAAGAGCGGCTGGCGGAGTTACTGGAGGAGTTTCAGCCGGACGTCGTGGGCATTCGGTCGATCGCGTTCTTCCTGGAGGAACTGCAGCGCATTGCAACCGGTGTGAAGGCCTGGGGCGATGCGCTTCTGGTGGCGGGTGGGCCGGTCGTGCAGGCGTTCAAGGCGCGCCTGTTCGAA
>Ga0326727_10022441_pt1 | contig 12195 bp, 18 predicted proteins | sample MB2enrmetagenome_FD_207643 | JGI IMG/M metagenome (GOLD analysis project Ga0326727, IMG submission 207643) | Lab enriched peat soil microbial communities from McLean, Ithaca, NY, United States - MB29MY | ecosystem: Environmental > Terrestrial > Soil > Wetlands > Peat | place: USA: New York... | reverse complement strand
AGGATCTATACGGTGAGATCCATTTCCCACTGCAGGCGATACTGCTTCTGGATCGACCCGGCATCGATTTTTACGGCGGCGAGTTGATCCTGGTGGAGCAGCGTCCCCGCCGACAGTCGCGGCCCATGGTCGTGCCGCTGACTCAGGGTGCCGTCGCCGTGATCCCGGTCAAGGAGCGGCCGGTAACAGGCCCACGCGGCACGTCGCGGGTGCAAATGCGTCACGGGGTGTCCGCCATACATCGCGGACTGCGGCGCACGCTGGGGATTATTTTCCACGATGCCGCTTAGTCAAGATTCGCAAGTCGGACGGACCGCGCCGTCCAAGCATGCCCGATCATCCGCCGTTACAGTGGATGGTGTATTCGACGACATTGCTCTTCTGACCGTCGAGATTCATGATGAATGCTTGTAGCGTCGCATAATAAGACTCTGGTCCGCACGGCCAGCCGCCGGTGTAGACGGTGCCTCTCATTTGCTGTTCTGGCGAGATATCGATCACTCCGTCGCGGACCGTCAATGGTTTCGGGGAGTTTGTCGACGTGAGTTCCCGGTGTATGAAGCGAACGGTTCCGCTGGGATCGTGAAAGTGAAATTCCGGATAGATCGTCTCGTAGCGATGCATTTCCTTGTGCGTACTGACATAGTCAATTACAGGGCCGGTATTTTGCGCTGACGCAGCTACCATAACAGCAACGGTACCGATGATCGCGACAGCAAATCGGGTTCTATGCGACATGTTGCTCCCTGCCTTCCCGCCTTGGGATCAAAGTTCCGTCCATCGAGTTTTTATTAAATAACATCGATCCGCCAATTGCAATTTGACTTAAAAGGCAAGCGGAACCGGTGCGGAAATTGGGTGGGTTCGCGGGGATTCGGCATCCACTTGCCGTAGGCTCCAGTCGGCCAACGGACTAAACCGCTCGCGCGGTAGGGGTGGTTTCGATCAGGCCTCGGAGAGGCTGACCGCTGAGGTTCTGTTTCGTAAGTTGCGAAGTGAGGCAATTCGCCTCGTTCGTAACCTGGAGCAGAGCCATGAAGGATTCCACTCGAGAGATCTCCCCGCTGCGTCAACGGATGCTGGAAGACATGCGGCTGCGCAAGCTGGCACCCCAGACTCAAGCGTCTTACGTTCGTGCAGTTCGACGATTGGCGGGATATCTGCGTCGGCCGCCGGATACGGCCACGGTCTACACCTATCGACGCACGCGCCATTACAGTCTCGTGTTAATGGTGGCGGCGTCTGTCCTAGGTCTCCTGGCAGCTACATTGATCAGGATTCTTAATTCAGAAATGCTAGTTCCGCGCCTGCGCACCGACTTATTTGACGCGATGATCCTGTCGTACGCCGCATATATGGTGTTTGGCATCTGGGGAGCGGCAGCACTGTTCCGCTCCTACATCCGATTGGCCGACGCCAGCAAAGCGTCGATCCAACCTAAGGCGGAGTAAGCGTTTGCCAGACTCGAGTACGTGACTAAGGAGACTTGTGCGAGCGATCAACATTTCGTGGCACCAAGGCGGACAGCGGCCACTGGCCGCTTTGGGTCAACTCCGGCGGTTGCTCGCGGCAGTCTTCTCACCTAATTTGTCGGCAAGCCACAGCTTGATCAATGACTGCCGGGTGACGCCCATCCGGCGTGCCTCCCGATCCAAGGAGTCCACCATCCAACCCGGGAAATCGACATTCACTCGCTTTGGGTCCGTGCCTATGCGCCGAGCCTTGGCCAAATCCAGCTGATCCGTAATTCTCTCGCCGGCATCAAATTTGCGGTCAAATGTCTTGGCTTTCATAAATCTCCACTTCCTCGTCCCGCGACCGTCGCACAGAAATCAAGCGTACATTCTCACCACGCCGTGTGATCACGGCTGACCAGTGCTTCTCGTTCATCTTTCCGATCACCACCGAGCGCGGCTCATCACTGACCCGTGCCGGTATTTCCAGCAACGCGGGATCAGACCACAGCGCCTGAGCTTCCTCAAAATCGACGCCATGCTTACGCTTGTTCTCGGCACTCTTTTCCGAATCATACTCAAAGCCCATGCGGCTTTCTTATCACAATTGGACGGTATAATAAAGATATATTTACTATACCTTGAACGGGCATCGCCGCGCGATTCACCGCCCGAAACCAGCAATCGTGCAGGACAGACTGGTTAGGGTCGATGAGCGAGCGTTGGCCGCGGCGCAGACTGCCGGCTCCATCACCGAAGGAGCCGACCATGGAACAAGTAAACTGCAACTCAACCGCCAAGATATTCTGGAACAAAGGGAAGATTGTCGGATAGAAGGCCCCGTTCAAGCTGAAGGATATCTGGGCCATTCGCGTCCGTCTGCAGCTCGCCGGGCGGCGTCGCGAACTTGCCCTGTTCAATCTGGCGATAGACAGCAAACTCCGTGCCTGCGATCTGGTCAAGCTCAGGGTGCGGGATGTCTGCCACCGTCAGACGGTGGCATCGCGGACGATCGTAATGCAGCAGAAAACTCAGAGGCCCGTTCATTTCGAGATTACCGAGCCAACACGGGAAGCGGTTGGAGCTTGGATCGGTCAGGCGCATCTGTCGCCGGAAAGCAGTCTCTTCCCAAGCCGACTCCACGACTCAACACACCTATCGACTCGACAGTACGCACGGATAGTGGATTCTTGGGTCAGGCAGTTGGGGGTTGGATAAGGCAAGCTACGGGACGCACACGCTGAGGCGCACAAAGGCCACATTGATCTACCGGCGGACGAAAAACCTACGGGCCGTCCAGCTTTTGCTCGGGCACACAAAGCTTGAGAGCACGGTGCGCTACCTGGGGATTGAAGTAAACGACGCACTGGAAATGGCGGAACAGACCGAGGTATAGCGCGACGGCTCAGGCCGGTCAGCGTCTATGGGCGTTGACCGGCCACAACCGGCCGATGACACGTCTCATATTGACGGAACATAGCCGCCATTCAAATCACAGCTTAGACTGGTCCACGAAACCCTCATGCACACATGCTCAAATTGCCGCGCGACGTTCGAGGGCACGACCAATAGGCCGCGAGATATCTCTTGGAAATCTATTTTTAAACGCCCCGCGACGCTCTTCCCGCTTGGAGAGGACATCGAATCGCTTACGTTAGTAAAGTGCCCAAAATGTGGCCACGTAGAAAAATCCAGCGAGTTTAGGGTTTTTGGGTTCATTCCCGGCTCGAAAAGGAATATCAAACTAGTTCTGGGAGGTCTCCTGATCGCGTTACTGTTGTTTGGCTACTGGCTGCTTGAGGTGTTCGCGCCTGCTTCCCGATAGCCACGAGTTATAAGCGGCAGAAACGGTCGCAAGTGATAATTCGCGTCTCTTATCCCCCTTCGAAAACGTGAAACTATTGCTATTAAGGTGTCGCCGCCACGAGGTACTTATGTTTTCCGATGTTGAAATAGCCAAACAAGTTTATGGTGACCTTCTTGAGGCACGGATGATCCTTGCGAACTCGGTTGCAAGAATTAAAGGCCGGTGCTCGAACGAGGAATATCTTCGATATCGCAAAGGAATCGGCGACGCACTTGGATTGCTCGTTGTTGATGTGACCCCGATCACAGATCAATACCCGGCCCTGGTGCCGCCAGAAGAGAGGCATTAGGGTCCGCGGTCGCTAGGTTTGCCGTCGTGTTCCAAGATCGGCAAAGCGGACGATGGTGGGCGCCTCCTTCGGGTCGAGTTCCGCCCATGGCAATCAGCGACGGGGCTCGCAGGATTCGACGATTCATCGCGACATGGCACCATTGCAGAAGTCACCACGATGGTCGGCAACCTGAGGTACGGCGATGCTCCGGATTCTCGTTTTAATTGTGTTGATCGTCGCGGACGTGACTTCGATTCAAGTGGTGGCGGAGCCGATAAAACACCCAGACTGCATTGATGCACTCGAGCAAATTGTGGTGCTTCGAATGCCGGTACTGGTGTACATCGAAGAGGATCGTTTCCACAGGGATATTACGGCAAGCGAGCGTCGCTTGGAACTCGCGCGTCTTACGAAGATCGTACGGTCATCCTGCGGGAAAGATCCGAAAGTGCGCGCACAGCAAGACATTGATGCGCATCAGCTCTACGTCGCGCGCTCGCCCGAGTGTCGCTTCGTGTGGGCCAGGTACGCGGCAATGATGACGCCGGGACCCGGATTCACGCGTGAGGAAATCGAGCACCAGAAGGCAATCATGGACAAAAAGTGCCCGGCCACGCGCCTCGATCACCATTGGCTAATCGAGAACATGGGAACCGTCAATGATCCCGATCTCATGCCAAAATCGCAGTCTTACTGAGATCATGGTGGGGTGCCGTCGAGGAAAGTCCACAAAGCCGACTGTTGCGGTCGGCCGCAAAGGGTCGTGACGAGTCCAGCGAGCGTGCGGAGCCCGCCAGCGGCTCTAGTCGGCCTAAACCCGGACATTTCAACTTAGCTGAAGAGGTATCCGAACTTAGCTATGGCAACAATGGTGAGTATATAATGTAATCTATAATGTACATTTTGTGTTTTTTTTAAGGAATTAATGTAAATTATGGTTACCATTAAAGAGGTGTCATATACCCTTGCCGAAATCGGCGACCGAATCCGTGAATTGCGCATTGCCAAAGGCGAGTCGCAGGAACTCTTTGCATCCCGAATCGGAGTCTCCCGGCCCACCGTCAGGGCCATCGAAAAGGGCGCGCCCACTGTTCAAGTGGGCCATTGGATGGCTGCCTGCTGGGCATTGAACCGCCTGGGAGACATCCGCGAGTCATTCAAAGGCGCTGTTTCATTGCTTGATCTTCCCTTGTCGTCCAAGCGTGCCCGGGTACGCGCCAGCCGGAGAATCGTTCCGTGAAACGATTCGACATCGTGGTCCGTCTCGAGGATGGCTCGCGCGAACTTGCCGGGGTGCCCGAAGCCACTATTGCCGAGATCCAGAAGGATCTGGACCGGCGAGCTCGACGCGTTACCGATCACGCACGGTAATCGCGGCTTCCGTCGATTTACTGAACCTGCCGCTTCGCCCGTGATCGGCCGAGCGTTTACTTTGGGATGGTCAGCGTGCGGAAAAACCGCGGCGCGGTTCTCAGGGTCACGCGCGCGGGACGGCAGGGCAGTCCCTCGAGACTGAAGCGCTGGGTGGTCTTGAAGTCCTGCTGCTCCACATCCTCGAATTGATCATCCAATACCTCGACCGTTACCCCGGGCAAATTGCCCGATTGAAGGGTCTGGCACTCTCCCCATTTCAATGAGAATTTGTGGTCAGGGTTGGTTCCGCGGTAGAGCATGGTGACGACCAATCGGTCGGTACTCTTGTCGTAGTAAATCCTGCCGAAGTTATCGGCATGGGCGGCCGGCATGATGAAACATGCCAAGGCCGCGGGCATCAGCCAAGACAGGGAGTGTGTCGTCATGTGGCCCTCTCCAGCAACATGTGCCTTTCCGGCGATCAGGTAAAAGAATAGCGCACCGACCGGCATCGGATCGACTTCGGTGTTTGCGCCGCGTTGGGCATCGGTGAATCCAATTTGCAACAATCGCCGCGCCACTATCGTGCGGCGTTGACCGCTCGGTGCACGCCAACATGGCAGTGGGGCTGGGTTAGTGGGGCGCCGGCCGGGAAATTCAGGCGTTTCCGAATTTGGCACGGGTTTTGCTTGAGTCAGATGGTGTATTATAAACAAAGTATGCCGCGAGGGGCCGCAACGGTAATTTCGCCCCGATCCTAAGTATTGGTTGACTCCATGCGCTTGCCGTCGCTCAAGTTTCTGAAGACCTTTCAGGTCGCGGCCAAGCTGCAAAGCTTCAAAGCGGCTGCAGAGGAGCTATTCGTCACTCCCTCCGCCGTGAGTCATCAGATCAAGGCGCTCGAGGAGCAGCTCGGCGTGGCATTGTTCCAGCGCGGAGTGCGCACACTCAGGCTGACCGATGCCGGCGCTCACTACCTCGAGCACATCAACGACATATTCTCCAAGCTCGAATCCGTGACCGAGCAGCTCCAAGAGCGTTACGGGCGCAGCATCATCCGGCTGAATGTGCCCTCATTTTTCGCCAATGAGTTATTGCTGCCGCGCCTGGCATCGTTTTCCCAGGCCCGCGAGGAGACGGATATTCGCATCGAGACCACGTTCTCCGCGCCCAAGACACACCCGCCGGAGGCGGACCTGTCCATCGTCGTGGGCTCCGGCCCCTGGGAGGGGTTGACCGTGCACGAGCTGTTCGCGCAGAGCTTCATCGCCGCCTGCTCGCCGGGCTTTCTGCTGGAAAATCCCATCAATTCTTATGGCGACCTGAACGGCAAGACTTTGCTGCTGCATGAAGAGCGGCGCGAAGCCTGGGAACGGTGGGCGGCGGGCTTGGGGATCGAACCGATCAAACCCAATCGGCTGGTGCGCCTCGACACCATGTCGGCGGTGGTGCTCGCCGCGGAGCAGGGAGTCGGCGTCGCCCTGGTTCCGTCCCGGTTGAGCGCCGATCGTTTCGTGGCCGGCGGCTTGGTGAGGTTATTCGATGCGGAATTGACCACGAACGAGAGCTACGTCCTGTTGCACCGGCCCGAGGACTGCAAGCGCGAGGACCTGCAGGAGCTGACGCAGTGGATATTGAGCGAGTGCCGTGTCGCTTGAACGCCGGTTGGGGCATACGGATGAGGGAAATTTCAGCATTGCGAAAATTTTCTCGTTTGTCCGCACTCGAAGCGCCGCCTATCGTGCACATGGGGTGTTGGTATCTTTGATCTTCAAGGAATACCACCATGAGCATTCGCAGAATCTGTCTCGCGGTCGCAGCTGCCGCCGTACTTGCACCCGCCATCTCCGATGCATCGCCCGAAAAGGCAGCGTTGAATGCCTGCGCCCGAGCCTTCGCGTCCAGCCTGGCGTCTCCCGGTGCCGCCACTCCCGCGTTCAAGGTCGACTTTCGCAGTAATCACTATGTCGGATCGGTGATCGATCTCTATGCCCGCGAATATACCTTTGAATTACACGCGCGGGACGCGAAAACCGGGTTGCCAGTCGCACATGCCAGCTGTTCCACGGATAGCCGTGGCAATGTCGTTGCCTTGTCGTCGATTCCGCTGGACGCCGTGAGTCCGGCCTTCGCCGCTCGATTGTAGGAGCGCGAAAAATCGGGCCGCGGCAGCGGCCGGCGAGCCTGTGATTGGCGAGGCGGCGGCTGGCGAGTTTCCCGCTGCCGGCGTATAAATTCGCCATGAGCATCGCATCGAACGAACGACCGGCTGCCGGCGCGGCCGCCCTGGAATTGGTTCTTGCCGTCGCGGAAAACGATGTCATCGGGCGCGGCAATGGGCTGCCCTGGCATCTGCCCGCGGATCTGCGGCATTTCAAATCGCTGACGCTGGGCAAACCCGTGCTGATGGGCCGCAGGACCTACGAGTCCATCGGCAAGGCCCTGCCGGGCCGAACCAATATCGTGCTGAGCCGCTCCGCGGAATTCTCGCCGGGCGATTGCCTCGTCGTGAAAACTCTCGACGACGCTCTGATCGCGGCGGGCACGCGGTCCGCGGTCATGGTGATCGGTGGGGCGGAAATCTACCGGCAATGCCTGCCGTTCGCCAGCCGCATCCATCTCACCCTGATCCATGCGCAAATCGAAGACGGCGACACGGTGTTTTCCGGCTGGCGCGACCTGCAATGGGAAGAGCTGTCGCGTGAGCGGCACGAGGCGGACGACAAGAATGCCTACGCCTACAGTTTCATCACGCTTGCGCGGCCGGGACCGTCGGGCGTCAACTGAGCGGCGCGAGCCTGGCACGGATCTCGTGCTCCGCGCGCTCGAAGTCCACGTCGTCCAGCGTTGAAACCGCACCCGCCGTCAATTCGGCCAGGAGCTGCGCCTGCACGGCTCCGCGCTCATACGCGATTCGGTATGGAATTTCATGGTGGAACATGACCATCGAGTACCGCGGGATGAAGTATTGCGGAAAGCGCCGCTCGAGTTCCAGTGACAGGGCCTGTTGCAACTGAAACTTGGGGTCGGCGACGCGCTCGCGCATTTCCAGATAATTGTCCAGTGTCATGAGCCTGATGGCGTCGGTGTTGGGCTTGCGCAGAGCGCCGAATTCCGCAAAGACGCTCTCCCAAGAAGAGTGCCGGCCCATGCAGGCGTCGAATTCCACGCAGTCCTCGAAGCAGCAGTTCATGCCCTGTCCGTGAAACGGCACGATGGCATGTGCCGAGTCCCCGATCAACGCCGCCATGCTCCCGTAGTGCCAACGATCGGCCGACACCGTACCGAGAAACCCGACCGGGTGATCCTCGAATTCGGCGATACAATCGGGCATCAATTCGCGGGCGTCCGGAAAATTCCGCTCAAAGAATCCCTCGATGGCGGCCGCGCCGGTCAGGTTCTCGAAGCTGACCTCGCCGTGCTTGGCCAGGAATAAGGTGGCCGTGAACGTACCGTCCTCGTTCGGCAGCGCGATCAACATGTAATCGCCTCGCGGCCAAATATGCAGCGCATCGGAGGCCATCGTGTGCCGTCCTGCGGCGTCCGCCGGTATGGTCAGTTCCTTGTATCCATGCGCGAGATCGGTCTCATGCGCCTCGATCAAGTGCAGCGAGCTCATGCGACGGCGCATCAAGGAGCCTGCGCCGTCGGCCGCCAGCAGCGGCTGCATGGGCACGCTGATCAGTCGATCATGGCGCAGATCGCGGATGAGCGCGGTTCCCTGATCGAAGTCGGCGGCCTCGAAGCGATGCTCGAAGTGAACCTTTACCCCGGGCTGTCGGGCGGCGACCTCGAGCAGTGCTTGATTGAGCCTATGTCTCGAGATGGAATAGATCAGCTCGTTGGGCCGCTGGCCGTAGGGCTGAAGCGAGGTGCCTCCCCCGGCACGATGAATCATCCGCCCGCGCATGGGCAGCAGCGCCTCCTTCAGGTCCGGGAACACTCCGGCCAGCTTCAGGGCGTGAATGCCGCGATCCGCCAACGCCAGATTGATGGATCGGCCGGATTCGGCCGGGCGGCCCCTCGGGTCGGGACGAGACTCGTAGAGTTCCACGGATGCGCAGCCTCCGCGCTGCAATAGGATGGCGAGGAGCGCCCCGGTGGGGCCCGCGCCGACGATGCGAACCGCGGAGCGATCGGCTTTCACCGCTGCAAGGCTCGCGACAGGGCTTCCACCGCGGCGAACACATCGCTGTAGGAGTTGTACAGCGGGATGGGAGCCAACCGCAGCACATCGGGCTCACGCCAGTCTCCCACCACCCCATCCGCCGTGAGCTGCTCATGGCAGCGCTTGGCGGCGGCGGGAGATCGCGCGATCCGCAGGCTCAATTGACAGCCGCGCTCCGGCGCAGCGGCCGGCGTGATGATGTCCACCAGGCCCGGTAACCGGGTCTCGATGAGACGCTGCAGGAATCCGGTTAGGGCAATCGACTTTTCGCGCAGCCGCGCGATGCCGGCGCGCTGGAAAATGTCCAATGACGCCAAGAGAGGCGCGGCGGAGAGCACGGGAGGGTTGCTGATTTGCCAACCCTGGGCCCCGGGAATGGGACTGAATTCGGGCCCCATCTCGAAGCGGGTCGCCGGGTCGTGTCCCCACCAGCCGGCAAAGCGCGGCAAATCGACCTTGCGCGCATGGCGCTCGTGCACGAAGCAGCCGCCGATGGCGCCGGGACCGGCGTTGAGATACTTGTAGCTGCACCATACGGCGAAGTCGGCATTCCAGTCATGCAGGCTCGACGGCGTGTTGCCGATGCCATGAGCGAGATCCAGTCCCACCGCGGCGCCGGCGCGGCGTGCCGCGCCGATCAGCGGTGCAAGATCCAGCGATTGTCCGGTGAGATATTGAACACTGGGCAATAGAACCAGCGCCAGCGCGGCACCTTCGCGCTCGAAGCGATCGATCACGTCCTCCGTTCTCAACGTGCGCTCTCCCGCGCGCGGCTCCATCTCGATCAGATGTTCCGCCGCATTCAGTCCGTGAAACGCCAGCTGCGATGCCACTGCGTAGCGATCCGAGGGGAAGGCGGACTTCTCCATCAGCACCTTGCTGCGCCCGGCATCGGGCCGAAAGAAACTCACCATCATCAAGTGCAGATTCACCGTCAGTGAATTCATGGCGACGACTTCGCTTTCATGAGCGCCGACGAGAGCCGCGAGCGATGCGGCAGCCTGTTCGTGATAAGGGATCCATGGGCGCCGGGCGACGTGGTGCCCGAGCACTCCCAGTCGCTGCCAGTCCTCCAGTTCCTGCTCGACATACTGTGCCGCCGACTTGGGCTGAAGTCCCAGCGAATGGCCGCACAGATATACCAGCCTTCGCCCCGCGGCGTCGCAGGGATGATGGAATTGCGCCGCGAAGGACGCCAACGGATCGGCGGCGTCCAGGGCCAGCGCACCCGCGTGGGTTGGCGCCGCGGTCTGGCTCACTGGCCCGGAGCCTGCATGACGGTGCCGCAAACGCTGCAGGTGCGACGCGAAATGTCCGAGAAAAACCGGGAAAAGATTTCCGGCAGCTGCGTTACGATGTCGTGTACGGCAACGCGCTCCATATACAGGCAATGCCCGCAGCGCTCGCAGTACCACGAGAAGCCATCCAGTTCATCGGGGCTGCGGCGTCGTTCGACGACGATCCCGACGCTGCCCGCGGGGCGCTGCGGCGAATGCGGCACTTCCGCCGGCAACAGGAATACTTCGCCCTGACGGATGGGCACGTCTATCAAGCGGCCGTCCTGCACCGTTCTGAGCACCATGTCCCCCTCCAATTGGAAGAAGAATTCCTCGTAGGGATCGTGGTGAAAGTCCTTGCGCGAATTGGGACCGCCGACGGCCATGATGATGAACGCGCTGTCCTGAAACAGCAGCTTGTTGCCCACCGGCGGCTTGAGCAGAGGGCGATTCTGCTCGATCCATTGATGCAGATTGAAGGGGGGTGCTATTCGCATCTGCCCATTATAGCGGGGTCGTGAAACTTCGCCGCCATGGACGCAGCCGAAGCGGCGGCCTCGGCTAGTAGTGCGCAGCGGCCGCGCAGGGCACCTGGATCGGCCTCGCACCGGGGTCGTCCAATCGCAATGCGGTCAGAGTGCCTCCCCACACGCAACCCGTATCGAGGTTGGTGACGTCGTCATTGCTGAAAAGACCCAGGGTCGACCAATGGCCGAATACGATGCGCGGTCCGCGCCAGCGAGCCCCGCGCGCCTCGAACCAGGGGATCAGGGAGCGGGTCTGGGGTTTCTTCGGCGATCCCTTGGCGCGCAGCATCAATCGGCCGTTCGCATCGACGTATCGCAGGCGCGTGAAGCAATTGACGATGAATCGCAGGCGCGCGCCGCCTTCGAGGGCATCGTCCCAGAGGTCCGGTTGATCGCCGTACATTCGGTCGAATACTCTTTCCGGATCGCTGCGCAGCGCGCTCTCGAATTCACGGGCGCACTGCCGCGCCAGCCTCAAATCCCATTGCGGTGCCAGGCCCGCGTGCAGCATGCACACGTTCAGCGCCGCATCTTCGTGAAACAGCGACCGGCCCATGAGCCACTCCATCAAGGCATTGCGATCGGGGGCGCTCAAGGTCTCCTCGAGGGTGTCATCGCCGCGCACCCTGGCGAATCCAAAGGCCACGGCCAACAGGTGCAGATCGTGATTCCCGAGAGTGACGGTTGCCGCCTCGCCCAGCGATCGAATTCTGCGCAGCACCCGCAGCGAATCGGGCCCGCGATTGACCAGATCGCCGACGAACCAGAGGCGATCGCAATCCGCCGAGAATTGCAGGGCTTTCAGCAAGGCGCCGAGCTCATCGTCGCAGCCTTGCACGTCGCCGATTGCGTACAGCGCCATCGGGCTCCTAGTGCAGCACTCCGGGCATCGCCAGCCTGAACGGCGCGATGGGCGCGTCGAATTGCTGTCCGTCGTCGGCCACCATCTGATAGCTGCCCTGCATGGTGCCCACCGGAGTTTCGATCACGGCGCCGCTCGAGTAGCGAAATCCCTGGCCCGGCTTCAAGTAGGGCTGTTCACCGACCACGCCGTCGCCGCGCGTCTCCTTCACGTTGCCGTTCGCATCGGTGATGATCCAGTGACGCGTGAGCAGGCGTGCGGGCACCTGGCCCTCGTTGCGTATCGTGATGGTGTAGGAGAAGACGAAGCGCTTGTCGCCCGGATCGGACTGCTCCTCGACGTAGGAAGTTTCGACCTCGACACGAATTCTGGGATTTGCGGGTTCGGATGTCATGACTTGCATCGCATTACTTCAA
>Ga0326727_10022440_pt1 | contig 12195 bp, 8 predicted proteins | sample MB2enrmetagenome_FD_207643 | JGI IMG/M metagenome (GOLD analysis project Ga0326727, IMG submission 207643) | Lab enriched peat soil microbial communities from McLean, Ithaca, NY, United States - MB29MY | ecosystem: Environmental > Terrestrial > Soil > Wetlands > Peat | place: USA: New York... | reverse complement strand
CATGGCGGAGCAGGCGCCGTTTTCTCGGAGCCTGAGCGAGGCCAACAGCAGCGGATGTCCGCTGACGCTGGCCAACGGATTTCTCCACTGCGCAAGCGCCGCGGCGGACACCTTTGCAATCGATCCAAATCTGCGCGTAGGTTACATGCAGACCTGGGATTTGATTGCGCAGCGGGATCTACCCTGGGCCCTGGTGATGACGGCCACTTATTTGGGAACCAAGGGAACGCACGGAATGCAGGAGTTTCTTCCCAATACCTACCCGATCGGCGCGGCCAATCCATGTCTAACCTGTCAGTCGGGCTTTGTCTACCGCACCTCGGGCGGCAATTCGACGCGCGAGTCAGGGCAGCTCCAGTTGCGGCGCAGGCTGCGCAGCGGATTCACGGCAAGCGTGGAGTACACCTATGCCAAGTCTCTGGACGATGACGCGCAGGTGGGCGCGCAGGGCCATGTGACCGCGACCTCGGCGGCGAGCACAAACCAGTCGGGAGCGGAGCCGGCCGTTGCGCAGAACTGGCTCGATCTGCGCGCCGAGCGCGAGCTCTCGACCTTCGACCAGCGGCAGCTACTGAGTGCGCAGCTTCAATACACCACCGGGATGGGAATGGGTGGCCGGACATTGATGAGCGGATGGAGCGGACGCCTGCTGAAGGAATGGACCGTGGCCAGCCAGATCACCGCCGGCACCGGCCTGCCTGAGACGCCGGTCTTTCTTGCCACCGTGCCCGGCACGGGTGTGACCGGCACAATCCGCCCCAACCTGACCGGCGCGTCGATCTACAGTGCGCCCGCCGGCTACCACTTGAACGCTGCTGCATTCGCAGCGCCCGCCGCGGGCGCGTGGGGTACTGCGCGGCGGGATTCGATTGCCGGACCCGATCAATTCACCTTGAACGGGTCAATGTCGCGAACCCTGCGGCTGCGGAACCCATTCAACCTGGATGTGCGGATCGACGGCGCCAACCTGCTGAATCATGGCGTCTTCACCGGATGGAACACGGTGGTGAACAGCACCACCTTCGGGCTTCCGGCTTCGGCCAATCCCATGCGCAGTTTGCAGGTGACGGCGCGGCTTAGGTTTCAGCGATGAAAACGCTCAAGACATTGCTGCTGCTGACGACGCTTGGCGCTCTAATCTCCGTGGGGGCCCGAGCGCAGCAGATTGGCTCCAATACGACCCCTGGGCAAACTGAAACCTTCAAGCTGACCCTGAACTCGCAGTTGGTGGTCGAGCAAGTTGTGGTGAAGGACAAGAAGGGTGACTTCATCGGCGGGCTCACGGCCAAGGACTTTAATGTGACCGAGGACGGCGTGCCGCAGACCATCAAGTTCTGCGAGCATCAGCAATTCTCAGAGGCAGTCGATCCCCTGCCCCCGGCGCCGCTAGACGACGAAAATATCACGATCTACAGGAGACTGACCCGCACCCAGATCGCGCCGGAGCCTCCGGAGAGCAACAAGTACAAGGATCGCCGCCTGCTGGCGCTCTACTTTGACATGACCGCCATGCAGCCGCAGGACCAGATGCGCGCATTGAGCGCGGCGGAGACATTCGTGCGCAAGCAGATGACCTCCGCGGACCTGGTCTCGATCCTGCAATTCAACGGCGGGTCGGTGGATGTGTTGCAGGATTTCACGGCTGACCGCAACCGTCTGCTGAGCATTCTGCAGACGCTGATTGTGGGCGAGGGCCAGGGCTCAACGGATTCCATCGATGACGCCAGCAGCGCCGACACCGGCGCCGCCTTCGGGCAGGACGACAGCGAGTTCAACATCTTCAATACCGACCGGCAGCTTTCCGCGTTGCAGACCACGGCCAGGATGCTGGAGCAGATGACCGAGAAGAAGTCGCTCGTCTACTTCGCCAGCGGCCTGCGCCTCAACGGCGTCGACAACATCGCGCAGTTGCACGCCACCATCGACGCGGCGGTGCGGGCCGGGGTTTCCTTTTGGCCTGTTGACGCGCGGGGGCTGGTGGCAAGCGCGCCGCTCGGAGATGCAACCCAGGGCAATGCCGGCAACGTGGGCATGTATTCCGGTACGGCTGCGCAGGCTTCCACCGACAGGTTTCAGCAGTCTCAGGACACCATGTACTCGCTGGCCGCCGACACCGGCGGCAAGGCGCTGTTTGACAACAACGACCTGACCCGCGGCATCGTGCAGGCGCAGCGCGCTATCTCGGACTATTACGTCGTCGGCTACTACACCACCGACACCGCGCAAAACGGCCGCTTCAGGCGCGTGAAAATTACTGTGAATTCCCCGCTCGACGCCGGCCTTTCCTACCGGGAGGGCTACTACGCAAACAAGGAGTTCAACAAGTTCACCGCAGTGGACAAGGAGCGGCAACTCGAAGATGCGCTCATGCTCGGCGACCCGATTACCGACCTGACCATCGCCATGGAGATCGACTATTTTCAGCTCAACCGCGCCGAGTACTACGTGCCCATCATCGTAAAGATTCCCGGCCGGGAGCTGGCGCTGGCCAAGCGATTCGGCGCCGAGCACACGTTGATCGACTTTGTCTGCGAGATCAAGGACGAGGCCGGCGGCTTCACGGTCAGCAATGTGCGAGACAATGTGGACATCAAGCTGACCGATGCGACCGCGCTTGAGCTGACCAAGCGGCCGGTCGAGTACGACTCCGGATTCACTCTGCTCCCCGGCAGGTACTCCATCAAGTTCCTGGCGCGCGACGACGAGACGGGAAGGATCGGAACTTATCAGACGGAGTTCATCATCCCCAATCTCAACAAGGAGACAACGCGCGTTCCCATCAGTTCAGTCGTGTTGAGCAGCCAGCGCGTCGATACCAGGGACGCGCTCTACAACGCAACCAAAGGCAAGCAGCAAACCAAGGACGACGCCAAGAATCCGCTGGTGCAGGAAGGGCTCAAGCTGATCCCCAGCGTAACCCGCGTCTTCTCGGTCGCGCGCGAGATGTACGTGTACCTGCAGGCCTATGATGGCGGCTCGGCTGCCACGGCATCGCCTTCCGCTCCCGCAAAGCCCGCTTCACCGCTGATCGCGTTTGTGAGCCTCTATCGGGAAGGCAAAAAGGCATTCGAATCTGCGCCCATCGCCGTGATGCCGGATGCCGAGAGCCGGCTGGGCGTAGTGCCGTTCAGCTTTCAAATCGGCCTTGGCGACCTCGCGCCCGGCGAATACCAGTGCCAGATCAGCGTGCTCGATCCCTCCGGACACAGGGTCGCGTTCTGGGTGAACCCCATCATGCTGGTGAAGTAACAGCGGCAGCGTCGTAGAGACATCCCGCATGCCGGATGCCCAGGTCTCGATTCTGAGATCTGCTATGGAGCGACATTCAATCGGAACAAACGAAGTCGCCAGGCGAGAGAAATAGCTGAGTTACGCTCTGACGCAGCGAAACCCTATATCGGAGTACGAACTGTCCGGCGCATTCCGGGCCCGCGCTCCGACGCGGTAGCGATTGCAGTAAGAGGCATGGCAGAGAAATGAGCCGCCCTTCATCACTTTGCTTTGTCCCGCCGAGGGGCCGGCCGGATCGCGCAATGCGGGCCTCGATGAGAATGAGGTCGTGAACCAATCGGCACACCACTCCCAGGTGTTGCCGGTGACCGAATAGAGCCCGTATCCATTGGGCGGATAACTGTCCACGGGGCAGGTTCCTGCATAACCGTCTTCCCCGGTATCGTGGTAAGGAAATTCGCCCTGCCAGATATTGCACAGGTGTTCGCCGCCCGGAGTCAGCACATCGCCCCAGGGAAAGAGTTTCTGCTCCAGACCGCCCCGCGCCGCATACTCCCATTGCGCTTCCGTCGGCAGGCTCTTCCCAGCCCATGATGCGTAGCAGGCAGCATCGTCCCAGGACACATGAACCACGGGATGCGTCCTCCTGTTCACGATGCTTGTGCCCGGTCCTTCCGGATGCTTCCAACAGGCGCCGCGTACCTTGCACCACCACGGCGTCGCTGCCAATGTGTCCTCAACCAATTCCTCGATGCGGTCCTTGGGTATGTGTGACCAGAATACAAACGACCAGCCGGACTTTTCCGCGTCCGTTACATATCCTGTTGCAGTTACGAAGGCAACAAAGTCTTCATTTGTAACCGGAAAGGCGTCGATCTCGAATGGAGAGAGAATCACCGGGCGAACAGGCCCTTCGCCATCCTCCGGAAATCCGCCTCGATAGTCGGTTCCCATCGGGAACCTGCCGCCGGCAAGAGCGATCGTAGGCCGCACTGAATCCGGCCGAACGAGGTGCCCCACCGGACTTGGAACTCTGCCGGCGCCCGAGGCAAGCGCGCCTACGCGGGCCGATTCCGATCCGCGAACGGCGCTTAGAGCGCCGCGCACTTTCGCTAGATCGAATTGCACCTCTTCACCGCGAGCCTTGCCTGCGGATTCCCGGACGTAGACCGTCATTGTCCTGTTTCCTCCCCGCTATTGGCCCGATTTCCCCTGGGGTGTCTAAATAAGGCCGTCTTTGGGGGGGAGCGGCGACCAGAGGATCATGCTACAACACCGCGAGATTCCTCTCAAGCGCCTATTTGCGCCTCCGCTCCTTGAACAGTGCCTGGCTCCAAAGCCCGGCTCGAAAGAACTGGCCCAAAAAAGGAGATTCCGAAGAACAGCCTGTGCTAGAATCGCCGCCGGAGGACCCGGAATGAAGGCAACCCGGCTTTTGATCGTCTGCGCAATTCTTTTCGCACCAGGAATTCTCATCGCTTCAGAACACTTCGACGGTACCTGGCACACCAAGGTTACATGCCCTCCAAAAGGCAACACCGAGGGCTTTACCTGGAAATTTGACAGCGTCGTCCAGAACGGCAACCTGCGCGGAGTGCACGGTACAGAGGGTCAGCCCGCCTCGTTTGTGCTCGAAGGCAAGATCGCGGATGACGGCAGCGCAAAACTCACTGGCACCGGCATCATCAACTCCAGGGAGTATGCCCGCGGAGTCTTCGTCCATAAAGGCGAGCAATACACCTGGGATGTCAAAGCGCAATTCAAAGACACGGATGGCACCGGCCTCAGGAATGAGGGCCTCGGCATCGTCGGCCGTCCCTGCACCTTCGACTTCGTCAAGCAACAGGCCGCAACCCAGCCTGGCGTGCAGTAAACACTCCGGCAAAGCCAGGATCGTTGCGAAGCGCATCCCAAATGACCCTGCGGAGATAGAATGTTGTGCTGGAGCTGCACCATGCGCAGGCATCGAAGAACGTCGCTCTTGCTCACTGGCGCTGTGCTGCTGATTCCATTCAACTGCACGCGGCCGGACTCCTTCGGCCAATTCATCGCTTTCGCCTCCATGACACCCGGTCATTACGAATTACAAGGAGGTCGCGCCATGTCCTTTGCACTTAAATCAACGGCATTTGCGAACGGCGGCGAGATTCCCAGAAGGTACGCCTGCGACGGCGCTGACCTCTCGCCTGCATTGAGCTGGGATAACGCTCCTGCCGGGACGCAATCGCTGGCGCTCATCGCGGACGATCCCGATGCGCCCTCGGGCACATGGACGCATTGGATCATCTGGAACATCGCTGCCAAAGCTACGATCTTGCCGGAGGGCATCCCAAAGGCCGAAGTACTTGACAACGGCGCGCGTCAGGGCAGGAACGACTTCAAGCGCATTGGTTATGGCGGCCCGTGCCCGCCTCCGGGCAAACCCCATCGCTACTTTTTCAAGCTGTACGCGCTCGATGCCAGGCTCGATGTCAAGCCAGGCGCCGGCAGGAATGAACTGGAACTCGCCATGAAGCCGCACGTGCTGTCGCAGACAGAATGGATGGGCACATACAGACGATGATCGCGGTCCTTTTCTGTCGGCACGCAGTTTCAAGGACTACGCAGCGGAACTTCGCGCCCATGCCGCTCCGTTATGCGAGATAGAGACCCCGGGATTCCGCCACAAGCGACACCGGCCCGCATTCGCTCGATATGAGAATGGCTCCAGAACCAACATCTTAAGCCAAATAAAATCAATCGAATAATCGACAGATCCCGTCGTGTCAAAAGGTCCGGGTCCTGGCGCAACCCTTTAGAAAAGCTCATGCCTGACCTCCGGCTGACGGTCAGCCAGGATCATGAGTGAAAGGTCGCGCCGGTCGACGGTGAGCAGGGAGGTTGGCAGTTCGCGAAACGCCGGCTTCGGGCCTTGTTTTTTCGATAAATAAATTTATTCAAGGGAGATAACCAGGGGTATAGTGTTCGTAGCCAATCCAAATTGGAAAACTCCGGTTGAATCTGCCACCTCAACGGAAGAATGGGAGGTATAGGAGCATGGCCCTAAGCGCAGAGTCCGTACCGATGCGATGGCCGGCAGGCCCCTTGGACATCGCACGCCTCAAGAAAGCAAGCAACGTCTCGGCGGAGACAGAAGAGGTGCTCCGCAACTGGCTTGATCCGGCCTCACTGGCAATCGTGCAGGGTACGCCGGTCAATTGCCTTGTGGTCAGCTGGGCCTCCGGGCTGCCGGCGGATGCCGGCCAGCAACAGGCGCTCAAGCCGCTGATCGAGAAAGGCCGGCAGGCCGGACTTGAGTTCGTCGGCCTGATCGAGGGGAAAGCGACCAGGCAAGCGCTGGCGGCTGCCCAATCGGCGGGTCTTTCCGCCATCGCCTTCGAAGGCGACCCGCCTGAAGACGCCGGTATCCCGGTGATCCCGCGCAGCTCGCGTGCCCAGATGCGCTGGACAGCGAACTCTCCCCTCATGAGCATCTCAGACGGCAAATGGCCCGGAATCCCGCAGGATGTAAATCAGGTCGGCGGCCCGACCAACCTACCCTGGGTCGATTCCAACGGAGCCGTCCTGCGCATCGCACAGGCGCTGGCTCCCGACAAAGGCGTCTGGATCGAATTCGAACCGCCGCAGCCGGCGCCGGCTGCCGAAGCTTACATGCTGGCGGTCGCGGATCCTGCCAGCTACGGGGCAAGGTGGGTGGTCTCGCTGGACGATGGGTTGCGCGCGGACCTGACCGCGAAAAAACAGCCCGCTTTGGATACCTGGAAGAAAATCACCACCATGCTGGCCTTCTTCGAGCAGCACAAACAGGCCAGGACCTATCAGCCCATGGGCGCGCTGGCCGTGATGTCGGATTTCGGCGGGCCCGACTGGTTTCCCGGCGAGGAAGCGCTCAACCTGCTTCCCAGGCTTCGAGAGCCGGCCCGGGTAATTGCCCGGTCACGGGCAGCGGGCGCCTCCTATGACGGCCTGCAGGCCATCTTCTACGTCGATCGGGAGCCGCCGGAAGCCCAGTTGCGGCAGAAACTGATCGCCTTCGCAAAGGCTGGCGGCACCCTCTTTGTGCCTTCCAATTGGCCCAATCCTGAGGGCCCGCCCGCACCCGCGGAGCCCTACCTTCTTTTCAGCTTGCATGTCCTGGGCAAAGGCCGCCTGGCAGTATGCAAGGTCGATCGCCCGGACACATACGATACCGTGGCAGACATCCAGAACATCATGAGTCACCGCAACGATCTGCTGCGCCTGTACAACGCATCGTCCATGAATTTCTTCTACCAGACCTCCGCTCAAGGCAGGCAGGGAGTGATCCACCTGTTGAATTACTCGCGCCGGCCGGCGAGCGATGGGCCTCTCTTTTACGTGAAGGAGCCGCAACGGTCAGTCCGCCTGGTGAGTCCGGAATTGAATTCGCCCGCCGAGCTTCAATGGGCTCCCCAGGAAGCCGGCGGGGCGGAGTTGTCTCTGCCGCGCATTTCCGTGTATGGCGCCGTCGAGTTGGAGAGCTAGGAGGCGAAGGAGACCGAAATGAAACCAGAGTTGACCAGAAGAGAATGGCTGTTGGGAGCCGGCGCCCTGCTCGCGCTGCCCGCATTGCCCGCATGGAGTACTGCCCCCACCGCTCCATCCGGGCGCATCGCCGTGGCCAAGTGCAAAACTTATGGTCCCGAACTGCTTCCCTCAATGGAGAAGATGTTCGATCAGATGGGTGGCCTGGACCGGCTGGTAAAGGGAAAGACTGTCGCGGTCAAGATCAACCTCATCGGCGTCCGCTGGCAGCGCCTGGGAACCGCGAAGATGGAGGACACCTTCTGGACGCATCCCCGCGTCATCGCGGCGGTGGTGCACCTTCTGGGCAAGGCCGGCGCACATCGGATAAGAGTGGTTGAAGGCCCGTGGTCAACCGCCGAGACCCTTGAAGAGGTCATGCTGTCGATGAACTGGCAGCCGCAGGATATCCTCAGCGCCGCCGACAACGTGGAATTCGAGAACACCAACTACCTGGGCCGGGGAAAGAAGTACTCGCGGTTCATGGTTCCTGGCGGGGGCCTCATTTATCCCGGTTACGACCTGAATCATTCTTATGAGGATTGCGACGTTTTCGTGTCTCTCGCCAAGCTGAAAGAACATGCGGCCACCGGCGTCACCTTGTCGATGAAGAACGTGTACGGATCCACTCCCATCACAATTTACGGCGAAGGCGCCGGAGTGGACGAACCGAGCATACGTCCTCACGGCGGGCGCGGTGGAGTCTTTCACTTTGCCCGCCGCATGCCCTCAAAGAGCGCGCCGCAGCAGAAAGACATGAGCTTGCCCAAGGATGCCGGCTACAGGATTCCGCGCATTGTCGCCGAACTGTGCTCGGCACGGCCAGTTCACCTGGCCATCATTGACGGCGTCCGGACCGCCACCGGCGCGGAAACCAATTACGGAAGTCCAAACCGGCCCCAGGCCGCAATCAATCCCGGAGTGCTTATCGCCGGAACAAATTGCGTAGCGACGGATGCGGTGGGAATGGCCGTGATGGGGTACGATCCCATGGCCGACCGCGGTGCGCCGCCGTTCTCCAACTCTGACAGCATGTTGCGCCTCGGTGAAGACCTGGGAATCGGCCTGCGCGACCCCAAACGGAACGAGATCGTTGGAACTCCGATCTCTGAAGTCGTATTCAGCTACAGCGCGGTCCGCGACAGGATTCTGGCCGCGGGGAAGAAGGCGTGAACCGCAACTTCACACAGCTGATTTCCCCTGCGCCGAGCGAGAACATGGGTTAGCCGTGCCGGACATCAACTCTGGACTCACCGATCTGCTGCGGCTAGAGGAGAACGGCGACGCCATGGGCGCGACCTTCTCCATTGTTCTTTATGGGCATGACCGGGCAAAGATGGCGGCGGCGGCAGACGCCGCCTTCGCTGAGGTTTGCCGTCTCGACGCCATGCTTTCCAATTACCGGCCTGAAAGCGAATTGAGCCAGGTGAACCGCCGCGCTGCCGAACAGCCCGTCCGCGTGTCGCCGGAGCTCTTCCAGTTGCTTTCCTCATGCATCGAATACAGCCGCGAGAGCGAAGGGGCCTTCGATATTGCGGTGGGACCTCTGATGAAGCTGTGGGGCTTTTACAAGGGCTCCGGCCACCTGCCTAGTCCCGCGGAGGTAGCGGCCGTGTTTCCCAAGGTGGGTTCTCATCACGTTCACCTCGACGCGGACGGACAGACGGTGCGATTTGACCGCTCCGGAGTGGAACTGGATCCGAGGGGAATCGGCAAGGGCTACGCCGTGGACCGCATGTTGGATGTTCTCAAGCAGCAAGGTCTTCAGATCGCTCTGGTGGCCGGGTCGGCCAGCACCATTTATGGGATGGGTGCTCCTCCCACCGAGCCCAGGGGCTGGCCGGTGGGCATCAAAGATCCACGCAACCCGCGCCGGACGGTGGCCGAGGTGTTCCTGAAAGACATGTCGCTCTCCACTTCCGGCAGCTACGAGAAATACTTTCGGGCGGAGGGACGCACCTACTCCCACATGATGGATCCGCGGACGGGATATCCGGCGCCCGGAAGCGGATCGGTTTCGGTGATCGCGTCGCGCACCATCGACAGCGAGGTGTGGGCCAAGCCCTACTTCATCAACGGCCGCGAGTGGGCGAAGATGCACAAGCCGGACGGGTTTCGGGTCTGCTTCTGCGAAGGCCAAATGGAACAGCCTTGCACCTGGCTCCCTTGATCGACGGCGCAGCGACTCCAGAACCGCGAAACAATGCCGACTGCGCCTCCCGATGCGGGCGGAATTCTGCGACAAGGACTGTGAAGGCCGCGGTGTTATGGGCCGGGGTCAGTCAGCCGGCGCAGAGTGAACGGTATTCATGTGTCCGCCGGAGATACTCCGGCGGACACATCCGATATTGCGATCTATGGGAAGCGGTAGAGAAGCACGCGCACAATGATGTTAGGCCGTAGCGTAAGGATCTCCCCTTGCCCATCGTCGTCGCCGGCGAGTTGACGGGTAACTACCCACTTTCCATCCACAAACTTGCCCTCCTGCACCACGCCGAGGCCGGCATTCTGCGGTCCGGGCGTGTTGGGAGTAAAGTCGATGCGGTAGCCGGCTCCGCCAAAGTAATACTCGTCGGGACCGGTAGCGATGAGAAGCGCCGCGGCTTCAAGCGGTGGCAAAGTGGCTGATTCCGGAACTCCAAAGCGCGTGGAGATAGCCACTCCGCCCTTGGGTTGAAGCGGAAGCTGATAATTGCGGCCTGTATAGGTCAAGGTCAGGTTGTAATTGCCCAGCTTGATCTCCTTCGGCGGATCGCCCTTGTTCATGCGCACGGCAGTTATAGTGTCCGTGCCCTGGTGGGCAAGGATGATGGGCGATAACTGGGATAACATGCTGTAAGTGGCGGCAAGGTCCGATGTAACTGGCCTCACACTGTCAACGCCGAAGGGAGAAAAGCCGATCGTGTTGTACTTGCCTACAGCCATGATGGCGTTGGCCGGATTAGTGCTGGTTTCCGGGATAAAGAGCGGATTGCCGTTGCGAAGATAGCGCGCGCACACGTCGTCGAAGTACTCGATGTGGATGTCGGGCGCAAGAATGTCCAGGTCCGGGGCTCCGGCCCTCCAGATATCATGCACCTCCGGCAGCGGGCCGCCGCTCGGATAACTGCCCGGCCAGGCTTCATCGCGCGACTGCAGCCACGTGTTCACAAACATGGGGATGTTATAGCCGGCCTTGCCTGTCTTGACTACCTTTTCAAGAAAGAGTGAGTAGTTCCAGGCCATGAATATTTCGTCCGAGGGCCAGGTCAACTTCAGCCAGTCGCCTTCATGTTCCATCAGGCCCAGCAGCGTACTGCTTGTCTGCAGCGGGCTTTCCACGGTCGCCGGTTTGCCCGGGCCGAAGACCTCTTCCCAGGTGCCCGACTTCTTGTAGCCGTTGGCGGCCCAGACTTCGCGAAACTCGGGAATCAGATTGTCCTTGTGTGCTTCAAGATAGTTCATAAGCTCCGCGGGAACATGGCCGGCGAAGGCGCGGTTGGCGGCGGGAGAGCGGTCGCGCGAATCGCGCAGGACGCCAACTTCATTCTCAACCTGCATCATGATTACGGTGTGCTGGGTACCGTCCACTTCCTTGATGTGCCGCATCAGAGCGCCGAAGGCCGCGGCATCTGCGTCACGGGTAGCATCGCTGAAGGTGCTGAGCGTCTCGATCGGGCCGGACACCGAAACTGTCTTGCCTTCTCCGATCTGAATGTGAGGAAAGCGTTCATAGTCCTTCTTGACCCAATAGGGCGGATAACTGGAAGTACCGTTCTTCCAGGAGCCGAACCAGAGAAAGACGAGGTGCAGGTGATTCTCTCTGGCTCCGGCGATAACTCCATCCACCAGGGAGTAATCGAATTTGCCTTCCTCGGGCTCGAACTGCGCCCAGGAGACGCCGACCAGCACAGTGTTGAGATTGCCGGCCACGACCCTCGGCCAGATTGCCTGCATATTCTCCAGACTGGTGGCCGCGTTGTTGGAGAGTTCTCCTGAGAGAACCAGAAACGGCTTTCCGTCCACCATCAATTGCGTGGCGCTGCCTTGCTTTTGCAGGTGTGGAATCCCGTTATCGGTTTGCGCCTGGATCGAACCAGCGACGCAAATGGCACAGAGCATCCAACCGAAGAGAAACATCCGATTCATTCGCATACATGACTCCAGTAGTGGATTTGCAATAGGGAAACCGGGCCCATGCGCTTTCCGTTCTTGGCGGAGGCATATTCAGGCGCGAGTTCCTGTTACTTTCCCGATTGCGAGCCATTGTACGCCCGGCTGTGCTCTTTGGGCTGTGAATCGCCTTCGTCTTTTCTGTTTTTTTAAGTGCTACGCACTTATCCGGCAGTTATGCCTTTCTAAGTGAGTGTATTAGTTGCACAAATTCGATCGAGCAATCTCCTTGGCGCTGTTTCAAGCTGGAGCCAGAGGTCAACGCCATGC
>Ga0326727_10022439_pt1 | contig 12195 bp, 10 predicted proteins | sample MB2enrmetagenome_FD_207643 | JGI IMG/M metagenome (GOLD analysis project Ga0326727, IMG submission 207643) | Lab enriched peat soil microbial communities from McLean, Ithaca, NY, United States - MB29MY | ecosystem: Environmental > Terrestrial > Soil > Wetlands > Peat | place: USA: New York... | reverse complement strand
CAGGCGAGATGCAGTGTTCGCCTACGTGAATCGCGCGAATCGTTTCAATTAACTCTTCGCGCGGGGCGGATTTGAGGATATACGTGCGGGCGCCGGCCTGGATGGAACGGTAGATATCTTCTTCACTATCGTGCGTTGAAAGCATGATCACGGAAGCATCCGGAAATTCCTTGCAAATGGCGCTTGTGGCCTCAATGCCGCTCATATCGGGAAGTTTCAAGTCCATCAACGTTATTTCCGGTCGATGCTGCCGAAAATGCGCGATGGCTTGCTGACCGGTGGAGGCTTCGACTTCAACGGCCATGTCGGCTTCGATACTGATCGATTCAGCGAGTCCGATGCGGACTACAAAGTGATCGTCCACTACCATGATGCGAATCTTCTTTTCCATAGGTTGAAAGGCTTAGGGTCGGCAGCCATTTTCGTTTGTGGGCCCAGGCGAATTGGCGCGGCTCGCTGAATGGTTTTGCGCCGGGGGGGCCAAAGGCGCCGTTACGACCGTAACAAGCACTTCTGTGCCGCAACCGCGCTTGCTGCTGATGCAGAAACTACCCCCGATTTTTTCAGCGCGCTCCCGCATGTCGAGCAGGCCGAAATGCCCGCCGCGCGCGGACCCGGCGGCTTGGGCGTCAAACCCTGTGCCGTCATCACGAATGCTTAACTGCACCTGTTTCGCCTCATACGTTACGCCGACGACGATTCTTTTCGCATGCGAATGTTTCAAAGCGTTGGCCAAGGCTTCCTGGCCGATGCGTAACAGGTTGTGTTCAGTGAGCGCAGGCAGTTTTCTTGGCGTTCCGGAAGGAGCGACGACGATTTCGAGGCCAGTGTCATGGAAAAGGAGATCGGATATTTCCTTGAGGGCAGCATCCAAACTGCAATTTCCCAATAAATGGGAGCGCAAATCCCAGACCGAGCGCCGCGCTTCGGAAAGGCTGCGTCGGGACATGCTACGGGCAAGCTCAAGATGCCTGCGCCAGGTGGGAGACGAGTTATACGACTGCACATTAACCGCGTCCAGTTGTATCGTGATGGCAACCAGTTCCTGTTCGAGCGTGTCATGAAATTCCCGGCCAATGCGGTCGCGTTCTTCGAGGACGCCTTCGCGCCTGACTTTTTCACGGATGATTTGAGTTTGCCGACGAACGCGCCGATCAAGCATCACGACCCAAGCCAACCCTCCGAGTAGGACTAGGCTCATAATCCCCAGCACCCGTAGGAGCCGGGCCAACGTCCACCAGGACGGCTGGCGAATGACGGTTATATCATCATGGGATCGCAAGAGTATTTGAACGGACTGGGGTGGCGCGTAAAAGGGATTGGGCCCCGATCTTTCGCGCGACGGCGTGAAACCAGGAATCCATGTCAATGGAGGTTGCGCGACGAACACCCCAATAAGCGCAAGTTGGCTGCCGTTTTTTAACGTCCTGCAGGCTTCGCCCGCTTTGGGTCTCCCAACATTCGCTGTTATTGCGGAATTGGAACCTTGCATAACCAAGGTTTGCCGCATTGGACCGTCTATAAGATTTATCAGGCTGGCTTCCACGCGAACGAGCACGTACTCGAAATTCTCCGGAGAATTTAGCAACGATTTCAGATCCGTGGAAATGGGTGAAGGCGGCTCGCCATGGCCCAGGAGTCGCGTCGTGGCATCCTCCAAAATGGGCACATACTCACCGAGCGTGGTATAACCCGAAACTGTTATGAGATCGCCCGGAACGAGCTTCGCTGCTTGAGTCAACAGCACACAGAGTCCGCATCCTTGGTTTTGCATAAACACCGTGCCATCGCCCTCTTGCAATGTAACGACACCGGTGACTTTCACGCGGTTCCCATAGTACCCGCTGGAATTAAACCGGGCCAAATTGGCGATGGATATGTCTTTTGCTTCATTTGCAGATGAACTTTCGACGACGATATCCCCCAGGCTTGAAACTGCGACCCAAGGCATGCGAATTTGGCCGCGCCTATTGTACCTGGAGTAACATACGCCACGCACCCGAACCATGGTGCCTATTAGATCATCTATTAACTCTGTGGCATTAGTTTGATTGGCGTTTTCGACAGACACAATTAGCCGCTGCCCGTCCATGGCGAGATTCAAAAAGTGCCTCTCATCGAACTTGGTAGCCGAACGGACGACTCCGCTCACCTCAATCCTCTGGCTGTCCTCCAGGCCCGTGAATAGTTGATTTATAGCCACACGATGCGGAATGGGCAATGGCTGCTTTCCCATTATGCGTACCACCGATGCTTTAACTATCGGTGCGTAGTCTCCTACTTCGGTGATGCCGGTTATCTCAATCTCTTGACCTGCGGCCAGTCCTTTGCTTGCATTCGTGCTCACTAGAACGTATATGCCAGCGGTGTCATCCTGGACGAATAGATCATTAGGCTGGGCGCCATAATACGTCACGACGCCGTGAAGGCGGACAGGAAAGTGATTTTGCGCCTCCTCTGAGGTCAATAAACGAATTTGTTGCGCGTTCGTTAAGCAAGTCAAAGGGATGGCGGTCTGGGCTGATGCTGGCGGGGCCAGGCTCAACGCCGGCCAGAGCAGCAACAGTATCAAAGCCCCAAGGCCGTTCGCCTTCATCAGGCGGAAGCCATCCGGTTCATGGCGCCGGGCTGTCCCGCCAGGTGTCCAGAGTATCAGAAGACAGGCCAAATGGCTGAAATCAACGAAGACTTCCCGCCTGCATTTTTTGAGAGCCGGGACCCCGGTTTTGAATCTTATTTCCTTATGCACAACATCATGCAGTTGTATACTTTCGTATGGTTATCATATGCCAGAACGCGGGAAATATACAGCATACGAAAGTATAATGCAACGTTATACGAATGCAGTCGTGACCGGCAGCCAATCGCGTGTATAATGATACCATGATTCAGCCAGCTTTTACTCTCAACCTCCTTAAATCAAATAATATGAAAACAATCAGACATTTAATCGTCACATTCCTTGCCGTCGCAGGAGCGCTGTCCGCAACCGCCCAGACCACCAACATCATCCTTCAAACCGATTTTGATAACGATGCCGGTGAGGGGACTTTCGAGGATGACTACGGGTACACCGCCTGCGGGTCGTCCGACGGATATGTGGCTTCGGGCTTTTCCGGAGGGGTCACCGCTGGCGTTGGCGTGGACGGCACGTCCGCGAGTTACATCTCGCCGGATTACACGTTGCTGCCGGGACAGGAAAATTGGACAGACCCTGATAACAGTTACGTTTATGCAGTCGTGGGAAACGGCACGCAGTTTGGACCGCCGATGAATCCCATCACGCCGACGTCGGTTATGGGATCATTTGTCTTGAGCGCTGATCTCCAGGTTTTGGGATTGTTGCCTGGCCTGGACACTACTGATGTCACCATCTCCAAGGTGCAGTTCATGGATGGACCCGGTGGCAATGTCCTTTTCGACTTTACCGGAGACGCCGGCCAGGTCGGTTCAAACTTTGTTGGCATTTCCGTGCCATTATCCTCATTGAGTTATGCTGCCGACGCCATTTATCCCGTCAGCGATTTGACGAACGCTGCGATTGTTGCTGACGTTCAGTATTTTACCATCGAATTCCAGGTGCTGGGTTTGGTGGGAACCATCGGCGGTAATCCTGGCATCTCGCCGGTTTTTGGTTTCACCGACACCGGCGCGCTCGTCGTTGATAATATCGAATTGGTCCAGACTGGGAACACAGTTCCCACACCGCAGCAGGAAGTACTCATCGCGCAGGCCGATTTTGACACCACATTTTCTGCAAGTACCTACGGCTTTAATTTTCGCGATGGCGCAAACGGCGCCACTGAGATTGTTACGACAAATGTGGGGGGTGGTGTTGCTGGCGGCAATTCGATCGAAAATACAGTAGATCTGTCATCTTGGAGCGCCACTCCCCCCGCAGTTTATTCAGGGTTTGGGGTGGGGGCCATTTTTACTCCCATTCCTTTCCAATTGACCTCGACCAGCAAGGCCTCCTATAGGGTCTATGTTGCAGCCAAGGCGGGTGGGCTTGCCAACGGCGCCAGCACCAACATTTCTGCTGTGGTGGACCTGCTCTTTGATGTGCCGCCTGGTTCCGAATCCCCGTCAAACGCATCGCCGGCGATCGTGCTTGATCTGTCTCCGGCTCTGACATTGACGACCAATTGGCAATCATTCGTTTTCGACGGTTCAGCCTGTCCAATAGGAGTGAATAATGGCGGTTCGCAGGCCCTGTTTAACCAGTATATTTCGGACGTCAACGAGATTCTGGTCCAAGTTGCAACCCAGGGCGCTCCTAATATCGGAGCGCAATTTGGTTACGGCGCCGACACCACTATTGACATTGATAACATCAAAGTGGTGGAACTCGTGCCGGGGCTGTCTCCACTGACGGTGGTCCGGTCGGGCCATCAGATTCAAGTGATTTGGACGGACCCCGCCACGGGTGGGACCGCGCAACTGCAAAGCTCCGCGAACGTCGCCGGACCCTATGTAAATGTGGCCGGCGCTGCTTCGGCTGCTGCGGCCTCTCCTTACACGGTTCCGTCTGGCAGCCAGCAACAATTCTTTAGAACCGTCTGGATACCCTAAGGCGGGAAATCACATATTCCAGTGCCAACAGGAACTCTTTCACAGGAATTAACGTCATGCCTTAGACCCGGGTCAGGAATGCGCGCTTCGAAGCTGGAGCGCGCATTCCGTTCCACTCAAGACGACCAGGCACAGAAAGGGAAACGCCCGACAGCAAATTTTATGTTACGCAATACGTTCGGCGGGAGTCCTCATCGCAGGCGGTCGTTCACGCTGATCGAACTCCTGGTTGTGATCGCCATCATAGCGATTCTGGCCGCGATGTTGTTGCCTGCGTTGTCGCAAGCCAAAGAAAGGGCGAAGCGGGTGGCTTGTGCAAACAACCTCCGGCAGATTGGGATTGGCATGAATATTTACGCTGGCGATAACAATGATTATCTCGTTTCGGCGCTGGCGGCGTATTCCAATTATCCTCCCAGCGATCCCCAGACGTTTAACCAAACCGCCATCAGCCCTCCGGAAGCAGGTATGGCCAAGGACGTTTACTTGGATATGACACAGACCAACACCCCTTCACCCTGGTGTTGCCCGGACCTCCTGGCTTATGGCACATTTTACAATGCCAACCCTGGCGGAACAGGGGGGCCTCAATGGCAAATTGGCTATCAATATTTCGGCGGCATTTATTGGTGGCTTACTTCTTATACCAGTTTCCTTCAGTCGTCAAGTCCAACACGGTTGAGCAGGTCCAGGCCAATGTGGGCCCTCGCGGCGGATATCATTTGCAACTATACGGGAGGCACGGGAAATCCGTGGGGGGCAAGCACACGCCCGCCAGGCCAGGCGAATGGCTTGGTTGCCCACAAGCGGTTAAACGCGCGATTCCCGGATGGCGGCAATCATCTGACGTGTGACGGTTCCGTGCATTGGATCAAATCTGAAAATACTTTTGCGATCACCAGTTTTGCGCCTGGCTCTTACCATTACTACTTCTACCAGGCAGACCTGGGTTTGATTCCTTCTATCCTGACTGCAGCACCGAGGGGACCGCTGATCTTCCACGGCCCCTAGAAGCCATCTTGCGCTACAGGATCCCCTTTTGTCAGTCCTCACTGGCCAAGTGTCGCCAAGTGTCAGTTCTCACTTTTTAAACTCTCCTGTTTTCTCCGGGCTACCAGCAGGTTGGAAACGTGCGTCCTGTTGCCCATCTCCAAGCCGGGATACTCGATTCGCAACTGACGCGCCATGATCCCAATCCTCCTCCGACTCGATTGCAGCCGCAAGCCCCCTTTGCCGCGTCCCACCCACCGGATTAGTCCTGAATCGCCGATGGTGACAATGGATACGGGTGTGGTTCATTATGGTTTGCTCTGGTAACGCGCGGGTTCTTCGCGAAGTTTGTTCGAATCCGATGAGCCGGCACCTCGGCGGATGGCGAGTTCCCGTTCGCGCAACGCATCGAGCATCCGCAGCTTTTCCGCCACCGGGGGCGAGGCGAGGTCGCGGCGCAGGACGCGTTTGCTTTCCAGAATTTTTTGCAGGTCCAGCCTCATGGAATATCGCTCAAGAACTGTCGTTCAAACTTGTGCTAGGCGTCAAGGAGACCGTGCCGGGCAAGGACGTCTCGAAAACGCGGGGCGTCGAGCGCCCCGGCCTCGACGAACTGGAGAAGGCGCGCTTTATCCTTGGCGCGCCCGGTCTGGAGCGCGATGGCGGCAAGGTGTTCGGCGGTGAAGACACGCGCCGGGGTTCCGTCCACGTCTTTGCTCAGGGATTCCTTCAACGCTTCTTTCACAAGCGGAGTTCCCGCCGCAAGAAACTTCACGGGCCAGCCAGCAATGATGATGTATTCGCCCTCCATCGTGCCGCCTCGCGCCTTGAGGTAATCGAATACCGGCTGCGGACTGACAATCAAACTGCCTGGTTCTGATTTGAAAGCCACGAAGATGTCCACGTCCAGCGTGGCGACAGGTTCCAGATAAAAAGTCGCGCCGACCGCGCCGCCGATGGCGTAGCGATCAATCACGCCGTCGGCCTGCAACTGGTTGATCGTCTGGATGACTTCTTTGATGGCCATGTCCAAACTGTATCAGACAGCAAAGACTTGATTCAATTCCCTTAACCATCAAAGGAAAGGCTGAAGGCTGATCCGCCGTCGCTGCGCCATGGCGCGACAAGAGGCTGAAGTCCTGAAAAACTGCCAGTCGGAGCGCCGCAGCCCGACCACTGTCAACTGCAAATAATCCAACTTGTGCAAGTGTCTTATTGTCAACTGGTTATGACTTTGCAAAATGTCGAAAATTTCACTGTTTTTTCCGGGGCGGATTTTCTTGGGGAATTCAAAACCGGCTTGCGGCTGTTTAAGATTGCAATGGAGCGCATTCAACTTTAAACGAATGGCATGGTGCGCTTGAAAGACATCGCGGTGCAGGCCGGCGTCTCGGTCATGACCGTCTCCAAATCCCTGCGCGGCGCGTCGGATATTTCGGCCATGCAAGTGTCTGCAAGTGTCATGCAAGTGTCAGTTCTCACTTTTTAAACTCTCCTGTTTTCTCCGGGCTACCAGCAGGTTGGAAACGTGCGTCCTGTTGCCCATCTCCAAGCCGTGCAAGTGTCATGCAAGTGTGCAAGTGTGCAAGTGTCAGTTCTCACTTTTTAAACTCTCCTGTTTTCTCCGGGCTACCAGCAGGTTGGAAACGTGCGTCCTGTTGCCCATCTCCAGGCCGGGATACTCGATTCGCAACTGACGCGCCATGATCCCAATCCTCCTCCGACTCGATTGCAGCCGCAAGCCCCCTTTGCCGCGTCCCACCCACCGGATTAGTCCTGAATCGCCGATGGTGACAATGGATACGGGTGTGGTTCATTATGGTTTGCTCTGGTAACGCGCGGGTTCTTCGCGAAGTTTGTTCGAATCCGATGAGCCGGCACCTCGGCGGATGGCGAGTTCCCGTTCGCGCAACGCATCGAGCATCCGCAGCTTTTCCGCCACCGGGGGCGAGGCGAGGTCGCGGCGCAGGACGCGTTTGCTTTCCAGAATTTTTTGCAGGTCCAGCCTCATGGAATATCGCTCAAGAACTGTCGTTCAAACTTGTGCCAGGCGTCAAGGAAACCGTGCCGGGCGAGGACCTCTCGAAAATCTGTGGCCACCAGCAACATGTTGCTGGTGTGTAGCGGATCGTGTTGCGGGCTAAGTCATTGACTATCAATAGTGTAGCGGCTGTTGCCGGTTTTCCGGACCAATCATCCATGTCCTCTCATTCTTCGCGTCAATCCTACCCATTGCCTATTGCCTTAAGTGCCTTGCCTGCAACTACTTATTTTAAAAATGCCAAAAATTTCACTGTTTTTTCGCAGTAAATATGGCTCAACGCAAGTTGTCTTGAGAAATTCAAAACCGGCTTGCGGCTGTTTAAGATTGCAATGGAGCGCATGGAACTTTAAATCAATGGCATGGTGCGCTTGAAAGACATCGCGGCACAGGCCGGCGTCTCGGTCATGACCGTCTCGAAATCCCTGCGCGGCGCGTCGGATATTTCGGCCAAGACCAAGACCCGCGTCAAGGGGCTGGCCCAACAAATGGGCTACATGCCCGATTCCATGGCCCAGGGCTTGCGCAATCGCACCACCAAGCTGCTCGGCCTGGTCCTCTCCAACGTCACCAATCCGGTTTTTGTCCGCACCGTCTCGGCCATCGAGGAAGGCGCGCACGATTGGGGATGCGATCTGATCCTGGCCCATTCCCAGAACATCCCTGAACGCGAAGAAGCCTGCATCCGCCGCCTGCTCTCGCGGCGCGTGGACGGGCTTTTCATTTTCCCGGTCTATCGCCTCTCGCCCACCGCGCCCATTTACGAGGAGCTTTGGCAGCGCCAGACCCCCACCGTCATCCTCGGCCACCGCGCTCCGTTTTGCGCCCAGTTCTGCAACGTGGAAACCGATGACCTGGCCGGCAGCCACCTGATGACACGGCATCTGCTGGAATTGGGCCACAAAAAAATCGCCTTCCTCTCCGGCACAAGCGGTTCTCCCTGGGCGCAGGAGCGATTGGAAGGCTACCGAAGCGCCCTGCGCGAAGCAGGCATCGAGCCGGAGGACCGTCTTGTTTTCACCGCCGGCGCCACCCTCGAAGAAGGGGAAAAAGCCGCGGTGCAGATGATCCACGAATCGGCCGTCATGACAGCCGTCCAGGCGGCCAGCGACATGGTGGCCATGGGCGCGGCCAACGTTTTTCTCAACCAGGGCATTAAAATCCCCGAAGAACTGTCCATTGCCGGTTTCGGCAACATCCTAATGAGCCAGCATTTTCGCGTGCCGCTCACCACCGTGCGCCAGCCGAAACTGCGTCTGGGCGTTGCCGCCATGGACACCATGCAAAAACTGCGCCGCGGCGAGCATCCCGAATCCAAACGCCTCCCCGCCGAAATCATCGTCCGCGCCAGCACCGCCCGCCCCAAGCCCGAAGTGTCCCCAACCTGATCTTCAAAAAAAGAGCTTGCCCTGCCGCGCAATTTGGCCAAAAGTCATCGCCGGATCGTGTCAGTGTAAAAGCCCAACTCTGAAAACTTATGGCGCGTATTTTTAACAATATTGTCGAAACGGTCGGCCGGACCCCCCTCGTCCGCCTCAACAAAGTCACCGCGGGCCTGGATGCCGTGATTCTCCTCAAGTGCGAGTTCTTCAATCCCCTGGGCAGCGTCAAGGACCGCATCGGCATGGCCATGATCGAGGCCGCGGAGAAGAGCGGCGTTCTTCATGCCAACACGGTCATCATCGAGCCGACCAGCGGCAACACGGGCATTGCCCTGGCCTTCGTCGCCGCCGCCAAAGGCTACAAACTCATCCTGACGATGCCGGAAACGATGTCGATGGAACGGCGCACTTTGCTGGCCATGCTCGGGGCCAAATTGGTCCTCACCCCGGGCACCGAAGGCATGAAAGGCGCCATTGCCCGCGCCGAACAGATCGCCCGCGAAACGCCCCATTCCTGGATCCCGCAGCAATTCGACAATCCCGCCAATCCCGAAATCCATCGCAAAACAACGGCCGAGGAAATCTGGGCGGACACGGATGGGAAGGTGGATATTCTCGTTTCGGCCGTTGGCACGGGCGGGACCATTACGGGTTGCGTGGAAGCCATCAAGCCGCGCAAGCCCTCCTTTCAGGCCATCGCCGTCGAGCCAAAGGATTCGCCGGTCATTTCGCAATGCCTGGCCGGACAGCCGCTCAAGCCCGGCCCGCACAAAATCCAGGGGACGGGCGCCGGGTTCATCCCCAAGAACCTTCATCTTAAAGACGGCAAAGGTCATGCCCAGATCGTCGAATGCATCCAGATCACAAACGACGAATCCTTCGCCATGGCGCGCCGCCTGGCCAAGGAGGAAGGCTTGCTGGTCGGCATCTCCACCGGCGCCAACGTGGCCGCGGCCATCCAAGTGGCCGGGCGTCCCGAAAACAAGGGCAAGATGATCGTCACCATCGCCTGTTCCACCGGCGAGCGATACCTGAGCACTCCGCTGGCGGCGGAAGCCAGGGCCGAGGTGGGGGGCTGAAAACGGCGCCAAAAGAAAAGCGCCAAAAAAATGAGTTGCATTGCGCTTCTTTTTGTCTAATATTCAATATGTTGAAGGTCTGACCGGCAGGCGCGGATAACGCGAAAGCGCGCGCAACGGTCCTCCAAAATTCCAAGTTCTTACGAAATTGATTTTTCGGGGCGATTCATTCAAGACCTTGACACTTTTGCAATTATAAATCTATGAGCACCGCGCCCAGCGCCACAACTGCCGACCACGGGACCGGCTTTCTGGAAATATCGGAGAAGGGGTTTGGTTTCCTTCGCACGAAGGAAAACAACTATCACCCCAAACCAAGCGACATTTTTGTCACGCCCGACACCATCAAACGAAATTTCCTGCGCGAAGGCTGCCTGGTCGCCGGCGAAACCCAGCCGCCCCACCGCGGCAACAGTCCGCAGCTCAAAACGGTGGACAAGGTCAACGAGCAGCCTTTCGAGGCTTATACCAAGTCGGTCCGTTTCGAGAATCTGACCACGATCGATCCCATCGAAAAAATCAATCTGGAAACCTCCCCCGACCTGCTCGAAACCCGCATCATCGATCTGGTCACGCCCATCGGCAAGGGCACGCGCGGGCTGATTGTCGCTCCGCCGCGCACCGGCAAAACGACCATTCTCAAGCAGATCGCCAATGCCGTCACCACCAACCACCCGGAAGTCTATGCCATGGTCCTGTTGATTGACGAGCGGCCGGAGGAAGTCACCGATTTCCAGCGCTCGGTCAAGGCCGAGGTCGTCGCCTCCTCCAACGATCAGGACCTGGAAACCCATGTGCGCCTGTCCCGCTTTATGATCGAACGCTGCCGCCGCATGGTCGAAAGCGGACGGGACGTTTTTGTGCTGCTCGATTCCATCACCCGCGTGGCCCGCGCCTACAACAGCGTGCATGGCGGCAGCGGCCGGACCATGACCGGCGGCGTGGACGCGCGCGCGCTGGAAATCCCGCGCAAAATGTTCGCCTCCGCCCGCAAGATCGAGGAGGGCGGTTCGCTCACCATCATCGCCACGGCGCTGGTCGATACCGGTTCGAGAATGGACGAATTGATTTTCCAGGAGTTCAAAGGCACGGGCAACATGGAGCTGATCCTGGACCGCAAGCTGTCGGACCGCCGCCTGTTCCCCTCGCTGGACATTCCCAAGAGCGGCACGCGCAAGGAGGAAAAACTCTTTCCGCCCAAACACATCGAGGCCATTCGCAAGCTGCGCCGCATGATGGTGGACCTCAACCCGATCGAGGCCATGGAAACGTTGCAGGCTGCGTTGAAGAAACACAAGACCAACGACGAATTGCTGGCCAAGATCACTTAGGCCGCAGTTGAAATCGAAACCGGAAAAATTGCTGCATTCCCGCCCGCCGCTGGAACGGATGCTCCGCATTCACCAGGCCATTCAATCCGGCCGCCACCCCAACGCCGTCTCCCTGGCCCTTGACTTGGAGGTCAGTTCCAAATCCATTCATCGCGATCTCGAATTCATGCGCGACCGGCTGCAATTGCCGCTCCAATACGACAACCTTCACAAGGGTTACTACTACACGGAGGAAGTCAGCAATTTCCCCACCCTGCAAATCAGCGAGGGCGAATTGTTCGCGCTCCTGGTCGCGGAAAAAGCCCTGCAACAATACCGCGGCACCACCTTCGAGAAGCCCCTGCTCAGCGCCTTCAAGAAAATGGCCGCCGCGCTGCCCGACACCGTGTCGCTCAATCTGGCCGATTGGGAACAAACCATTTCCTTCCGCACCCGGGTCGAGCCGATCCTGAACCTTGAAATTTTCGACATTTTGGCCAAAGCCACCGCGCACCGTCAACAATTGCAATTGACTTATCGCAAGCCCGGCCGCCGCGACACCGAATTGCGCGTGGTCGATCCCTATCACCTCGCCAACATCAACGGCGAATGGTTTCTCTTTGCCTGGTGCCATCTGCGCCGGGACATCCGCACCTTCGTTCCCGCCCGCATTCAGGCCATTGCAATCACCGGCAAAACGTTCGACCGGCCGCAAAAGTTTTCCCTGGAGAAGCGGCTGCGCGACAGTTTCGGCGTGCAATCCGGCCAGGGCAGCTTCGACGTGGTCATCCGCTTCAACGAACTGGTCGCCGACTACATAC
>Ga0326727_10022435_pt1 | contig 12197 bp, 5 predicted proteins | sample MB2enrmetagenome_FD_207643 | JGI IMG/M metagenome (GOLD analysis project Ga0326727, IMG submission 207643) | Lab enriched peat soil microbial communities from McLean, Ithaca, NY, United States - MB29MY | ecosystem: Environmental > Terrestrial > Soil > Wetlands > Peat | place: USA: New York... | reverse complement strand
CTCAGTAGGTTCTCTGCGACACTAAGGACGGCTTTGCAGTGCCGGATTAGTCTGTTCTGCGGCCCGTTTTGTGAAATTGGTCGGCGACGGTGCCTTGCGCCAAATACCACGCCACGACTACGCGCACTATGATGCCCATGCCCCCTGGGATAAGTCCCTTCAGATTTGCCGCAGCCGCGGCGCCTGAGACTTCAGGCCAAAGCATTACGATCCCAGTGATGGCGATCAGCTGGGCGATGTGGCGCGTGATGTTGTTGAGCTTGAGAAGCCCCCAGGCGACGGCGAGGCCGGCGAGCGCCATCAAGAAGAACATATAAGGTCCGGCCAGCTCAAGGCCAAAGAGAAGCGGAGCTCCGGCGGACATGGGGACCAAGCCGGGGCGAGCGAGCATGAGCGCTCCAGTGACGGCAAGGTAGATTCCACAGATTGCAAAGAGCGCGGCGATGGCGCGGACTCCGGAAGGGACCGATTCGAAGGAGATCGGGGGCACACTTTAGAATAGACCAGCTTCCGAATCGGCGATGGCAGCGCGCTCGCAAACCCGGCTGAAGATCATCAACCTGAAGGCAGGAATGCCGACCGTGGAGGAAGCGAAGCGGCGCCTGCTGGAGTCACTTTATGCGCCGCGCGGATTGAATGGACCGGTAGTGAAGATCATCCACGGGTATGGGGCGTCGGGGACTGGGGGAGCGATCCGGACCGCGATCCGGGAATTGCTGGTGCAGTGGCAGCGCGAGGGTAAAACCGTGACCGTGATCCGCGGCGAGGACTGGAGCATCTTCGATGGAGCGTCGCAAGCGCTGCGCCAGCGTTATTCCTTTCTCAAGGACGACGAGGACCTTGATCGCGGGAATGCGGGGGTGACGATCGTGGAGTTTCCCGCCGACACTTCGAAAATCTTCCGATAACACCGCTTGTGGCGGATCCGACCTACCCTTAAGTCCGTCCGAGCAGTAAGTTGGGAGGATTGTGTCAGACTTATCTGACGGCGCGGGCTAAGTTAATCACCTTAGGTTCCTTCTCAAGTTTTCTTCGGATCACCAACTTGCTTCATCGTCGGACAAAGAGGAGGGTAGTCCATGGTTCCTAAGTGTGCGAGAGTTTGCGCAAATAGCGCGTCGATTTGTTACCAAACGATTATTTTCTTAGTCAACAGAAAATATTTCTTGACAAAGTGTCTGAGGATCACGTAAACATTGCTTCGCTTAGATTTTTCCGTTGGCAGCAAGATGCAGCGGTTTCGCTTAGATCAGACTTAGAAGTCAACGGAAGTTGTGGCAAGTGGGCCAAGGGGAGCGCGGGTTTTCATATAACTGCTTTCTTAGAACTTTCCTTAGCTGTGCAGATTCCTGCACAACGGCAGTTTTTCTGGCTGTTGGTGTGACTGCCGTCACAGAAAAAACCAAAGCTTTGAGTTGAGGTAGGAATATCCCTCCTGGGCGACCAGGTTTGTGTGCTCCTCCGACACTAAGGCAAGTTAGTCTTTATCTTATGCATTCCTACGCCCCTTTTTGCACGGAGCCCTCGTGGGGCGTTGCAAGCCGTACTGAGTTGTAGAACAGTCCCAGGAGATTGGCTCAACCAGATGTACGTTTCCCCGGCGTGCCACACAGGACCCTATTCCCTTGCTTTCGACGAGCGGGGAGAAGTGTTGTCTGGCCGTCCAGAAGTTTAGATATTGATTCAAAAGCAGTAAGGCGCGACCGGCAAATGTTCGTCCAGGGCTCGTTGTTCAATGTTCTTCCAGGAATCGCTGTTCAAGGAATCAAGGAGATTCGTTATGCGGAGAGTTGTCTCGCTATCGGTGGTATGCAGCTTGTTCATCATCGCTCTGCTCGCAGCAGGGTTGACCACGCCAGCGTTCGCCTCATCGGCGCGCATTACGCAGGCGATTGACGAATCGAAAGTGGTGCAGTTGTTCGGCAATACGCGCCCGGAGGCGAGGAACCGCGCAAACGACCGCGGGCCGGTCTCGGACAGCTTCGACGCCGACCACATCTTCCTCCTGCTGCAAAGGTCTCCGGAACAAGAGGAGGCCCTGGACAAGCTCATCGACGAGCTGAACGACAGGAAGTCGGCCAATTTCCACCACTGGCTGACTCCCGAGCAATATGGCGAGTACGGTGTGGCGCAGGAAGACATCGATAAGGTCGTCGGCTGGCTGGAGTATCACGGCTTCCGGATTAATCAGGTCTACCCCAACCACATCCTGATCGACTTCTCCGGCACGGCGGGACAGATCAAAGCGGCCTTCCACACCGAGATTCATCAGCTCGAAGTCGAGGGCCAGCAGCACGTCGCCAACGTCAGCGACCCACAGATTCCGGCGGCGCTGGCGCCGGTGGTGAAAGGGCTCAGCTCGCTGAACGACTTCAAGCCGCATCCGATGTACAAGAAGAAGACGGATTACACGTTTGCGGGCTGCGGGCTTCCGTCGTCACCCAGCACCTGCTATGCGGTTACGCCGGCGGACAACCAGACGATTTACAACCTGAATCCGGTCTACAACGCCGGCTACTCGGGCCAGGGCCAGACGATTGCGTTGGTCGAGGATACCGATACCTACGGCACTGCAGGCTCTAACGGCACGAGCGACTGGAACACGTACCGCTCGACCTTTGGCTTGTCCACAGCGTTCCCGCTTGGCAGCTACACCATCACGCATCCGGGCGGCTGCACCGACCCCGGCACGAATGGGGACGACGGCGAAGCGGCGATTGACGTGGAAGTGGCTACGGCAATCGCGCCCAGCGCCGCGATCGAACTAATCGCTTGCCCATCGACGACATTTTCTTTCGGCGGCCAGATCGCCTTGCAAAACATGATTAACGCCAGCGGGCCGTACCCGGGCGTAGTGAGCGTCAGCTACGGCCAATGCGAAGCGCTCACCGGGCAGGGGATGAACGCGCTCTTCTACAGCACGTATCAGCAGGCGGCCACGCAGGGGATCTCGGTCTTTGTGTCGGCCGGCGATGAGGGCCCGTCCAGTTGCTCGAACGAATTCAGCGCTGGTACCGAGTACGACGTCACCAGCCTCGGTGTTACAGGATGGGGCGAAACGCCCTACAACGTTGCCGTGGGCGGCACCGATTTCGAGGACACCTATTTTTACAGGACGGGCGGCGCTCCGCTCACCACCTACTGGAGTTCCATCAACAGCTCGAACTACGGTTCGGCTCTGAGTTATATTCCTGAGATTCCGTGGAATGATTCCTGCGCCAGCGCGTTGATCTCCAAGGCTGCCACCGGCTCATTCACCCCCTACGGCGCGAGCCCGGCAACCTGCAACAACAGCTCTTACGATACATCCAGCACGTTTTTGATTGCCGCTGCTGGCAGCGGCGGCGCGAGCAACTGCGCAACCGGAGCCGCGGGTACGAGCCAGAGCTCGTACCTGATTACAGCTTCGGAGTGCCGAGGTTATGCCAAGCCTTCGTGGCAGTCGGGTACGGCTCTGGCTGGCGGAGCCGCTGTTTACGGGCAACCCTCCGATGGCGTGCGCGACATCCCTGACGTTTCCATGTTTGCCGCGAACGGAATCTGGGGACACTTCGAGATCGTTTGCTGGTCCGACCCAGCCTACACCGCGGATGGATCGGCGTCTTGCACCGGCGCCCCGAGCACCTGGGCAGGGTTTGGCGGAACCTCGGTTGCCGCGCCGACCATGGCGGCGGTTCAGGCGCTCGTCAATCAAAAGACAGGCGATACGTGGGGCAATCCCAATCCCATCTACTACCAGATTGGGCAAAACCAATACGGCACGGCTGGCGGAACCTTCCTGGGTAGCGGTTGTAACTCGACTACCGGCAATACCGCCGGATGCGCTTTCAACGACGTCACGCAAGGCGACATCGACCTGGCATGCGAGGACAACGGCACGACGGAAGAGGCTCATTGCTATTTGCCTGCCACTACTCCTAGTCGCGGGCACGGTGTAGATAGCACGGACAATATCACTGCCGCTGCTGTCATCAACGGTGGCACGGGTTATACGAGCGCCCCCACCTGCACCATCGCCGGGCCAAGCAATAACAATCCATACCTGTCGCCGACGGGAACTACCCTGTGGGCGGGCGGCACGCAAGCGACGTGTACGGCGTCGGTGAGCTCTGCCACTACAACCGCCAAATGGACCATTGCAATCAGTAGCGCTTCGGCCGCAGGTCAGGCGATTACGTTCACTAGCAACAGCGGTGCGGTTTTGGCTACCTATACATTAAGCGGGAGCAGCACCACGGCCATCGCAACGGCCTTGGCAGCGTCGATCAACGGCGGCAGCTTTGCAACGGCAACCACTTCGAGTGCCACGGTGACAGCGACAGCCAAGACCGCAGGCTATGCCGGCAACTTTAACGTCTCTTGGGGTAACGGTTGGCTCGATGGACCCGACTACGTCGTCATCACGAACACCACCGTCGGCCAAGGGCCGAATTATGTAAGCGGCATCACGATCACGGCCGCAGGCTCGGGCTACCAACCTGACACTCCCATCACCCTGACGGGCGGCGGAGGCACGGGTGCGATCGCGGTCGCGAACACCAGCCCTGGGACTGCCGCGCAATCCTACCAGCCGTCATACGGAGCGGCCCCCGGATGGGATATGGCAACTGGTCTCGGCACTCCGAACGCCTACAACTTAGTGAATTCAAGCGTGTGGACGGGTGCGGCGAGCATCACGTGCACGGGCGTTCCATCGAGCGCTGCCTATAGCAGCACCTTCGTAATCTCATGCACAGACGGCGCTAGCATTCCAGTTGCCTACTACGCGAGCAGCGGGTCATGCTCGAACTCGGGCGCGACTTACACGATAACCAGCGGCACGGGCACTTGCACGGTGACCGCCGGGATCGCGCAGGGATCGCCTACAGTCACTTACAGTGTCTCCGCGACTCCGGCCACACCGGTGGTAACCCTGAGCAATCTGACTCAGACCTACACTGGTTCGCCGCTGTCACCGACTTGTACGGTAGTGCCCTCCAGCTTAAGTTCTACGCTGACAGGCGCGCCGGACACCAACGCGAACAGCTATCCGGTAACATGCACGACGACCGCTACGAGCAACTACTCAAGCGGCTCGGCCAGCGGCACGTTCACCATCAACCCGGCGACGGCGACGATAGCGTTCAGCAACCTGTCTCAGGAGTACAACGGTACGGCGCTGTCACCGACGGTGACGACGACGCCTTCGGGCTTGTCTTATAGCTCGACGGGCTTCCCGGACACCAACGCGGGCAGCTATCCGGTAACGGCCACGATCACCAATCCCAACTACACGGGCTCGACCAGCGGGACGTTTGTAATCACTCCTGCGGTCGCCAGCCTGAGCGTGACCTCGTCGTCAGCGAACAACACGTCGACCTATGGACAGTCGGTAACGTTCACAGCGACGGTTACGACCGACACGGGCGAAGTGAAGGGGCGCAAGACGAAGAAAGTGCGGCCTATGGACGTGAACGGGCAGATCAGCTGGAACGTCACAGGCTGCAACCCCAGCACAGTCTCGGGCGCGTCTGGGCAAACGGCGACGTGTACTACGTCGAGCCTTCAAGGCGGCAGCGACACGGTCACGGCGACCTACACGGCCAACGACGGCAACCACAACAGCACGGCGAGCGGCTCAGTGACTCAGACAGTGAATCCGGCGGCGAACACGGTAACGTTCACGACACCGGCACCGGCGAGCGCGGAGTACAACTCCAGCTTCACGGTAGCGGCGGCGGGTCTGGGAACGGGCGCGATCACCTACACCAGCGACGGTGTGGTGTGCTCGAACTCGGGTGCGACCTATACGATGCTCGAGGGCAGCGGGACTTGCACAGTAACGGCGAGTCAGGCTGCCGACAACAACTACCAGACAGGGAGCGCGTCGGAGAGCGTAACAGCGACGAATGCGCAAACCACGGTGAACGTAGCGACGAGCGGAAGCCCGTCGAACTACGGGCAGTCGGTGACGTTCACGGCAACGCTGACGAGCAACACAGGGCTGGTTAGAAAGCGGAACACGCACAGGAAGCCGCTCGACATCACGGGCAACGTGACGTGGACCGCGGACACGGGCTGCGGCAACACGGCGGTGACGTGGTCTTCGGCCAACCAAAGCGCGACGGCGACGTGTACAACCAGTGTGCTGCCGGTAGGGAGCGACACAGTCACGGCGTCCTACGCGGGCGATGCGAATCACGGCAGCGGATCGGGCCAAGTCACCCAGGCCGTCAATGGCGGCGTGGCGACGGCGATCAGCGTGACGAGCGTGAGTCCGGCGTCGGAAGACTACGGCTCAACGGCGCCGGTAACGGTGAGTGCAACGCTGTCGTGGACAGGCAGCGGGGCAGCGCCGACGGCGAGCGATGTGACGTTCAGCGGCAACGGCAGCGGGACGTTCGGAGCGGCGACCTGCGGCACGGCGAGCGGCGACGCGATGACGTGCACGGCGACGTACACACCGGCTAACGATGCGGCGGGCACGTATACGTTCGTGGCGGCGTTCTCGGGCGACTCGAACTACGCGGCGTCGACGAGCGCACAAACCAACAACTTCACGATCAACGTGGCGACAACGACGACGACGGTGACTTCAAGTCTGAACCCGTCGACGTATGCGACGCCGGTAACGTTCACGGCGACGATCGGGGCGGAGAACAACTTCGTCAAGGGCCGCCGCAACACGCACAAGAAGCCGATGGACGTGACGGGCAACGTGGCGTGGAGCGCGAACACGGGCTGCGGCAGCACGGCAGCGACGTGGGATCCGGTCAACCTAGTGGCGACAGCGACATGTACGACGTCGCGGGCATCGTCGCTGGAAGTTGGTAATGACACAGTGACGGCGACGTACGCGGGCGACGCGAATCACAGCGGCAGCTCGGGTTCGATCGTGCAGGTTATCCAGGGTGGTATTCCGACGACGATCAGCGTGACGGGAGTAAGCCCGGCGGCGGAAGATTACGCAGCGAACAGCGCGGTGACGATCACGGCACTGTTGTCGTGGACGGGCAATGGCGTGGCGCCGACGGCGGCCGATGTAACGATTGGCGGCAACGGCACGGGCACCTACGGAGCGACGACTTGCGCGGCGCGCGTGCACGAGACGATGACGTGCACGGCGACGTACACACCGAACAACGATGCAGCGGGCACGTACACGGAGACGGCAGCGTTCTCCGGCGACTCGAACTACGCGGCGTCGACGAGCGCACAAACCAACAACTTCACCATCAACCCGGCGACAACGACGACGGCGGTAACTTCAAGCCAGAACCCGTCGACGTACGCGCAGCCGGTAACATTCACGGCGACGATCGGGGCGGAGAACAACTTCGTCAAAGGCCACCGCAACTCGCGGAAGCCGATGGACGTGACGGGCAACGTAACGTGGAGCGGAAACACGGGCTGCGGCACGACGGCGGCGACGTGGGATCCGGTCAACCTGGTAGCGACAGCGACATGTACAACGTCGCGAGCATCGTCGCTCGAAGTTGGCAACGACACGGTAACGGCGACGTACTCGGGCGATGCGAACCACAGCGGAAGCTCGGGTAGCGTGGTCCAGGCGATCCAAGGTGGCATCGCGACGACGATTGACGTGACGAACGTCAGCCCGGCGTCGGAGGCATATGCGGCGAACAGCGCAGTGACGATCACGGCATTGCTGACGTGGACAGGCAATGGCGTAGCGCCGACGGCGGCCAATGTAACGATTGGCGGCAACGGCCACGGCACGTACGGAGCGACGAGTTGCGCGGCGCGCGTGCACGAGACGATGACATGCACGGCGACGTATACACCGAACAACAGCGACGTGGTGGGCTCGTACACGGAGACGGCGACGTTCTCCGGCGATGCGAACTACACGGCGTCGAGCAGTTCGGAGACTAACAACTTCGCCATCAGCAAGGCGGCGGCGACGGTGGCGTTTGGCAACCTGAGCCAGACGTACACGGGCTCGGCGCTGACACCGACAGTGACGACGACTCCGGCAGGACTGAGCTACAACCTGACGGGCGCGCCGGACACGAACGCGGGCAGCTACTCGGTGACGGCAACGATCACCGACGCGAACTACGCGGGCACGGCGAGCGGCACGTTCATAATCAACAAGGCAGCGGCGACGGTGGCGCTGAGCAATCTGACTCAGACGTACACGGGCGCGGCGTTGTCACCGACAGTAACGACGACGCCCTCAGGTCTGAGCTATAGCCTGACGGGTGCGCCGGACACGAACGGTGGCAGCTATCCGGTGACGGCGACGGTGACCGATCCTAACTACTCAGGCACGGCCAGCGGCACGTTCGTGATCAACAAGGCAAGCCAGACGATCACGCTGACGGGCGCACCGGTGAGCGCGATTTTCGGCACCAGCTTCACGGTGACAGCAACGGCTAGCTCCAGCCTGATCCCGGCATTCACCGCGACGGGTGGCTGCACCGTCGTCGACAACGGCAACGGAACTGGCACCTACAAGATGACCAGCGGCACGACCAGCTGTCTGGTAACCGCCAGCCAAGCTGGTAACGGCAACTACACGGCGGCGGCATCGGTGAATAAGTCGGTGACGGCGGCGAAGGCCACTCAGACGATTACGGTCACCCAGGGGGCACCGGGGACGGCGCCGTATGGGGAAACGTTCACGCTCGCGGGCACAGCTCCGGGAGGGACTGTGACCTACGGTGCCGCGGGAGCCTGCACGGTCTCCAGCGGGACGTATACGATCACAGCCACGAGCGGGACATGCTATGAATCGCTGAGCCAGGCCGGCAATGCCAACTACTACGCGGCGCCGACCGTCGCGCAAAGCACTAAAGTTGCGGCGGCGGTGGCACCGACAGTGAGCTTCACGGGCGCGCCAACCAGCGCGGCTTATGGGACTCCCTTCACGGTGACGGCGACGTCGAATGAAGTGGGGAACCAAACCAGCACACCGGTGATCAAGTCGGGGACGACGACGATATGCTCGGTGGGCAACGTGAGCGTGAGCGGCGCGACGGCGACCGCAACGGTGACGATGCTGGCGGGAAGCGGCACCTGTGATCTGACTGCAACGTGGGCGGTCAACAATGCGTACAAGGCGGCTTCGGTCACGCAGAAGACCACGGCGGAGAGGATTACTCCGACGGTGAGCTTCATGGGAGCACCGGCAAGCGCAGCGAAGGGGACCACGATCACGGTGACGGCGACGTCGAACGAGAGCGGCGCCAACGCCGCGGTACCGACGATCACAGCGACGCCGAGCACGGTGTGCAGCGTAAGCTCGTCATCCAGCAGCGGCACAAGCGCGCAGGCCACAGTGACGATCAAGGCGGCCACGGGTACGTGCACGACGAAGGCGAGCTGGGCAGTGACCACTGAGTACGCAGCGGAGACGTTAACGCAAAGCACGGCGGCAAACTAGCAGCGTTGCTGACGGCGTGATGCAAGCAGCGAAGTAAAAACTAAACAACCGCGGCCCAAAGTGACTTAGGCCGCGGTTTTTGTTTTGTTCGAGTAATGCGAGCAAACCGTTCGTTGCTCGAAATAGAAATTCATCCGCCTATTCCGCATAAGGCTGCCCTCCGTTTCAAATGCAGGACTATTGCAGACTCGCTCCGGTTGGGATCTCTGGTACTGTTGCGGTTTGAATATTCTAGTTTGAAAGTTCGGAGACCTTATACAAGAAGTATCCGACAAAAAAAACTCCAGCAAGAAAATACGCGGCGACCTCCCCCCAAAATACTCTCGGTTTTTTTTCGCGGGAGACCCAGCCACTAAAACGAACCCAAACTCTGCCCGTAAATGCGAAAAGCACAGCCCCAGAAATAAAGATGATGCCGATTGTCAAAAAAACATTGGGCTGTCTCAGAAGTATCTCTGTCATCCTGTCGCCTTCGCTTCCCCGTGTGCCAGCAACCCGATCAATTCAACTGTAACGGATCTCTTCGTTTCTATCTTCGATATGCTGCTCCGCCATATACGGTTCCGTTTTTCATCACGAAAGAGACTTTCTTTACCACGCGGATGTCCTCGAGAGGATCGCCTGGAACGGCGACAATATCGGCGAGATATCCCGGCTTCAGCATGCCGATCTGGCCTTCCCAGCCCAGCAGCTTTGCTCCGTTGATCAAGTCGGCTTGCAGCGCGGCTAGAGGCGTCATGCCATATTTCACCATCAGTTCTAACTCGCGCGCCTGCGTGCCATGCGGAAAAGGTCCAACATCGGAACCGACTGCCATCGGAACGCTCTCGGCAAGTTGTTCGCGGAATTCTTTGATCTTGATCTCCAGCGTTGCCCGCTCGCGAGCCGCTTGTGCCGGCGAGGAGGCATGTTCGGCAAAATATTCGAAGATGGTGAAGGTCGGCACTGCGAAAATGCCTTTTTCCCGCATCAGCCGCATGGTTTCCTTGCTGAGCTGGTTGGCGTGATCAATGGAAGCGACGCCTGCCTGAGCGGCATAGAGAGTTCCCGGTTCTCCGGTGGCGTGAACCGCGACTCTTTTTCCCACGCGGGCAGTTTCCTGGACTGCGGCGTTTAACTCGGCCAGCGAGTATTGATACGTGGTCGTCAATTTTCCGTCGCGGACGGAATCGGCTCCCGTCTCGTAGATCTTGATGAAATCGGCGCCTTCCTTGATCTGTTGGCGAATCGCCGCCACCAACTCGTCCGCATTGTTGGCGTATGTGGCATTGGGAAGAACATGCTGATCCGGGTTATAGCCGATGGCATCTTCGTGTCCGCCGAGAATGTTGATGGCGTTGCCGCTGATGCGCAGCCGCGGGCCGGGAATCAGGCCTTCATTGATTGCATTGCGCACGGCAGTGTCGGCCGATCCGGCACCTTCGGTGCCCATGTCGCGCTCGGCGGTGAATCCGGCCATCAGATCGTCGCGGGCGGCGAGCGTCGCCATAATGGTTCGTTGCGGAACCGATTCCTGCACAGTCTGCAGGTCTTCCGCGCCGGGATGCAGGAAAAGATGGATGTGCGCGTCAATCAATCCGGGCATCAGCGTCTGGTCGCCGAGGTCGATGATCTCGACGCCGCTCGGATGATTGACCGATGTTCCGGCGGCGACGATTTTTTCTCCCTCGACCAGAATCTCGCCGGGCTTGAGGATGCGGCCATTCTCAATGTCGAGCAGACGGGCGGCGCGCAAGATGATCGATTTGGGGCTGGGCTGCGCTTGTGCTTCCCTAGTTTGTCCCCAAGCGGTGGTCAGGCTGCAGATCGAAAGGAACAGCAAGGCCATTGGAGAGAACAGGCGAGTTTTCTTTTGTATCTTCTTTATATAGGCGTTTTTCATAACGCCGCGATGGTACCACTTTAGGGAAGGCTCTGATTGAGCGTCGGCAAAAAACGGAAACCACGGGGTACACAGGGGGCACGGAGGAACCCGGGGACTTAATCAGAGATTTCCTAGCCATCAGCCGTTCGCTGTTGATGTGAAGAGGTCGATCCCTGGACCGTGCCGGGTGTCGGCGAGACGGCGAAGTAAACCGGGAGAAGTCAGATGGGGGAGAAGCAGCCGGGTAAAGTAAGCTGGGAGCAGTCGGAAGGAGCGTTGCCATGAAGTTTGAAAAGATCCGGCTGGAGTGGACTAACGACGAACGCGTCGCGCGCATCACGCTGGCTGCGCCCAAGGCAAATATCGTCGATCTCGCGATGACGCGCGAACTCGACGCCGCTTTCGCGCAGTGCGCCGCGCGGTCTCTTAACGCCATTGTTCTTGCCGCCGATGGCCCGCACTTCAGCTTTGGGGCCAGCGTGCAGGAGCACCTCCCGGCTCAAATTGCCGAGGCTCTGCCGGCGCTGCATGCGCTGTTGCGGCGTATCCACGAATCTCCCGCGCCCGTCATCGCCGCCGTTCGCGGCCAGTGCCTGGGCGGAGGATTCGAGGTTGTCCTTGCGTGCGACCTGGTGATCGCCGACAAAACGGCGCAGTTCGGCTCGCCGGAAATCAAGCTTGCCGTTTTTGCCCCAGCCGCCTCCGCCCTGCTGCCCGTGCGCATCGGCCAATCTGTTGCCGCAAAAATCCTTCTGACGGGCGCATCCATCTCGGCCGACGAAGCCGCTCGCTGTGGACTCGTCGCCAAACTCGTCGATGATCTGGAAGGCGGTCTCAATCAATGGATAGAATCGGACTTTCTTTCGCGCTCGCCTTCGTCATTGAGCTATGCCTGCCGGGCCGCGCGTCATTCGCTGGAGCGCGCTTTTAACGTGGATTTGGCGC
>Ga0326727_10022434_pt1 | contig 12198 bp, 8 predicted proteins | sample MB2enrmetagenome_FD_207643 | JGI IMG/M metagenome (GOLD analysis project Ga0326727, IMG submission 207643) | Lab enriched peat soil microbial communities from McLean, Ithaca, NY, United States - MB29MY | ecosystem: Environmental > Terrestrial > Soil > Wetlands > Peat | place: USA: New York... | reverse complement strand
GCTACTATCGTCCAAGGCGCTGGGCTGCACCAGCCACTCGCGCATCCGCCTCGGCGCGGTCGTCGAGATGCTGCACACCGCGACCCTGGTCCACGACGACATCATCGACGAGGCGGAGACGCGCCGCGGCCGCCCTTCCTCCAACACCACCTGGGGCAACGCCAAGTGCGTGCTGGCCGGCGACTGGCTCTACATGCAGGCCTTTGCCACCGCGCTGGAGGAGCGCAACTTCCGCGTCCTTGAGCTGCTGATCGCGCTGACCCAGCAGATGGTGGAGGGCGAGCTGGTGCAGATGCAGAAGCTCGGCCGCCTCATCAACGAGGAGGAGTACTTCGACCTCATCTACCGCAAGACGGCTTGCCTGTTCAGCGTCTCCATGCAACTGGGCTCGGCCATCACCCACGCCGACGCGGTGACCGAGACGATGCTGGGCGAGTACGGACGCAACCTCGGCCTCGCCTTCCAGATCGTGGACGACATGCTGGACCTGACCGCGACCGAAGACATCCTGGGCAAGCCCGTGGCCAGCGACCTGCGCGAGGGCAAGGCCACGCTGGCCGTCATTCACGCGCTGGAACGCGGCACCGGGGCCGACCGCGAGGCCATCCGCACCGTGCTCGCCGAACGCAGCTTCGCCAGCGTCTCGCACCCGGAGATTCTGGAGATTCTGGCGCGCCACGGCTCCATCGCCTACGCCATGGACACGGCCTGCGCCTACGCCGAGGCCGCGCGACTCTCCATCGCCGAGCTGCCCCACTCCGAAGCCAAACGCGCCCTCCTCTGGGTGCCCGGCTTCGTCACCTCCCGCGACCGATAGCGTGATTGAACAGAAATCGCCCCGCGCGGCTGGCTGGCCATGCGGGGCGTTTTATTTGTGCGGGGAATTTCCCTGAAGTTGTGACGCAGGTCTTGAACGGGGCATGACGCAATTACGCGGTCCGATTACGCGGTCTTGGCCTCCACCTGCTTATGCTGTCCGGTGGACGAGCCGATCTCCACCTTCACCTGCTTCGGTTTCGCGGCCTCCTTCTTGGCCAGTGAGATGGTCAGCACTCCTGCGTCGTAGCTTGCCTTCACCGCACCGGTGTCGACCGTCTGGGGCAGGGTGAAGGTGCGGACGAAGCTGCCGTAGCGCCGCTCGATGCGGTGGAAGTTCTCCTGCTTCTCATCGTTCTCGAACTTGCGCTCGCCCTTCACGGTCAGCGTCTGGTTCTCCACGTTCACGTCGAGGGCCTCCTGCTTGATGCCCGGGACCTCCAGCTTCAGCACCAGCTGGTGCGCGTCCTCGTAGATGTCCACCGGAGGAATAAAGCTGCCCATGGCGAGCGACTCCTGCTCGCCCTCCGGCAGAGCAAAGTCGCTGAAGATGGAGTTCAGGCGGTTCTGCAGCACTGCCATATCGGCCAGCGGCGAACGGAACGGAACAAATCGAGCCAATGTAGTCATCTCAAAGTCTCCTCAGAATGAAGTCGAAATGTTGGGGCAGCCGGGGTGGCTGCACTCTACATCCTTAGACGCAAATATATCATAATAGTTGCATATAATATGACTAAAACTCACTCATATTTTTATGCGTTGTCGCCCCATCCTGCTTATCAGGCATATCTATAACAAAACAAATGGATAAACCAACAGTTGGCCAGCAGAAACCTGTCCCGGTCGCATCGGCGGTTCGCATCCAGCAACTATAAAACAACTTGGAAGCGGCGCTATTCCTTGTCCTCATCGGCTTCGATGGCGCCGGTCTCGGTTGGTTGCAGGTCCAGGTCGGCGGGCTGCATCGCGCCACCCTTGCCTTCCACCAGCACCTGGATACGGCCCTCGGCCTGCTCCAGCTCCTGCTTGCATTTGCCGGAGAGCTTCATGCCGTCCTCGAAGAGGCGCACGGATTCGTCGAGCGTCAGGTCGCCGCGCTCCAGCCGCTCCACCACCTTTTCCAACTCGGTCAAGTGCTCTTCAAAGTTCGCCATAGCCACCTCGCCTTTCTCCGCTCTCTCAAGCCAGTCCCAGCACCTGCGCCGCCGCGCTGTATTTTCCGAAGGGCGCGCTGACCTGGCAGCCCTGTACCATGGTCCGCGCCTCGGCCAGCATCTGCTGCGCGATGCGGATTCCTTCGGCGCGCGCGGCCTCGGGCGTGCTGGCGGCGGCCATGCGGGCGAGAATCGCATCCGGCATGGAGATGCGCAGTTCGTTCTTGAGGAACTCGGCGTTGCGCAGGCTGATGAGCGGCCAGATGCCCGCGATGAGCGGGATATGGAACGGCTCGATGCGGCGCAGGAACTGCTCCAGCAGACGCAGGTCGAAGACCGGTTGGGTGATGGCGTACTCCGCGCCTGCCTCCACCTTCTGCGCGAAGCGGCGCACCTCGTAGTCGATGTCGGCGGCGCCGGGGTTGGCGGCGCAGGCCAGGGTGAATCCGGTGGACGCGCCGATGGGGTTGGTGCCCAGGTCGAGGCCGTAATTGAGATTGCGCACGATCCTGGTGAGTCCGATGGCGTCCACGTCGAAGACTGCGGTGGCGTCGGGGTAGTTGCCCAGCTTGGGCGGATCGCCGGTGAGGCAGAGGATGTTCTTCAGGCCGATGGAGGAGGCGCCGATCAGGTCCGACTGGATGGAGAGCAGGTTGCGGTCGCGGCAGGTGTAGTGAAGCACGGTCTCAACGCCGACCTTCTGCTGGATCTGCACGCAGAGGCTCTGCGCGCTCATGCGCGCGCTGGCCCGCGGCGAGTCGGGGACGTTGATGGCGTTGACGCCCAGGCTGTGCAGCAGCCTTGCGCCCTCGATCTCCTTCGAACAGTCAATGCCTTTGGGCGGAACAATCTCCACCAGGGTGCAGAACTGGCCGGTGGCGATCAGCGCGCCGACTCTGGAGCGCTCGGCCAGCGGGAGCGGCTCGACCTGGCTCACGATGGGTTTGGGGCGATAGCTTGGCCCGGCAGCCTCCGCGACGGCCTCGGAGTCTGCCTGCGCCGTGCTCTGGCCTAACGCAGTCGTTTCGTGGCCCGCCGCATCCAGTCCAACCGCGTCCTGCAGGGCCGACGACTCCTGCGCCTGCAGCGCCCGCATCGCGGACCGCATGGCGCGGATGTGGTTGGGCGTGGTGCCGCAGCAGCCGCCGATGAGGCTTGCGCCCGCGTGGATGAACTTGCGCGCGAAGCTGGCCATGTACTCCGGCGTGGCCATGTAGATGTTGCGTCCGTCGACAGCGCGCGGCAGTCCGGCGTTGGGCATGGCTGCCAGCGGCAGGCGGGTCGCCAGGCGCATCCGCTCGATGGCGCTGAGCACGGTGGCGGGCCCGTCCGAGCAGTTGCAGCCGATGACGTCGGCGCCCCACTTGGTCAGCCGTTCGGCGGCGATCTCGGGGGGGATGCCGTCCAGGCAGTTGCCGTCTTCATCCACCGTCATCATCACAACAATGCGCAGGCCGTGAGCGACCTCGCGCGCGGCGCGGATGGCCTCGCCCGCCTCGGCCAGCGAGGTCATGGTCTCGACGATGAGCAGGTCCGCGCCCACGCCGGGCCCACCCTCGGCCAGCGCGGCGATCTGTTCGGCGAAGGCTGCACGGGCCTGTTGGAGTGTAACCTCGCCCTGCGGCTGGAGTGGAACGCCGAGCGGGCCCACGGCCCCGGCTACGAAGGCCTCGGAGGCCTGCTTCTCGGCAATCTGCGCGACGCACTGGCGGGCGATGCGGACACCTTCAAGGTTGATCTCGCGCACCCGGTCGCCGAGGCCGTAGCGCTCCAGGCGGAAGGCGTTGGCGCCGAAGGTGTTGCTCTCAATGATCTGGGCGCCGGCCTGCAGGTACTCTTCATGGACTCCGGCGACGACCTCCGGCTGCGAGAGGTTCAACTCATCGAAGCAGCGGTTGATGAAGATGCCGCGGTCATAGAGCATGGTGCCCATGGCGCCGTCGGCGAGCACGCGCCCGCCGGCGAAGAGACGGTCGATTGCTGTGCCTGCCGCACGGGTCTTCGCGCTGCGTTTCGCGTCTGCCGCCGTGGTCTCTGTCGCACTCGGTCCCGCACCTGCCATGGCATGTCCCCGAAGCCTTTACCTTGAAACGTCCCGAAGTTATTTTCCCTAAACGTATTGAACCATCCTAAGCCAGGTTCGGAGCCGGCATCAAACCGTTGCCGGGCAAACTTCGGGGCCTTCTTCCTTTGGTATACTCACAGGGTAAGCACAGGCGAAGCCCCTGCACGACGAAGGTTGGAGTTGTCCACGTTGAAGAATCGAAGTCTCTTTGTCCGCCGGGCCGGTGTTCAGCCGTTCCCCAGCCCGTCGCCGGAAGCTCCCTTGAACCAATTCACGCCGCCCACGGAGATGGACTCATGCGGCGCCCCAGGCTCCCGTTTGCTCCGCGTCCGGATGCTCTGCGGGATGCTGCTTGCGCTCTGCACGCTTGCGCTCTGCGGTTGCCACTCGGCGGCCTATTACTACTACAAGTTTCCTGAGTACAACTATGCGGGCCGGCCCGTGCCGCCCAGCAAGCTGGCGCAGCGGGTGATGATCGGCGTGAGCGCGAACGGCAGCTCCGGCAGCCTGCAGATCGTCGACGCCTCGCGCGACATTCGCAGTAATGTCGAAGACACAATCCCGTACTTTTCGATTGGCGGCTATTCGTCGGGATATCCCGGCACCATCTTTAACTTCCCGGCGGAGATGCACGGATACGTCTATTCCAACAGCGATGGGAGTCTTGTTAACATCAATTATTCGACCGAAGCAACGGCCGGCTCGGTGGGCACATTTCAGTCCGGGGCAGGCGCAATCGCGGTGCCTCCGTTTGCCGGGCACTACTACGGGGCCGAGGAGTCCGCCGGCATACTGGGAGTCATCGACAATCTGACGGGGGGAAGCTACGGACTCATCCTGCCGAATGTATTCAAGGTGATGGTGAATTCGGGGGACACGGTTGCGCTTGCCATGGTGCGCAATTCCAACACGCTGTACCGTGTCTTCAAGTTGAACGAAGGCCAGTATCTGACCCAGCAGGCGGCCATTGCGGCGACCGGTTCCGCTGATTGTGAACCGAGTCTGCTTCCCGTCTACTGCGTGGTCCCGGTGCCGGGCACCTACGACGAGCCGATCAACGTCTACTTCTCTCTGGATGGCACCACTGCGTATGTGCTGAACTGCGGCCCGGAGTGCGGCGGAAAGACGGCCAGCGTCACGCTGCTGCAGCAAGGCCCGCTGAACCAGAACGTGATCCCCTCCTCGCCCGTGCAGCCGAACCCGCAGATTGCCAATGTGCCCGTGCCGGGCGGGGTGACCGATGCCATCTCTGACGGTTCGACGCTCTACATGGCTGGTCAGCAGCTCCAGCCGGACGGTCTCTTCGCGGGCTTCCTGACCACGATGAGCCTGGCGACCAACACCATCACGGGGCAGTACTCCATCTCCGACGGCAACCATTCCAAGATGCTCTTCGCCGACAACAACACGCTGTGGATCGGCTCGCAGTTTTGCGCCACCGGAGAGCGCGCCAAACAGGCGTCCTTGGGTTTCACCACCCAGGCCGCAAACTACGGTTGCCTTACCCGTTTCGTCCCGGGGACCGCCGCGATTCTGCCCACCTGGAGCCCCGGCACATCTTATTCCGCGGGCCAGCAAGTCACGGACGGGACCAACACCCAGGTGGTGCAGAGCGCGGGAACATCCGGAGGCAGCACACCCTCATGGAACACTGCCGTCAATGGCGCGACTCAGGACGGAAGTATCGTTTGGGTAAGCATCGGTCCCACCACCCGCGCGGAGGTCCTTCCCAGCATCACTCCCAACGTCTCCGGCAGCAACGCCCTTACCGTTCCCTATCCCAACCAGGACAACAATCACTACTACTACGGCAGCCTCACCGGCCTTTGCTGGGTGCAGAACTTCAACAAGATGTACACCGCATACGGCGGACAGGTGCATGTCTTCCGGACCGTCGACGGCTCGGAGATCGACAACCAGTACGTCACGGTGCAGGGCACGGCGCTCGACGTGGCCTACATGGACGCGCTGACCGACGACGCAAACTGAGCGCGGATTCCGCACAATTCAGATTGTTGGATTCAGCCTCGACTGAGGCGGGCGAGGTCGCGCAGGTACTGCTTCAGCGGGCGCGCCGGCCGGCCCCAGAAGACCTGGCCAGGGCCACGCACCTTCTTGTGACTCAGAACGCCTGCGCCGCCGCCGAGGATTACGCCGGGCCCAACGTGCGCGTGTTCTCCCAGGCCGACCTGTCCGCCCAGGATGGCCCCGTCCTCAATGACGCATGAGCCGGAGATCCCCGTGCCCGATGCGATGACGACATTGCGTCCCACCACGCAGTTGTGCGCGATGTGGACCAGGTTGTCGATCTTCGTTCCCGCGCCGATGCGCGTCTCGCCCAGCGCGCCGCGGTCGATGGTGGAGTTGGCGCCGATCTCCACGTCGTCCTCGATCGCGAGCGTTCCCTGCTGCGGGAAGGCGATGTACTCGCCGGTAGCGGAGTTGCGCGCGTAGCCGAAGCCGGTGGAACCGAGCACCGCTCCGGCCTGCACCAGAACACGGTCGCCGATCACGGTGCCTGAGTAGATGGTGACGTTGGCGAGGACTTCGCACTCATCGCCGAGAATGACGCCGTCGCCGAGCACGGCGTGGGGGCCGATGCCGGTTCTCTGCCCCACTCGCACGTCCACGCCAAGCACGGCCGTGGGATGGATGCGCGGAGCGGAGTTGCGCGAGGTGGATCCATTCGTGGCTTGCTCGCGCGACTTGAGGAAGCGCGCGGCGAGGGAGAAGGCATAGCGCGGGTCGGCGACGGCGAGCAGGCGCGGATCGTGCGGATCGCTGGCCAGCGCAAGCAGCGCAGGGCGGGTAAGGATCGCGCCCGCGGGAGAGTTCAACGCGGCGTCGAGCGAGACAGCGTCGGTGGCGAAGACCAGCGCGGCCGGCGTCGCAGCCTCAATGCTCGCGACGCGTAGAATCTCGTAGGCACTGGGCAATTCCTGCAGCGCGGGCGCGCCGACCAGTTCCGCGATCTCAGGGATGGTTGCCAACGGCCCTCCTCGACCCTTCCAAAATTGACCCTTCTAGGATGGCACATCTGCCGCGGGAACGGCTGAGTTTTGCTCCGCCGCAAGGTTCCCGTAGTGAATCAACGTGGGGGCGTCTGCGCGGGCGAGGGCATTGGGAATCTCGCGCAGCAGGGCCTCGCGCTCGATCTCGCGGTGTGCGCGCAGGCGGGTCGTGACGCGGCCGAGCTCGCCATCGTTGTAGCCGGGATGGCAGCAAAGTTCGTAGGTCCCGCTGGATGGAAGCGCGCGGAGAATCTCGCCCAGTGTCGCGGCGTTCAACTCGCCCGTGGCGGAGATCGCGACTGTACCGTCGGTCGTCGGCATGCAACCGTCGCGCAGTTGCGCGTGGGCCTCGAAACGCGGGCGCAGAAGGCCGATCAGGCGGATGGCGAGGCGGCGCGCGGGGCTGCCGTGGCCGAGCGCGAGCGACCAGCCTGGCTCGAAGGGGTTGCGGATGGCGCGGACGCCGCAGCGTTCGGCAGTCTGCAATAGCGGCCGTGCAATCGCCGGGAAGAGGTGCGTGTGCTTGTGCGTGTCGAGGTGCGTGGGATGGATTCCCGCGCGCTGGAGCTTCTCAATCTGGGCGAGGGCCTCGCGCGCGATTTCGTCCTCGTTGATCCGGCCGAGCAGGAGCGCCTGCACAAAATCAACCAGCGACGGGCGGAAGTTTTTTCCGTCGGGGCCGATCAGGCTGCGAATCGAGCTGGGCGGCGAGACGGGCGCGCCGCCGGTGAGAACAATGTGGCAGCCGACGCCGAGTGTGGGGTGGGCGCGGGCGATCTCGACTGCGTCGTCGAAGGCTGCGCCATTCGCCATCAGCGTTGACGACAAAATCACGCTGGCCGAGTGCAGCTCGCCGATGGCACGGTTGATGCCGTGGGTGAGGCCGAAGTCGTCGGCGTTGAGAATGAGGCGCGTGGGCATAGCTTGGGTGATTGTAGAGGGTTCACTCCGCAACGCGCGGGTCTTTGCGGCTCGTCGCGGAGGCAAGCAGATATTTGTTCAGGTCGTATCCGGCGAGTTGCGCGGCCTTGCGCGCGGCGGCGACGGCCTCCTCGATTGCAGCGATGCCCGCGGGCTGGGCTGTCCCAGGCCGGATGGGTTCGGTGCGTGCGATCTCGACCAACGCGGGAAGCTGCAGCCAGGTGAGCAGCTCCTCGAACTGCTGCTTATTGAAGTAGGTGATTCCGGCGGCCTGGTTGACGCCGGCCAGCCAGCGGACGTCGGGATTGGCCCAGAAGGCCTCGGAGTGGATGGCATCCGGCGCGAGTGCCGCGGGCGAGAGCAGAGCGCGCACCTGCGCCGCGGCCTGCCAACGGGCCTCGCCCTCCATGCCCATGGAGGCGAAGAGATCGGCGAGGGCATGGCGAAGGAGGAGCCGGTCGAAGAGTTCGACGCGGTCTCCGTTGGGCGCGCAGTACGCCGGAATGCTGAGCAGAACGGTCCAGGCAAGGATCGGCGCCCAGGTGCGTTCCTGGCGCGTGGCCGGCGCATTACCGGGCAGGATGGGACGCGATTGTGCGGGCCAGTCTGTGGAGAAGGCCTGCGCGAGGGCCTGAAGGCGCGCGGCGGCGGAGAGCATGTAGCTGAGGGTCTCCGCGTAGGTTGGATCTTTCGGCGCGGTCGGAGTTCGATCCCGCCCATTCCGCAAAGAAGGCGGAATGGATTTATCGCACCCCGGTTGGGATGAGGTTGAATCGGCCTCGCTCGTGTTCGACTCGCTGGGCTTTGGCTCGACAGGCCTCGGCGCGCGGTCCTCTTCGGGGATATTTTCAAGCAGGCGATCAAAGAAGAACTGGCCCTTGTCGATGATGGCGCGCAGCCGCGGATCGGGTCCGGTCTTCTCCGGCGCGGATTTTTTCTTCGCGCGCGCGGATGGTTTGGGGCCGGTCCCCTGCGCGGTGAGCTGCCCGGCAATCTCGGCGGCAAGCTCGGCGAAGTCGCGGACGTTGGCGGGGCTGACGGCAGCGCGCAGCGCTTCGTGCAGCGGGCGCAGGCGGAGCTTGATGAGCTCGTCGTGGATGCTGCGCACACCCGCGCCATCGAGCGAGTCGCAGAGCCGGTCCCAGGGCCACTCGGAGGTGGGCTGCAGCGCGCGCCAGTCCAGCAGGACGACGCACTGGAAGCCGCGCAGATCGAAGGTGAGACCGCGCCAGTGCAGGTCGGTGGCGCGGCGCAGGTACTCCAGGCCGTTGCTGTCGCGGCAGGCGATAACGATGGACCCGCCGGTGGGCAGGCCGAGGCCGTCGGAGAGGCTGCGCTGGCACAGCGAGCCGGTGGCCTTGTCCATGAACGCCGCGGAGATGTGGATGGTTCCGCGCGTGCTCTCGTACCGGTTGTTGTAGAGGACCAGCGAGCGCTCGTCGCCGAAGCGGTTGGAGTAGGCAAAGACGTTCTCGTCCACCTGTCCGTAGCCGTTCCAGAAGTCATAGAGGGTGAAGTTGGAGCTGCCGGCGAAGATGTAGCGCTTGGCCAGCAGCGGCGCAATCTCGCGCTGGTGGCGCGCCACCAGGCCCTCGTCGGGCCACTCGTCGAGCATCGCCTGCTTGAATTCCATGCCGTAGCGTTCGGTGAATCCCTCGATCTGGCCGTGGGCGAACATGGGCAGGCCGGGAAGCGTGGCCAGCAGGGTGCAGACACCGAAGTACTTGTCGCCGGTGCCGAACTGGTCGATGGCGGTGCGCTCGTCGGGGTTGCTCATGAAGTTAACGTAGCGCTTCATGATGTCGGGGTCGAACTCGATGGTCTTCTTCAGGTAGGAGCGGTACTTGGCGTTCTCCTCGTCGCGCAGCATGTTCATGAACGCCGAGTTGTAGACGCGATGCATTCCCAGAGTGCGCACGAAGTAGCCTTCGAGCAGCCAGAAGGCCTCGGCCAGCAGCAGCGTTCCGGGGACCTCGGCAGCGACGCGGTCCACCACCTCGCGCCAGAACTCGTTGGGCATCAGCGCGTCGAACTCCTCCTGCGACATCGCGTTCTCCGCGCGTGAAGGGATGGATCCGCCCGCGCCGGGAAGCGGGAACCAGAGGCGCTGCACGTGGCGTTTGGCCAGCACCATCGCCGCGTCGAAGCGGATGATGGGAAAGAGGCGCGCAACGTGCAGGATGGTCTGAATGACCTGCTCGCGCACCTCGGCCTTGGAGTAGTCGAGCTGCGCGGTGTCGTTCCAGGCAAACGAGGTGCCGTCGTTGCCGTGGTAGACGTAGCGCGTCTCGCCGTTCGCGTGATGGCGCAGACGGAAGGCGACGGCGGCGTCGCTCTGGTCGTAGTAGCGGTCGTCGATCTTGATCTCGACGCGGCTGTCGGTGGAGAGGTCCGGCCCGTTGAAACTGTAGGCCGGAAACGGGCTCTGCCAGCGATACAGAAACCAGTCGGGATGCTCGATCACCCACGGCGAGTCGATGCCCATGTGGTTGGGCACCATGTCGCTGGCCAGGCGCAGTCCGAAGTGCGCAGCGCGATGTTTCAGGTGGTTGTATGCCTCCCAGCCGCCCAGGTCTTCGGCAATGTCGTAGCTCTTGAGCGAGTAGGCGGAGGCGACCGCGTCGCCGTGGCCGCGCAGGCGCTTGATGGTGCGCGATGCAATGCTGCGCTCCCACAGGCCGATGAGCCACAATCCGGTGACGCCGCGCGAGGCCAGCAGTTGCAACTCCTCGTCCGGAATCTGGTCGAGCCTGTGAATGTGGCGCTGATATTTCTTGCTGAGCTGTTCCAGCCATACGTAGGTGCTCTTCGCCACCAGCACCACGTTGGGCATCCATGCCTGGTCCGCGCTGAAGGCCTCGTACTCGTCGAGCGGGGCCTGATAGCCGTGGGGGTAGCGGCGGCGCAGTTCGTCGAAGCCGATGTACTCGTCACCCTCAAATCCCATCGAACCCCAGGAGGGCCCGTGGCGGAACTGGTCGGGGCCGGGCGGATGGAAGCGCATCCAGATGGCGAGATCCTCCTCGCGCAGTACGTCGATGGCCAGCAGAATGCGCTTGAGGTTGTCGCCAAGGTACGGCGCCCAGCGCTCGCGGATGTAGTCGAGCTGGCCGGTAAGCGAGTCGGGCGAGGCGGCGATGGGGGCTCGCAGCGCATCGTAGAGGCTGCCGATCTCCGGTGCCATCTTTGGCCGCGTGCTGAAGAAGTCCGGGAAGGACGCGGTGACGTCGGTGTAGACCGTCTGCTGCTTCAGGGACTGGTCCGCGAAGAGCTGGTGGAAGGGCTTGAACGCGGGGTTGCTGTTGGCGATCCACAGCATCAGCAGCTCTTCCAGCGCGGCCTCGCGGTTGGGCCGGCCATCGGTCACCCCACGCAGCCACTCGGCGGCGGTGAGCTTGCCGCGAAAGACGGCGACGTTGGGAAACTGCTCGGTGAAGGCCAGCAGGAGAGATTCGAGCTTGGCGGGGCCGGATTTTCCGGCGTCGAGCTGCGCGGGCCCGATCTTGCCGGACTCGATCTGCGCGGCGAACCAGCGCATGGCCTCGCTGAGCACGGCGGGGTCGATCTGTTTGCGGTAGAGCTCGACCAGAGCGTGGCTCAGCTCGTCGATCAGTCCCATGGCGAAGAGCGCCCCGGCGTTGATCGCGCCTGCCGGATCGGCGTCCGCGCCGCGCGCCCCGTCTTTGCTAGACCGGTTGAGCGCCTCCGCCAGCTTTCTGCTCGCCGCCACATCGGCGAAGACGACGTTGCCCGTGTAGCTGAAGAGTACGTCGTCAATCTGGGCTGCTTCGCGAACGGCGCGGGAGATGTGAAATTCCATTTTTCAGATGCCTCAGCTCGCAGCTAGAGCATTTTCACAGTCGGTGTAGAGTGGGGCGAAAGAAGTCTGCGTGGTTTTCTCTCAAAGAAAACCACACTGCATGATCTCACCTCCACCATAGATACTGTGAAAATGCTCTACCAGTATCGCTCGCAAATCAGGTCCATTGCATTGGATGCGCGCGAGAAGAACGGCGCAGCCGCAATTTCTCCCAGCCTGCGGCTGCCGCTGTGAACTGGCGGGACGCAGCTAGGCTGTCTTGCGCATGGTGTAGCTGCTCAGGGTCCTGATGTAGTTGCCGCGTTCGAAGGGAGAGATGTCCGGCACGGCGCGGCGGCTGAGGCTGCCGCGCATCTGTCGGATGGACTCGTACTCGTGCTCCTCCATCCAGCACAGCAGATCGGACTGCAT
>Ga0326727_10022433_pt1 | contig 12199 bp, 12 predicted proteins | sample MB2enrmetagenome_FD_207643 | JGI IMG/M metagenome (GOLD analysis project Ga0326727, IMG submission 207643) | Lab enriched peat soil microbial communities from McLean, Ithaca, NY, United States - MB29MY | ecosystem: Environmental > Terrestrial > Soil > Wetlands > Peat | place: USA: New York... | reverse complement strand
GCACCATTCAACCACGACAGCGGAACTCACCGCGGCAAGCGATCCATCCGTGGCGGTCGCTCTGCCGTTCGCTCGGCTCTGTTCATGGCCGCCTGGATCGGATCACGATGCAATCCCATCCTCAAGGCCACCTATCAGCGCCTCATCGCCGCCGGCAAGCCACGCATGGTCGCCCTCGTCGCCTGCATGCACAAGCTCCTCACCATCCTCAACGCCATCCTCCGGGGACCCAAAACCGTGGCAGACAGCTTGACATCCAAGACAGTCGCTGGACCCGCCAGGGACCGAGAGGCCCCTGGACCCTGTTTTGTTGGGGCGCTTCGCGCCAAGTGGTGCCACGGCAAGGATGGCGCGAAGCGCGCTTGTTGTGGGGTTGTTTCCTGCTGCAAAGTCAGGCGCCGATGGCCGGGGCCACGGTTGCGCATCCCTGAGGAGCTTCTGAACGATGGACGCGGTCCGATCCGAACTTGCCCGCCATGGCGTGCTGCGCGCCGCCATCAACCTCGGCAATGCCTTGCTGGTCAGCGGGCGCACCCCATCCGGCGATCCGGTGGGGGTGGCGCCCGACATGGCCGCCGAGGTCGCCGCGCGGCTCGGCGTTCCGCTCGCCTATGTGTGCTATCCGATGCCGGGCGAACTGGCGGACGCGGCGGAGGCGGACGCGTGGGACATCGGCCTGATCGGCGCCGAGCCGGCCCGGGCCAGGGCGATTGCCTTCACCTCCGCCTACGTGGAGATCGAGGCGAGCTACCTGGTGCCACCGGGCTCGCCGCTTGCCGGCATTGCCGATGTCGACCGGCCGGGCGTGCGCATCGCGGTGCCGGCGCGCAGCGCCTTCGGCCTCTGGCTGGAGCGCAATGCCAGGCACGCCGAACTGGTGCGTTGCAACTCGCAGGACGACGCCCGGGAACGGTTCGCGGCCGCCGGGCTGGATGCGCTGGCGGGGCTGCGCTCGCGCCTGGTGCAGGAGGCGGAGCGCCTGCCCGGCAGCCGCATCCTGCCGGGACGGTTCACCGCGGTGCAGCAGGCGATCGGCACGCCCCGCAAGAACGTCGCCGCTGCCGCCTTCCTGCAGGGCCTGGTCGAAGAGCTGAGGGGGTCCGGATTCGTGGCGGGACTGATCGCACGCCACGGCGTGGTCGGGCTTTCGGTCGCAGAGGGCTGAAAGGGGCTGTCATGGAATATGCTGATCCGGCTTGTGCCGATTGCCCGGCGACGGTGCGCGCCTGCCGCACCGGCGAGGCCGCGGTACGCGGGCCCGGCTTCTGCCCGACGAAGATCGATGCCGCAACCCAGGCACGGGCGCGGGCAAAGTATAACGACGCCGAAACGGCGCGCATGGCCCGCGTCGCGGCGCTGGTGGAGAGCGCCGGCTACTGCAAATGGCCGCGCGTGCAGGAAGTGATCGAGTACGCCCGGCGCATGGGGTGGCACAAGATCGGCATCGCGACCTGCAGCGGCCTCTTGGACATGGCGAACGTGCTGGCCGGCATCCTGCAAAGCCACGGGCTGGAGGTGATTTCGGTGGCCTGCAAGAACGGCAGCATTCCCAAGGAAGAGCTGGGCATCGCCGATGCCGAGAAGGTGCGCCCCGGGAATTTCGAGGCCGCCTGCAACCCGATCGCCCAGGCCGAGCTGCTGAACGCACACGGCTCGGAGTTCAATGTGGTGCTGGGCCTTTGCGTCGGCCACGACAGCTTGTTCTTCCGCCACGCCAAGGCGCCCACGACGGTGCTCGTCGCCAAGGACCGCGTGCTCGGCCACAATCCCGCCGCCGCCTTGCTGCTGGCCGACACCTACTACAGCCAGCTCTATGGCCCACTGAAGCCGGCGACGAGGCGGCGGGGCAAGAAGCAGGCAGCGCCGTAGTACGCGGCGAGGATGGCGCGAAGCGCCCAAAAGACTGGGACCCACGGGCCTCTCGGACGGGACCCCATCGCGCGAGCGCGATGGGAACCCGGCTTTGCGGGGTCGAGCGGCAGAGCCCCTGGCCTTCACGCGCTCCGGCGTTCCAGGAATGCGCCCAGGCGCGACAGCGAAAAGCAGATGCAGAAATACAGGAACGCGGCGAGGACGATCGGGCTCAGCTCGAAGATCGTGTTGCGCACGTTGATTGCGGTTTGCATCAGCTCGACGAAGCCGATGATGCTGGCCACCGACGAGCCCTTGATCAGGTCGATGAAGACCCCGATTCCGGCCGGCACGGCGATGCGGATCGCCTGTGGGAACACGATCAGCACCATGATCCGCCAGTAGCGCAGGCCAAGGGCCAGCGCCGCCTCCCACTGAGTGCGGTCGACCGAGAGGATGCCGGATCGCACCACCTCCGCCATGTAGGCGCCGCCGTAGATCGACAGCGCCCCGGTGGTCGCTGCGTACGGCGAGATATTCACCTGCACGACCACCGGGATTGCGTAATAGGCGAAGAAGATCAGCACCAGGAGCGGGATCGAGCGGATCAGTTCCACGTAAAGGCGGGTCACGGCGAAGCCGACGCCTGGCAACGCGCTCGCCAGCAGGCCGACGGCGATTCCGATGATCACGGATATCCCGAGTGCCAGCAACGAGATTTCGATGGTGACCAGGGCCCCCTTGAGCAGCACGAACAGGTAGGGAAGCACCCCCGGCATGTCAGCGCGCGGCCCGCCAGTGGCTGAACCACCTTCGGTCGGCGGCCTGGAAACCCTGGTTCAGGATCTGGGCCAGCAACAGGTAGGCGATCGCATCCATGCTGAACACGCTGAAATACTGGTAGGTAGAATCGCCGATGATCTGCAGTTGGTAGGTCAGTTCGGGCACCGCGATGACGCTGGCGAGCGCGGTTCCGAGCAGCGTCGAGACCACCTGGTTGCCGAGCGCCGGGAACGCCACGCTGAGCATCTGCGGCCACTCGACCAGCGCCAGCGATTGCCAGCGCCGCATGCCGAGCGCCGCTGCCGCCATGCGCTGATCCTCGCCGACCGCCGCGTACGCACCGCGGATAATTTCGGTCACGTAGGCGCCGCCCTGGATGCCGAGCGCCAGCACCGCAAAGGCGAAGGCGCCGAGGTTCACCCCCATCGTCGGCAGGCCGAAATAGAAAATGTAGAGGTAGACCAGCGTCGGCGTGTTGCGGAACAGCTCGACATAGCTGGCCCCGAGCCAGGCCAGCGGCCGCCGTTGCGAGGCCTTGGCGAGCCAGCCCAGGAAACCGGACAGCAGACTGAGCACCAGCGCCGTGCCCGCCAGCGCCAGCGTATTGACCGCACCCCAGGCCAGGGCCGTGCCATTGTTGGCGATCAGCGCCGGGTTGAAGAACTGGGGCATGGGCCGTTGCTTTACGAGAAGCTGAGTAGTGACGCAATGCGTCACCAGCAGATGTTGCCGCCTCACCCGTTCCTGTCCTAGAATGGCGTAAAAGGGAGAGAGGATCCGATGAACAGAAGGTCATGGCGCCACGGCATGCCCGCGCAGGGCGCGGGCATGGCAAGCTTTCTTGCGATCGTCCTTGCAATCAGCTCGATGCTCGCCGCGCCGGCGATGGCGCAAACCGAGAGCATCCTGCAGAAGGTGCTGCGTACCCACGTGCTGACCGTGGGCACCATCAGCGGCAACCCGCCGTGGGAGTTCACCACGCCGGACGGCCAGCTCGACGGCTACGACATCGCCATCGCCAAGGCGATCGCCGCTGATCTCGGCGCCAGGGTGGAGTTCGTGCAGACCTCGGGGGCCGGCCGCATCCCGGCGCTGCAGACGCACAAGGTGGACCTGGTGGTGTCGGAACTCGATTACACGCCGGCGCGGGCGCAGACCGTCGCCTACACCATGGCGTATGCGAATCCCGCCAGCGAGTTCATCGTCAAGGCGGACTCGCCCTACAAAACCATCGAGAGCCTGAATGATCCCAGCGTGACGCTGGGCTACGCGCTGGGCGGAGACGAGGCGAACATCTGGCCGAAGATCCTGCCGAAGGCGCAGCTGAAGGCGTTCACCACGGTCGCTGATGCCGAGCAGGCGCTGGTCTCGGGCCAGGTCACGGCGACAGGCGAGCCGTCGGTGCTGAACATCCAGATGATGAAGACGCATCCTGGCGTGCTGCGGGTGATCAGCCCGCCGTATTTCACGGCGATCACCGGCATCGGCGTGCCGCAGGGCGATTTCGAGTGGTGGCTGTGGCTCGACCGCTGGGTCGACGACTTCAATTACAGCGGCGCCAACCAGGCGCTGTGGGTGAAGTACGCAGGCGGCGGCTCGCCGCTGCTGCCGCCGCAGCATTGAGCCTCGCGCCGCCGCCCGGCGGGTTGCTGCTGGCGGGCTGGGGCCATGGCGACCCCGCGGCCGTCGCCGCGGCGGATCATGCCGCCCGGCACTGGACCAGCCCGGAGGGAGGGCCGCTCACGCCCGGCACCGCAGCGCACGCCGCCGCCACCTGGTGCATGTTCCGCGAGACCTTCAACCCGTACAAGCCGACCATCATCGATTGGCCGAAGCTCGACGAAGCAGCGCGCGAGCGGCTGATCGGCCTGCCAATCTGGGACATCGCCGTGCAAACCGAGGGCAAGGCGCGGTCGCGCATGCTCGCCTACGCGCGCTCGCTCGCTCCCGGCCCGTGGCGGAGCGCGGTGGAGCTGAACGGCTGGGAGGAGGGCCGGCACAAGGTGGTGCTGTCCAATCTGGTCGCGGCGTACGGCATCACGCTGGCGGAGGAGCCGCCCTACCCTCAGCCGCGGGATGCCGAGTGGGCCTACCTGGTCACCGGGTTTTCCGAATGCATCGACAGCTTCTTCGCTTTCGGCCTGTTCGCGCTGGCCCGGCAATCCGGCTTCTTCCCCGATCGGCTGGTCGACACCTTCGAGCCGGTGATGCAGGAGGAGTGCCGCCACATCCTGCTGTTCGCCAACTGGCTCGCCGCGCACCGGGCCGGCTTGCCCTGGTGGCGCCGGGTGTGGTTCGAGCTGCGGGTGGCGGCGGTGTGGGGATTTCTGATTCGCGAGCGCATCGGCCTGGCGCGCGCCACCAAAGGCGGCGGGCAGGACAACAATTTCACCGTCACCGGCAGCCGCTCGGTCAGCAACGTCGAGGTCGGCGCGCGCGAACTGATGGCGCTCTGCCTGGCGGAGAACGATCGCCGCTTCGCCCATTACGATGCCCGCCTCAGGCGCCCCACCACCATGCCGGCGCTGGTTCGTTTCGCGCTGCGCTGCATGCGGTGGCGGTCGGGCAACTGATCGGCGAGCCTGCAAAGCGCCATTGCGCGCGCGACGGCAGGCGGCATAGCATCGCCTGACCGGCGAAAGGGATCAGGCCGCGTTCGTTCGTCCGGGCGCGGAGCATGACTGGATGCATTCGGGAGAGGACGGTCGATGAGTCGGGACGCCATCGTCATCAAGGGCGAGGACAACGTGGCGACGGCGCTGCGTGACCTGGCGAAGGGAGAGGTCGCCGCGGTGGGGATCGGTGATGATACCGCGTCCGTCACGCTTTGCGAGGCCATCACCTTCGGCCACAAGTTCGCGGTGCGCGACATCGCGCGCGGCGAGCTCATCCTGAAGTACGGCGAGACCATCGGCCGTGCGACCGCGGACATTCCTGCCGGCGCGCACGCCCATGTCCACAACATCGAAAGCCTGCGCGGCCGGGGCGACCTGCAGTAGCGAAAGGAAGCGGCCATGGAATTTCAGGGCTATCGCCGGCCGGATGGCCAGGTCGGAACGCGCAATTACGTGGGCGTGCTGTCGACTGTCGTATGCGCCAACGAGGTGGCCGAGGACATCGCCCGGCAGATCGATGGCGCGGTGAGCTTCACCCATCACCAGGGCTGCTGCCAGACGCCGCTCGACATAAAGCGGGTGAACCAGGTGCTGATCGGGCTCGGCAGCAATCCGAACCTGGCCTCGGTGCTGCTGGTGAGCCTGGGCTGCGAGAGCACCGCCATCGAGGAGGTTGCCGGTGGCATCCGCCGGTGCGGCAAGCGGGTGGAAGTGATCGGCATCCAGGAGATCGGCGGCGCCGCGCGCTCGCGCGCCGAGGGCACGCTGATCGTCGAGGACATGGTCGGCGAGGCATCGCTGCTGAAGACCGAAACCTGCGGCCTGGCCGACCTCGTGCTCGGCATGAAGTGCGGCAGTTCCGATACCACCCAGGGCCTGGCGGCGACGCCGGCGATCGGCATCGCCTCGGACCTGCTCGTCGCGGCGGGCGGCACTTCGGTGCTGGGCGAGGTGACCGAGTTCATCGGCGCCGAGCATATCCTCGCCCGGCATGCGGCAAGCCCGGAGATAGGCGCCCGGATTTTCGAGCTGGTGGAGCGGATGGAGGGGCGGGCCAAGTCGGTCGGCTGCGACATGCGCGGCGGCCAGCCCACCGGGGGCAACATCAAGGGTGGGTTGACCACGATCGAGGAGAAATCGCTGGGGGCGATCGCCAAGGGCGGCACCGCGCCGATCGAGGCGGTTTACGAATATGGCGAGCGGCCCCGGGTGAAGGGCCTGGTGGTGATGGACAGCCCGGGCCGCGAGCCGGAGATCCTGACCGGGCTGGCCGCGGCCGGCTGCAACGTCATTGCCTTCGCCACCGGCCGCGGCGCGCCGCAGGGCTTCCCGTTCGTGCCGGTGGTGAAGCTGACCGGCAACGCACTCACCTGGCAGCGCATGCGCGATCACATGGACCTGTCGGTGGCCGGCGTGATCGACGGCACGGAGAGCCTGCCGGAAGCGGGCCAGCGGGTTCTGCGCACCATCGTCGAGGTCGCCGGGGGGGTGCGCACGCGCGCCGAGATCACCGGCTACACCCGGGCGATGGACATCTACGTGACCGGCCCGGTGATCTGAGGGCGCGGAGCACTAAACGAATGGGATCCAAGGGCCTCTCGGCCCTTGGCGGGTCCAGGGCGGAGCCCTGGCGGGGTCCAGGGGCGGAGCCCCTGGCCTTCACGCCACGCCCCACCGCCTCAACCAGGCCAGCATCCGCTGCCAGCCGTCGGCGGCGTCGGCAGGCCGGTAGCTTGGCCGGTAGTCGGCGTGGAAACCGTGCCCGGCATCCGGATAGACCACGACCTCCACCGTCTTGCCCGCCGCCCGTGCGCGCGCCGCGGCCGCCTGCAGGTCCGCCACGCTGATGCTCCGGTCCTGGCCGCCCTGCAGCGCAAGCAGCGGCGCGTGGATCTCCGTGGCCATGTCTGCCGCGGTTCGCGGCTGGATCTCGGTGCGGGCGCCGCCGAGCACCCCGTACCAGACCACCGCCGCCTTCACCGTCGTGCTGTGCGCGTCGTAAAGCCAGGTGTTCCGCCCGCCGCGGCAGAACCCGGTCACCCCGGCCCGGCTGGCATCGCCCTTGTTGGCCGCGGCCCAGGCCATCGCCGCATCCAGGTCGGACATCACGGTCGCGTCCGGCGCCTTGCCGACCACGGCCTGGACCTCGGCTTCACTGGTCAGCTTCGCCGTATCGACGAGGCGGGCGTAGATTTCGGGCGCCACCGCAAGATACCCCACCCTGGCGAGGCGGCGGCAGACGTCCTTGATGTAGTCAGTGACGCCGAAGACCTCCTCGTTCACCAGCACGATCGGGAAGGGTCCGTTGCCCTGCGGCCGTGCGTAGTAGGTGGGCACCGTCGTCATGGCCTCGCCGACGTCGAGCCCGGCGGTGTCGGTGTGGATGACCTGGGCGTCCACCCGGACGGTGGCGAGGGTGAGGCCGGTCATCAGGCTGGTCATCACGAGGCGCCTGGGCAGCGGTTCGGTCATGGCGTGGCGATCTCCTGCGGGGGCCGATCCGACACTTGGGGTGGCTTTGCCTGCGGCTGCAACTGGCGAGTGCGTGTGTGGTGCAAACACAAGCTGGCCAGTATGGTGGTTGCCAACGAACGGTGGGCGCAACCGCCCGATGATGGAGAGGATCGCCATGCATCTGAAGGATATCCTGGTCCACCTGGACGATTCGCTGCGCTGCCCGGTCCGGCTGGGAGTGGCGGCTGACCTGGCGGTGCGCCATGGCGCGCACCTGACCGGGCTCTATGTCATCGACCTGCCGCCGCCCGACATGTTCTATGGCTTCCCCTCGGCGTTCCTCGATCTCAGGCGCGCCGAGGACGTGGTCGACCGCATGCGCACCAGCGTGACCGAGTCGGCGGCCAGGCTCGAGGCCAGCTTCCGTGAGCGGCTGCGCCGCGACGGCATCGAGGGGGAGTGGCGGCTGGTCGAGGGAGTGGCCGGCGAGGTGGTCGCCTTGCATGGCCGGTATGCCGACATGATCGTGCTCGGCCAGACCGATCCGCGCAGCAGGTCGGCGGGACCGCGGGCGGTGGACCTGCCGGTGAGCGCGCTGATGGGGTGTGGACGGCCGATGCTGATGATACCGTTCGCCGGGGATTTCCCGATCGTCGGGCAGGACGTGCTGGTCGGTTGGAATGCCTCCGCTGAGGCAGCGGGGGCGCTGAACGACGCCCTGCCGATCCTCGCGCATGCGCGGAAGGTGACGGTACTGTCGATCAATCCGCGTCGGGGCATCGGCGGGGACGGCGACGTGCCGGCGGCCGACATCGCGCTGCACCTGGCCCGGCACGGCATCCATGCCGAGGCAGCGCATACCGTGGCGGCCGACATCCCGGAGGGCGACGCGCTGCTGTCCTACGCGGCCGACATCGGCGCCGATCTGCTGGTGACCGGGATGTACGGCCACTCGCGCACGCGCGAGATGGTGTTCGGCGGGGTCACCCGCAGTCTGCTCAGCGAAATGACCATTCCGGTGTTCATGGCGCACTGACAGGCGCGCCCGGGCGTGAGGCCTGCCCCCCGGCCGGAGCCGCCCCATCCCGGCATGGGATGGTGGGCGCGCGCGCAGCGGCAAGTTCCGCCAATCCATCGTCGTGGCGGACGTGATAAGAAATTATTGTGCGCTGACGGGCGCCGGTGCCCGTTGCTGGGAGGTTCGCCATGCCACTGAAGGATATCCTGGTCCACCTGGACGACTCGGTTCGCTGCCTGGCGCGCCTGGAGGTGGCTGCGGGCCTGGCGGCCCAGCATGGCGCGCACCTGACCGGCCTGTTCGTCGTCGACCTGCCGCCGGCAGAGACCTTCTATGGCTTCCCCTCGGATTACGTGGACCCCAACCGGGCCGGTGATTTCATCAAGCGGGTCCGCGAACGGGTCGGGGCCGCGGCCGGCCGGCTGCAGGCCGCCTTCGGCGAGCGGTGCCGCCGCGACGGCATCGAGGCGGAATGGCGGCTCATCGAGGGGGTGACCGCCGAGGTGGTGCCGTTGCATGGCCGGTATGCGGACATGCTCGTGCTCGGCCAGCCCGATCGCTCCGACCCCGCGACGGGCTGGCGGACGGCCGACCTGCCGACGACGACGCTGATCGGCTGCGGGCGGCCGGTGCTGATGGTGCCGTTCGCCGGTGACTTCGCCAGCGTCGGGCAGAACGTGCTGATCGGCTGGAACGCCTCCGCCGAGGCAGCGCGCGCGGTGAACGATGCGCTGCCGATCCTGGCCGGGGCGCGCAAGGTGACGGTGCTGTCGATCAATCAGCGCCGCGGCATCGGCGGGGTTGGCGATGTGCCGGCGGCCGACATCGCGCTGCACCTCGCCCGTCACGGGATCAAGGCGGAGGCGGCCCATCGGGTGGCGACCGACATCTCCGAGGGCGATGCGTTGCTCTCCTATGCCGCCGATATCGGGGCGGACCTGTTGGTGATCGGCCTGTACGGACACTCTCGCATGCATGAAATGGTGTTCGGGGGCGTCACCCGAAGTCTGCTCGCCGAGATGACGGTGCCGGTGCTCATGGCGCATTGACCGGAAACTTGACCTGCATCAAGGCGAGGGCCGAATCCCGGCCTTAGGGTCCGCCCGCATTTCACAGCTTGGAGCGGGCATGACGATGCAGGGCGCGGGCGTGGCGCGCGCGGTCGGTCTGACTGTTGGACGGGAGGCTGGCGCGATCTCGACCCGAGCGAGCGCCGAGCCAGCCTCGTGGCAATCCTGCTGTGGAAATTGGGGGCTGAACCAGGGCCCGCGGCCGCCGAGGCGGCCGCGGGCATCCGGCGGCGAAACGGCGGGGCGCTTGCCCCGCCTCGCCTGGCAGTTTAGATGCTGCCGACTTTTCCCCCGACAGTCGAGCGCGCCAGTCATGGCGATCTGCTCGCGACTCAACAATGACAGCAAACCGGACTCGTGCAAATGAACGCCAAATACCCCGGCATTCCGACCGTCATCCATGGCAACGGGGCAATCGCCCAGGTCATGGGGCATGTCTGCGGCGGCGTGATCGGCTATCCGATTACCCCGTCGACTGAAATTTCCGAGATTTACGAAGCATTCCGCTCTGGTGGCGGATGCAATGTCTGGGGCAAGCACCCGTTCTTCTTCGAGCCCGAAGGCGAGCACTCCGCCCAGAGTGGCGCGCTCGGCGCGGCACTGACCGGCGGCAAGTACATCTCCAACGCCTCGTCGAGCCAGGGCATCCTGTACGGTCTGGAATCCCACTACGTCACCGTCGGCAAGCGGGTTGGCGGCTTCGTGCTGCAGGTGGCGGCCCGGGTGGTGTCCAAGCACTCGCTCAACGTGATGGCGGGGCATGACGACGTCTACGCGCTGGTGACCGCGGGCTACACCATCCTGTTCGGAGCCAATCCGCAGGAAGCCGCGGACCTCGCCGCGATTTCCTACAAGATCAGCGCGAATTCGCTGCTCCCGGTCACCAACGCCATGGATGGCTTCGCCACCAGCCACATGCTGAGCGAAGCGCTGATGCCGGAGCCCGAGTTGCTAAAGGAATACCTCGGCGACCCGACGGAGCGCATCAAGTGCCCCACGGTCGCCCAGGAAATGCTGTTCGGCGCCAAGGGGCGCCACTTCCAGCTGAAGCAGTACCTGGCGCGGCACGAGACCGATTTCGGCCCGAGCGAGCTCAACGAGCTCAAGGCCTGGCTTGATGCCAACGCCGAGGCGGTCGAGGCGGACAATGCCGGCGACCTGGTGGCCAACACGCAGCGCTGGGTGCCCGAGGAACTGCAGAACCAGTGGCGCCGGAGCTGGGTCAATGCCTACGAGAAGGGCACGCGCCAGCGGGTTCCCGCGCTGGTCGACGTGGACAACCCGGGGCTGACCGGCGGCGTGCAGAACCAGCCGGACTTCCAGGCCGGCTCGGCCGATCATCGCACCCATTTTGCCAACGCGGTGCCCCGCTTCGTGCATGAGGCGATGGAAGAATACGCCGCGCTGACCGGACGCGAATACAAGCCGGTGATGACCTTCATGGCCGACGACGCCGAGTATGTCGTGGTCGGGCTCGGTTCGGTGACCGATGACGCCGAGGCAGTGGCCGCGCACCTGCGTACGCAGGGCAAGAAGGTCGGTGTCGTCGCGATCAAGCTGCTGGCGCCGTTCCCCGAGGCGGAGTTCATCGCCGCAGTCGCCGGCAAGAAGGCGGTGACGGTGCTGGAGCGCTCGGACCTGACTGTGCTGACCGGCTTCGTCACCCAGGCGCTGTTCAAGGCGCGCGAGAACGCGGTGGGTGTGCGCCACGTCGGCATCCCCGCGATCGACTCATTGCCGCGGGTGACCACGGCGATCTTCGGCCTCGGCGCGCACGACCTGCAGCCGCGGCATCTGGTCGCCGCCTTCAGGAACATGGAGAAGCCCGACAGCGCGCCGCTCATCTATCTGGGCTCGCAGTTCTTCTCGAAGCACCCGACCGCGCGGATGGCCGTACTGCAGGCGAAACTGAAAGCGGCCTATCCCGAAACCGAGCTGATGGCGCTGGAAACCGAGCCTAACCCGGCCCTGCTGCCGGAAGGCGCGTTCCGCATCCGCTTCCACTCGATCGGCGGCTAGGGCACCATGGCGTCCGGCAAGCTGCTGACCGACATCCTGGCCGGCGCACTCAACCTGCACTCGAAGGCGGCGCCGAAGTACGGCTCCGAGAAAAGCGGCGCACCCACCAACTACTACATCACGCTGAGCCCGGAGCCGGTGAAGATCACCAACGCCGAGCTGGAAGACGTCGAGGTGGTGATCTCGCCGGACCACAAGGTATTCGTGCATTCGAACCCGCTGCGCGGGCTGGTCGAGGGCGGCACCTTCATCCTGCAGACCAACCTCTCGGCCGAGCAGATGTGGGCCGAGCTGCCGGCTTCGGCGCGCAAGACGATCCGCGAGAAGAAGGTCAAGTTCTTCATCATCGACGCCTTCGAGGTGGCCAAGCGGCATGCGCCGACGCCGGA
>Ga0326727_10022430_pt1 | contig 12200 bp, 7 predicted proteins | sample MB2enrmetagenome_FD_207643 | JGI IMG/M metagenome (GOLD analysis project Ga0326727, IMG submission 207643) | Lab enriched peat soil microbial communities from McLean, Ithaca, NY, United States - MB29MY | ecosystem: Environmental > Terrestrial > Soil > Wetlands > Peat | place: USA: New York... | reverse complement strand
CGACCAGGTAGTCGAATGCCTTGACCCCGCTGACCGCCGGCCACCCGTCCCCGCTGCTGCCGATCTGGTTTTCAAAGTACCAGTCGCTCGCGGAGCTGGATACATCCAACTGGTAGTTGTAGCGCGAAGTTCCGTCTCCGCCCCAGCGATCGATGGTGATGTTGGCCGGCGCCACCGCGGCGATGTCAGCCGCGGTCGCGTGCAGCAAATATGCGTCCATGCCGTAAATGAGCGGGCTGATGGGGTTGCCCGGAGCGCCCACATTCACCGTCAGCGCCGGGCCGGAGGCCGTGGCCGGTGGGCTCAGGGTTACGGTCGCGCTGCCGGTCTGCGCCGTGATTTGGGTGCTGGTGGCCGTCACCGTAACGGTTGGCGGCGCGGGGTAGGGCGTGGTATAGAGGCCGGTGGCGCTGATGTCCCCCGGGCTCAGGGTACTGCCTGAAGGCGGCGCCACCGACCAGGTCACCGCCGTCGTGGCCGTACCGGAGATCGAGGCGGCGAACTGCACCTGGGCTCCGATAGTCGCGGTACTGGGAGTGACGGTGATCGGGGGCAGGGAGTAGTTGGCCGTGACCGTCATATTGGCGTTCAGCGTCACGTTGCAGGTGACGGTGGTAGCTGTGGTGCATCCGGTCCAGGAGGAGAAGTTGTCGCCGCCCGAGGTGGCGGGGGCGGTCAATGTGACCGCCGATCCCGCGTCGTAAGAAAGAGCGAAGCTTGTCTTTCCGCTGGTCGTGCCGTTGTTGTCGGCGGGGGTGACCGTGATGGCAACGCCGCTGGCGGGGTTTGTCGACTCAACCATGAGCTGGTACACGGTTGGGGGCGGCGGATTGTTTCCACCACCTCCTCCGCTGCTTCCGCTGCCGCCGCCGCAGGCCGCCATCCCCAGGCTCAGCCCGATTCCGATGCAAACCGCTATGCTCCTCCGCAAAATGCTCATCTCGAAGCCCCCATTCCGCTCACTGCGGTATCCCGTCGAAATTGCCCTGCGCTTGATACTTCCGGCGCGGCTCGCGAACCCCGCGCCATCTCACCACATGAGGCTGCTCGGATCCCATGCGCTTCAGGCAGCTCCCAATCAACCGCGATTTTCAATAGAGATACTACTGGCAATTCTACTCCCGCGCGGGAACGCCGGGAAGGCGTTGCGAGGGATTTCCGGCAGCTCCATTGCCTCCTTTTTGGAAGAGCGCCGATGGCATTTTGCAGCGGCTGCGACGCCATGCCGGGCCGCAAGGCCGGCTCGCGCCGCTTTCGATCGCCGCTCTGATGGTTCCCTCCTGCCGCGCCATTGACATATGCTATCTTTACCAACGCTTCCGCATGCTCGCCAGCCCAGCGGTCATGGCCCTGAGCCGTGGATCGGAAGACGGTTTAGCGGGCTGGTTGCCGGGGCGGATTGGCCAACGTTTGCCACCAGCTCATTCAGGAGGTACTTCATGAGGCTCTTCTTCATCCCGGTTTTCGCCGCGTCCCTTTCGGTCCTTTCCGTGCCCACCGGATGCGGAGGGGGAGGAAACGCATCTTCCAGTCCGCCCGTTACGAAGACCACGCCCACCATTACCTGGGCGGCTCCGGCCTCGGTTCCGGCAGGCACCGCTCTGAGCGCGACGCAACTGGATGCCACGGCCAGCGTGCCCGGCGCCTTCGTCTACACGCCCGCGGCGGGCACGGTGCTAACTACGGTGGGAAGCAATACTCTGTCCGTTGCCTTCACGCCCGCGGATACCACCGACTACAACTCCGCCTCGGACTCCGTCACGATCACGGTAACCGCGGCGGGAAAGACCGCACCCACCATCACCTGGGCGGCTCCGGCGGCGGTTCCAGCGGGAACCGCTTTGAGCGCCACGCAACTGGATGCCACGGCCAGCGTGCCCGGCGCCTTCGTCTACACGCCCGCGGCCGGCGCGGTGATGTCGGTGGGCGGAACGACCATTCTCTCGGCCACCTTTACGCCCACCGATACTACCGACTATTTAACCGTTACCAAAACCGTGCCGCTGACGGTGACCTCATCCGCCTCGGTTGCGTACTCGTGGAGCAACGTGAAGATCGTGGGCGGCGGCTACGTGCCCGGACTCTACTTCCACCCCACGCAGCAGGGGCTGATGTATGCGCGCACCGATATAGGCGGCGCTTACCGCTGGGGTCCGAGCGACACCCAGTGGGTGCCGCTGCTGGATTGGACCGCGGCCGCCAACTGGTGGCAGATCGGCGTGGAGGCCATCGGCCTGGACCCCACCAACGCCAACAAACTCTACCTCGCGGTGGGCGAATACGCCTCGCCAACCACGGCGGGTTGGGATGGAAGCGGCGCCATGCTGGTCTCGTCGGATCAGGGAAACACGTTCACTACGGTGGCGCTGCCGTTCAAGAACGGCTCGAACGACAATGGGCGCAACACCGGCGAGCGGATCGCCGTGGACCCCAACCTGCCGGGCATTGTGTACTTCGGCACGCGCGTGGCCGGCTTGCAGATTTCCACCAACTCCGGCCTGGCCTGGGCGCAGTCGACCGGCCTGCCGCCGACAACCACGGCCAATGGGAGCGGCGTGGTCTCGGTGCTGCCCATCCAGTCCAGCGGCTCCTCCGGCTCGGCGACGAAGGTGGTCTATGCGGCTGTGGCGGGAACCGGCGCAGGCTCCGATCCGGTTGGATTCTATGTGACCACCAACGGAGGCTCCGCTTCCAGCGCCTGGAACGCGGTCGTGGGCCAGCCGTCGTTTGCAACCGCGGCCACGCCGCTGGCTCCGCTGCACGCCGTTCTGGGACCGAGCGGGGCCATCTACATTCTCTATGGCGATCAGGCTGGACCCGGCACCATGACCGCCAGCCAGCTTTGGAAGTTTGTCCCCGCGAGCAACTGGACCTCGGGAACCTGGACTCAGATTACCCTGCCCAACGGCAGCCTCTCGATCAACAACTCGAACGGATACGGCGGTTTGGCCGTTGACCCCAGCCACCCCGGCGTTCTGCTGCTGGGCACGCTGGACCAGTACTGGCCAACCGGCGACGTGATCTATCGCAGCAACGACGACGGCGCCACCTGGCGCGACGTTTCCTCGATCAACAGCGAAAACGGAAGCTCGAAGTCGCCGAATCTGGCTACCCATGACGCCAGCCTGTCGCCCTGGCTGGCCTTCGGCCAGACGACTCCGGTGCAGGCCAACGGAACTCCGATCAACGTCTCGACCGGCAATTGGGCGACCTCGATTGTGATCGATCCCTTCAAATCGAACCATGCCATGTATGGAACCGGCCAGACCATCTGGACGACCACCAACCTGACCGACGCGGACACCACGCCGCAGGGGGTAGTGAACTGGACGGTCGGCGCCAACGGCCTGGAAGAGACGGATGCCAACCTGCTGGTGGCGCCGCCCTCGGGCAAGACTCTGCTGCTGAGCGGCATGGGAGACATCTACGGCTTTGCCCACCAGAATCTGAGTGTCTCGCCTCCGCAACAGATGTACACCAACCCGGAGGTCTCGCCCAGCGCTATCGACTTTGAGCAGAACACGCCCACGACCGTGGTGCGCACCACGCAGGGCAACGCCGCTTCAGGGTCAACCGCGGCCTCGAATACTCCGTGGGGCGTGATCTCGACCAATGGCGGACTGACCTGGACGGCCTTCAGCGGCAGTCCCACCTGGGCCTTCACAACCAATGGAGCCGCATCCGGCGGCGGCAGCATCGCCATCGCTCCGGATGGCTCCTCGATGGTGTGGGCGCCGCTGAACACTACCTCCGTCTGGTACTCGACCAACGGCGGGGTATCTTGGAGCCCTTCAACCGGCATCGCGGCGCAGGCGCAGGTGGTCAGCGACCGCGTGGTGCCGGGGGTCTACTACGGCTATGTGGGCGGCGCGCTCGCCATAAGCACCAACGCGGGCGCCACCTGGACGACCCTGCAGACGGGCCTGCCCGGCGGTGGAACCCTGGTCATTCTGCCCGATGCGCAGGCCGACCTGTGGCTGGCTGGAGGATCCACCTCCCCGCTTTACACCAATACCGGCACGGCTGCCGCGCCTAGCCTGACCGCCGTCAGCGGAGTGCAATATGCGATTCATCTCAGCTTTGGAGCCGGGCCCAACGGATCGCTCAAGCCTACGCTCTATCTCGACGGCCAGATCAAGGGAGTCAACGGAGTCTATCGCTCAACGGATGCCGGAGTCACCTGGCTCCAGATCAACGACGCGGCTCATCAATGGGGCGGGATCAACGCCATCTGCGGCGATATGCGCACCTTTGGCACGGTCTACCTCACCCCTCCGGGCCGCGGAATCGTATGGGGGACGAGTCCGAACTAGGGGAGGCTCTTAGAGCACTTCCCGAAATAGTGTAGACTGTTTATGGCGAGACTCTGCGGCGAGTGAAGCGATGGGGAGACCCTATGAGGATGATTTGCGCCGTAAGTTTCTGTTGGCCTACGACAAAGGCGAGAGTTCTCTGGAGCATTTGGCATCCCGCTTTTTTGTGAGTGCCGGTTGGGCCAAGAAGATTTCGGCGCAGCGCAAGCGCACGGGTCAGTGCGAGCGGGTGCCGCACAGGCCTGGGCGCAAGCCACAGGCCGGAGTCGAGGCGCAGAAGCAGGTAGTTGCCTGGGTTGGAGAGCAACCCGATTTGACTCTGGCCCAATTGCAAGCCAAGCTCGACAGCGAAGCCGGAGTGGTACTGAGCCGCGGACGGGTTTGGTATCTGGTGCGGAAGTTGGGTCTGCGCTTGAAAAAAAGTCGCTCCACGCCACGGAACGCGACACAGAAGCCAACCTCAAGCGGCGTGAAGAGTTCATCGCGAAGATCCGCACGGTCGCGCCGGAACGCTTGATTTTCCTTGACGAAAGCGGTGTGACTACTTCGATGACGAGGTTGTATGCGCGTTCGCTCGGAGGCCAGCGCATCCACGAATCGACGCCCGGCGGTCACTGGAAGATCATGACCATCCTGGGTGCGATGAGCCTTCGCGGCATGGTCGCAACCATGACCGTCGAAGCGGCCACCGACACGGAGGTTTTCCTGGCCTACGTCGAGCATGTCCTGTGTCCGGCGCTGAAGTCCGGTGACGTGGTGGTGATGGACAACCTGAGTTCGCACAAGGTCAACGGGGTCCGCGAATGGATCGAAAAAGCCGGAGCGGAGGTGCTCTATCTGCCGCCATATTCGCCTGATCTGAACCCCATCGAGAAGGCCTGGGCCAAACTCAAGCAACTTCTCCGCTCGGCCAAGGCACGCACCAAAGAGACCCTCGACCAAGCCATAGAAGAAGCTCTCAAACTCATCTCCGCAGACAATGCTCAGGCTTGGTTCAAGCACTGCTTGAACGGTCTACAGTAAATCGGGAAATGCTCTAGCGCCTATCCGTGAGTAGGTAGCGCCAACCTCCAGGTCGGCTGTCGTGTGGGCCTCCTGGCCCGCGCGCGGATTCTGGCGGCGTGGACGCCGCCAGTACAGCCGCTCTGGAGAGCGGCGCTACTCAAATGCTCAATCTGCGGATAAGCTCTTAGCCTGAATGCGGGCACCCCAGGTCCGCGGCCGCGGCGGATGGAACCTGGGGTTCCGGGCAAGATCAGGGATGGATGCCGGCCAGGGCCAGCATGTTCAGCAACTGGCGCTGGGTGCGCATGTTGATGGCCACGGCCACCAGCTTGCCCTCGCGGTTGATGACGAAGCTCCTGGGAGTGCCGCGGTCAGTGTGGAACAGATCGGCGACCTTTGATCCCGGATCGAGAAGGACAGTCGGGTGATAGCGCATTTTCCCAACGAACTCGGGGATCTTCATTGGATCCGAGACGGGAACATCCTCGGAATCGATGGATAGGACAACCAGGCCCTGGGACGCCAGGTGGGTGTAGATGGTGTCGATGTCGCCCATCTCGACGGGTGTCTCCTGGCGGCATGCGTCGCACCAATCGGGCGGTACGACCCAGAAGTAGACCAGCACGACCTTGCCCCGGAACTGCGAGAAGGTGACTTTCTTTCCCTGCAAATCCTTGAGAGTGAAATCGACCTTGTCGATATCCGCCTCGTTCTTGACCAGGGTATCGGCGGCCTTGGCGAACATCGGATCCTTGAGGGTAGTGGTGACGTGTTCGTAGCGGACCAGCCTGGCCAGATTGAAGTACGGCCCCGGCGGCCAGTCCTTCTTTGCTGGAACCGGGGATTCGGTGAGGGCCTGCGTAAGCGTATCCGCAACGGCCTGGAGCGCATCAAGGCCGGGATCGCCCTCGCTGGCCTTGGAAGCCAGACTGTCGGCGAGCGTAACCTTGGCCTTGCCGGCCGGCAGCGCGCGGATGTCGGTGGCCAGCTTTACCAGAGTCGCGGGCCGCTGCGCTTGAGCAACTTGGTAAAGATTGTCGATCTGACTTTGCAGGGCGTCTACCTGGTTCTTGGCGTAGAGAGCAGGCGCGGCGAGAAGGAGTGCCGCAACGAGAAGAGCTCGATGAATTGGGATCATGGGGCCTCACAGACAGATTGAATGGACTTCATTCCAACCGGGATTCATGCAATGGCAGAATTATATCTCGCGACTCGATATCCTTGGGGATTTGTTTCGGTTCTTCGCTAGGCGGGCAGGCGCGCGGAGACGGGCCGTCGCCGGCATCCGCGCGATCCATCATTCACCCGGCAGAACGGCCTACCGCTCAAGCGTCCCGTCACGATACTCTTGAAGGCAACGTGAACAGCGACGAGATTCAGTTCGCGGCTCCGCGCTCCGCTGCTTTGGACGATGCTCCGTCTGAGCCGGCGCAGCCCGTCCAGCCCGCCGGCAAGGCGTCTGCCGAGTTGACGCCGTTCATGCGCCAGTGGACGGCCGCCAAGCGGGAGAACCCGGATGCGCTCCTATTCTTCAGGATGGGGGATTTCTACGAGCTGTTCTACGACGACGCGGTAACGGTGAGCCGGGAGTTGCAGTTGACGCTGACGGCGCGCGACCGGGAACGCAACCAGCCCATGTGCGGGGTTCCCTATCACGCGGTGGAGAGCTACCTGGCGCGCCTCTTGCGCAAGGGCTACCGCATCGCCATCTGCGACCAGATGGAGGATCCCAAGCTCACAAAGAAGATCGTGCGGCGCGAGGTGACGCGGGTTCTGACGCCGGGGACCGCTTTGGACTCCGCGCTGGCTCAGGAGCAGAACAACTATCTGGCGGCGCTGTTTGAGACCGGGCCGGATTGGCGCCCCGAGAGCATTCCCTCAGGGGCTAAAGCCCGCGAGAAATCCGGTGGATCGGCGTACGGGCTGAAGCCCGTATCATCCACCGAAGCGGGATCTTCCACGGAGGGCAAAGGCGGGAGGAAGGGCGGGTTGGTGTGCGCGGTGGCGCTGCTCGACGTTTCCACGGGAGAGTTTCGCACGGCGGAGTTTCAGGGGGCGACCGGGCGGCAGCAGGCCGTGGACGAGATTGTGAAGGCGGGGCCGAGCGAGCTGCTTGTGGCGGAGAGTGCCGAGTTGCCCGCGCAGCTTGAGCGGATTCCGGCGCGGACGCGGGTTCCGGACTGGGTGTGGAGCAGGGAGTTTGCCGTGCCTCTGGTGACGCGGCAACTGAATGTGCGCTCGCTGGAGGGGTTTGGGCTGGTCGGGCACGAGGCGGCGGCGATTGCGGCGGGCGCGGTGCTGCACTATGTGCGCACGACGCAGAAGATCGAGGCGCTGCACATCGACAGCCTCAAATTTGAGGAGCACTCGACGGCGCTGGAGCTGGACCAGGTGACGGTGCGCAACCTGGAACTTGTGGAGCCGCTCTTCCTGGGCCAGGACAGCCGCGCGACGCTCTTCCACACGCTCGACGAGTGCCGGACGCCGATGGGCAAGCGGCTGCTCAGGGCGACGATTCTGCGGCCGCTGGTGGACGCTGCCGCGCTGGAGGCTCGCTACGAGGCAGTGGCGGAGGCGCATGGGGATCTGCTCAAGCGCGAGGAGATTCGGCGGGCGTTTGCCGGGATTATGGATTTGGAGCGGCTGCTGGCGCGGCTCAGCCTGGATTCGGCGGGGCCGCGGGACGTGCGGGCGCTGGCCGCCAGCTTGAGCAGGCTGCCGGGCCTGAAGACGGCGCTCGACGGGATGCAGGCACCGCTGTGGCGTGAGCTGGCAGCGCGGCTGGATACGCTCGAAGACGTGACGGCGCGGATTGCAACGACGCTGGTTGAGGAGCCTCCGCTGACTCTGGTTGACGGGGGCGCGATTGCCGCCGGCGTGAATGCGGAGCTGGATGAGCTGCGGACGATTTCGACCACCGGAAGGCAGGCCATCGCGGCCATCGAGGAGCGGGAGCGCCAGCGCACCGGGATAGCTTCGCTGAAGGTGCGGTATAACTCGGTCTTCGGGTATTACATCGAGATAACTAAGGCTAACTTGTCGATGGCTCCGGCGGATTATGAGCGCAAGCAGACGCTGGTAAATGCCGAGCGGTTTACGACGCCGGAGCTGAAGGAATATGAGCGCAAGATACTCACCGCGCACGACCGCTCCATCGAGATCGAGAAGCGCATCTTCGTCGAGTTGCGGCGCGCGGTGCTCGCGGCGGCGGGCCGCATCCGGCGCAGTTGCGCCGCCGTGGCCGAGGCCGATCTGCTGGCTAACTTCGCTCATCTCGCGGCGCTCAGGCGCTATGCGCGGCCGGCGATCGTCGAGGAGCCGGTGATCGAGGCTGTGGCGGGCCGCCACCCGGTGATCGAGCAGTGGATGGAGGAGACGCGCGAGGGGCGGTTCATCGCCAACGACTTATATCTCAATGCGGCGGGCGAGGGGCCGAGTTTGCTGCTTGTGACCGGGCCTAACATGGGCGGCAAGAGCACTTATCTGCGCCAGGCGGCGATGTTAGTGCTGATGGCGCAGATGGGCAGCTTCGTTCCCGCGGAGAGTTTGCGCTTCGGGCTGGTGGACCGCATCTATACGCGCATCGGCGCCAGCGACAATGTGGCGCGCGGGCGCTCGACCTTCATGGTGGAGATGACGGAGACGGCCACCATCCTGAATACGGCGACCAACAAGTCTCTGATCCTCCTGGATGAGATGGGGCGCGGCACGGCCACCTTCGACGGATTGTCGCTGGCCTGGGCGACGGTCGAGTATCTTCACGCGGAGACCGGGGCGCGCACGCTATTTGCCACGCACTATCATGAGCTGACCATGCTGGCCGAGAAGCTGCCGCGCGTGCGCAATCTGCGCGTGGGCGTGAAAGAGGCGGCGGGCGGGATCGTCTTTTTGCATAACATTGAGCCGGGCGCGGCCAGCAAGAGTTATGGAATTGAGGTGGCGCGGCTCGCGGGGCTGCCTGCGGCGGTGATCGAGCGCGCAAAGCGCGTGCTGCGCCAGCATGAAAAGCAGGAGCGGTTCGCCGCGGCGGACGTGCAGGCGGAGACGGCCGATCCGGTGCAATTAACCATCTTTACGCCGCTTTCGCAGCGGATCGTGGATCGCATCGAAGCTACCGACGTTAACTCGCTGACGCCGCTGCAAGCGCTGAATCTGCTGGAGGAGTTACAAAGCGAGTTAAAGGAGAAGGGATGAGGAACAGGGGTCAGAGATCAGTGTTCAGGGTTCGGGGCTGGAGTACGAACTGAGGGAGCGGGAATGAAGGAGAACTTGCGCCGGGCCGCGGGAAGCCTCTTGGTGGTGGGCCTCGGCGGCGCTGAGCTTACGAATCTGGAGCGCGCGTGGCTCAAGCTGGTCAGGCCGGGGGGGATCATTCTCTTCCGGCGCAACATTGAGGAGGCGCGACAGACGCGGGCGCTGCTCGGTGAGGCGTCGTGCCTGTGCTCGGCGCACAGCTTTCGCTGCGTGGACGTGGAAGGCGGAGCGGTGGACCGGCTGCGCGACGCTCTGGCGCCCATGCCGTCGGCGCAGGCTGTGGCGCGGGCGGCGCTGCGCCGCGGTTGGGATGGGCGGTTTCCCACCCTTTCGCAAACAACGCGAAAGGATGGGGCACCCAGCAGCAGTTGGGAGGTGCGGTCTCCCACCCTTTCGGCCGCCGCGGCGACAACGCAAAAGGATGGGGCACCCAGCCTTCCCAGGTCTCAAGATCGAGACCTGGGGCACCCCAATGGGTTGGCGAGCGAACAGGGCGAACTGATTGGGCGCGGGGTGAAGGCATTCGGGTTCAATACGACGCTGGCGCCGGTGCTGGACCTGGCTCTGCCCGCCTCGGCCGCGGTAATGGGCACTCGGGCCGCGGCGGCGACGGCGGCGGGAGTGGTGGAGTATGCGCGCCCGTTTCTGGCCGGCCTCGGCAAATACGGCGTGGTGGGCTGCGGCAAGCATTTCCCTGGGCTGGGCGGCGGTGCGCTGGATTCGCACCTGGAGACTCCGGCGATCCGGCGCAGCTGCGGCGACCTTTGGCGAGAGGATCTGGCGCCCTATCGTGAACTGCGCGGCGAGCTGCCGATGGTGATGGTGAGCCACGCGGCCTATCCCGATACGCCCGGCAAGGACCGGCCGGCGAGCGTATCGCATTATTGGATCACGTCGATGCTGCGCAAGCGGATCGGCTATCGCGGGATCGTCTTCTCCGACGATCTGGAGATGGGCGGGATTCTGAAGTTCATGCCCATTGAAGAGGCAGCGGTGGCGGCGATCCAGGCGGGGATGGATTTGCTGGAGATTTGCCACAGTCCGGAGCTGATTCTGAGAGCTTATGAGGCGCTGGTTGCCGAGGGAGAGCGTTCGGAGGCGTTTGGTCGCTTGTTGGCGGCGCGGGCTGCGCGAATGGCGCGGCAAAGGGGGAAGCTCTTTGCAGGCGGAGTCGCGTCGGCGCTTTCGGCGCGGCAGTTCGAGGCGCTGCGAGCGCGGATTCTGCGCTTCAGCAAGACGGTTGAGAAGTCGCAACCCACGGCGGAGGCCCAACCCGCATGAGCGCGAAGACCATGATCGTGGCCGGCATCATGAGCGGAACCTCCGCCGACGGAATCGACGTGACCGTTGTGCGCATCGCGGCGGGAACGGCCCGGAGCGGACTGGCGCGGCCCAAGCTTGCATTGCTGGCGCATGAGGGCTTCGCGTTTCCGGCTGCGCTGCGGCGGGCGGTGCTGGCGGCGATGAACGCGGCCTCGACCTCGACGGCCGAGCTGGCGCGGCTCAACTGGCGGCTGGGGCTGGCCTACGCCGAAGCGGCGCGCGAGACAGTGAAGCGGCACAAAGTGAAGCTGGACCTGGTCGGCTGCCACGGGCAGACGCTCTATCATCAGCCGCGCGCTCAGGCCTATGCAGGCCGGCGGTTTGCCTGCACCTGGCAGGCGGGCGAAGCAGCCGCGATTGCGGCGGCGCTGGGCGTGCCGGTGGTTTCGAACTTCCGCCCGGCGGATATGCTGGCCGGCGGGCAGGGCGCGCCGCTGGTTCCGCTGCTGGATTACGTGCTGTTTGCCGACGCGAAGCGCGGGCGCGTGCTGCAGAACATCGGCGGCATCGCCAACCTGACGGCGATTCCCGCCGGGGCGGCGGCGGATCAAGTGATCGCCTTCGATACCGGACCCGGCAATATGGTGATCGACGCGCTGGCTCAGGAGCTTTTCGACAAGCCCTTCGACCGCAACGGCGCCTTGGCTGCGGAGGGCACAGTGATTGCTCCTGTCCTTGAAGCTGCGCTGCGCAATCCCTACTTTCATCTGAAGCCTCCGCGCACCGCCGGGCGGGAGCAGTTTGGGCGCGAGTATGCTGCCAAGTTTCTGGCCGATTGCCGCCGGCACAGCGCAAGGAGCGAAGACGCGTTGGCTACGGCGACAGCGCTGACCGCGGAGAGCATCGCGCGGAGTTACAAGCGGTTCGTCAGGCCGAAGATGAAGGGCGGCGTGGACTACATCGTCTCCGGCGGCGGGGCGCGCAACCACACGCTGATGGCCATGCTGGCGCAGCGGCTGGAGCCGCTAGGCTGCGAACTGGCCGCCAGCGAGGAGTTCGGTTTGCCGGCGGAGGCCAAGGAGGCCGCGGCCTTTGCGCTGTTGGCGTGGCAGACCTGGCATCACCTGCCCGGCAATGTGCCCTCGGCTACGGGGGCGGCGCGGCCCGCGATTCTGGGCCAAGTGACGTATGCGTAGGGTGGTGAATGGGCCACGGCCGAGGCTCGCGGGTTCCCACCTTGGTACCCAGACCATGTGGATTCGTGCTTTCCCAGATTCTCTCTTGTAAAGCAAGCATTTTCGTAGGAGCTTGCAATGGATTTTCCAGGCATGGCGGGTCTATCCCTCCGATGTTGTGTGTGGGCAA
>Ga0326727_10022429_pt1 | contig 12201 bp, 15 predicted proteins | sample MB2enrmetagenome_FD_207643 | JGI IMG/M metagenome (GOLD analysis project Ga0326727, IMG submission 207643) | Lab enriched peat soil microbial communities from McLean, Ithaca, NY, United States - MB29MY | ecosystem: Environmental > Terrestrial > Soil > Wetlands > Peat | place: USA: New York... | reverse complement strand
TCTGGCGCTCCAACTTTCGAATCTTCTTGTCGAGTTTTTCCAATACGCTGCCCTGGCCTGGGCTGGAAATTATCATTTCGAGGAGTTTCTGCATCCCATCGTCCATGTTATTCCTCCCTTTCCGAACCTCCTTCGCCCGCGACATTAATGTAAGTCACGATTTCGGTCGTGTCTAATAGCCTTTAAGCGCCGAGGCCCTTTCATCCACGAGACGGACGATTACATGGGTTGAGAAATCTCCATCACGCCCTGATGAGAGGATAGAGGGTTCCGCAAAATAAAGTAACGATTGCCCCGGCGTAATCTTTTCCTGAAGCGAAAGCCTAGCCTGGCGAAGGAAAAGATGTCGGTAACGGGAATGAATTCTGCGGAACGCTATGGAGGCAACATCGCACCGCCTGATCGGCATCTGTCCTTCAGCCGTGGCCAACGTGCTTATCAAAGATCGGGAACGCCCCCTCCTTGTTCTGAAGAAAGAGGAGATGGGTCCTTTTTCCTAGAAGCAGTTTCCTGAAGTGAGTTCTGAAAACCTCATGAGAGGGGGGTCCAGGGTCCCCCCCTCTTTGTTTTCCTCGATAGTCCTTCGTGATTCTCCCGAAGGAGAACGGTTCCGGGATTTCCGCCGCAACCCTGGTAGAGGACATCCTTCCGGCAAAGTCCTGGGAGGGAGCTTATTCGTGCGTCCCCGCCTTGCTGCCCCAGATCTCTTTCAGGCGCTGGTCCCGGCCACAGTTCCAACGGTAGAACTTGTACCGCACAGGGTTCTTCTTGTAATAGTCCTGGTGGTATTCTTCTGCCTTGTAAAACACGGATGCAGGGACAATCTGGGTGTAAATGGGGCCGGAAAGAACTTTTGATTGCTCGATGGCCTCCTTTGAATCCTCCGCCAGTTTCTTCTGCTCTTCGTTGTGGTAGAAGATTGCCGTTCTGTATTGTTCTCCGAAGTCGCAAAACTGCCCGTCTTTGGCTGTGGGATCTATGTTGTGCCAGAAAACGTCGAGCAGCTTGCTGTAGCTGATTTTTGACGGATCGTAAACGATCTCGACGGATTCGGCATGGCCTGTGGTTCCGGACGAAACCTCTTCATAAGTGGGATCCTTCGTATGGCCCCCGGTGTAGCCGGATGTCACGGATACGACCCCAGCGAGTGCCTCGAAAGGTGGAACCATGCACCAGAAACAACCGCCCGCAAAAGTTGCTTTTTCGAGCTCTGCCGCCCGCCCGGTGCTGTTAATGACCATACCAGACACCACGAGCAAAAGACTGAACGACAGGGCCCTGAAAATCGTCATAGTTTTCATAGGTCACCTCCATTGCTTCTTCGCCTCTCCAAGGAAGGCGGACCTACTTCCCGGTAAAGAGCTTCGAATATTCTCCATAGCCCTCCTTTGAGAGGTCCTCCTTGGGAATGAACCGCAGGGCGGCCGAGTTCATGCAGTATCGAAGCCCTGTCGGGGGTGGGCCGTCGGGAAACACATGGCCGAGATGAGAATCACCATGCCTGCTCCGGACCTCGGTCCGTGTCATGAAGAGACTCCTGTCCTTTTTCTCCACTATGTTGCCGGGCTCGAGGGGCTTGGTAAAGCTGGGCCAGCCTGTGCCCGAATCGAACTTGTCACGGGAGCTGAAGAGAGGCTCACCCGATACGATATCGACATAGATACCTTCCCTGCGATTGTGGTCATACTCATTGTTGAATGGCGGCTCAGTGCCCTCCTTCTGCGTCACCTCATACTGAAGGGGGGAGAGGGTTCTTTTCAGCGTCGCGTCATCAGGTTTCTTGAAGTTTTGCCAGTCTCCCGGCCGAGAGCTTGTCATGTTACCTCCTATTGTTTGCTGCGAGGTTTGGCTGGAGCTGCGGGGCTGTGAGCCCTGCTCGTCGAGCGCCCGGACTTGACCTCCGGCCAGGACCAAGAGAAGAATGGCAGTCATGATCGCAATGAGCCCGGGCATGGGCGCTCTTTTTCTCCGGTGGTTGATCGGTGAGATATTATCAATCTTCATGTTGTCCATGATACGACCTCCTGTTCAGCTTCCTTTTTTTGGAAGCCGAATGTTTCATCCCTTGCGGGAGCAGAAAGCGGATCTGTATCTGTCGCCATGCTTTCTTATTGCCGCAAGTAGCCTATCGCGCGCTTGCGCGGACAGCCTTAGATTATCGACTGCCTCTTGAACGTCTTCAAAACTGGCGAGACCGCTCAGATAGCCGTTCACGCGGGCCGCCGCCGTCGAGTTCATGAGCCCCTCATCGGACGGATAGATGGCCCGGAATTCCTTCAAGATCTCTCCTTGACCTCTCAGGCTGAACTTCTGGTGGTAGCCTTCCGCAACATAGAACGTGGAGAACGGCAGGATCTCCGTGTGCACTTTAATCTTCTGCGTGGTCTCTATCCCTTTTCGCGTCTCCTCGGCCAGCCTTTTCTGCTCATCGTTGTGATAGAAGATCGCCGCCTTGTACTGCGTCGACCAGAAACGGGCGCCCGGGTTGTGCCCCTCCCAGAACATCTTGAGCAGGTCCTGATAGGAAACGATCGCAGGGTCATAATCTATCTCGACGCTTTCCGAATGGTCCCCCAGACTGTGGTACGTCGGATTCACTTTCGTCCCTCCCGTGTAGCCTACTCTCGTGCGTATGACACCTTTGACGCCCCCAAACTGGGCGTCGGGACCCCAGAATCAGCCCATGGCGAACGTCGCCGTCTCAAGCCTTTCCTGCGGGGAGGCGTCGATGCGTCCTCCGGCAGCCTTCGACTCCGCCGCCCTCGCTATACTCTCTTTTGGCTCCATATCCTTCTCCTTTGCACGCCCATAAAGGGATAGTCCCGATATGAGCCCCAGAACTACGAGTCCCACTGCTATTAACAGCGTCCTCCTTCTCACCCCTCACCTCCATTTGATTTCACCGCAGAATAAATGTAACAGCCTTCCTTAAAGAGGGTAGAAAGGAAATGTAAAGAGACTGTAAAGGCGTCTTTACCCCGGCGTTATTGGCATCGAGAACCAGATGCGGACATCATCCCCCACCAGCTCGGCTCCCACGTGTCCCCCGTGGGCCTCTACCAGCTCCTTGACGATGGCAAGACCGATGCCCGCGCCGCCGTATTCCCGAGAGCGGGACTTCTCGCCTCGATAGAACCGCTCGAAGATAAACGGAAGGTCTTGATCCTCCAATTCTCCGCCTGTATTCGAAAAGACGAACAGGACCTCCTCTTGCATTCGCTCTATCGAAATCAAGAGCGCTCCGCCGACAGGCGTATACCGGGAGGCGTTCTGAAGGAGATTGCTCACGACCTGGGAGAACTTCTCCGGGTCGGCCGACAGCCGGACATCGCGGCCTTTAAGCTCGACCTTCACCGCTATGCGTCGGGCCTCAAACTGCCGCCTGAATCCGTCGACCATCTGCGCAAGCGCCCCGCCGGCTTCGATCTCGACCTTGTGAAGATCGGCCCGCGCGGCGTCGGCCCTGGCCAACCTCATGATATCCTCCACGAGGGAGCTCAGGCGTACAGTCTCCTCCTGCAGCAGCTGAAATGTCTCACGCGTTGGGACCAGGACATCATCCGCGAGCGCTTCGAGGTACCCCTTGATGTTGGTCAAAGGCGTCCTCAGCTCGTGGGCGACATCGACCACCATCCTCTTCCGCAGCTCCTCCGTATGTCGCAGACTGGCCGACATCCGGTTGAACGCCTCCGAAAGCCTTCCCACCTCATCGTCAGACACGACCGGCACCTTGCCGGTGTAGTCGCCCTCGGCAATCCTTTGTGCCGTATCCGTCATTTTCGTGAGAGGACGAAGGAGTCTCCGCATCAACACGCTACTCAGGGCCAGTGCGAGGACAAAGGCCGCGGCGCTTGCCCAGATGAGATAGCGATGGACGGCGCCGATGAACATCTGATGGCTCGCCGTGGGAGATATGTGATACTTTTCCATGAGGATCATGAAGTAGCCTGCGGCCAGGTAGTTGATGGCGAGCCACACGACACTTATCACGAAAACGATGACGAGCAGGTTGACCCCGAGAAGCTTCCACAGAAGGCTCTTTCTCAAAGTCATTCCCCCTTGAAGGCCCTTTGTCTTCAAGGGCGTTCTTCTCTGCGAGGCTCCCTGCCTTCGTCTTCCGCAAACCGGTAACCGGATCCCCTGACCGTGAGGATGAATGAGGGATTGTTTGGGTCTTTCTCCAGCTTCTGCCTGATCTTTCCGATGTGGACGTCCACGACCCGGTCGATGACGATCGATTCCCTATTTGGATAGAGGTAGGCGAGCAGCTCGTCCCTGCTGAAGACCCTGCCCGGCGCTGCCATCAATGCGTGCAGCAGCGTGAACTCGTGATGGGTCAATTCGATCCGTTGTCCGTGGAGCGTTACTTTCTGCTTCTCAGGGTCCAGGACGAGGTCCCCGTGGCTCAGTATGGACACGGTTTCCAATGCCTGCCGGTTCTGGACCCTTCGCAGAATCGCCTTCACCCGCGCAACCAGTTCCCGGGGGCTGAACGGCTTGACCACGTAGTCGTCGGCCCCGAGGGTGAGTCCCGCGACGCGGTCAACCTCCTCATCCTTGGCGGTGAGGATAAGGATAGGCACCTCCGAGGTCTTCCTCAGCCGCCTACATACCTCCCAGCCGTCCAGCCGGGGCAACATCAGGTCGAGCACCACGAACATGGGCTTGCGGGCGGACGCGAGCTGAAGGGCTGACTCGCCATCGTAGGCAACGACCGTGTGATAGCCCTCTTTCTCAAGGTAGAGGGCTATCAGGGAGGCAGTCTTCCGGTCGTCCTCGATTATCAGGATGGGGCTTTCCCCAGACGGCGCGATCATTCTCTCTTTAACTTAGTGGTCTTGCGTCTCCGGTGCACGGGTGGTCAGGGGGCCAGGACGGACTGTAGGAGCCTTTCAAGGCGCGAGTTGGACCTGATCGCCGAACCTTTCCAGAAGTCCTTTTGCAAGGGCCTCCATGGTCGCCTCATCCTCACACTCGACCATCAGCTCGCCCTGGTCCCCGACCACGATCCGGCCATACTGTCGAACAATGTCCGCCACGCCTTTCGGGTCCACTGTCCACCAGCCCTTGGTCCTCCGGAGCAGCTCCTCCCCTTTCAGGGGCTCACGGCTCACGAGGTCGATGGTCCGGAACCATGCCTCCCAGCCGATCTGCGCAGGAGCGTGCAGAACCGGAGTCACGGGGTCGTGGTAGATCCGGCAGCGGCCGAAGAGGCGAAGGCGCGTCATCGAGCCTCCTCCATCAGCCTCTTGATTACGTCGTTAGGGGGAAGAGATTCGGCAGGCGTGGATATGCCCCTTGTGTGGAGCACACTGGCGAGGCAATGAACGTAGAGATCAGCCGCGTCCTCTTCCCCGAGCCTGATGCCCCGGTCAACGGCGCCTGCCCAGATTCTTTCGAAGAGGCGGAGCGCCGTCCTCCGCATGACCTTAAGCCCTCTGTCCATCCAGTATATGTTCAGCCGGTCGAGGAGGTCGGCTTGGCGCGTCTCTATGGCGGCAAAGACCCGTCGCATGGAGAGCACCCTTGGGTCTTTCTCCCATTCGTCTCCGGCCGGACTGGACCCTTTCACGTGCCGCTCCTCTTTTCGACATACCCGAGACCGCGCAAAAAACCGTCTATCTTGTTGAGTGCTTCGACCTGATCGGACTTCTTCGTGAAAAAATGATCCGTTCCCTCGAACGCATACAGCTCGCAGAGGTTTCCAGCTTCCCTCATCCTCGCCACGAACTCCTTTACAGAGTCAAAGGGAACGATCTCATCGGCCGTGCCATGAACGAAGCACATGGGGGGAAGGCCCGACCTTATGTGCTGTGCCGGCGAGTAGTCCTCCGGCCTATCCCTGCCTTGCAGCAGCTCCGCAAACTGGCTGTCGGGCGCCGAATTCACCGGCGCGCATTGGAGGGCGAGGACATTCGGGACAGGGCTGAACGTCGGGTCGTCTCCGGGTTCATCCTTGCCTGCGAGCATGGCCGCGCAGAGCGCCAGATGGGCTCCGGCGGATACCCCGCTCCCCACCACCCGATTCGGGTCGATCCCCAAGGTGCTTGCATGCTGCCTCGCCCATCGAATGGCCGACCTCGCGTCAGAAACGGCGTCGACCGGCGAGTACCCCCCGATTGAAGACAACCGGTATTGGAAGGAGATGGCCACCAAGCCCAAGCCTGCATAGCGATGAGCAATGTCGTACCCCCACGCCGGCTCTCCCATGCTCCATCCTCCGGGATGAAAGAAGAGAAAGGCCCCTCTTCTCCTATCGCCCGGCTGCGCGTCCTTCGGGAAGAAGCCGTAGGCCTTCAGCTCCATATCCCCCTTGGTCTTATACGTCCACATCTTGTCGGGTCTGTGTCTCGAAGGCGGAGGTCCTGATTGGGTCGGGTCCAAGGGCATCGTAGTTCTCCTTATCGAAGCATATGGCTCGCTGCCCGAAGGAGTAAGGCGAAAACAGGGCGTTCCTATGACGCACATCATAGGCGCAAGCCGGCACAAGGGTGCTATACTGACAGTTATTCTGTCAAGTTGTTGCGGTCGAGTCAACAGGAAGATCGTGGGACACTTTTGAAAGGAGACAGACCGGGAGAATCAGACCAACAGATCATGTGCTTGGCCTTGTGGCAGTCTTTCGCACTTTCGGGATCGATATCCGGCGGATGATCGGGAAAGGCGATCAGAACTTTCCTACAGCAAGAGTCGCAATCTCCTGACAGACAAAACAATTGCTTACAGAGTACAATAGGAGCTTTAAGAGAGAAGGTTGATGGGGTTCACGAGTAGACGGCAGACCGCACGTGCGGGAGAGAATGGCTTCTGATAATGAGCGAAATCGCGTGAACCGGCGACCACTAAAGCCGAGATAGAGAGAGTTGAATGATGAACAAGGCGACAAAAGTGCGAGGAGGAACGTATGAAGCCCGAAGTGAGACAGAAACGTATCGACGAAGGAGAGTTTTTGGAAATGAGGAAGGAGGCCCTCTCTCTGTGGCCTACCGGCAAGGAAGTCGATCTCGATGAAGGGATCGCGTATCAGAAGAGCCTGCCGGAGAGCAAGAGTTTCCTGAAGATCACGGAGAAACTCCGCAGGGAAGGGCGGACAGTCGTCTATCCCCGCGCAGGAACGGCCCTCGTGGAAGACGAGATAAGCCTCTGCAGGAAACTCGAAGAAACAGGGGTGCCATACTTACCGGTCACAACGGACAGCTACACCCGTGCGCTTCAGTTCGAGAGGATCGAGGATGCCCTGGAAGAGACCCGCAGAACGGGGAAAAGAGTGCTCAACGGATATCCCCTCATCAACCACGGGGTAAAACAAACGAGAAAGGTTGTCGAGAGCGTCACCACCGGCGCTTTCGATCCGCGCGTGTCCTACAAGGCTCAGCGTCTGGGGGCTGAGATTGCCTTTGCCGCAGGGATGTCAGGCATGTCGACGGGTCCTTTTATCTCCTGGGGCGCCTATGAGAAGAACGCCTCGCTGGAAGAGGTCATTGCGACCAGCATGTATGTGCAGAGACTCATGGGATATTATGCGGAGAGAGGGGCCATCATCACCACCGACCTCCACGGATGGATCGTCACCGGAGTCCAGCCCATGACGGTGAACCTGGCGGCAATGATTGCAGAAGCCCTGATGGCGGCTGAGCAGGGAGTAAAGAGTATCGTTCCCCTCGTCCACTTTATGGGCAACATGGCCCAGGACCTCGCCTGGCTGCGGGTGCAGCCCCGCCTCATGCGGGAATACCTCGACAGGTTCGGATACGGCGATGTGGTTATCCCGGGTACCTTTGGCTCCCAAACTCCGCTTTTCCCCATGCCCCAGGGAATGGGCGGCGCCTTCGCGTTCCCTAATTATGCGGCCGTCGTGGGGGCGTTGGGAAAGGCGGAATCGATAAATGTGAGAACCATCGACGAGGCTCTCGGCATTCCCACGGAAGAGAGCCACGCACTCACTTATGACTCGGCCAACTGGCTTCTCAACGTGATCAGGGGACAGAACATAGAGCTTGAGATAAAAGGGATGGCGGAGGAAGAGAGAATCGCGGAGATAGAGATACGGTCCATGGTGGAAAAACTTCTCGAGCTGGGCAAGGGCGACATTGCCATCGGTTGCCTCCGGGGGGTGGATGCCGGGGTCATCGACTCATCTTTCAGTCCCAACAAACAGGTGAAGGACAAAGTCATCGGCGTGAAGGACTGCAGAGGGGCGATCCGCTGGGTGGAGTTCGGCAATCTGCCTTTCCCCGAAGAGGTCAAGAAGTTCCATCGCGAAAAAGTCGCCGAGCGGGAAAAGGCGGAAGGTCAGAAAGCGGATTACGAGATGACCGTCCGTGATTTCTGGGCTTTCAGCAAGGGCAGGTTGATCGGAAGCAAATAGACCCGAGCTCCGCCCCAGCCGATCTCCTAAAGTGATCCGAAGGCGAATGGAAAAACGTGATGCGTAAGGGACGTTTTCAAGGGAATAGCGAAAGACCGATAGTCTCATCGGATCTTTCGGGCCAGGCTGCATAAATCTACAAAAAATCTTTCTGGAGGAATCATGGAATACGAACAGATCATCTATGAGAAAGTAACACCGCATATCGTCTATATCACGCTCAACAGACCCGATAAGCTGAATACGGTCACTCGGGAGATGTTCACGAGTTGGGGACAGGCCATTACGGAGGCGGAAAACGATGACGACGTAAAAGTAATTGTTTTCAGAGGTGCGGGGAAGTGCTACAGCGCCGGCGCTCCGCTGGACCAGGTGGGCTACGTGTACGGGATGAAAGATCCGAGGCACGGTGAAAGGGGGGGCAAGGTTCCGCTAAGGGTGAAACTCAATTTCGACAGAAGCCTCTTCTATGAGTTCTTCAGCAAAGTCCTGTTCTGTAAGAAACTCACTATAGTCCAGATGCACAAATACTGTTTGGGTGTGGCGTTCAGCATATCTCTGCACGCCGATCTGCTCATAGCAGACGAAGGGTGCCAGATGGGCCACGTTGAAGAGAGGCTAGGTCTCGCAGGACAGACGCTCATGCCCATCATGCTCGAGAGGTGCGGCCTCACGAAGGCGCTCGATCTCTGCCTTACGGGCAAGATGATCACGGCGCAAACCGCGCTGGAATGGAACCTCATCAACAGGGTAGTGCCCACGGCCGACCTTGAGAGAGAGGTTCGAGAACTCGCGGAAGGGCTCGCTCTCTATCCGAAGGACGGCATAGCAGTGGGCAAGATGGCGAGAGAACAACTCTATGAGCTCAGGGGGATTACGCGGGGCATGATGGATCACTACATGACGCATACCCTCCAGACGTTCAGAACTTATAGTGAGGATGAGTCCAACTTCTTCAAGGAAAGAAGGGACAAGGGCGTAAAAGAGGCAGCCCACGGTAAGCACGATTACTACAAGGCCCTGGATAAATGATGTGGGAAAGGGGCCGCGCCCGAAAGCAGAAAAAGCCCCTTGTCCCGTCGTCATCTTACCGCACGCGAGCGAAGCAAGGGCGGGGGGCTATGTTACCGGCTGCTCTTAGCGAGCGAAGCGAGTCTCTTAAGCGGGGAGGCTCCGCAAGCAATGCCTGTGGAGGGGGTGCTGAACCCCAAGAACGGCACCACGAGCGAAGCGAGGTTGAGCGCACGAGGCTCCGCAGGCTTATGCCAGCGGAGGGGGTGCTGAATCCCAGTAACTGCTTGAAAAGGCAGCGGCATGTGCATATCATATAGGGACCGTGGATAAGATACTTCAATTTGCCGTGGACTTGGCCCTCGAATCGGGCAGAGTACAGAAGAAGCGCTATCAGGAAAGGCACTCGATCACCTACAAAGGGGAGATCAATATCGTCACCGACGTCGATATCGAGTGCCAGGATCGGATCGTCAGCCGCATAAAGAGGCATTTCCCGCGTGACCTCATCATCGCCGAAGAGAAGGAGAACGTCTACGAGGAGCACAAGAACAGATGGATAGTAGACCCTATCGACGGCACCACGAACTACGCCCATGGCTACCCGTTTTTCTGCACATCCATAGGCTATGAGGAGGGCGGGGAAGTCGTCTGCGGCGTCGTCTACAACCCCATCTTCGAGGAGCTTTTCTTTGCGCAAAAGGGGAAGGGGGCGTATCTCAACGGCGAGAGGCTCAACGTGTCCGGAATCGGGGAGATGAAGCAGGCCCTGGTCGTCACAGGGTTTCCCTACGACGTAAACACGAGCAGCCAGAACAACATCGACCACTTCGTGGCATTCCTTTACAGTGCCCAGGCAGTGAGAAGAGACGGCTCGGCGGCCCTCAACCTTTCCTACCTGGCAGCAGGCCGCTTCGACGGATACTGGGAGCTTAAGCTCAACCCCTGGGACTTGGCGGCAGGGGTGCTTCTGTTGACGGAGGCAGGGGGTGTGGTAACCGACCTAAAGGGAGAGCCGTTCGACCTCTACCAGGGGCACATATGCGGATCGAACGGCGTGCTCCACGGGGAGATGCTCCGCATTCTCAAGGACGGGCGGTGAAAGAGTATTCCATACACGAAGTGATGGGCACTGCACGGCCGACCCTGGGCGACGACGTCCCCCTCGTCTTGTTCAGGATCCTCCGAATCGTGGGCATGCGCAATCTCCTGGGGGAGAGCTCCGGACCGACCCTCTACGCCATGGGAAAGTCGGTGGGCAACATGGTTGGGGCGCGGACGATAGAAGACTTCGAGAAGACCATCAGGGACTTGAGGATAGGGATACCGGAAGTGGCGCTCCTCGAGGAGGATCATATCGTGGTGAAGCTCTACGAATGCATCACCTGCGCGGGATTCCCGGTGACAGGAGAGATGTTCTGCGACATGGAAAGCGGCATAATTGCAGGATTGCTCGAGAAGGTTTACGGGAAGAAGGCAAAGTCGACTCAGACAAGAAGCTGGTCCGTGGGATACAAGCATTGCGAGTTCGACGTGTTCTTCTACTAGGTCGGCTGGAACCGGCTCCATGAGAAAGGGCTCATCCGCGGAAAAGCGGGTCAAAGAGTGCGAGATAGAGCTTGAAGAGGCGAAGGGTCTCGCGGGCGCGAGGGAAAAGCTTCTCCTCGCGAACATCAAGGAGCTTAACGAAGTCTACGAGTCCCTGAGGCAGAAGGTGCGGGAAATCAGGGAGAGGGACGCGAGGATCAGGGCATTCGATGAGATGCTCACCCGGGCGAGCCGCCTTTCCTCCCTCGGGGAGTTGGCAGCCTCCATCGCCCATGAGATCAAGAATCCCCTCATCTCCATCGAGGGCTTTGCGAAGCGCATCGAGAAGTCATCAGACCTTCAAAAGATTCGAGAATACGCGAGTGTCGTAGAGAAGGAGTCTGAGAGGCTCTCCAGCGTGCTTATGAGGCTCCTCGATTTTTCCCGCATGGCCGGTCCGAATAAGGAGTATCTTGACGTCAACGCCATTGTGGACGATACTGCCCTCTTTACCGAGCACCACCTGACGGCGTTCATGAAAGTGAGCCTCACCGTTATCAAGGAAGAAAAGCTCCCGGAAGTTCATGCAGACAGGATCCACGTGCAGCAGGCTCTGCTCAACCTGGTGATGAACGCGGCCCAGGCCATGCCGCAAGGGGGACCCGTTCTCATTCGGACCGGGCACAGAGGCGCGGAGTACGCCTGGATATCGGTGAGCGACGAAGGCGTTGGCATCGCAAGTGAGGACCTCGACCGGATCTTCGAGCCTTTCTTCACCACGAAACCAAAAGGCGAAGGCACGGGACTGGGCCTCTCCCTCACGAAAAAGCTGATCGAGGCAAACCGTGGGAAGATCGAGGTGGAGAGCGTCAAGGGCCGGGGAAGCACGTTTCGCCTCCTGCTGCCGGTCAGTTAATGGGGCTAGCGTCGCCCCCTCCGGCAGCAAAGCTGCCGGAGCCTCCCCCTCAAAGCTCGCTCCGCTCGTCATGTCGCTGGTTCAGCACCGCAATTAATGGGGTTCAGCACCCCCTCCACCGGCGAAGCCGGATGGAGCCTCCCCGCTTAAGAGACTCGCTGCGCTCGCCTAAGAGCAACCGGTAACATAGCCCCCCCTCGCCCACGTCGCTTCGCTCGGAATGATTGGCGATTCCTTCGGCTCCGGCGCCTCAGAAATCGAGCCTCATGCCGTCGTATGCGGCCACCACTTCGAGTCCTGTCTCTTCTTTCAAAGCTTTTGCGAGGAGATAAGGCTTATCCTCTATGATGGTCTTGCCGAAGTGAGTCATGATAGAAAC
>Ga0326727_10022428_pt1 | contig 12201 bp, 11 predicted proteins | sample MB2enrmetagenome_FD_207643 | JGI IMG/M metagenome (GOLD analysis project Ga0326727, IMG submission 207643) | Lab enriched peat soil microbial communities from McLean, Ithaca, NY, United States - MB29MY | ecosystem: Environmental > Terrestrial > Soil > Wetlands > Peat | place: USA: New York... | reverse complement strand
ATCGGCGCGGTAACGCAAGTTGATCATGGGCGCCTGTTCCGGCGCCGGGGCGCAACTCTGCCCCGTACAATCAGGAACGAAAAGAAATCAGAGGAATTTCGATGGACTTCACACGCGCGCGTTTCTCCTTCTTGCTGTTGGTCGCACTCTCGTCCCTGGCCGGCTCGCGCATTCTGGCCGCGCAGGACCAGCCTCACCCGCTCCGCGTCGCCATCGTCGGCCTCGAGCACGGCCACGTCGAGGGTTTCCTCGGCGCGCTGCCCTCGCACCACGACGTTGAGCTGGTGGGCGTCGCCGACGCCGACTCGTCGCTGATCGCCAAATACCAGCAGAAGTACCACCTCGACGAAACGCTCTTCTACAAGAGCGAGGCCAACATGATCGAGCGCGTCCGGCCTGACGCGGTGCTGGTCTACACCTCCATCGGCGAGCACCGGCAAGCCATCGGCATTGCCGCGCAGTACGGTATCTCGTCGATGGTCGAGAAGCCGCTTACTATCTCTTACGGAGACGCGCTCGCTATCCGCGAGATTGCCAGGTACCACCATGTGCAGGTGCTGGTGAACTACGAGACCACCTGGTACGCGAGCAACCGCGCCGCATACGACGAGCTCAACCACGGCCAGCTCGGCGACCTGCGCCGCGTCCTGATCAACGACGGCCACCAGGGACCGAAGGAGATTGGCGTGCCGCCCGAGTTCCTGAGCTTTTTGACCGACCCCGCGCAGAACGGCGCCGGCGCGCTCTACGACTTTGGCTGCTACGGCGCTGACCTGATGACCTGGCTTATGCACGGCCAAGCGCCGGTCACGGTTACGGCCGTCACCAATCACGACAAGCCCAATATCTATCCGCGCGTCGACGACGACGCCACCATCGTCCTGCAGTATCCGCACGCCCAGGCCGTCATCCAGGCCTCGTGGAACTGGCCCTTCGGCCGCAAAGACATGGAAGTTTACGGCTTAACCGGCTACGCCATCACCGTGGGCGCAGACAAGCTGCGCACCCGCCACCAGTACGACCACGACGAGAGCACCACCGCCGCGCCCGCACTCAGCCCCAACGAACGCGACTCGCTCAGCTATCTGGCGGGCGTGTTGCGCGGGACCATCCGCGACCAGGGCGACCAGAGCTCGCTGGACACGAATGTGACGGTGATGCAGATTCTCGACGCGGCGCGGGAATCGGCGCGAACGGGGAAGGCCGTGCGGCTGACAAAGCTGGGGGATTAGCCGCCCACGGTCTTCCGGCGTCTTTGACAAAATTCGGTGTTTCGAGAGATCATCCGTGCAAATCCCAAAGAAGGAAACATGCCGACACTCTGCACTCAATGCGGAGCCCGAATGATTGATGGCGCTGCTGTTTGTCAGTTTTGCGGTCAGGCGCAGGAAGCGCCCGCGATGGATGCGCTTCCCATCCCCGTGCCGGAAATCCCTCCCGCTCCCGCCAGCAACCAACTGCACTCCGAGACACCGCTGTTTTCGGCAGCCGGCAGCTCGGCGGACAGAGAACTAACAGGAATCGGCGGATGGTTGATTCTATTGGCGATCAACATCACTCTTGCACCGTTCATGGGCATCCCCTTCACCTATGCAAGCTTGCATGTGCTCTTCGGCGGCCAATTTCAAGACGCGATTGCCGCGCGCCCCGGGCTCGAGCCTCTCATCATCTTCGAAGCCGCAACCAATGTGCTCTTCCTTGCCGCATTAATCGGCCTCAACGTCCTCTTCTACCGGAAGAAGAAGGCGTTTCCAATTTTCATGGTCACTTATATCGGTGTGCATGCCCTTCTGATTGCGATCGATCACTTTTCAGCCCTGCGGTTCTACCCACTGGCATCCTCAACAGCGTTAGTTAGAACTTTTATTTCCCTGGCTTGGATACCTTATCTTTTGACTTCCCGGCGCGTTCAATTGACGTTTGTGAATTAGTGCCAGCGCACTCAACTCGCCCAGATTGCACAAACAAATCGGGCGAAGCGCATCATTCGCGCCCCGCCCGTTGGTTTCTAGTCCCTAGTCCCTAATCCCTGGTCCCTAGTCCCTACTCCCTGCCTTCACGGCACAAACACCCGCAGCCTTACATGCCATTTCGTGCTCTGGCCGGGCTTCAGCGTCACCATGCCGGTGTCCATGCCGTTCCACTCCTTGCCGAAGGGGTCGGCGAAGTTGTACTGGTGCTCGATGGCCACAAACTGCTTGTCGGGCGGGGCGTACAACTGGATGGTCTTGATCTCAGGCGAAATGCCCTCAATCGCAACACCGTAGTGCGCGGCCGGATCGATCACCTTCACCGTCACCACGCCGCCCTTCCAGGTCAGGTGGCTCCAGTTGTCGTCGTAAAAGTTCTTGCCCAGAGCCACGCCGCCCGCCGCCTGCATATCGTACTGGCCGCTGGCGGGAACAAGCTGGCCGGTGGGAAATACGTTGCCGTAGTCGTTGACCACCGCCCTCATCGATCCTGGAATCTGAATCCGCACCTGGGTGCGGTCGCCCGAGGGCAAAGTGAAGTACGGGTGCCAGCCCAGCGCGACCGGCTCATCTTCAGTGCCCACGTTGTGCGCCACCATGGTTGCGTCAAGGGCGTTGGCCGTGAGCGTAACGGTAATCACAAGGTCGGTCTTGGAGAACCAGCGGCCGTTGAAGTTGCCGCCGTGGATGACGCCCGTAACCTGCTGGCCTCCAGGCGTATCGGTCACGCGGATGTCCTCGGCCTTGGCCTTGAGAATGAGCCCGTGGATGGCGTGCCGCACGTTCGTGGGCGGAGGTCCGGCGTTGTTGGCCGGCAGCGTGATCTCGCGGCCGTTCCACGAGGTCGTAACCGTTTTCCCGTCCGGCGAAAGCTTGCCGACGATGCGGTTCGGATAGGGGAAGAGGAACGCCGCGCCCAGCCGGTAGCCGAGATCGCCGAATGCCGAGTCCTTCACGTCGAGCATGTTCTCCGCGGTGGCCTCATCGGGAGACCATATGACGTTGACCTCGCCCTTGCCGGGGAAGTTCGCCTTGAGATAAAGGATCTCCATGCCGCGGCCGGGCATGAGTGTCACGCTGATGAACTCGGGTTTGGTGGTGCTCACCGGCTGGCGGGTCAGGGTGACGAGCTTCTCGCCCCCGATCTCAATAGCGCTCTGGGGCGCGCTCTGGGCCAGGCCGGCCTGCATCAGGCAGACGGCTGCCAGAGCGGGCAGCGCAAAAATACGAACGAATCGTGTCATATCGATCTTCCCCTGTCGAGTGTTCCTGGTTGTTCCTCTTCGGAGTGGTTCCGGAACCCGGCTCGCCTGCGCATCGTTTCCTGGGCCCCGCGCAAACGGGCGTTCCGCAATCGTTGCCATTCTACGCCAGCGGTGCGGGATCGCGATTTGAATTCAAGACCGCGCCGACGCACTCGTCGCCTACAATCATCCCGAGGTTTTCCATCCATGCCCAAACAAAGCGCTGGCCTTCTGCTTTTCCGGCGACGCAACACCGGCCTCGAAGTGTTCCTCGTCCATCCCGGCGGACCGTTCTGGGCAAAGAAGGACCTTTGCGCCTGGTCGATTCCCAAAGGCGAATACGGAGACGACGAGCAACCTCTGGCCGCGGCGCTGCGCGAATTTGAGGAAGAGACGGGATTTGCCACGATAGCCGCTCTCCCGGCCGAAAGATTTCTCGCTCTCGGCTCGGTCCGCCAGAATGGCGGCAAAGTCGTCACCGCCTGGGCCGTCGAATTCGATGTCGACCCAGCGCAAATCCGCAGCAGCCTCGCCGAAATAGAGTGGCCGCCCCGCTCCGGCCGCCACATCAGCATTCCCGAGGTCGACCGCGCGGCGTGGTTCTCAATCCCCGAGGTCCGCGCCCGCATTCTCGCCGCGCAGCAGCCGTTCCTCGACCGGCTCGATGAAACATTGCGCGCCTGAGTTCGTTTCATCCCATCAATTCTTCAACGCGCCCATCGCTGAAAACGATCAGAGCCCTCTTAAAGCTGCTTGCAATGTGTAGCTGTGAATAGATGCACCGGAATGTCTCGAGGCAAGCGATTCCTCTCGCGCTTACAACGGCGAGCCATCTCTCGCCCGTAGGCTCGGCCATCGGGCCCAATCCCACATCTTTCATAGCCTCAAGCAACTCACTCCCGATATCCAAAAGCAGAAGCGGGTCAGTGTCGGGGTTGTGCACGAGCCCAATCATCTTTGGCGCTTGGTCAAACTGGCCCCTCAAGACTCGAATTTGCACGCGATTGCCGTGAATCGTGTCCTTCGCATCTCCACCTATCGATCCGCCTGCGAGAAGAGCGTGCACCTTGTCTTCCAACCCGGCAGCCGTCTTTGCTGCCAGCCGGATTGGCGCGGTAACGGTGAGCAAAACCGTGGCGCCATCCGGCACAGATTGGCTGCAAGCCTCTCTCAGGCGTTCAATGAGCCTCGCGGCAACTTTATCGAACCTGAGATGAGGCTTGGCTTCATCACCTCGGCCGGCGCTGCGCCTTTTCATTGCTGCGATATGGATGGCTACCCGTTTCCCCGCCACCACCAGCCAGGCGCCGGCAGAATCGCCACCCTCTTCGCATGTCGCCTTGAACCGCCTGGCCACGGCTTCGATCGCGCTTCGCTCCAGCTTCTTCAGTTCCCTCATGCGTCTTCGCTTCTGCCTTTGGCTCGTCTGGCGGCGCCGCGGGTTTCCTCTCGTTCCAAGATGCCACAAATTTCATTCGCCGCGGTGGGTTTGAAGCTCACATCCTCCATCCCCTCAATCTCAACCCGCCGTTGATCCCCTCGGCACCCGCCTTGAATTAACATGACAAACAGTCGAAGCCGGGGGTGGGCCGGGCGGCAAAGCGCCGCGATTTGCTCCGCATTCCGCATCCGAAGCCACTTTTCCGCATCCCAACTGAGAGGGAGAGAAATCATGCCGACGACCGTTGCCGAGGGAACCAAGAACCAGCCGAGCGACCCCCAGGGAATCAGGCCTCTTACCGAGCGCAAGGCGTGGGCCGCGCTCACGGCCCATGCTGAAGCCATGCGCGACGTTCACCTGCGCACGCTCTTCGCCGATGATCCCGCTCGCGGCGAACGTTTTACCGCCGAAGCCGCCGGGCTCTTCCTCGACTTCTCGAAGAACCGCATTACGGCCGAGACGCTTGAGCTGCTGCTCGAGCTGGCCGCCGAATCCGGCCTCGCCGAGCGCATCGCGGCCATGTTCCGCGGCGACAAGATCAACATCACTGAAAAGCGCGCCGTACTGCACACCGCCCTGCGCGCGCCGAAGGATGCGGTGGTTCTCGTCGACGGCGAAAACGTTGTGCCGGCCGTGCACGAAGTGCTGGACAAGATGACGGCCTTCGCCAACCGGGTGCGCAACGGCGCGTGGAAGGGCCACACCGGCAAGCGCATCCGCAACGTAATCAATATCGGCATCGGCGGCTCCGACCTGGGCCCGGTGATGGCCTACGAGGCGCTGCGCCACTATTCCGACCGATCGATGACCTTCCGCTTCGACTCGAACGTCGACAGCACCGATTTTGCCGAGTCGGTCCAGGGCCTCGACGCGGAAGAGACCCTCTTCATCGTGTCTTCCAAGACTTTCACTACCCTCGAAACCATGACCAACGCGCACACGGCGCGCGAGTGGCTGCTGAAGGAGCTGGGCGGAAACGAGTCGGCCATCGCGAAGCACTTCGTCGCGGTGTCGACCAATGCCGGCGAGGTTTCGAAGTTCGGCATCGACACGGCCAATATGTTCGGCTTCTGGGACTGGGTTGGCGGCCGCTACTCCATGGACTCGGCCATCGGCCTCTCGACCATGATTGCCGTGGGCCCCGGCAACTTCCGCGACCTGCTGGCCGGCTTTCACGAGATCGACGAGCACTTCCGCACCGCGCCGTTCGCCGAAAATCTGCCCGTGCTGCTCGGCCTGCTCACCGTCTGGTACATCAACTTTTTCGGCGCGCACACGGTCGCCATCCTGCCCTACGAGCAGTACCTCAAGCGCTTCCCGGCTTACCTGCAGCAACTCACCATGGAGAGCAACGGCAAGCACGTGACGCTCGAGGGCGCGCGTGTGAATTACGAAACCTGCCCCATCTACTGGGGCGAACCCGGCACCAACGGCCAGCACTCGTTCTACCAGTTGATCCACCAGGGCACGCGGCTGATCCCGTGCGACTTTATCGCCTTCGCCAAGTCGCTCAACCCGCTGGGCCGCCATCACGACATGCTGCTGGCCAACGTTTTTGCGCAGGCTGAGGCGCTGGCCTTCGGCAAGACGGCCGATCAGGTGCGCAACGAGGGCACACCGGAGTGGTTGGTGCCCCATCGCGCCTTTGAGGGCAATCGCCCGTCAAACGTGATCCTCGCTGACGAACTGACTCCTGCGGTGCTGGGCAAGCTGGTGGCGCTTTACGAGCACAGCGTGTTTGTGCAGGGAACCGTGTGGCAGGTGAACTCGTTTGACCAGTGGGGCGTAGAGCTGGGCAAGGCGCTGGCGCAGCGCATCATTCCCGAGCTTGAGAGCCCCGCCGAGCCCGCGCTCAGTCACGACAGCTCGACCAATAACCTGATCCGCCGCTACCGCAAGACGAAAGCGTAAGCGGGCAGATAAAAAATGTGGGTGCCCCAGGTCCCGATTTTGGGACCTGGGAGACCGCAGTACTCAACGCACGCGGGCTTTTTGTCAGGGCACGACTTTAGTCGTGCCGCCCAAGTCGCAAATAACTCGGGGTTTTAACCCCTGAGAAATTCAAAGTCGGAGTTGCCCATGGCCCCGCGCGGATACGATCGTCCCCTCTACATTCTTCCCTTCGATCACCGCGGCTCGTTTGAGACCGGCATGTTCGGCTGGCACGGCGAGCTCAACGCCGAGCAGACCGCACGCATCGCCGAGGCCAAGCGCGTGATCTACGACGGCTTCCGCGCGGCGCTCGCCGGCGGTCTGTCCAAAGAAAACGCCGGCCTGCTGACTGACGAGCAGTTTGGCGCGTCGATCCTGACTGACGCCGCGGCCGAGGGCTACATCATCGCTTGCCCCGCCGAAAAAAGCGGTCAGGAAGAATTCGACTTCCAATATGGTGACGGCTTCGCCGCGCACATTGAGAAGTTCCACCCCACGTTTTCGAAGGTCCTGGTCCGCTACAACCCCGGCGGCGACAGCGCACTGAATCGCGAGCAGGCCTCGCGGCTCAAGCGGCTCTCGGATTATTTGAGCAGTGCCAATCGAAGTCTCTTCATGTTTGAGCTGCTGGTGCCGGCTGAGAAATCGCAGCTCGCGCAGGTGGGCGGCGACAAGGGCCGCTACGATGTTGAGCTGCGCCCCGGCCTGATGGTCGAAGTTATTCGGGAGCTGCAGGATGCAGGCGTGGAGCCTGACGTGTGGAAGATCGAGGGACTCGACCGCCGCGAGGACTGCGAGAAGATTGTCGCCATCGCACGCCGCGACGGACGCGACAAAGTCGGCTGCATCATCCTCGGCCGCGGGGAGAATGAGGCCAAGGTGCGCGAGTGGCTCGGAATCGCGGCATCGGTCCCAGGCTTCGTCGGCTTCGCGGTCGGCCGCACCGACTTCTGGGATCCGCTCGTTGCTTGGCGCGACGGCAAAGAGAGCCGCGACCAGGCTGTGGCGCAGATCGCCGCGCGTTACCGCGAGTTCACGTTGCTGTTTGAGTCGGCGCGCAGGTCTGCCGCTCTCTGACCTGATTCATTCGGTCCAAAACTAACCTCCGTCCCCACCCCTTCACCCCGCAGTCTACAATTGCTGTGCTTTTCGGCGCGGCCCGCAGTCGCGTCTGAAAATTGCCAGCAGCCTGCATATCCTTTTCGCCCGCCGGAGGGGGGAGTCCCGCATGAAGAAAACCGTTCCCATTCTGCTCGTGCTCTGCGCGCTTTTTACCGCGTTGCCTCTCAGGGCCCAGGTCAAGATGACTCGCGACCAGATTTTTTTATTTACTTCGGACTGGCACGGTGAGCGCTTTCCCGACGGCCGGCCCAAACTGCCCGACTCGCTGCTGAAGCGGGCCGTCGACATGACCATCGAAGACGTGTGGGAGTTTCTGCGCGACCACGGTTATCGCAATCAGTACGAGGGCAACTGGCAGGCGCTGCACATCGACAAGCCGTTTGCAGGCCGCGCGCTCACCGCGCAGTACATGCCCACGCGGCCCGACATGCGCCGCGCCATTCTGGCCGAGGGCAAAGCCGAAGGCCGCACCGGCGACACCAATAGCTGGCCGATCGCCGAGCTTCAGGTGGGCGATGTCTACGTGGCCGACGGTTTCGGCAAAATCATCGAAGGCACGCTCATCGGCTCGAACCTGGGCAACGCCGTGGCCGCGCACACTCGCACGGGATTTGTTTTCGACGCCGGCATTCGCGACCAGGAAGAGAATCGCGAGATCCCCGGCTTCAACGGCTTCTATCGCGGCTATGACCCCTCGGCCTGGGCCGACATGGAACTGACCTCGATCAACGCACCCATCCGCATTGGCCGCGCCGTTGTTCTGCCCGGCGACCTGGTGCTGGCCAAGCCCGAGGGCGTGCTCTTCATCCCCGCAGTGCTGGCTGAAGACGCCATCAGCCACGCCGAGTTCACCGCGCTCGCCGACGATTACAACTTCGAGCTCAACCAGCAGGGCAAGAACGGCGCGCAGTTTGAAGGCGGATGGAACGCGGCCAAATACGATGCCTTTGCGCAATGGATCGACGCTCACCCCGAAAAACTCAAAATGCCTCGCAGCGAGTTCGACGCCCTGCTGGCCAAAGCCAAAGCAAAAGGCGACCGCTGAAGCCGGCGCAATCCGCGCCGATCGAAAATGCGGGCGCGCGACCCTGATGAACCTGCACTTTCAAATAAGCCCTTGGAGCCCGATATGCCGACTGATCAAACGTCTCGCCTCAATCGCCGCAACCTTCTCAAGTCTTCGCTCGCAGTAGCCGCCGGCGCCGCGCTTTCGCCCGCCGCACGCGCCGCGCAGCAAGAGCCGGCCATCAGGAATGTGAACACCAACTCGAGCCCGTCCACGCTCAAGATCACTGACATGCGCTACGCGGTGATCGAGAAGCCGGGTCCGAGCCCGTGCGTCATCATCCGCATCGACACCAACCAGGGCGTCTTTGGCCTGGGCGAGGTGCGCGACCTCGCCGGCCCGCAGTACGCTATGGTGCTCAAGAGCCGGCTGCTCGGCGAGAATCCTCTGCGCATCGACTACCTCTTCCAGAAGATTCAGCAGTTCGGCGGCAACGCGCGCCAGGCCGGCGGAGTGTGCGCAGTTGAGATGGCGCTTTGGGACATTGCCGGCAAGGTCTACAACATTCCTGTCTACCAAATGCTCGGCGGCAAGTGGCGCGACTCGATCCGCATCTACGCCGACACCACGGAGTCAGAGGACCCCGCCGAGTACGGCCGCCGCGCCAAGGAACGCAAGGCCATGGGTCTGACATGGATGAAGATGGACCTCGGCATCGACGTGCTCAAGGGCATTCCCGGCGGGGTCATGCAGCCCGCGGGCCTGAGCGGCTGGGAGCGGCACGTGCAGCCTAATCTCTTCATCGCGACTGAAGTGACCGACAAGGGCATCGATCGCCTTTGCGAGTACGTGGCCGCCGTGCGCGAGAACATCGGCTACGATATGCCGCTCTCCATGGACCACCTGGGCCACATCGGCGTCAAATCGGTCATCCGGCTGGGCAAGGCGTACGAGAAGTTCAATCTCGAGTGGATGGAAGATGTGATTCCCTGGTACTACACCGACCTGCTCAAGGAGATCACACAGGAGAGCCCCACGCCCACTCTCACCGGCGAAGACATCTATCGCATTGAGGACTTTGAAAAGCTGTGCAGCGAGCACGCGGTCGACAAGATCCATCCCGATCTGGCGACTTCGGGCGGCATTCTGCAGACGCACCGCATCGGCGACATGGCCTTCAAATACGGCGTGCCCATGGCTATGCACTTTGCCGGCACGCCTGTGGCCTGCATGGCCAGTGTGCACTGCGCCGCGGCCACGCGCAATTTTCTCGCGCTTGAGAATCATTCGCTCGACGTTCCCTGGTGGCAGGACCTTGTGACGGGCCTCGACAAGCCCATCATCAACCAGGGCTATATCAAGGCGCCCGATACGCCCGGCCTGGGCGTCGCGCTCAACGACGAGGAACTGAAGAAGCACGTCAGGCGCGGCACCGAGTACTTTGCGCCCACGCCGGAGTGGAACGAGGCGCAATCGTGGGACGACGCGCTGTTCAGCTAAGCGGAGTTAGCGGGGTTAGCGGGGTTACTGCCGGCCGATCTCGTCGATCCCGTGCTTGATGGCGAGATTGTCCAGCGTGCTCAGGGGCAGCGAGAGAAACAACCCGATCCTGCGGTCAAGCACGGTGAATGCGTCGCGGAACGCTCGCGCAATCTCTTCGGGTGTTCCCTTCACGGCAGCAGGATCCGAGATGCCCCAGTGTGCGGTCATTGGCTGGCCGGGCCAGTAAGGGCATGACTCCTTCGCCGCGTTATCGCACACCGTAAAGACGAAGTCGAGTTGCGGCGCATCCGGCGCCGCAAACTCATTCCACGATTTGCTGCGCAGCCCGGCAGTGGAGATTCCCGCTGACTCGATCTGCCTGAGCGCCTCGGGCCGCGGCTGCCCCGAGGGATGGCTTCCGGCGCTGTATGCCTTGAACCTGCCCGTGCCTTTGTGGTTCAGGATTGCCTCGGCCATGATCGATCGTGCCGAGTTGCCCGTGCATAGAAACAGAACGTTGTAGTGATCGGCCATTTACCCTCCTGTTGCGTCGGCGCCGGCGGCGCGCGAAGTCCGAAACAGCCAACTGCACACTATGGTTGCCGCGAGGCAGCCAGCCAACTGAGCGGCGACAAAGCCCGGCACATCGACAAGCCGGATCCCGGCAAAAGTGCCTGAAGCAGCCCGGGCAAGCGTGACCGCCGGGTTGGCGAAGGAAGTGGATGCGGTAAACCAGTACGCCGCGACGATGTAGGCTCCAACCGCGAATGGCACTGCCGAGGCCCGGGACTCTAGGCAGGCCCAGATCACGACGAGGAGTCCGAAGGTGGCGACGAACTCGCTCAGAAGCAGCGACGGACCCGACCGCGCGTGGCCCGACGCGAAAAACAAGGCGCAGCCAAACATGCGATTTGCAGCGGCGACGCCAAGAAATCCGCCCACAAACTGCGCCAGAAGATAGGCAGGCGCTTCCTGCCATTGCATCGCTCCTTTAAACGCCATGCTCAACGTAACGACGGGATTGAAATGCGCTCCCGAGATGCCGCCAAACGCGAGAATCAGCGCAACCAGCGCAGCACCGGTGGCAATAGTGTTTGCCAGCAGCGCAATTGCGAAGTTACCGCCTGCCAAACGCTCTGCCATGATTCCCGACCCCACAACGGCGGCCAGCAGGAAGGCAGTTCCCAGCAACTCAGCCACAGCACGCCGGACCACAGCACGTCCTCCCCTGGGGTTTGCTTGCGCGGATGAAGCCGCTGAAAAACTTACCATTCACCTGCGGAGCGATCGCGTCCACGTCCACACCGGCCTCGCTCAGAAACTGCCGCGCATCTTCAACGTTGTACTCGCGCGTCGGCTCGATCGAAACATGCTCGAACCCCGCCACTGCGAGCTTCGTCACGTACTCGCTTTCATCCAGCGCCCCGGCGATGCAACCGACCCACAACAGCATGCTATTGCGCACCTCGTCGGGCACGCCACCGCGCACGATCACATCTGAAACGGCGAATCGCCCGCCCTGCTTCAGCACGCGGAACGCTTCGCGCAGCACGCGGTCTTTATCGGCTGAGAGATTAATCACGCAGTTCGAAATGATAACGTCCACCGAGTTCTCGGGCAGCGGAATGTTCTCGATTTCGCCTCGCAGGAATTCGACGTTCGTTACGCCCGCCTGCCTTTGGTTTTCGCGAGCCAGCGCCAGCATTTCGTCGGTCATATCCAGTCCGTATGCTTTGCCCGCTGGGCCAACGCGCCGTGCCGAGAGCAGCACGTCGATTCCGCCGCCCGAACCGAGATCGAGAACCGTCTCTCCGGGCCGGAGGTTGATGAGCGCCGTCGGGTTTCCGCATCCCAGCGAAGCCCGGACCGCCTTTTCGGGTATCAGTCCCTTTTCATCGGAACTGTACAGATTGGCGGTGATTGGGTCACAGCAGCGGAGGCCCGGATCGCAGCAGGCCTTTACGCTGCCCGTCTCGGCAACCGCGCGCGCCGCACTCCCGTATT
>Ga0326727_10022427_pt1 | contig 12202 bp, 11 predicted proteins | sample MB2enrmetagenome_FD_207643 | JGI IMG/M metagenome (GOLD analysis project Ga0326727, IMG submission 207643) | Lab enriched peat soil microbial communities from McLean, Ithaca, NY, United States - MB29MY | ecosystem: Environmental > Terrestrial > Soil > Wetlands > Peat | place: USA: New York... | reverse complement strand
CTATCAGCCGCTGGTAATTCCCGAGGAAGCGGTGGTGGTGGCCGGGTCGCGCGCCATCACACATGGCAAGGGCAAGGAATGGGGCGTGTCGCTTTACACGCCGGTCATCGTGAAATATCGCGATTCGAAGACCGATACGAAGATCCGGCTGGAAGATTTGTTGCGGTAAGGTTATCGTAAAGGTATGACCGAGCCCGAGCCGAACTTAATGAATGCCGCTGAGGAAGAAGTCGATGTGGACGCGGCTATGGCCGCTGCCATTGATCGCGGTCTCAAAGCAGCCGACGAAGGCCGGCTTGTTTCGGGCGACGAAGTCCGCAAACTCATCCCCCAGTGGATTACCAGGTTCTCTACACCGAACCAGCGCTAGCCGACCTTGAAGAGGTGATGCTCTGGTCATGGCAGAATAATCCGGCAACGACCGAGCGCTTCGCCAACGCCCTCCTCAATCATCTTGACCTGTTGGGCGACTTTCCTTTTCTGGGCGCGCCCGTGAGTGGCTATCCGGATGTCCGACGCCTTGAGCACTCGCCGCTCCACGTATACTACAGGGTCCTTGAACGGTCGCGCAGAGTGGAGATCCTCCATGTCTGGCACGGTAAGCGAAAAAGACCTCGGTTTTGAAGGTGCATATGCGCTGGAATATGTGAGCGGCCGGTGATTATCGAAGACGATGTGCTGGTGGGCGGGAACTGCGGCGTCTACGAGGGCACCGTCGTCAAGCGCCGCGCCGTGCTCGGCACCGGGACCATCCTCAACCGCTCCACGCCCGTCTACGATATCGTCCGCGAATGCATCCATTCGGCCACTGACGATCAGCCGCTGGTGATTCCCGAAGAGGCGGTGGTGGTGGCTGGCTCACGCGCCATCACACATGGCAAGGGCAAGGAATGGGGCGTGTCGCTTTACACGCCGGTCATCGTGAAATATCGCGATTCGAAGACCGATACGAAGATTCGGCTGGAAGATTTGTTGCGGTAAGTCTTCACCGCGCCGGCAGGATCACAATCCCGAACCAGAACCGCTCGATGGCGCGCACCACATCCTCGAGCTGTTCCGGATCCGCTGGTTTTCGGATATAGCAATTGGCGTACGAACCGTAGATGCGTTGAAGGTCGTCGTCGGCCGCGTCGGAGCCGCTCAGTACGAGGACCGGAATGCGCCGCAGGCTTTCGTCGCCTTTTATCTTCCTCAGCAAATCATGCCCGTCGCAGCGAGTGCCGCTGAGGCTCAGCAGAATGGCATCCGGTATTCGCACTCTCGTGCGGGCCGGCGATTCCTGTCTCAGAACCTGCATCGCCTGCACTTCGTCAACGGCAACCGTCACGTGGCTGATCATGCCACAGTGGGAGAGGGCGTCGCGAGTCAGTTGAGCGGCGGCAGGGTCGTCCTCAATTAACAACAACTCGACTCGACGCCCGGGATGTTGCATCCTGTGAAGTAGGTAGAGTGAGCAATCGAGCGGCCCATACAGAATGGACCACCGCGCGGATCTAAGTTGACAAACCATGAAAATTTTGCGAGTTTTTCCAGAAGCAATGTTAATTTCTACACGGTGGCGCGGTAAGCCAACCGCTGCACCTGTTGCGATCCGTGTTAGGCCGCTCCTCGCGGCGCTCACGGTGCCGCTTCTGTTCCTGACGCTTGCGGCCGACGATCAGAAGCCGCCCAGCGTGGATGAGATTATCGCGAAGAGCATCGATGCCCGCGGTGGCATCGACAAGATCAAAGGCCTGGAATCGATGCGCATGAGCGGCACGGCCGAGCTCAACGATCAGATTCAGGCCGCGGTGCGGATCGTCAATAAGCGGCCCAACCTGACACGGTTCGAGATGGATGTGAATGGCGCGACGCTGGTACAGGCGTTCGATGGCAAGTCGTCGTGGTCGGTGAATCCGTTCGCAAAGAGTAGCGCACCGGAAGCCGGCCCTGAAGCGAGGAGCCGCGAGCTTCGCGAGCATACCGACATGGACGGTCTGCTGGTGGACTACAAGGCCAAGGGCCGCAAGGTGGATCTGGACGGCACCGAGGATGTCGGCGGTTCGCCCGCGTGGAAGCTGAAGGTGACCGAGAAGGACGGGGGCGCCGATTACATCTACCTCGACACCAAAAGCTTCCTCATGGTGAAGAGCAGCAGCGCGCACATGGGCTCCAATATCACGTTCGGCGACTACCGGCAGGTGGATGGTCTGATGCTGCCCTTCCGCATCGAGCAGAACGCCGCAGCGGGCAAGATAGTGATGACGCTGGACAAGATCGAGATCAATGTGCCGGTGGACGAGGCGCAGTTCAAAATGCCGGCGGCTACTGCGAAATAGCGAGGCGATTGAAACTCATCGGCGGGGAAGTTGAACGGGGTGGCGCGCTGACCAGACGGACCATCGTGGAATTCCTGGCAGACTGAAGCGATCCCGGGCGCAGACGCTATCCCTCGGTGCGCACCACGGCGCCGCAAAGGCTCTGGTGGCCGTCTCTAAGTTGGAATAATAACGAACCGCTTCCAGCAGCGCCGTCGATTCGGTTTGCGCGGGATCGGTGCCGGACGTTTCTTCCATCAGCTACTGTATAGCTCGTGCCGTCCAGGAAGTCAAAGCCAGAAACACACTCTACGTTTCCAGCACTTCGCGCACTTTATCGAGCAGCGCGCCCAGCGTGAACGGCTTTTGCAGGAAGGCCGAGCCGCGAGCGAGGTTGGCGGCCTGCACCTCCTCGTCGTCGGTGTAGCCGGAGACATAAAGCACCTTGATCTCCGGGCGAATCTCCAGAAGCTTCTGCACCATTTCGCGGCCGCCCATTTCGGGCATGACGACGTCGGTGATCACTAATTGAATCTGTCCCGAGAATTCCTGGCAAAGCCGGATCGCCGCGTCGGGCTGCGGAGCATCGAGCACGCGATAGCCCTGGCGCTCGAGGATTTTACGGACAAGGATTCGAATGCCGGTTTCGTCCTCGACAACGAGTACGGTTTCCGGCTGCGGTTCGGGGACAGCGATCGGCGGCTCTACTACGGGCACGGTTACAGTAGCGGCAGGCTCAAGCGCCTTCGCGGGCGGTTCTGCGGAAGGAAGCAGGATAGAAACGGTTGTACCCGCGCTGGCAGTGCTCTCCACTTCGATGGCGCCACCCCACTGTTGCACCCAGGACCAGGCGCGCGAAATCCCCTGCACGACGGCTGCGGGACTATCCTTCGGCGGCAGGATGCCTTCAAACAGCGCCTGCCATACTTCGGGAGCCAGCGTCTCGCCGGCGTAATGGATGGTGATCGCACCGAAGTCTCCGGCAGCCTCCGTCGCCAGCGTGATTTCACCAGGGCCCGCGAGGGTGTGCACGGCATGCTCGACGAACGCCCGCACAATTTCGATGAGCTGTTCGCGAGCGGCGCGGACCCAAACGGCGCCGCTGGAAGAAAGAGTCAACCCGACACCTTCCGGTACCGTCCCACTCAATGCCGCCGCAATTTCACTGAGCAGGCGAGAAGCGTCCAGGGAAGCGGCATCGTCGGCCTTGCGCCGGGTGAAGGCCAGCAACCGGTCTGCTATTCCCGACAAGCGCTCGCCCGCATTGCGAACTTCGGCAAGGTCGGCCTGGAGTGCGCTGTCGCCGGCGAACGAATTCACAATTTCCTCGGTGTAGCCGTTCACGATCATGAGCAGATTGTTCATGTCGTGCGCCAGGCGGCTGCAGAGCCGTGTGAGGGCATCGGCTCGGGCGGCCTGAACGCGTGCTTGTTCCTCGCGGCGGCGCTCGGTGACATCGATGGCGAACCCAACAAGGTGCCTCGGCGTGCCATCATCGTCGAGTAGCGTCCGAACACGCTCACTGAGCCATCGCCATCCGCCATTGGCGTGAAGAGCGCGAAATTCAAGAGTGCGCGGCGTGCCCGATTCCGTGGCCGAGGCGTATTCGCTCTCCACACGTTCGCGGTCACCGGGGTGAATTCGGTCGAGTTGGAATGTGGGAGATTCAGTCCACTCCGCCGCGGTCCAGCCCAGTATCCGTTCAGCCGCATCGCTGACAAAAAGGAATTGGCGATCCGGAAGAGTCGCTGCCCAGACGATTGCGTCGAGGCCCTGTAATAGTTGCACGGCGCCGGGTTCTGGGATGGTTTCGGCGGGAGCCGCTTCGGGGACGGGTTCAACAACTTCAGGTTCAGGCGTGGCTGGCTCCGCGGCGAGCTCGCCCACCTCTTCGATGGTCAGCAGCACTTCCTGCTCGCCCGAGTAATCCCAGCTTCGAATCGGCTGAAGAGCGATACGCACCCGCCCGCCGCCGTGCGCGGGGAGAAGATTCGCCAGCACTCCGTTGCGCGCCGCGTTATTCGAGAAAACCTCGCGTACCTGATCCAGTACTTCAGAGGGCAACAGAACATCCAGCCTTCCGCGTAGCGCTTCGCCACTGCGCAAACCGAAGACGCGGCGGACAGCAAGGTTCGCTGAAACGATGGAAAGATCCGGGGCCAAAACCATCAGGCCGATGGGCAGTCCGGCTACAATTTCCTGGTAATAGCGGCGCTCTGCCTCCACGAGTGCGAGGAGACGTGCGACTTCTTTCGGTTTCCACTGCTCGAGATCGGAGCGATCCATGGGTCTGACAAACCCAGTCTGTCGCCCACCGGAGTCCAGCCACAAGGTACTTTCAGTTTGAACCGTACCTGGTACTTTCACGCGCTTACGGTTTGCGCTCGGCGGCTGCCGCCTGTTCGAGGCCGGGCAGTTGGCCGCGCAAGGCCGCGGCATCGCTGCCATTGGGATCCATCAGCAGATAATCGTGGAAGTACGCCACCGCTTCGCGAAGCTGTTTTTGCGAGGCCATAATGTAGCCGAGCACGAACCGAAGCCTCGGAAAATGACCGGCTTTATCCAGCCGCAAACCTTCGCGCGCGCTCTTCTCGGCCTGTTCCAGATTGTTCAGATGGATATTGGCGACCGCGTTCAGCAGATACGCGTTGGGGTACTCAACCGGGTCCAGGCGAATCCACCCGGCTGAATATTTCGCCGATTCTGTCCAATGCTCGGACCGGTCGGACAGCACGGCCAGGCGCTCGTATGGCTTCAGCAGCTTCGCATCCGATCGGGAGGCCTCCGTGTAGGCGTGAATGGCGGCGGACATATCTTTGGATTGTTCGCACGTGAAGCCGAGCGCGACCCACGCCATGGCGAAGTTCGGATATCCCTTGACGGCCTTCTCGAAATCGGCTCGCGCTTTATCGAAATGCTGTTTCCCGGCTTCCTTCAAACCTTCCTGGTAGGCCCTGGCGGATTCCCTGGGCGCGGCCATGGTGGTGGCGCTCACGGTGAGGCCCTGGACACCGGCCAACCGATGCAGAACAATGGTGCCCACGTCGCTTCTTTCGAGCATCCCGATACGGTCGAGATGCAGAACGTCGGACCGGTAGCCCGGCATTTGCGCTCGCAGATCGCAATTGACCAACGAGCCCGCGGTCATTAATTCGCTGGTGGGCACGCCTCCCGCCGCAATCTGGTAATCGGTACGGCCAGACTTGTTGTTGCCACCGGCGTCCAGGCTGGCGTCCGCCACCATGGACTGCCCTCCACCCACCTGAAAACTGAAATACCCCTTGCGGTCCGTCCAGGCTTCGTCACGTGTCATAGCCGGACAGACCCGCTGAATCACCACCGGATCGGGCGGCGGTGTGCCATCGTCGAGTCGCACCGTTCCGGAGACAAATGAGGCGTGCTGCGTGCTGTCCTGAATATTCCCGGCGGATGGGGCCATCGTCTGAGCGAACAGCGTTGGCGACGCGGACATGAGAAAGAATACGAGCCGGTTGGCGGTCATTGCGTAGCGGGCGGCGCCTCCAGGCGCGCGTGCATCAATAATTATGCTCCTTTTCCGGGTCACCAGGTGATGATCCTGCGCTCGGCCAGTCCCAGAAGGCCGTCGGCAATCAGTGCGAGTAGAGCCGCGGGAATCGCGCCGGCCAGGATCTGCGTGGTGTCCACCGACGCGATGCCTTCGAAGATAAAAACCCCAAGCCCACCCGCGCCAATGGCGGCGGCGATGGTGGCGGTGCCGATGGTGCTCACGGTGGCGATACGAACTCCGGCCAAAATGTTCCGGGCGGCCAGAGGGAGTTCGACGACGGTCAGAAGCTGCCAGGCGCTCATGCCCATGGCCTGGGCAGAATCGCGAACCCCGGCGTCGATGCTTTGGATTCCCGCCAGCGTGCCACGCAGGACCGGAAGAAGCGCATAGAGCACCAGCGCCACGACAGCCGTGCGCGTGCCAATTCCGCCGATGAACGGGAGCGGGATCAGAAAGCCGAACAGCGCCAGACTGGGCACCGTTTGCACGATGTTGGCGAACCCGGTGACCCAGGGACGCACGGTGCGGTTGTGGGCGATCCAGATTCCGGCGGGAACCGCAATGGCCACGGCCACGCCAACAGCCAGGATTACCATTTGCAGGTGTTCCCACGTGAGGAAGAAGATCTGTTGGGCGATGTCAGTGCGCATTATTCCAGCTCTCCCGCAGCAGCCATCAGGTCACGCGCTATCGGGTCTGAGGTATGTCTCAGTTCATCTGGCTTCACCACAAGGACCAGCCGGCCCGCATCGAAAACCGCGACGTGTGAAGCCAGCCGCAGCGCCTCGCGAACATCGTGAGTGACAAACAGAGCGGTTTTGTGAAGATCGCGGCTGAGCTGAAGGAACTGGCGTTGCATCTCGACACGGGTAATCGGATCGAGCGCGCCGAACGGTTCGTCGAACAGCAGAATGGCGGGGTCGGCCGCCAGCGCGCGGGCGATGGCCACACGTTGCCGCTGTCCGCCGGACAATTCGCGCGGACGCCGCTGCCGGTATTCCGCGGGATCGAGGCCAACCCGATGTAGCAACTCCTCGGTTCGTGCGGCGATTTTCGCGGGAGGCCATCCCTCCAGGCGCGGCACCAGACCGACGTTCTGCTCGATGCTGAGATGCGGGAAAAGCCCAATTTCCTGGATCACGTAGCCACAAGAGCGCTTCAGCCGCACGGGATCGTGCTCAGTGGTTAGGGTGCCGTTCACCAGAACGCGCCCGCCCGACGGCTGGATGAGCCCATTGACCATGCGCATCGCCGTGCTCTTGCCGGCCCCGCTGCGTCCCAGAAAGACCACCGTTTCACCGGGCTCAATGCGAAGGTTGACATCGTGCAGGATGGCCCTGCCGTTCACCGCGTAATCGACGTGATCGAATTCAATCGCGGCAGGCGCGCTCATTCAGCCAGCCAAAGGGATTCGACAAACGGCCACTCCGCGTCCGTCCATTCGCCATCCACGCGGAAGCCGGCAGCGGCGGCCATATCGCGCAAACCCTGGGCGGTGTACTTGCGTGACGATTCGGTCCAGATGGTCTCACCTTCGCGAAAACTCGCCACGCAATCGGCCCCGGGGATTCGCACCGTCTGCTCCACCAGTGAGCACAAGTGCATTTCAATGGTGCTTTCCCGCTCGTTCCAGATGGCGAGGTGCTGAAAGCATCGCAGATCGAACGAAGCGCCCAGTTCGCGGTTCATCCGCGCCAGAATGTTCAGGTTGAAGGCGGCGGTAACACCGAGGGAATCGTCATAAGCGGGCAGCAGAATCGATGGCGGCTTCACCAGATCTGCGCCCAGAAGGAGGCCGTCGCCCGGTTGCAGGTTCGCGCAAAGATCGGTCAGAAAGCGCTGGGCGTCGTCGTTGTTGAAGTTGCCGATAGTGCTTCCCAGAAACAGCACCAACAGAGCCTGATGCGGGCGGCGGCGAGCGGCCAGGTGACGGATGCCCCGCAGGTAATCGCATTCCAGCGGCGTCACCCGGGCCAGCGGCGCGAGCTCGTTTCGGCAGGTCTCCAGCGCGCTGCGGGAAACGTCGATCGCGAAGTACTCCAGATCGGGCTGACGGAACCGGAACGCCTCCAGAATGCCGCGCGTCTTGCGGCCGCTGCCGCTGCCCAGTTCGGCGACAATCACCTCGTTTTGGAAGCGGTCCGGAAGCTGCCGGGCGCACCGCCGCACTACGCGTTCGTCAGCGCGGGTAAGCCCATATTCCGGCAACAGCGTGATCGCTTCGAAAAGCGCGCTGCCGAGATCGTCGTAGAAATACTTCGCTGGAAGCCACTTTTGCTCGCTGTCGGCGAAGCCCGCGCGAACATCGGTGGCGAATTCGAAAGCCAGCGCGGTTGCGGTCATCTTTGCACCAGCCGGAACGTTCCGTACGCGTAGGGATAGCGCCGCCGGAACCAGTTGCGGAACGAACGCCGCAGGAGGCATCGCGCGGTTTGCGGCGAGCCGCCCTTCATCACGAAATGATCGTCGTCGAAGAAGGCGGATGAGTATCGCGGATAGAAGTCGAACGTGCGGAAGCCTGGAAAGGGACCGAACGGCGTCGACGTCCACTCCCAGCCGTTGCCCACCAATTGTGAGACGCCCCAGGCGCTGTCTCCGGCTGGCGTGGCGTTCACCGGAACAGGGTCCCAACAATGGAAATCGAAATTGCCGTGCTCCGAAGACGGCGCAGCGTCGCCCCATGGATACAGGCGCTCGGTCCCCTCCGGCGTGCCGTAAGCCGCGCGATGAAACTCAGCTTCCGCCGGCAACTCCGCTCCACGCCAGTGCGCATACGCTTCGGCTTCATCATGAGTCACGTAAACGGGCCAGTCGGCAGGCAGCGGGAAGAGTTCGAACATGCCGCGATGGAACCATGCGCCGTCATGCTTCACCCAGAAGAACGGCGGCTTCGCGCCCGCTTCAACGAAATGCCGGTAATCGGCGTTGGTGACCTTGTATTTGCCGATTGCGAACGAGGGCACCTGAACCACGTGCTCATCGAATTCGTTGTCCCAGCCGAACTTCTCACAGCTCTGCCCGAGCGTGGCTTCGCCGACGGGGATCTCAATCACGTCGGGGCCGCCTGCGGCAAGGCGGCTGTCATCACGCGCCCCGTTCGCTGCGGGCGCTATCTTATCCTGAAAGGGAAGGTTGTGCAGCAGGTACGCCAGCGTTTCCGCGTGCATCCAGCGATGCTCGATGGCCACCCGAAGGATTTGTTCGGGGGCATTTTCGATGGCTGTATCAAGTTCCGCGCGGACCCGCCGATTGTACACTCGGACCTCGCCGATTGATGGCCAATCCGATTCCGTGTCGGTTGGCAGATTTCCTTCCGCGGGATCGATGCCGAATTCGAAGAGCCGGTCGAACTCCGGATGGAAGGACGGGAGCCCGAGGCCGCGGCGGCAAACCATGTTCCAGTCGAAGGCTTCCAAATGGCCGACGTAGAAGATCATCCGATGGCGCTCGCCAATGGGGCGGGCGTAGAGAGCTTCCGGGCGCAGAATGCGGAACAGATAGTCGGTGCGCGCACGAGCCGCGGCGAGATCTGCCGCCAACGCTGTCTGACAGATGGCCGTCGTAGTCGACATAAGCCTCCCCGTGCGCCCCTGAGCGCTTTGAGGCGTGCTCTACAGGGTACCAAAGGATGGAGGGAGCTTGCGAGACTTTCGTTTCTGTGGCGGAACACCTGTGTCCGGAACAATGGCGGGCCGGCGGCGAATGGCGCGGTGCTCCGCTTTGATATCGTAAAGTAGCTGTCTGGGTCCATGGCCTTTCAAATACAGCCTCTTAAGGAGTTTCTGGTCCGTGCGGCGCTCCCCCCGGCGCTCAGCCGTATGACGGAACTGGCGTACAACGTGGTCTGGAGTTGGGATTTTTCGGTTCGGTCGGTTTTTCGCCGGCTGGACCCGGTTCTGTGGAAAAGCTGCGCGCACAATCCCGTGTTGATGCTCGGCCGCCTGCCCCAGGCGACATTGGAGCGCTCCGCGGCCGATCCTCGCTTCATGGCCATTTACCGGCGGGCCTGCGACAAACTGGACGGCTATTTGCGAGACCGGGAACCGGTGGATCGCTCACGGCTCATCGCGTATTTTTCGATGGAGTACGGCCTGGTGGATTGCATGCCCATCTATTCGGGCGGCCTGGGCCTGCTTTCGGGCGACCATCTGAAGGCCGCCAGCGACGAGAGCATCCCGCTGGTGGGCGTCGGGCTTTTGTATCAGAAAGGGTACCTGCAACAATCGCTGAACCCGGACGGCTGGCAGCAGGAACGGAATCCCGTCAACGACTTTTACACATTGCCGGTACTCCCGTTGAAAAACGAGCAAGGCGACGATCTGCTGGTCAGCGTGAAACTGCCTACCGGCGTCGTTCACATCAAGGTGTGGGTGATGAACATCGGGCAGGTGAAGCTCTATCTGCTGGATACGAACATCCCCGAGAACACCCGGCCGGATCATCGCGATATCACCGACCAGCTCTACGGCGGCGATATTCATACACGCATTCGTCAGGAAATCGTGCTGGCCATCGGCGGCCTGCGCGCGCTCGAACAACTGGGCCTGAACCCCACTGTGTTCCACATGAATGAGGGGCACTCGGCGTTCCTCGCGCTGGAGCGAATCCGGCTGTTGATCGAGCGGCATGGCCTGACCTTCGACGAGGCCTTCAACGCGTCGCGCCTGAACAACGTGTTCACTACGCACACGTCGGTGCCGGCGGGAATCGACCTGTTCGACGCGGGTCTGATGTACGAGTATTTCGAAGAATACTGCCGCGACAGCGGGATTCCCTTTGACCGCGTCCTGGCGCTGGGAAAGCGCTACCCGGAAGACCATCACGAGCCGTTCTCCATGGCGATTCTGGCGTTTGAGGCTTCGGCATTCCGGAACGCGGTGAGCAGTCTGCACCGCCAGGTTTCGCAGGACATGTGGCAGGGCTTGTGGCCGAAGCTGCCGGTGTGGGAGATCCCGATTACATCGGTGACCAACGGCGTTCACCTGCCCACGTGGCTCAATGGCGACCTGGCGCAGGTGTACGATCAATATCTCCCGCCGGACTGGCGCGACCACTATAACGATCCCAAGATCTGGGATTCCGTGCAGGACATTCCTTCGCGCGAGTTGTGGGATGCGCATCGTCGCCGCAAGCGCAATCTGCTGTCGTTCGTGCGCGAGCGGGTCACCGCCAGCGCCATCGCCCGCAAGGCACCCGCGGCCGAGCAGCGCCGTCTGGCCGATGTTCTGGACGCCGACGCTTTCACCATCGGCTTCGCGCGCCGTTTCGCCACCTACAAACGCGCCACACTGCTGTTCCGCGACGTCAACCGGCTGAAGAAGATCCTCACCAGCCGCGAGCGGCCGGTGCAGATCGTGATTGCGGGGAAGGCGCATCCGAAAGATCATCCCGGGAAGATGCTCATCCGTGAAATCGTGCAGCTCTCGCGCGACCCGGAACTTTCCCGGCACATCGTTTTTCTGGAAGATTACGGCATCCAGGTGGCCCGCGAAGTGGTGCAGGGCGTCGATGTGTGGCTCAATAATCCGCGGCGGGGCGAGGAAGCGTGCGGCACCAGCGGCATGAAGGCGGGCATCAACGGCGTGCTGAATTTCAGCATTCTGGATGGCTGGTTCGACGAGGCTTTCGAGATCTCGGGCGGCTGGGCCATCGGCGAACGCGAACCTTATTCCGAGGACCAGGACGAGATCCACGCGCGCGCCATCTACTCGACGCTGGAAAACGAGATCATCCCGCTCTATTACGACCGCAATGAGGAAGGGATCCCGGGTGAATGGATGAAGCGCATGCGCCAGTCGCTGATGAACCTGAGCCCGCAGTTCAACAGCCAGCGCATGGTGTGCGAGTACATGTCGCAGTTATACGGTCCCGCTCACGACGCTTTCACCGGAATCAGCGCCGATGCATTCGCGCCGGCCCGCGATCGCGCCCGCTGGAACGAGCAGGTGAATCAGGCGTGGAATCGGGTTGCCTTCGTGGATATCGGGCCGGGACCGGACAGCTCGGTGCTGACCGGAAAACCGATCCCGCTGCGGGCGCTGCTGGATCTGGCTGGCCTTTCTCCAAAAGACGTGCGCGTAGAGGCCGTGGTGGGCCGCGTAGGAGTAAATGGCTCGCTCGAAGACACGCAGGTGATGACTCTGCCGCCGGTCGCGCAGGAAGGCGAGGCCTGGGTGTTCTCGAGCGAATTTGTGCCGCACCAGACCGGGCGCCTCGGGTATTCGGTGCGGGTCAGCCCGAATCACTACGACGACCCGGTTACCAGGCCCTGCAATGCGCTGCTGAAGTGGGGGATCGATTAGGGCCGATCGGCCGCGCTGAGCAGGGCCCGCAGACCTCGCTCGAATCGATCTTTATTCGCGTCCATGCGACCGCG